>Ga0181519_10000228_pt1 | contig 53025 bp, 53 predicted proteins | sample PEATcosm2014_Bin_26_FD_121102 | JGI IMG/M metagenome (GOLD analysis project Ga0181519, IMG submission 121102) | Peatland microbial communities from MTU Mesocosm Facility, Houghton, MI, USA - PEATcosm2014_Bin02_10_metaG | ecosystem: Environmental > Terrestrial > Soil > Wetlands > Peat | place...
CGCCGGACCGTCGACCGCGTGGTCAAGGAGGCGATCCAGGCCGAGGCCGGCGATCAGAGCGAGCGCAACCATCTGCTCGGCCAGCTCAAGCTCCGCCTCGATCAGAACGATGTCTACTGGGATCTGGCGACAAAGCCGGCCGAGATCCTGATTGCCCGGTTGTTCCGCGATCTCGGGCTCGACCCCGACTGGGACCGCTGGCAAGGCGAGGCGTGGCTGAACGGCGACGACTACAAGGTTGCGGACGAGACGCCGCCGGTCTGCCCGATCTGCGGCCGGGCGCCACCGCCGGTTCCGGCGGCGCGACCGGACCGGTCCGCATCGGAGATCCCGGGCACTGCCACCGGCAGCGATCCGCCCTGAGCGTCGCGGGGCCGCCCCGCGCGCGATCCCATAGCCATATCGACGCGTTCGCCGCCTCTTTCCGGCCCTCCACCTCAAACGGGGTGAAGAGGGGGAACAAGCGCGTTTGGTTAGGCTGAAACCCCCTGGCGGCGGCGATCGGCCCGACCGAATCGCCGGACGAAATCCCGATCCTCGGCCGTGCCCTTACGCCGGCCCGTCATCATCGAACAGAATCCGCTGCGCCGCGCCCTCCATATCCTCGAACTGCCCATGCCGGAGCGCCCACAGGAACAGCACCAGGCCGCCGGCGCCGAGCGCCAGGCTGATCGCGAGCAGATAGAGGATGACGATCATGACCGGCGCTCCAGGCGGAAACTGTTGAGGATGACGGCCAGCGACGAGCTCGACATGGCGAGCGCCGCCAGCCACGGCGTGACGAATCCGGCGATCGCCAAGGGCACCGCGCAGAAATTATAGCCGATCGCGAGGACCAGGTTCTGCCGGATCAGCCGATCGGCGCGTTTTGCCACCGAGAGCGCCGTCGCGACCGGGGCGATCAGCCTGCCCTGGAACACGACATCGGCGACGTTCTGGGTGACGTCGCTCGCCGTCGAGGGTGACATCGAGGCGGCGGCGGCGGCCAGCGCCGGCCCGTCATTGAGGCCGTCGCCGACCATCAGTACCCGCCTTCCGGCATGCCGCAGCTTTTCGAGGGCGGCGACCTTGTCGACCGGGCTCAAGCCGGCCTGCCAATCCGCAATGCCGGCGAGCGCTGCGATCGGGGCCACGGCTTCGGGCCGGTCGCCCGACAGCAGGCGGACGGCATAGCCGCGGGCTTTCAGCCCGGCGATCGCCGCGGCCGCATCTTCGCGCAGGCGTTCGGCGAAGGCGAAGCGCAGCGGGGCTTTTCCGGGCCGCGTGAACCACAATTCCGGGCCGTCGGGCGGCGGCGTCGCGCCGATGCCGCAGAATGCCCGGCTGCCCAGGCGGATTTCGCCGCCCGGCACGGTCCGGGCGAGCCCCTGGCCCGGCCGTTCGACGATATCGCCGGCCGGGGCCGCCGGTCCGGCTGCGGCCGCGAGTGTGCGGGCGAGCGGGTGGCGGCTCGCAACAGCCAGCCGCGCCGCCTCCTGCAGATCCGCCGGCGAGATCCCCGGCTGCAGCGCCAGCCCGGGTTCGGTCAAGGTGCCGGTCTTGTCGAAGACCACCATATCGATGCCGGCCAGGCGTTCGAGCACCGTCGGCGATTTGAGCAAAATGCCTTTGCGGAACAAGCCTCCGGTCGCGATCACCTGGACCACCGGCACGGCGAGCGCCACGGCGCACGGGCAGGTGATGATCAGCACCGCGGCGGCGTTCATCAGCGCCGTGTTCCAGCCGGCGCCCATCAGCCACCAGGCCAGATAGGTCGCCGCCGCCGTCACATGGACGACCGGCGCATAGCGCCGCGCGACCCGGTCGGCCAGGGCCACGAACCGGCCGCGGCTTTGCTCGGCGGCGTCGATCAGCCGGGCACATTCGGCGAGCAGCGTGGCTTCTCCGGTCGCCGACGCGATCATGGTGAAGGGCGATCCGAGATTGAGGCTGCCGGCAAATACGGCGGCGCCCGGCGGCAGATCTTCGGGCAGGCTTTCGCCGGTGACGAGGCTCGCATCGATCAGCGCCTTGCCGCCCTCGGCCGGCTTGTCGATCGTGCCGTCGACGCCGACCCGCTCGCCCATGCCGACCAGCACGCGGGCACCCGGCGCCACTTGCGCGACCGCGCAGCGCTCCAGCGCGCCGTCGGCCGCGACGATGGCGACATCGGTGCTGCGCAAGCCCAGCAACTGCTCGGCGGCCTGCCGCGCGCGGTTCCGGACATGGTGATCGAGGACGCGGCCGATCAGCAGGAAGAACAGCAGGGCGGCAGCGGAATCGAAATAGGTGTGCGTCCCGCCGCGCATGGTTTCGACCAGGCTCATCGCCGTCACCAAAAGGACGCCGATCGAGATCGGGACGTCCATATTGGTGCGGCCGCGGCGCAGCACGGCGGCGGCCGAGGTGAAGAAGGGCAACCCGGCATAGGCGATGGCCGGGAGCGCGATCACGGCGGAGACCCAATGCATCAGGCCGCGCGTGGCGTCGCCCATGCCTTGGCTCAGGCCCGCCCAGATGCCGATCGAGATCAGCATCAGATTGCCGGCGGCGAAGCCGGCCACGGCCAGCGCCCGCAGCAGCCGGTGCTGCGTCTCGGCCGACGCGGATTTCAGCGCCGCGGCATCGAAAGGGACCAAACGATAGCCCAGGCGTTCGATCCGCCCGACCAACTCCGCCGCCCGCTCAGCCCCGCCCCGCCATTTGAGGCGGAGCCGCCGCGTCGTCATGTTGACGCGGCCTTCGATGAGATCCGGCGCCTCGGCCAGCACCGATTCGATCAGCCAGACGCAGGCGCCGCATTGCAGCCCGTCGATCATCAGTTGCAGCGTGCAGGTGCCGTCGCCATCGGCCGCCACGAAGCGCGCGAGCGCGGTGCCGTCGGCCGGTTCCGGACGAAGCGGCCGGACGGTCGGATCGACCACGCGGCGCTGGTAATAGCGGCCGAGCCCCATCGCCTGGATGGCGTCGAAGGCGGCGGCACAGCCGGGACAGCAAAAGCGCGTGCCTTCCGCCATCTCCTGTCCGCAATGGGCGCAGCGCGCCGCGGTTTCGGCCGGGAGGACGGCAGCCACGCTCATGGCACGACGATGCGGCGCGTCGTCGAATACTCGGCCCCGCCGATGGTGAAGCGGAGCGCCACATCCCATTGCCCGGCGCCCGGCAGCGCCGAGGTCGCCGTGTAATGGCCGGCGCTGCCTTCGAAGTTCAAGCCCGTCGGCTCGTCCGGACCGACCGGATGCCGGGCGGTGCCGGTGAGCACGGCTTCGGCCGGGTGCCCGGCGCTATCCGCCAGGGTAATGGCGACGACCCGTCCCGCCGGCACGATCTCGATGGTGAAGCCGGCCGCCGCCTGCCGCGCGGCCTCGTCCAGCACGGCGTTGTAGCGGTTGCCGGTGTCGAAGGCGTGGTCCTCGACGGCACCCGGAAATGTCCGATGGGCGAGCGTGACCAGCCCGGCATTGACGGCGATCACGACCAGCAGGCCGGCGGCGATCGCCCAGGGAAACCAGCGCCAGCTCGTCGACTGGGTTTGTGTCTTGACGGCACTCATCTCTCACCTCCGATCGGCCGCGCCGGGCCCGAGAAAGACCGACGCGCGTTGCACCGTTTCGCCGGAACGACGATCGCGCAGGATGAAATTCACCTTCTGAGACGCGGACGCGGCGGCCGGCGCCTGGACCAGCACGCGGAAATTCGTTTCGGTATCCGGATCGGCGGTCAGGACCAGGCGCTGCGCCGGCTTCTCGCCGCTCTCGGCGACGGCCAAGCTGGCGCCGTCGAGCCCTTCGAGGTCGAGCTCCATCGTCTCGGCCGCCGGCTCCTTGTTGGTCACCGCCACGGTATACGCATTGCGGATCGCCCCGTCGGCGAGCCGGACGAAGAGCGGCGCCCGGTCGCGCTGCACCGACAGGCCGATATCGGCCCGCATCGCCAGCGCCGTACTCATCGCCACCGCGCCGATCAGCAGCACGCTCAGATAGAGCAGAGTGCGCGGCCGGAGCAGATGGAGCTTGCCGGGGGCGCGGCCCTCGGACCGGGCGGCCTGGCGGGCCAGATTGTCCCAGTTGATCAGCCAGAGCGGCCGGTTCAGCTTGGTCATCACATCGTTGCAGGCATCGACGCACAGGCCGCAATTGATGCATTCGAGCTGCTGCCCGTCGCGGATGTCGATGCCGGTCGGACAGACATGCACGCACGCCTTGCAGTCGACGCAATCGCCCCGCCCCGCCCAGGATTGGCCGATATGCGTCTTGCCGCGCGGCTCGCCGCGCCCGTGCTGATAGGTGACGGTAAACGTCTCGTCATCCAGCATCGCCGCCTGGAAGCGCGGCCACGGGCACATATAGGTGCAGACCTGTTCGCGCGCCCAGCCGGCCAGGAGATATGTCGTCGCCGTGAACAGGAAGGTGAAGAAATACACCTCGGTCGAGGCGCGGCCGGTCCAGAACTCGACCGTCACCGTCGGCGCGTCGACGAAATACATGATCCAGGCGCCGCCGGTCCAGAAGGCGACGCCGAGCCAGATGCCGTGTTTGAGAACCTTCCGCCAGGCCTTGTCCCAGTCGAGCGGCCGGGCGTCGCGCTTCATGCGGGCGTTGCGGTCGCCTTCAATCACGCGCTCGAACCACAGGAAGAGGTCGGTCCACACCGTCTGCGGGCAGCTATAGCCGCACCAGACCCGGCCGACCACGCTGGTCACCAGGAACAGGCCGATCGCAGCCGAGACCATGACGCCGGTCAGGAAATAGATCTCCTGGGGCCAGAACTCGAAGCCCGGCAGATAGAGCCGCTCATGCGCGAGATCGAGCAGGAACGCCTGATCCGGCCGCCCCGGCCCGCGATTCCAGCGCAGCCAGGGCAGCAGATAGTAGACGCTCAAGCAGACCCAGAGCACCGCCCATTTGAAGCGGCGCACCGGCCCATGGACCGCGCGGGGATAGACCCGAACGCGGTCAGCGACCAGCCGCGTATCCGGCTCGGGGGTGTGGCGCGGCGCTTCGGCCAGGTTGGTCATTGCGTGCCCCTACTCGCCGCCGCCGAGCGAATGGACGTAGAGCGTCAGGCTCTTGATCGTCGCCGTATCGAGCCGCGCACCCCAGGCCGGCATGACGCCATGCCGCGGCTTGGTGATCTGGCGGATGATGGTCGCCCGGTCGCTGCCGTAGAGATGCGTCGCCGCGGCCAGCGGCGGTGCGCCGACATCCCGGTTGCCTTCGCCGGCGGCGCCGTGGCACATCGCGCAATTGTCGCTGAAGAGCGCGGCCGCCGGGCTGTCCGCCGCCGGCTTGGTTCCGCGCCACAGCGCCCAGACATAATCCGCGACTTGGCCGATCTGCTCTTCAGTGAGGATCTTGTCGGCCCCGAAATTCGGCATCTGCGAATCGCGCGTCTGCGGATCGCCCGACCGCACGCCATGGGTGATGGTCTGCTGGATCGCGTCGAGCGTGCCGCCCCACAGCCAGACGTCGTCCGCGAGGTTCGGATAGCCCGGCCGGCCCGAACCCGCCGTGCCGTGGCACGGCGTACAATTACTGGCGAAGACGGTGCGGCCGTGCACGAGCGCCACCGGCAGCAGGTTCGGATCCTTGCGGATCTCGGCCGGGCTGAGCTGTGCGATCTTGTCGAGCAGCGGCGCCTGGCGCGCCTGAGCGTCCTTGATCTCGATGTCCAGGGCAGCGCGCGTCGTGTAGCCCAGCATCCCCGCTGTGTGGGTCCACCAGAGCGGAATCGCCGGATAGAGGATGACCAGGGCAATCGCCCAGACTACCGTCGCGTAGAGCACGTAGAGCCACCATTTCGGCAGCGGCGTGTTCAACTCGCGGATACCGTCCCAGTCATGGCCGGTCGTTTCGCGCCCCGACAGCGCGTCCTTTTCGATCTTTGTCGGCATTTTGCCGCTCCTATTCCTGTGCTTCGTCGTCGAGGGGAATGCGACCGTGGCTTTCGATCCGCGCTTTGTTCGACGGCCAATAGGTCTGCAGCAGAACAATCACGAATACCGCCATGACGACGACGATCGAATTCCGCTGGAGGAAGGCAAAGAGCATGGGAAACCAGGACATCGCCGCCTCCTATTGCTTAAGCTGTTCTTGCGTGGCGTCGGCGAAATCGACCATCGTGCCGAGCACCTGCAGATAGGCTACGAGTGCATCGAGTTCGGTGATCTCGCCGGGCTTGGCGTTGACCGCAACCGCCTTCGGGTAGCGCTTGAGCAGCGCCGATTGATCGGCGGTGCCGTCGGCCTGGGTCTCCAGATCGGCCAGGGCATGGGCGATCTCGTCGTCGGTATAGGGCACGCCGACGATGCGGTTGGTCGATAGATGATCGGATATCCGGGAGTAGTCGAGCTTGTGCGCGGCCAGGAAGGCGTAGGACGGCATCAGCGTCTCCGGCACCAGCGCGCTCGGTTCGACCAGATGCTCGTAATGCCAGTCATTCGAATATTTGCCGCCGACCCGCGCCAGATCGGGGCCGATCCGCTTCGAGCCCCATTGAAACGGGTGGTCGTACATGCTCTCGGCGGCGAGGCTGTAGTGGCCGTAGCGCTCGACCTCGTCGCGCAACGCCCGGATCTGCTGGCTATGGCAGAGGTAGCAGCCTTCCCGGACATAGATGTTGCGGCCCATGAGTTCCAGCGGCGAGTACGGTCGCATGCCGGCGACGCGCTCGACCGTAGTCTCGACGGTGAAGAGCGGGATGATCTCGACGGCGCCGCCGATGGCGACGGTGAGCAGAGTCAGGACGAGCAGCAGGATCGCGCTGCGTTCGATGTTTTCGTGACGGAATGCCATGATCTCAAACTCCCGCCATAGAGGGTTTGGCGGCCGTTTGCGGCTCGGTCGAACGGTCGTGGACCGTCATCCACAGATTGTAGACCATGATCAGCGCGCCGGTGAGGAAGGCCGCGCCGCCGAGCGCCCGGATCAGATAGAGCGGGTGCATCGCGGCCACGGTTTCGATGAAGGAGTATTGGAGGAAGCCGTGATCGTCGTAAGCCCGCCACATCAGGCCCTGCATGATGCCGGCGACCCACATCGAGCTGACATAGAGCACGATGCCGAAGGTCGCGATCCAGAAATGCCAGGATGCCAGGCGCGTCGAATACAGCTTCTCGCGGTGCCACAGCACCGGCACCAGGTAGTAGATCATGCCGAAGGTGATGAAGGCGACCCAGCCGAGGGCACCCGAATGGACATGGCCGATCGTCCAGTCGGTGTAATGGCTGAGCGCGTTGACCTCGCGCACCGACATGACCGGCCCTTCGAAGGTCGACATGCCGTAGAAGCCCACCGCGGTGACCGAGAAGCGCAGGCCCGGATCGGTCCGCAGCTTGTCCCAGGCGCCGGACAGCGTCATCAGGCCGTTGATCATGCCGCCCCAGGACGGCATCCACAGCATGATCGAGAACGCCATGCCGAGCGTCTGCGCCCAGTCCGGCAAGGCCGTCCAATGCAGGTGATGCGGGCCGGCCCAGACATAGAGGAAGATCAGCGACCAGAAATGCACGACCGACAGCCGATACGAATAGACCGGCCGGTTCGCCGCCTTCGGGATGAAGTAATACATCATGCCGAGGAAGCCCGCGGTCAGGAAGAAGCCCACGGCATTGTGGCCGTACCACCACTGGATCAGCGCATCTTGGACGCCGGAGAACAGCGAGTAGGATTTGGCGCCGAAGAAGCTGACCGGTACGCCCAGATTATTGCCGATATGCAGGACGGCGATGGTCAAGATGAACGCGAGGAAGAACCAGTTGGCGACATAGATATGCGGCTCGCGGCGCTTCAGGAGCGTGCCCACGAACACGACGGCGAAGCAGACCCAGACGATGGTCAGCCACAGATCGATATGCCATTCGGGCTCGGCATATTCGCGGCTCTTGGAGAAGCCCATGACGTAGCTGAGCGCCGCCATGACGATGAAGAACTGATAGCCCCAGAACACGAAATCGGCGAGGGCATCGCCGCCGAACAGACGCGTACGGCAGGTACGCTGCACGACGTGGAAGCAACTGCCGATCAGCGCCGAGCCGCCGAAGGCGAAGATCGCCGCCGAGGTGTGGACCGGCCGCAAGCGGCCGAAATTCAGGAATTCCAACCCGAAATTGAGCGCCGGAAAGGTCAGCTCCAAGGCGATGTAGAGCCCGACCGAAAATGCCACGATGCCCCAGAACATGGCAGCGATGACGCTCTTGCGGACGACCGCCTCATTATAGCCGACCGCGGCGACAGGGACGGCGGCCGGGGCGGGCGCCGCTGCGCCCAGGGCCATGTCAGTCATGGGCGACGCTCCGGGCGCCGCCGTAGACGCGCCTTGCCTGGCCGGCCACGAACAGCACGGCAAAGCCCGCCAGGGACAGGCCGAACAGATACATCTCAGAATCGATCGCGCGCGACGCCAGGAACAATCCCAGGATCCCGAACCCGATCATCATGAGCCCGACCAGGAGGTCGCTCGCCTTAAGATACATGCGTTGTCTCCGCAAAGCTGCTACGCCGATTTCGCGTTCCGCACGGACGCTACGCGGCGAACCCCAACCCTGCATTGATGCAAATCAAAGCGTCCGCGGGGCCGGATCGGTAGCGTGGCAACTGGGGTCGTACGGGAGAGGGGCTGCGGTGGATGTGACATCCTGGGCCGCGTTGTGCACAGCCGGCTGGTCCGTGCCCATGGGCGGCGCCGGGCTGCCGGCCGCCCTGTTCCTGGTCGGGTTGACCGGCAGTGCGGCGCATTGCGCGCCGATGTGCGGCCCATTCGTCATGGCGCAGGTCACGGATCGGCTGGCTGCGGTGCCCGCCCCGCGCCTGTGCGAGCTGACGCGGCTCAAGGCCGGCCTGCTGCTGCCCTATCATGCAGGCCGGATCCTGACCTATGCCGGACTCGGCGCCGCGGCCGCCTGGCTCGGCACGGGCGCCGCGAGCCTGCCCGGGTTCCGCGGCCTGTCCGGCGCCTTGCTGGTCGCGGCGGCCTTGCTCTTCGCCGCCCAGGGGTTGAAACGCTTCCTGCCCCGGTTCGTCCCGCACGCCCGCGCGCCCTGGTTCGGCCCGGTCATGCGCCTGGCCAGCGGCCTCGACCGCACGCGCTTCTCCGGCACGCTGGCGCTCGGCCTATTGCTGGGGCTCCTGCCCTGCGGCCTGCTTTACGCGGCGCTGACCGCCGCCGCCGCCAGCGCCGACCCGTTGCGGGGCGCCGCCGCGATGGCCGGATTCGGGCTCGGCACGATGCCGGCCCTGATGGCCATCGGCTTGGTCGGACATGCGGCGGCGCGGCGCTTCGGCGCAATGGCGGCCACCGTCGGACCGGCAATCCTGCTGATCAACGCCTTGGTCTTGGCCGGCATCGGCTGGCGGCAACTGACCGGCTGAGCCGGCGCGCCGGCTGCGGCCGAGCTTTGTGGCGTGGCTGTCGATCGGCGATCTTGATCCGGATCAAGCGGCCGCCGCGGCACTTGGTCTATCGACTCCTTCATTCTCCAACCGTGAATTCCGGGAGTCGGATCGTGAGCTTCGCCAGGTTGATGGTGCGTCTGGACCTCGATCAGCCGAATACCGGGCTGCTGCGGGTCGCATCGGAACTCGCGGAACGCTGCGGCGCCGGCGTGATCGGCATCGTCGCGTGCCAGCCTTTCCAGTCCGCGGACGGCGATTCCTGTGTCGGCCTCGACGTCGTCCAGCAGGAGCTGGCGGAAATCCGGCGCCGGATCGATGCCGCCGAGCATGAATTCCGCGCTGCCATGCAGCCCTTTACCGGCCGGATCGAGTGGCGGTCGGCGATCATCCGCGCCCCGCTCCATGAGCATCTGGCGCGCGAAGCGCGCAGCGCCGATCTGCTCCTGACCAAGGTCGACGGCAGACCGTCGCAGTTCGACACGTCGCAACAGGTCGATATCGGCGGATTGGTCCTGCAGGCCGGCCGGCCGATTCTCGTCGTCCCGGGCACGGCCGCGGCGTTGCCGCTCGATCGCGTCGTCATCGGCTGGCGCGAAACCTCCGCCGCGCGCCGCGCCGCAAGCGACGCGCTGCCGGTGCTGAAGCGGGCGAAGCGCGTCACCCTCGTCGAAATCGCCGTCGCCTCGGAACTCCCGGATGCCGAGCGGCATCTCGCCGACGTCGCGGGCTGGCTCCGCGATCACGGCGTCGCCGCCGAGCAGCAAGCGATCCGCGCCGAGGGCAGCACCGCCGAACAATTCGGCGCGATCATTCGGACGCTGGGCGCCGATCTCGTCGTCGCCGGCGCCTACGGCCACAGTCGCCTGCGCGAGCGCGTGCTGGGCGGGGTGACGCAAGACCTGCTCTTTGCGGCCGAGACCTCGGCGCTCGTCTCGCATTGAGCCGGGTGGCCGCGATTTCCGCCTGTTTCCCTTGTCGGCGCGCTAAATGCGCGGGTCGACCACCGTGCGCACGGGCGACGACGGATCATTCATCTTGACCAAGGCCTCGCCCACCCCCGCAAGGCCGATCCGCGCGCCCAACCAGGGGCCGAGGTCGATCCGCCCATCGACGATGCTGCTGAGCGCCAACTCCATGTCCTGGCGTTCCTCGCCACAGGCGAAGTTGATCTTGAGGCGCTTCGACTGGGCGGCGGGAACATAGAGCTGCTCCGGTTCAAGGCAGAACCCGCCCATCACGATCCGCGCCCCGAAACCCAGTCCCTGGATGATCTGGTTGAGCAGGCCCGGCTTGCCGACGCATTCATAGACCAGGTTTACCCGCCGGCCGCCGAACTCGGCGAGCGGCTGGTAAGGTGATCGCTCGCGCGGGTCGAGCGCAAGTTCCGCCCCCATCAGGAGCGCCAAGCCGCGACGCCCGGCATCGAGGTCGGCCGCGATGATGGGGCCGATCCCCCGCAGCTTCAGACCGGCGATCACGCCGAGGCCGATCGCGCCGCAGCCGAGCACCAGCGGGATCTCGCCGGGTTGGGGTTCGCCCGCGCGCGCATGCTCCAACCCGACGGCCAGCGGCTCGATCAGCGCCGCGAGATCGTCGTCGAGTTCGTTCGGTACTGCGAGCATGAAATCCTCGTCGAGCAGCATGTACTCGCCGAATCCGCCCGGCAGTTCGCTGGCATAGCCGATGATTCCCGTCCTTCCGCCCTTGCGCATCACCGGCACGGAGGTCACCTTGGTTCCGACCGGCAGCGGCCGTCGGCTGCCGGGACCGTAATCGAGGATCTCCCCGACGAATTCATGGCCCATGACGATCGGTTTGCTGAGATCCACACCCGCATAGGGCCCGCCGAACGTCTTCGACTGCTCGACGATCGTATGGCCCGAGCACAGAAAATGCGCATCGGAGGCGCACAGGCCGCAGCGATGCGTGCGCACGAGCACCTGGCCCTCGGCCGGTGTCGGATCCGGTGCGACACCGACATGGATCTGCCCATTTTCCAGGTAGGCTGCTTTCATCGGCCGCTCTCATCTCGTCGGTGATCGTGATCACGCGGTGGAACAGGAATTTGACGAAAAGCCGATCGTGGTTCCCGGGACGAATACGCACGTCGACTCGATCGGGAGCCCTTTGGGCTTGAAGCTTGAGCCGGCGGCATCGCGCGCGGCGCGTTCCTCGAACGCTGTCCTTGCCACCGTTGTCCTCGCCATCCCGCATCAGCACAAGTGTCTTGTGCGAGACCCTCGCAACCTAGCCGGCCGAGGGGCTGCGCGACCCGGCGCGGCCGGAAAGCGGCGATGCGCGAGCACCTGTGGCGAGACCGCCCGTTCGCAGGCATAATGTTCTGATGCCGGAATGCACCGATCTGCAGGATTTCATCTTTCGCCATCGGCGCCTGTTCATCCTGACCGGCGCCGGCTGCAGCACCAATTCCGGCATCCCCGACTACCGCGACGCCGACGGCAATTGGAAGCGGGCGCAGCCGGTGACCTATCAGGCCTTTCTGCGCGACCCGGCGGTGCGGCAGCGCTATTGGGCGCGCAGCCTGGTCGGCTGGCGGCGCTTCGGCGGTGCCCGGCCGAATGAGGCGCATCGGGCGCTCGCCGGCCTCGAAGCGATGGGGAAGTGCGAAATCCTGCTCACCCAGAACGTCGACCGCCTGCACCAGGCCGCCGGCAGCACCAAGGTGATCGACCTGCATGGCCGGCTCGATCAGGTGCTGTGCCTCGGCTGCGGCGAACTGACTGCACGCGCGGCGCTGCAGGACCGGCTCACCCGGCTCAACCCCGATTGGGCGGCGCTCGACGCCGCCGACGCGCCGGATGGCGATGCCGATCTCGACGGTGTGGCGTTCTCGTCCTTCGTCGTGCCGCCCTGCGGCACGTGCGGCGGCGTGCTCAAGCCCGATGTGGTCTATTTCGGCGAGACCGTGCCGGGCGAGCGGGTTCAGGCGGCACTGGCGCATCTGGCCCAAGCCGATGCCATGCTGGTCGTCGGCTCCTCGCTCATGGTGTATTCGGGCTTCCGTTTTGTCCGGACGGCCGTGCGCGCGGGCAAGCCGGTCGCCGCGGTGAATCTCGGCCGGACCCGCGCCGACGCCATGTTGGCGCTGAAGCTGGAGCGACCTTGCGGGGACGCGCTGGCATTTCTGCTGTGACGGATTTCCGGCATCGGGACATTCCGCCTTTTCGGCGCGTCCCGGCGTCGCTATATGATTAAGATGATCGGCTGAGCCACGGAATTCTCGGAGGGAAGCATGTCCCGCTGGACGATATTGCCCGTTTTCCTGATCGGCCTGCCGCTGATCGGCTGCACCGCGACGACGACACCGCCGACGCCGGCCGCCTCGCAGACCTACCGGACCGGCCCGATGCCGGCCGGCGGCGTCGAACAGCCGCTGGTCACGGTGGACCAGAACGAAATCTCCAAGACTCGTGAGTTCTCGGCCGCGGACACGCTGGTCCATTCGAGCGCCTGGCCGATCGTGACCGTTACCGGGCCGCGGGCGCAGTAGCGGCGGCGGTCCGGCCTGCGGCGCCGGACCCGACCGAGGATCACGTGAAAACCGCCAGACGGTGGGATATCCCGCGTGAGCTCGGCGCGGCCGCGCCATCCTAAACCTCAAATACATATGAAATTTGCCGCCTATTTCCATCCGGGCGCGTGTCGGGCGGATCGCGACCAGATGGAGACCGGGCCCCGATGTGCTTTTCCGCCTCGGCGAGTTTCATGACCGCCGGCGTCACTGCGGTCATCGGGACCGTTTGTCTCGGCCGCGTTCAGCGTGCGCGCGAGATCCCTCTGGCCGCCACGCCGATTCTGTTCGCGCTTCAGCAGGCGATGGAGGGCCTGCTGTGGCTGGAGCTGCCGACGGCGCCACACGGATCGAGTTCGGCCAGCCTTGCCCTCGGATTTCTGTTTTTCGCCGATGTGCTCTGGCCGGTTTATGCGCCGATGGCTGTCTTGCTGGTCGAACCCGACGAGCGGCGTCGCCGTTTCATGGCGCTTTGCCTCCTGGCCGGGCTCTACGCGAGCGGCTATTTGCTCTGGTCGCTGGCGACTGGTCCCCGTGGGGCGTTGATCCTGGACGGGCACATTGTCTACGAGGTCAGCTACAAACGATCGGCGCTCGTCGCCTTGGCCTATCTCGCGGCGACCGGGCTGCCGCTCGTACTGTCGTCGCAACGCATGGTCGTGATTCTCGGCCTGATCATTCTCATCGGCTCGGCCGTGGCCTTCGCCTTCTATTGGGAAGCGTTCGTGTCGGTTTGGTGTTTCTTTGCTGCCGGAGCCAGCGCCGTGATCCTCAGCCATTTCGAGTTGTCCTACCGGCGCCGCCTCCAGCTTGCCCGCGGCTGGAGCGGGTCCCGCCCGGATGGAATCGGCTGAGCGGCCGAAATTGCGTCCAATGCCGGGATCGCCGATACCCTGAACCCGGGCGCGGATCTGTTCGAACTCGACGAGGCCAATCCCTTCCGAAGCGGATGAGGTCGGCGATCTCACGGTAGGCGTCGAGCATCGTCAGTTCGCAGCGATCGGTAAGCAGCAAACTTTCCGGTTCGGCGATGACGCGGCAAACCTCCGCAACCTGGGTTTTGACGGGCTCGGGCACAGAGGTCGACAGGCGCTGCCTCCCGGCTGGCTTGCGCCCGGCGGCGGCGTGGCCTGGTTCGCAGTTGCAGCCTGGAGCAGCGGCCGCCGGCGCTCCTTGATCCAGCGCAACCGCCTGAACCGACAGCGCGGTTAGGATCCGCCGACCGGGATACTCAAGGAGACGGACGATGCAACAACCGCTTCAGATCACCTTTCGCAATATGGACAGCTCCCCGTCCCTGGAAGCACAAATCCGACGCCGGGCGGACGAGCTGGAGCAGTTCTTCGGGCGGATCACCGGGTGCCGGGTCATGGTCGAGGCGCAGCACCGCCACCACCATCAGGGGCGCCTCTTTCATATCCGCATCGACCTGACCCTGCCGGGCAGCGAGATCGTGGTCAGCCGCGATCCGGCCGAGCATCACGCCCATGAGGACGCCCATGTCGCCGTAGCGGATGCCTTCGATGCAGCCCGCCGGCAGATCGAGGACAAGGCGCGGCGCATGCATGGACAGACCAAGCAGCACGAGGAGGCGAGTGTCGGAACCGTGTCGAGCCTGATCGCCGAGGCGGGTTATGGATTTCTGATCACCGCGGAGGGCGATGAGGTCTATTTCCATCGCAACAGCGTCGCCAGTGGCGGTTTCAACCGCCTCGCCGTCGGCGACAAGGTCCATTTCGTTGTCCATCCGGGCGAAGGCGAGAAGGGCCCGCAGGCGAGCAGCGTCACCCTGCTGGGGGGACGCCGGGACGAAGGATGAAGTCGACCCGCATCGCCGCCGGACCGCCGCCGGCTTCATCCTTCAGCAGCAATCCGATGATAGCTCTGGGAGAGTTGATCATTCCCCGGGGCTTCCTGCTCGCCGCAAGGCGGATCCGATCTTCCGACGCGGCCTGCGGAAACCCTAACGATGTTGACAGGCCTGGCGGTGAGCGGACAGGGTGTCGGCCGGGTCGAGGCAGATGACGGAAATTTGAATGCGGCGGATTTGGCTCTTGGCGATCTGTGCGATCCTGTTCGGACCGGTTTCAGCCCGGGCGCAGAATTCCTGCGCGGAAGGCAAGGAGCCCAGGCTCCCGTCGCGTGCCGCCGATGCCATGCCGGGCAGTGCCTTCGCCGCGCATGTCGCAGCGATGACCGAGTCCGAGCGCGACGCGGCGATCGGCGCGGAATTGTCGGCCGGCAACATTCCGTCATTCGTGCGCAACCTCGTGCCGGTGACGCTCGACGCGGCGGTTCCCGGCGGCCGCATCGTGCACGTGACCGCATGCGTGCTGGCGGACTACCTGGCGATCGGATCGGATCGCGACGCGATTTTCACGCCGATGCGGCTGCGCACCGCGCTGGCGGTGGCCGGGCAATACGGCTTCACCCTGCCGACCAGCCGGCTGGTCGATGCGATCTACGCGCAGGCCGCCATCCATCTGGCGCCGCAGCCACTGCCGGCCGGCGACGAGATGCGGTCGACCGGCTATTACCTGCATCACAACGCCCTGATCGAGGCGCAGCGTGCGGCGCTCGGTGTCGTGCCGGGACTGTTGACCGCCGGTCATATGAAGGATCTGGTCCTGACCGGCCGCTTGTGGCGCTTCCTCGACCGCGTGGCGATCTATGGCTGGCACCGGGGCGAGAATGACCCGATCCAGCCGCTGAGCACCGTGCACGGCGCCAATTACGCGGATTACAGCCACGGCGTCCGGCTGGTCAGCAGCACGATCCTGGTCGACGGCGTGCCGATGTCGATCTTCGACGCGCTGGAAGACCCCATACTCGCGCGCGCTCTCAACGGCGAGGGACCGATCGCGAATCTGCGCCAGTTGCTCGGCATCCTCGTCCAGCCGCGGCTCTAGAACTCGCCGCTATTGCTCGGACAGGCTCTTGCAGCAGCGGAAGCCCAGATGGTAGTTCGCATGGCTGCGCGGATCCATGACCCGCGAACCGTGCCAGAACGGCGCGCGCCAGCGGCACCAATCTTCGTGCGCCCGAAACATGTCGAAGACGAACCAGCTGCCTTTCATCTCGGTGTAGCCCAGTTCCTTGCTGCCGCGGCTGGCCATTTGCGACTCGTCGAGCGGCAGACTCATGTGTTCGGCGGCATTGCCGTTCAGGTCATAAACGCCGAGCGATGAATGACAGGCGGGGAAATCGCCGGCGGGATAGGTATTCGAGCCGCAGCCGGCCCATGAGCCGCCGTTGCAGCCGGCGGTCTTCGTACTGCCCGTAGCGCAGATGCCGCGCTGATAGGTCTGCCCATAGCTCCAGGATTTGTCGGCCTCATGCGCGCGGTTATGCGCCGCCCGCATGCGCTCGACGGCGATGTTGGGCGCCACGCCGCGCGCCAGGTCGAAGCGGTAATCCGGCGGTTCGAGACGGCCGGCGCACGCCCCTTCCCATTCATGCGCGTCGCACATGCGCTTGCCTTCGGCCTCGCAGATTTCGGCCGCCTCGCGCGCCTTGACCCAGACGACCGGATAGCTGCAGGGCATGTCCGGATATTCGAACTGATCGATGCAGGTCTTGGCCTGCTCGGGCTTTTCATGCGCCGGGTCGTAGAGCGGCGCCATGTATTTGGCGTGACAGATACGCTCGAATTCCGGGTTTTCGTAAGAGCCGGCTTGCTGGTCGAGCTTGGCGCGGCATTGCTGCGGAGTCACCGGGTGCTGCGTGACTGCCGGGTTGCCCTGGCCGATAAAGCCCGATCGGGCGAAGATCGCGCGGATCGCCTCGATCTGCTGCGCGCTCACCTGCCGCACCGCCTGCATCTGCTGGAACAAGGTCTCGTTCTGGGCCTGGAGCGCCGTCTCCGCACCCGCCGGGCGCACCGCAACGAGCGCGGACAGGATCGCCAAGCCGCACAGCAGCGTCCTCATGGTTTCGCCTCCCGTCGCATCAGGTAGAAGAAATCGCGGTCATCCGGCACGGCGAGGAACCGCGGCAGCACGCCGGCATCGGTCTCGGTGTCGAGTGCGTCCATGCCGGCGGCGAGATGCTCGATTTCGAGCGACCCGCCGTCCCGGCGATAGAGCGCAAGGTAGGTGTGTTCGAGCGCGTTCATGTCGAGATGCATGGCATAGCGGCAGCCATAGGCTTGGAAGACACGCGCCATCGTCGAGGGCGTGGCGCTCGAGAACCAGCCATAGATCAGGAAGCGATGGGTCGCCGTCACCTGGAGGCAGAGTCCGGCGCGCAGCGAGCGCAGCTTCTCCTCGGCCGTGCCCGACCAATTGCCCGGTCCCCAGAACGGGACGAGCGGGCCAGGCGCCGACAAGTTCGTTTCGGAATCGTAATCAATCAGCGGCACGCCGTTCTGGCGCGCGTCGCGAAGGCGCGGCAGCAGCGCATCGTCGGCCTCTGCCCAGGTCTTCATCCCGACCGTGCCGTCATCCAGCACATAGACCGTGGCGAGGCCGGGCTGGAGCTTGCTGAAGATCGCCCCCTGCTCGATGAAGCCGTAATGGCTGCCGTGGTTGCGCTGGGCGAGGTCGCCGTATTTGAAGGCGCCGTGCTCGCGCTTGAACCCGCCGGTGAAGGTCGCGACCGTCCGGGCGGCGCGCCAGGGCGCGACCATGCCGTTGGCGACGAGCGGCGCCGCCGTCGCGATGCCGTCGGGGCCGGGCAGAGCGGCGCGCATCCGGTCGGGCGCCCGATCCGACCAGCCGACGCGCGGATGGTCGGTACCGAGCGCGAAGCCCAAATCGTAGCGGTCGAGATCGAAGGCGACGAAATAGGCGAGCGCCGCGGCTTCGACCGTGTCCATGGCGTTGACGCTGCCGCGGGGGACGCCCTCGGGGGCCACGCGCTGCGGCTGCACGAAACTGACCTTCACCCCCTCGACGCCCGCGGCTTGATACCAGCTGCCCTGCACCAGAGCGGCGGACGGCCCGTCGAGCGCGATGCCGAGCGTCGTCGGCACGACCGGCCTGTCGCCTGGGGCGGGTGCCCGCAGCAGGGCCGGTGCCGGCGAGTCCGCGGCGACCTGTACTGCCGCACCCGGCGCGGGGACACCGGATTTGCCGCGATCGGCGAAGCGGTCGGCGTAGAATTCCCGCCGTACGAATCCCACGATCGCATCACCACCCCAGAGATTGTCGCGCAGCATGTCGGTGACGCGTTCGAGCGTGCTCGACCGCCCGGCCACGCGATTGCGCAGATAGAGCCGCCCATCGCAGAGCGGCGCATAAGGCAGGCCCGAGCGCTGCGCCGCCTGCAGCGACTCCGCAGCGAGCGGGCAATCCGCCGCGGTGCCGCCCGTCACCAGGCGCAGGCCGGCAGGCTCCAGATGGATCTCCTGGCCGCTCGGGTCGGGATTGTCGAGATGATAGCCGGGCTTTTGGCCGAGCGCCAGCACGAGCCAGCGATTGACCGCCGGGTTCAGATTGACGAGCGTGGCCCCGCCGAGCTGCTCGGTCCGACGGAACGGCTGCAGATCGAGAATCGTCTTGGCCGCCTCGGTCCGGTACACCGCAGCCTGGCGGTCGAGCACCGGATCGCCCGCGGGGAGGACCTGCGCGGCGGCGAGCAGCAGGGCGAGCGGCAAGGCGGGGATCATGGCCAGGCTGCGACGGCCAGGGCCGCGGCCATCAGCAGAATGATCGTGCGGCTTGCCGGATCGTTCACCGCAAAGCTCATCGGGTCGCTGTGGATCCGTCCGGCTCCCGCCATCCACCACATGAGGCTGAGCCAGGCGAAGAGCAGGCAGCAAAACACCCAGGCCACCAGCAGGCCGATGCCGGCGGCGAAGCCGGGCAATGCGTCGAGCTGCACCGAGAACAGAGCCAGCGCCAGATAGGAGCTGACGCAGCCGATGAGCGCGATCCGTCCGCTATGCACGACCTCGTAGGCACGTGCCCGTGCATCCGCCCCGTCGAGCCGGCGCATCACGCTGAGTTCGGCGTAGCGCTTGAGCAGGGCCAGCCCGAAGAAGAACAGAAAACACGCGACCAGCAGCCAGGACGCGACCGGCACGCCGACGGCGGCCGAACCGGCCGCGACGCGCAGCGTGTAGCCGGCGGCCAAGGTCAGCGTGTCGAAGCCCTTGAGATCGCGCAGCCGCAGGCAATAGGCCAGCATCAGCAAGCAATAGAGGCCGATGATTGCCAGGAAGAGCGGCGGTTGCGCCAGTCCCAGCGCTAGGGCGCCGAGCAGCAGCAGCGGAATCAGCGCCACGGCCTGCAGTATCGGCAGCCGTCCCGAGGCGAGCATCCGCTGCTTCTTGTGCGGATGACGCCGATCCTCGGGCAGGTCGAGCAGGTCGTTCAGCAGATAGATGCTCGAAGCGCACAGGCAGAGGCTTGCGCAGGCGAGGGCGGCATGCACCAACAGCGGGACGTCGAACAGCCGGTGCGCGGCGAGCAGGGGCACGAAGGCCAGCGCATTCTTGAACCAGTGATGCGGCCGCAGCGCATGCAGATAGACCGCAAGGTCCGGCGGCTTGGCCGCGAACTCGCATTCGACGTCCAGATGCGAAGCGACCTGCCGCAAGCCGGCGGCGGGGGCCACGAGGATCGATTTGCGGGCGGCCGCGCAGATGGCGCCGTCGGAAGCGCTGTTGCCGGCATAGTCGAAGCCGCCGCGGCCGAAGCGCGCGATCAGCCGGTCGCGCTTCGCCGCACCGTGCAGATTGTCGATGCCGTCGCTGGCGATGATTTCATCGAACAGGCCCAGCTCCTGTGCGACGGCCTGGGCCACCGCCCGGTCGGCGCCGGTCGCCAGGACCAGCGTGCGGCCGCGCCGTTTTTCGGCCCGGAGAAAAGCGACCAGCTCCGGCCGATAGGGCAATGTCGCAGCATTCGGAATCACGCATTCGGCGAGGCGCCGCTTGAGATGCGCGCGGCCGCGAAGCAGCCAGAACGGCAGCAGGAACAGGCGCCACGGACTCCGCTTGACCAGCAGGAGGCAGGATTCGAGCAGCAGGTCGCTCGCGACCAGGGTGCCGTCGAGATCGACGGCGAGCGGCGGCGTTGCGGCCTCGACCGCGCTGCTGCGCGCCGGATGGGCCTCCTCTAGAACAGACACTTGGCCAGCCCGAGCGCGCCCTTGCGCCACGGCACGCGATGCGAGGTGCCGGTGGCGGCGCCGATCTCGGCGTGATGCGCCACATACCAATCGTAGTTGCGGATCAGCGCGTCGCGGTTCGAATGGCGCGGCACGAAGCCGAGGCGCTGCTCGATCCGGTCGACCGAGACGAAACTCTCCTGCGACGCGGTTTCGTAGATCCATTTGTAGAGCGGCGAGAGATGCAGGAATTCGAGCAGTTCGAGGACCCAGATCGAAAGGCGCTCGGGCAGGGCCACGACGGTCCGGCCATGGCCGGCGCGATCCAGCACGGCCTGGAAATTCTCGCGCATCGTGCCGAATTCCTTGGCGGCGACGTTGAAGGTGTCGTTGACGAGCGCCGGGTCGCCGGTTGCACAGAGGTGGATCGCCTCGCACAGATCGTCGACATCGAGGAGCTGATAGCGGTTTTGCCCAGAGCCGAGGATCGGGAAGCCCCGGCCGTCATAGGCCCAGTCGTAAAGCAATTCGAAGGCGCCGAGCCGTTCCGGGCCGACGAAGCTCTTCGGGCGCAGCGTCGTGATGCACAGCCCTTTGCCACGGCTGGCCTCGCACAGCGCTTCCGCGTCGATCTTCGACTGGCCATAGGGACCGACGCCGTGCAGCGCGTCGTCTTCGCGGATCGGGTGGTGGTCGGGAATACCGTACACCGCCGTCGACGAGATATTGATGAAGCGCCTGATGCCGTGGATGAACGCGCTGTCGAGCAGGGTCGCGATGCCCGCGACATTGGTCGAATGGATCTCTTCGGCCGATGCGAGCGGCAGCGCCGCCGCGCAATGGACGATCACATCGACGCCCTGCATGGCGCGGTCGACCGTCGGCCGATCGCGAATATCGCCGAGCACGGCGTCGATCGCCGCGCGCTCCGGATATTCGAACGGAGCGATATCGAGCGAGCGCACGGCAATGCCGTGCGCCAGCAGAAATCGGCAGAGATTGATGCCGAGAAAACCGGCGCCGCCGGTGACGAGATAGAGCGGCTGGGTCATGCCGTGCGCCGCCCGCGGGGCACCCACACCCTGATCATTGTGCACCTGCTGAAATCGGCCAAGCTCGGAACCTGGAGGAGCGTAACGGCTCGGCTTTCCAGCGCCTTGATCTGGATCAACGGTGACGCGACGGCGTGCGCCGCACGGCCCGAACGGGCATCACGATGAAAGCCTTAGGGCTGCGGCAGCTAGGCCTTGAAGCGGCGATGCCCTTTTACCCGGTCTTGCCCAGGCCGGATTTGGGCGCGGCGCTTTATGCCAAATCCTGGCTGGGGCGGGAGGGATCGAACCTCCGAATGGCGGAATCAAAATCCGCTGCCTTACCGCTTGGCTACGCCCCACCGGTGCCGAAGGCGCGGCACCATAGCGGGATCAATTCACGTCTTCAAGCGATCCGCCTTCATGTTCCGTTGAGCCGGGTCGCGGCCACCCACCAGCCGGGATGCGCCGCGGCCATCGTCGCGGCCGCGCCGGCCGCCGCGACGTCATCCGCGAAGACGGCGAAGCAGGTGGCGCCGCTGCCGCTCATCCGGGCGAGCAGGCAGCCGGGCGACGTTTCGAGCGCCGCCAGCACGACGGCGATTTCGGGCAAGAGCGCGATGGCCGGCGCCGTCAGATCGTTCCCGAACCCGGCCAGGGCCTGCGCCAGCGCCCGCGCATCGGTCGGGCTTGCCGCAAGCACGCCGCGCGGCCCGGCGCCGGCGGAGAAGCCGCCTTGCCGCGCCCGGAAGACCTGCGGCGTCGGCAGCGCGATCCCGGGGTTGACGAGGAGGATGGGCGCGCGCGGCAAGCGCGGCGCAGGGCCGATCCGCTCGCCGATGCCTTCGAGCCGCGCCGTGCGGCCGGCCAGGCAGACCGGGACATCGGCGCCGAGCGTCAGCGCCAGCCGCGCCAGATCCTCCGGTGCCGGCGCCAATCGCCAAAGCTCGGCCAGCGCCAGCAAACATGCCGCGGCGTCGCTGGACCCGCCGCCGATCCCAGATGCGATCGGCAGGCGCTTGGTGAGGGTGAGCGCGGCCTCAGCCGCAATGCCGGCTTCGGCGGCCAGGGTGCGGGCCGCGCGCAGGACCAGATTGTCGGCAGGATCGGCCGCAAGCGTGGCCCCGAACGGCCCATCGATGGCGAGGCCGAGGTCTTCGGCCGGCGCCGCCGCAATCGTGTCGCCGAGGGAAGTGAACGCGACCAGACTGTCGAGCAGGTGATAACCGTCGTCGCGGCGCCCGACGATCTGAAGCGTCAGGTTCAGCTTGGCGGGCGCCTCCCGCGTTACCGTCGTCACCGGCGGCAATTGCGCGTCAGATGCCGCGGCTCGAACCGGCGGCGCCGTGCGGTAGGCGCGGCGGCGGGTGGTCGAGCTTGCCGCTGATCGCCTTTGCTAAATCGGCGGTGGGGTTCATGTCGAGGGCTCGGCGCCATTGCAGCCGCGCCTCCTCGCGCCGCCCGCCCTGCCAATAGGCATCGCCCAGATGGTTGTTGATCTCGGCGTCGGAGGGTTCGAGTTCGACTGCGCGCTCCAGCGTCGCCTGGGCGTTCTTGTAGTCGCCCATCCGGTAATAGGCCCAGCCGAGGCTGTCGACGATGAAGCCGTCGGTCGGCCTTTGATCGACCGCCTCCTTGATCAGCTTGAGGGCCTCGGGCAGCCGCTCGTTCCGGTCGACCAGCGAATATCCCAGGTAATTCAGGATCGACGGCTCGTTCGGGCGCAGCTCCAGCGCCTTGCGCAGATCGGCCTCGGCCGGTTTCCAATCGCCCGACCGCTCCTCGGCGATACCGCGGCTGAACAGGATCGACCAGTCGCGCGCCGGCAAGTCGCCGCCGATCCGGGCGATGGCGGCGGAATAGGTCCCGGCCGCCTTCGCGAACTCGTTGTGGCTGCGCTCGATATCGGCCAGTTCGACCAGCGGCTCCGGCCGCTGCGCCCGCTCCTGCGCCATCTGTGTCAGCAGCGCCTCGCCGCCCGCGGTATCGCCTGTCTGGTCGAGCACCGTCGCCTCGCGCAGCCTTGCCTCCCAGGCGAGCGGGGAAGCTCGGTCGATCAGACGATAGGTCGCCAGCGCCTCGGGCAATCGGTGCTCGGTCTCGAGCACATCGGCGAGTACGAGTTGGGCCAGCGGGAAATTCGGTTCGAGTTCCAGCGCCAGCCGGACACAGAGCAACGCCACTTCCGGCTCCGCGGAATCCGGTTGACCGACCACGCTCGCCATGTCGAACATTGCCTCGGCCAAGCCTTCGCGCGCATTGGCAATGATGCGCGGCGGCGGGCCGCCGGCTGATATTGCGGGTTCGACGCCGGTAATGCCGTTCGTCTCCGACGTGTAGCGCAGATAGAGCGCGCCAGCCTCGTCGCGCTGCCCCTGGCGCTCGAAGAAATTGCCGGCCAACTCGACCATGCGCAGCGGCGCGTTGCCGCTCTTGCCGAAGGCGGCCTTGTAGTTGGCCGCAGCCCCGGCGGCATCGCCGGTCAGATCCTGGACCAGCGCCGTCTGCAGCGCCTTCAGCCCCGCCAACGGCGGTGTCTGGGCGAATTCGTCGAATTCGGCCGCCGCCGCTTGCGCCTGGCCGGGATCGGCGGCCAAGGTCCAGGCGCGTGCGAAGGTACCGGCGAAACGGTAGAACCCTTCGCGCGGGAGATGCTGCGCCGAGGCAAGCGCGGCGCGATACTTTCCGGCCTTTACTTCTTCGACGGTCTCGACCAATTGCGCGAGGCCGGCACCGTCCGGGTCGGCAGCGGCGAGACGGGCGGCGACCGGACCGGCGACATCGAAGCGGCCTTCAGTCACCGCCAGCACCAATACGCGATTGGCCAGCTCCGGACTGTCGGGGGAATGGCCGAGCGCTTCGCGATAGAACGCCAGAGCGGCGCCGAAATCCCGATTGTCGAGTGCGATCCGCGCCGAAAGAAAGGCGCCGAGCCCGGTCATCTTGGTGCCGTCGCCGGACGCGGCCGCCACATCCGCTGCCACCGCGTCGTCATCGGCCAAGCGCCCGTCGTGCAACCCGCCCGGCTCGACGCAGCCGGCCAGGGCGATCACTGCCGCCAGCGCCGCCAGCCGGCTTGCGTCTCTCGCCATCGTCCCGCGCCGGGTGCCTCTCCGCGTCTCGTCCATTCGGTCTTCCTACCCACCGCCCTCGCCGCCTGGGCCGTTCGCCCAGGTCTCGACCGTGATCCTAGCAGGTCGGGCGGCCGGGGTGTATCGGCCGCAGTCACATATTTGGATAATTGGGGCCGCCGCCGCCTTCCGGCACGACCCAATTGATGTTTTGCCTGGGGTCCTTGATGTCGCAGGTCTTGCAGTGGACGCAATTCTGCGCGTTGATCTGCAGCCTTGGGTTCGTGCCATCGTCGTTGCGCACGATTTCGTAGACGCCGGCCGGGCAATAGCGCTGCTCCGGCGCATCGTATTCCGCCAGATTGACGGCAATCGGGATCGACGGGTCCTTGAGCGTCAGATGGATCGGCTGGTCTTCTTCGTGATTGGTGTTCGAGATGAATACCGAAGACAGCTTGTCGAAGGTGATCTTGCCGTCGGGCTTCGGATATTCGATCCGCTTGCATTCGGCCGCCGGCTTCAGCGACGCGCAATCCGGCTTGCCGTGCTTCAGCGTCCACGGCGTCAGCCAGCCCAATCCCAGGCTGTTCAGCCACATATGGATGCCGGCATGGGCGCTGCCCAGCAGCAGGCCCCATTTGAGGCCGGGCTTGACGTTGCGTACCTTGTAGAGGTCCTCATAGGACCAGGAATTCCGCCAGGCCGCGGGATAGGCCGTCAGCTCGTCATGCCCGGCCGAGCCGGCCTGGAGCGCTTCGAACGCCGCCTCCGCAGCCAGCATCCCGGTCTTCATCGCATTGTGCGAGCCTTTGATGCGCGGCACGTTGACGAAGCCGGCGGTGCAGCCGATCAGTGCGCCGCCCGGAAAGACCAGTTTCGGCACGGATTGCAGCCCGCCCTCGTTGATCGCGCGCGCGCCATAGGCGATGCGCTTGCCGCCTTCGAAGAACGGCCGCACCATCGGATGGAGCTTGAAGCGCTGGAACTCGTCATAGGGCGAGATAAACGGGTTCTCGTAGTTCAGATTGACGACGAAGCCGACGGCGACCTGATTGTCCTCGAGATGATACATGAACGAGCCGTCGCCGGCCTTCTCCGGCATCGGCCAGCCCTGGCTGTGCACGACCAGGCCCGGCTGGTGCTTGGCCGGGTCGATCTGCCACAGCTCCTTGATGCCGATGCCGAATTTCTGCGGCTCGACGCCGTCGCGCAGATTGAACCGGTCGAACAGCGTCTTGGTGAGCGAGCCGCGAGCACCCTCCGCGAAGAAGGTGTATTTCGCGTGCAGCTCCATTCCCGGCTGGTAGCTGTCCTTGTGATGGCCGTCGCGGGCGACGCCCATATCCCCGGTCGCGACACCCTTCACGCTGCCGTCTTCGTGATAGAGCACTTCGGCGGCGGCGAATCCCGGGAAGATCTCGACACCCAACTCTTCCGCCTGGGTCGCCAGCCAGCGGCAGACGTTGCCCAGGCTGACGATGTAATTGCCGTGATTGTTGAGCAGCGGCGGCATCAGGAAATTCGGGATGCGCATGCCGCCGGTCTGGCTGAGAATCAGGAAGCGGTCTTCCGTGACCGGCGTATTGAGCGGCGCCCCCCGCTCCCGCCAGTCGGGAAACAGCTCGGTCATGGCGATCGGGTCGATCACGGCGCCGGACAGGATATGGGCGCCGATCTCCGAACCCTTTTCGAGCACGCAGACGGACACTTCCGCCGAAGCGGCGGCGGCCAGCTGCTTCAGCCGGATCGCCGCGCTCAAGCCGGCCGGGCCGCCGCCGACGACGACGACGTCGTATTCCATACTTTCGCGTTCCATCCCGCCTCCCCCCGCTGGCGCAAGCCAGGCTGGCGCCGCTGCCCCGAAACGTTGCTATACTGCTTCTATATAACGGCCTCGATGCGGAACACTACATGCCGTGAGCGGTTGCGAGATAAGCATGAACGACAGACCGGTGCTCGAATCCCTGCTGGCCTGGTACCTGGCCGCCGGAGCGGACGAAGCCGTCACGGATGTCGCAAACGACCGGTTCGCCGAGGAGGCCAGGCGCCGGCAGCCGGCGGCCGCGGCCCCGGCCGCTCCTTCCTCGTCACCATCACCCGCGCCGGCGGCCCGCATTGCGCCGGCCGCGCTCGGCCCCGATTCCCCGGCCGCTGCGATCGCGGCCGCGCGCGAAGCCGCCGCCGCCGCGGGCAGTTTGGCGGCACTGCGGGAAGCTGTCGCCGGGTTCGACGGCTGCAGCCTGCGCCGCACGGCGACCAACACGGTCTTCGCCGACGGCGTCGCCGAATCCCGCATCATGTTCATCGGCGAGGCGCCGGGCGCCGATGAAGACCGTATCGGCCGGCCTTTCGTCGGCGTGTCCGGGCAGCTGCTCGACCGCATGCTGGGAACGATCGGGCTGGACCGGGCGCGCAACGCCTATATCACCAATGTCCTGTTCTGGCGGCCGCCCGGAAATCGCAAACCGAGCGACACCGAGATCGCCATTTGCCGGCCCTTCGTCGAGCGCCACATCGTGCTCGTCGACCCGACTTTGATAGTATTGGTGGGCGGCACCGCAAGCGCCGCATTGCTACCGGGAAGTGCCGGAATTACGCGGATTCGCGGTCAATGGGTGAGGTTGTCGGTCGACGGGCTGCCTCGACCCGTTCCCGCTCTTCCCATGTATCATCCGTCGTTTCTGCTTCGCTCGCCGGAGCGCAAACGTGAATCCTGGATGGATCTTCTTTCAATAAAGACCAAATTGAAATTAAGCTGAATATAAGAGCACTATCCTGGCGGATATTTTTAAGTAATACGAGTATGAAAAAAGCGTGAAAAAATTTCTGCTTGCGCCGCCGCAAAATCTGCTTTAAGTCGTTGCTCATGACTGCGCTTCACAGGGGCGGCCGTCCGTTCAGGACTTGGTCGATAGCAATATTTTGCGCGTATTTGGCGGGGTTCGGCTCGGGTTTCCCCGGGTTCCCGGCAACAGCGCTCTCGGCCTTGTCCGAGGCAGCCGTGCCCAGTGCGATGGCTGAGGCGCCGCCGGGCGTGCCCGACATCCCGGTCGTGCTCGGCGCCCTCGACGCCTCGCGCTACGCAGCCATTTTCCAGCTCCAGGGCGAGGGCAATTGGAAGGCTGCCGATTTCCAGATCGAGCAGATCAAGGACAAGGCGCTGATCGGCGAGGTTCTGGCGCAGCGCTATCTCGACCCGCGCTACAAGACCAGCTTCGACGAGGCGCGCGACTGGCTCGACCATTACGCGGATTTGCCGGAAGCGCGTCCGGTCTGGGACCTGGCCCGGAAGCGTGCGCCCGGTAAGAGCATAAGGAGCCCGTTGCCGGCGACCGAGCAGGTCGCTGCACCGATCGATCCGACGGTCACCGACGCACCGTCGGCCCAAGGTCCGCTGCCGGCGGAGCCGCGCTCGATCGGCCTGGAGACCCCGTCGCGTTTCGAAGCCGGCCTAGCCGCGTGGCGTGCCAAGAAATGGGCCGAGGCGGCCGGCAATTTCGAAGCCGTGGCGCGCGACCCCGGCACCGCGAGCTGGTATGTCGCGGCCAGCGCGTTCTGGGCCGGCCGCGCCCATCTGATGCTCAAGGAACCACAGAAGGTCAATGGCTGGTTCGCAATCGCCGCCGAGCAGCCGCGCACCTTCTACGGCATGCTCGCGCGGCGCACGCTGGGCCTGTCGCCTGACCCGCGCTTCGACCGCCGGCCGTTATCCAAGGCCGAGATTGCGCAGTTGCAGGCGCTGCCCGGCGGCCGCCGGGCGCTGGCACTGGTTCAGGTCGGCGAGACCGACCGGGCCGAGGCGGAATTGCGCGCGCTCAGCACGCGCGGCAATAAAAGCCTGGCTTCGGCGATCGTGGCGCTTGCCGATCTCGCGAACATGCCGACCCTGTGCCTGGCCTTGGGGCGCCAGACCAAGGATGACCCGCGCCATGTCGATGCCCAGTACCCGGTGCCGGGCTGGGAGCCGCGAAACGGTTTCAAGGTCGACCGCGCCCTGCTCTTTGCCGTGATGATGCAGGAAAGCGGCTTTGATGCCGAGGCGCGGAACGGCTCGGGCGCCGCCGGGCTGATGCAGTTGATGCCGGGCACGGCGAAAATCGTGGCGCATCGCGCCGGGATCCCCTTGCACAGCGTTGCCGATCTGGTCGACCCGGTGCTCAACCTCAGCCTCGGCCAGGAGTATGTGAAGCTTCTGATCGAGCATCAACAGATCAACGGCAATCTGATCCTGGTGCTGGCGGCCTATAACAGCGGCACCGCGCCGCTTTCGAAATGGCAGAGCCTGCCGGAATTCCAGAATGATCCGCTGCTGTTCATTGAGGCGCTGCCGCGCGAGACAACGCGGCTCTATGTCGAGAACGTGCTGACCAATATGTGGATCTACCGCCAGCGCCTGAAACAGGCGGCGCCGGATCTCGAAGCGCTTGCCGCCAATAAATGGCCGACATATGTATCGATGAACGCCTCGACGGAAACGGCGTCGATCGTGGGGGCACCGTCGGGCGCGGCGACAACGGAGATCAAGCAGCATGCCGAGGCTCGATGAGTCCCGTCCGTTTCTGCCGGTCAATATCGCCGTTCTGACCGTTTCCGACACACGAACCGAAGCCGATGACAAATCCGGCGATACGCTGGCCGAACTGATCACGCGGGATGGCCACTGCGTGGCCGCTCGGACAATATTGCGCGACGACAGGGCGGCGATCGAGGCCCGGTTGCGGCTCTGGATCGCCGACCCGGCGATCGACGTCGTGGTGTCGACCGGCGGAACCGGCGTCACCGGCCGCGACGTGACACCGGAGGCGTTCGAGGCGGTGTTCGAAAAATCGATCCCCGGTTTCGGCGAACTGTTCCGGTGGCTCAGCTGGCAGAAGATCGGAACCTCGACCATTCAATCGCGCGCGACCGCCGGGGTCGCCGGCGGTACCTATCTCTTCGCGTTGCCGGGCTCGCCCAGTGCCTGCCGCGACGCCTGGGACGACATTCTGAAGCACCAGCTCGATAATCGCTTCCGCCCATGCAATCTGGTCGAGCTGATGCCGCGTCTCGAGGAACATCGCCGCTGACGCCGGACGGCGACGGGGCTCCTTCGAAGCCCGGGCGCAATGCGGGACGGCCGAACGCACGACCGAGCCGCAGCACGGCACAGCAGCGGCATGAGCAGGTTACCGCGTCGGAGCGCTGCATGGGTACCTCCAGGCGGAGCATGCCGCGGAAACGCTCGGGACCATCGAACCGTCGGGAAACTGATCAACCGGCGGGCGCGACGGATAGGCGTCGTCCAAATGCGAATCGCGCGGCACGCGCATACTCTATGATCGAATTGAACGTAGAATTTCGCGCCCGAGTCGCACAATTTTGTCCTGTATACAGACTGATTATATCTATTTTTCGTTCCATTCCGATTTCGTACAAATCGTGTCATAATCAAGATCCCAACCCGCTGCGCGGCTGGATTCAAGCGTCATTCCAGATTTTGTTCTTTTTTCGTTCGTGACAATATGCTATGCAGCGGTCATGGACGAGGTGCTGCAAAATACCGTGCGAAAGGGCCGCGGTGCCGTATCGAATGCGGTCGGGCGGTTCGAGGGCTATGAGCGCGTGCTGATCGACGATGGCTGGGGCAGCGCCGACGAGCCGGCGCTGCCGCTGGAAACCAGCCTTATCGAAGACACGACGCGGACGATTATCGCCCGGAACCAATCCCCCGACGTGCCGTTCGACCGCTCGATCAACCCGTATCGCGGCTGCGAGCACGGCTGCATCTATTGCTTTGCCCGCCCGACCCACGCCTATCTGGGACTGTCGCCCGGGCTGGATTTCGAGAGCCGCCTGTTCTACAAGCCGCGCGCCGCCGAATTGCTGCGCGGCGAGCTCGGCAAGTCCGGCTATCGGTGCCAGCCGATGGGCCTTGGCACCAATACCGACCCCTACCAGCCGATCGAACGCACGCTCGGCATTACCCGGCAGATCCTGGCCGTGCTCAGCGATTTCAACCATCCGGTGACGATCGTCACCAAGGGCGCCTTGATCCAGCGCGACATCGACATTCTGGCGCCGATGGCGCAGCGGGGCCTGGCTCGGGTCGCCGTGTCGGTCACGACATTGAATCGCGGACTGGCGCGACGCATGGAGCCGCGCGCGGCGACGCCGGAGCGCCGGCTTGAGACCATCCGCGCCTTGCGCGACGCCGGAATCCCAGCCAGCGTTCTGGTCGCGCCAATCATCCCCGGCCTGAACGACCACGAGATCGAAGCCATATTGGAAGCGGCGCGCGACCATGGCGCGCTCGGCGCCGGCTGGGTTCTGCTGCGTCTGCCATTCGAAATCAAGGATCTGTTCAAGGAGTGGCTGGAGGCGAATGAACCGCTGCGCGCCCGACATGTCCTGACGCTGATTCGGGATACGCGCAATGGCCGGCAGAATTCCGCAGAATGGGGCGAGCGGATGCGCGGCGACGGCGCCTATGCCGATCTGATCGCTCAACGGTTTCGGCTCGCCCAGAAGCGCCTCAACCTCGAAGGGCGCGACCGTGCGCTGCTCGACACGTCGCTGTTCCGGCCGCCGCCGAAGCCGGGGGAACAGCTCAGCCTATTCTGATCCGCCGGCGCCCCGCGCGCTCCAACGCCATGAAAGGAGCGGACAGGCTTGCCTCTCGCGCGAAAATAGCAGAAATTTGGACCGACGGCTGAACCGGGGGCGGCGGTTTGGCTGCGCGAGAGGCAGAAGAGTGAACGAGAAGGGCTTCATCCTCGTTGTCGAAGACTCCGAGGCCGTATTGGCAATGACTGCGCGGCAACTCGCCGCGCTGCATTATCCGGTGCGCGGCGCCGGCAGCCTGGCCGCGGCGCGGGCGGCATTGGCCGGACCCGACGCGGCGGTGGCGGTTCTCCTCGATCTGCGGTTACCGGATGGCGACGGCATGGAGCTGCTGCGCGCGCTGCGCAGCGGCACGACCGATCCGGCGGTGATCGTCATGACCGCGCATGGCTCGGTCGATGCGGCGGTCGATGCGATGCGCGACGGCGCCGATGATTTTCTGGTCAAGCCCTTCCCGGCGGCTCGGCTGCAGACCACCACGCGCCTCGCAATCGACCGCCGCCGGCTCGTGCGGCTGGTGCGCACCGTGTCGCCCGGTTTGAGCGACGACCGATTCGAGGGCTTCATCGGTGCCGATCTTTCGATGCAGGCAGTCTACCGGATGATCGAGCAGGCGGCGCGCAGCAAGGCGACGGTGTTCATCACCGGCGAGAGCGGCACCGGCAAGGAACTCTGCGCCGAGGCGATCCATCGCCGCAGCGACCGGCGCAACCGCCGTTTCATCGCCCTAAATTGCGGCGCCATCCCCAAGGATCTGATGGAAAGCGAGATCTTCGGCCACTCGAAGGGCGCGTTCACCGGCGCCACATCGGACCGCGAAGGGGCGGCAATGCGCGCCGACGGCGGCACCTTGTTTCTGGACGAGATCGGCGAACTCGCGCCGCCGCTCCAGGTCAAGCTGTTGCGATTTTTACAGACCGGCGTCCTTCAACGCGTCGGCAGCGACAAGCTGACCAAGGTCGATGTCCGTATCCTCTGCGCCACCAACCGCGACCCGCTGGCCGAGGTTGCGGCCGGCCGCTTCCGCGAGGATCTCTATTATCGCCTCTATGTCGTGCCGATCCATCTGCCGGCGTTGCGTGAGCGCGGCGACGACGTAATCAAGATCGCTCGGCACTTCCTCGAACAATTCGCGGCCGAGGAAGGTCGCCGCTTCACCGGTTTCGCGCCCGAGGCGGAGGCGCGTCTTGGGGCCTATGCGTGGCCCGGCAATGTCCGCGAATTGCAGAATGCGATCCGCAACATCGTAGTGCTCCACGACGGCGATCGCGTGACCGTCGACATGATCCCGCTGCCGATAAAAGGGGCGCCGCTGCTGCGCGGCACGGCGCCGCCGACCCATCAGCAGCCATCGCCGGCGCAGGATCCGGATGCGATCCGCCCGCTCGCCGAACATGAGCGCGAGATCATCGAGGCGGCGATCGAAGCCTGTGCCGGGAACATGACGGAAGCCGCGAAGCGCCTCGGCATCAGCACCAAGACGATCTATCGGAAACGGCTCGAATGGGCAGGCGCCGCCGACGGCAGATCTCATTCCGACAGAATCGACTGAATGGCCGCACATGCTTACCGGCACCAAATTCGGAACTGATGCCGTGAGCGACGGCGATTGGAAATTTTGTTAAGCGGTCGCGGGCTTGACCGCCCGTGTCGCGATCAGAGTCGGGAAATACTGCGAAAGCAGGCGCCCGGGCGGGCGATCGTGGTCCTCGAACAAATGTGTCAACCGGAAACCCGCCGCAAGCTGACCGCCGATCTGTGTCTCGAGGGAATGGCTGTACTCCAGCGTGCAGCGTTGCGCCTGCATCGCCGCCAATTCGTCGGCGCCACGATCCTTGACATCGGCGAAGGGCAGCTTGAACCGGACGGTCAGTTCGCCGCGATCCTCGGCCGCGTCGTCGAAGATGTAGACGACCGGGTTCATGAACCCGGCGAGCAACGCTCCGCCCGGGCGCAGGACCCGGAAACATTCCAGCCACACCGTCAATATGTCCGGCGCGTAGCAATTCGAGGCCGGATGAAAGATCAGGTCGAAGCTCTCATCCGCAAATCCTGAGAGATCGTGCATGAAGCCCTGCACCAGGGTGAGGTGGAGACTCTCGCGGCGCGCAACCAGCTCATCTTGCGCCAATTGCTTCGCCGACGCGTCGAACACCGTGACCTTGGCGCCGGCCGCCGCCAGCACCGGCCCCTGCTGCCCGCCGCCCGACGCCAGGCACAGCACGTCGCGGTCCCTCAGATCGCCGAACCAATCGGCCGGCACCGGACGGCACGGCGTCAGGACAACCGCCCAGTCGCCGACACGCGCGCGCCGGATCTCGTCCGGAGATACCGGTACCGTCCAGATGTCCTGCTCATCGACGCGGCGGTCCCAGCCGATCTGATTCAGCCGCATGACCTCGTCGTCAGACACGCTCTTCTCCTTCGGACAAGTGCCGTCAGGGCCGTGCAGCAGGGCTGCGCAAACCAGGATATCGGAGCTCCAGCGCGACGCGCGCAGCGCCATGCGTGCGGACCACCATCTGGACAAGGCTCTCAAGGCCCGTCTCGCCACGTCCTGCCGCTGTTTCGAGATCACGCGCGGCAGCGCTGAGTGCCGGGCAGCCGAAGCTGATCGCCGCACCCTTGACAGTGTGGGCTTCCCGTTCGATTTCATTCCGCGCGCCGGATCCGAAACCTTCGATCAGGCCGACCCGCTTCTCGCATTCCGACAGGAACAGCTGCAGGAGACCTTCCAGGGCCCCGTCACACTCCTGTTCCAGCATCGTCAGCGTGTCGTCATCAAGGACACTTCTTTCGTGTACGTCGCTCTCGTCATCTGTCGACGTGTGCGACTCTGCGATCGACATCGGGAGACCACTCCGGGAAAGTGCGGCAGCGCGGATACCGATAGCCGACTCCGCCGCAATCAACACAAGCCGGCGGCGACGCACCGGCAAACCGGGGCTTGGGCCGTTACCGCAGCGCGACGACCCGCGCAGTGACCGACGCTTCCGATACCGGCGACATTGCCGCCGACGCGCGCCGGAGCCCTTTGGCCGGATCGACGCTCACATCATCGACCGCGCGCAGCAACGCGCTCGGCGACACCGGCTTCTGCAACACGAGATCGGCGCCAAGTGCCTCGGCGACAGGCAGGAAGTTTGGGGCACCGCTGCCTCCCGACATCGCGATGATTGGTGAACTTCTTCCAGTATTGCAGATATGCCGGATCAGCTCCAGCCCATCCATATCGGGCATGAAGATGTCGGTGACCACGACGTCGAATTTCGCCGCGTCGAGCGCGCGCCGTGCATCGAGCCCGGTCGTCGCGGTAATCACCAGATGTCCGCTCCGTTCCAGTACTTGGCGCGCCAGGGCGAGCGAGGCAAGATCGTCGTCCACCAGAAGGATGAGCTTGTGCATAACCGTCTCCACTAGAACGGTCAGAACCTACTCAACCCGCGTGCCAAGTCGAGCGCGCGCCGGCTTATCTCGTATTCCAATGGTTTGCGGAGAGCCCGGCGGCATGCCCGGATGTCGGTCGGACAGAATGACCGGACATAAAGGCGAGCCTGCGACATCCAAGCAGCGAGCCTTACCCCCGCCGCAGGCTTCGGCCGCCCGTCCGTCGCTGTCCGTCCATCGTACGAAGCGGCGGCATGGGGATCGGGCCGAATTCGCCGAGATAGCGCCGGGTCCGTTCCTCACGGGTCAGCATCGGTGCACCGCGCCGCGCGGCCCATAGATTGCCGAAGCGCGGCACCAGGACGAAACCGAGCAACAAGCCGACGACAATGATATAGCTGGGAGAGATGTCCGGAACCGTTTCCTGCCACAGCGCGGCTGCGCCGAAAGCCAGAGCCACGATGATCACGGTTTCCGTTGTCCGATGTAGGGGTGTCTTATAAGCAAATAATCGATCTGACATTCGTCAGAAGGCCCCTCCTTGGGGCCGCCACGACCGGCGCAGAGCCGGAGCATCCTGAATATAGCGTCAATGAGCCCGACTCTGCAATGGCCGGCGCGAAAGGCGACATACCCGTCCGGTTACTCGCTTTCTGCGCGGGTCAATGGCGGTGAGGCGCCACCTTCAACACCGTGCCCTCGACGCCGGTGACCGTGACCGGCGTGCCGGCCGGCAGATCCGGCCCGCGCGCGAGCCATACGGTATCGCCGAGCCGAATTTTGCCGCGGCCATCGGCGATCGGCTCTTCGACCGTGCCGGGTGCGCCCAGCAACCGGTCCGGTGAATTGACCAGGACCTTGGGTCCGCCGCTGAGCAGCCGTCGATAGACCCGGAAGCACAGCCCGAACAGCAGGAAGGTGACGGCGGCAAAAAGGGCGATCTGGCCGGCCGTATCGAGCGGCATGACGAACCCGAAGGCAGCGACAGCGAGCGCCCCGGCCGCCGCAAAGATGAGGAAATAGCCGGGCACCAGGGTTTCGATGACGACGAGGACGGCGGCGGCGGCGCCCCAGATCCAGTTGTCCATCACGCCATCTCCGATGAACCCGCCCCCGCGCTCGGCACCGAGGGCGAGCGGCTCGGCCCCGGGGCCTGGATGGAACTCTTGATCAGCTCGGTCATGCCGGCGAGCGAGCCGGCAATGCCGGCGGCCTCCAGCGGGATCATCACCAGCTTCGAATTGGGCGCCGTGCCGATCCGCGTCAGCGCATCCGTATAGCGCTGCGCGATGAAATAGTTGAGCGCTGCGACATTGCCGGCCTCGACCGCGGCCGAGACGACGCGCGTCGCTTCGGCTTCGGCCGCGGCCAAGCGTTCGCGCGCCTGCGCGTCGCGCTCGGCCGCCGCCAGCCGCGCCTCGGCGGCGAGGATCATCGATTGCTTTTCGCCTTCGGCTTTGAGCACGGCGGCCTTGCGAAATCCGTCGGCCTGCAGAATTGCGGCGCGCGCCTCGCGGTCGGCGGCGAGCTGCTTGGCCATCGAGGCGACGACATCGGCCGGCGGCTGCACGTCCTTGAGCTCGACCCGGTTGACCTTGGTGCCCCAGACCTCGGTCGCCAGATCCAGCACGTGGAGGAGCATGGAGTTGATGCGCTCGCGATTGGACAGGGTCTCGTCGAGGTCCATCGAACCGATTGCCGTGCGGATATTGGTCATCGCCACATTGACGATCGCCTGCTGCAGATTCTGCACGGCATAGGCGGCTTTGCCGGCGTCGAACACGGTGTAGAAGACGATGCCGTCGACCTCGACCGAGGCATTGTCCTTGGTGATGACGCCCTGCGACGGGATCGGCAACACGCTTTCCATCATGTTCATGCGATGCCCGATGCGGTCGACATAAGGCACGATCAGGTTCAGCCCCGGCCCCAAGGTCGCGTGGAATCGACCGAATCGCTCGACCGTCCAGACATAGCCCTGAGGGACGGTCTTTACGCCCGAATAGATCGTGATGACGGCCACCACCGCCAGGAAAACGATGAAAATCAGAAACGAGGACAGCAAGATGCGTCTCCTTCGACAGGCTGCCATTCTGACGCGATTCAGGTCGGCATGCACGCGTTTCCGGCGCGATTGCCGCGCCGGCTGCGGCACCGCATGCTGATCCGCCATCGCCGATTCCGAGGAAAGCAATGCCCGATCTCAGTCGAGAAACCCGGCTCGGCCGGCTGGTCGCCGGCGTCGACGAGGTCGGCCGCGGCCCGCTGGCCGGCCCGGTCGTCGCCGCCGCGGTCATTCTCGACCCGCTCAACCTGCCGACCGAACTCGCGGGCCTCGACGACTCGAAGCGCCTGAGCCCGGAGGCGCGCACCGGTTACGCCGCGATCCTGCGCCGTGTTGCATTGGTCGGCATCGGCGCCGCCAGCGTTGTGGAGATCGACCGGCTGAACATTCTGCAAGCGACGCTGCTGGCCATGCAGCGCGCCGTGGCCGCGCTCCGCGTGGCGCCGGATGCGGTGCTGGTCGACGGCAACCGCGCCCCGGCGCTGGCGTGCACGGTCGAGACGCTGGTCGGCGGCGATGCGCTGTCGCTGTCGATCGCTGCTGCGTCGGTCGTGGCCAAAGTCCTGCGCGACCGTGCCATGTGCGATCTGGCGCGGCGCTATTCGTGCTATGGCTGGGAGCGCAATGCCGGCTACCCGACGGCGGAACATCGCGCCGCCTTGCTGCGCCACGGGGTCACGCCGCACCACCGGCGCAGCTTCGCGCCGGTCCGCGCGGCGTTGCTGGCACCGGTGGGATCACGTTAGGCGCCCGGCGGCTCCAGGCTGCGATCGAGATGCGGCTGCAGCCGGCCTGCGAGCCACAGCGCGAGCATGCGATAATCGCTGGCCAGCGACCACAAAGGATACCGGAACGTGGCCGGGCTATTGTGCTCGACCCAGAAATGCGCTGCCCAGGCAAAGCCGTAGCCGGTCAGCGGCACCGCAATCAGCCAGCGCCAATCATGGCCGATCGCGGCGATGGGACAGCAGCCGAGCGCGAGCAGGCTGCCCGCATAATGAATCGCACGGGTCGCCGGCGCGCGATGCTCGCGCAGGTAATACGGCCAGAACTCCCCATAGGTCTGTTTCCGGTCTGCCATGCGAAACCTCGCGCGATACGCCGCCGAACCCGGGAGTATGGTACCATTCCATTTGGAAAGCAGAACTGAAGGACGTCGTCATGGGTTATCGCGTCGCCGTGGTCGGCGCCACCGGCAATGTCGGCCGGGAGATCCTGCAGATCCTGGCCGAACGGGAATTTCCTGTAGACGAAGTCGTCGCCCTCGCCTCGACGCGCTCGATCGGCGCCGAAGTGTCGTTCGGCGAGGACGAAGCGCTCAAGGTGCGCGACCTCGACAGCTTCGACTTCAAGCACATCGACATTGCGCTGTTCTCGCCCGGCGCCAAGGTTTCCGCCGTGCATGCGCCGCGCGCCGCCAAGGCCGGCGCGATCGTGATCGATAACACCTCGCAATTCCGGATGGACCCGGATGTGCCGCTGGTCGTGCCCGAGGTCAACCCCGAAGCGATCGCGCGCTATGCCAAGCGGAACATCATCGCCAATCCGAATTGTTCGACCATTCAGATGGTGGTGGCGCTGAAGCCGCTGCACGATCTCGCCAGGATCCGCCGGGTCGTCGTGTCGACTTACCAATCCGTGTCCGGTGCCGGCAAGGAAGCGATGGACGAACTTTTCAATCAGACGCGTGCCGTCTATGTGAACGACCAGATGCTGCCCGAACATTTCACCAAGCGCATCGCCTTCAACGTCATTCCCCATATCGACGTGTTCATGGACGACGGCGCCACTAAGGAAGAGTGGAAAATGGCGGTCGAGACCCGCAAGATTCTCGACCCGGAAATCGCCGTCGCAGCGACCTGCGTGCGCGTGCCGGTCTTCATCGGCCATGCCGAAGCGATCAATATTGAATGCGAGCGTCCGATCACGGTCGAAGCGGCGCGCGCAGCGCTCAAGGCGGCGCCCGGAGTCACCGTCGTCGATCACCGGGTCGATGAAGGCTATGTCACGCCGCAGGAATGCGCCGGTGAGGACAATGTCTTCGTCAGCCGCATCCGCAAGGATCCCACGGTGAAGCACGGGCTCAGCCTCTGGGTCGTCGCCGACAATCTCCGCAAAGGCGCCGCACTCAACGCCGTACAGATTGCCGAGGTGCTGGCGCGGGACTATCTGCGGGGGCTGTCGCCGCAGATCGCTACGACGCATTGACACGGTCGGCCGCTGCCTGAACCGGCGCACCAGGCTCGCTGGGTCGCAGCAATTCCGTAGTCAAGCCGGTGCGAGGCCAGGGTGCGAATACACAGGACCGATGCGAATCGTGCCGGCCATGCAACCGCATTGTGAAGATCATGCGGGAAAGACCTGTCCTCTGCAACGTATAGTCCGGGTGTTTCGGCGGTAGTCCGCTCAGCACTGCGCCGTCTGGGCAACGCTCTGCGCAAATCGTAACGGGAGCCGCCATCGCCCCCCGTGAAAGGAGTTGCGCGATCTGGCGTTTTCGGGGAAGAACTGCAGCCGCAAGGCGATTGCCGTGCCGTATTTGGGGGACCAGTCGTGAAGAAGTTTCTTTTCGCCGTGCTGGGTTGCGTGAGCGCTGCAGCGCTGCCGACTGTTGCACGAGCGCAGACCGATACCGGCTTGTCGGTTGATGCCGAGGGATATTATTTCGAATTCAGCGAGCCTGGTTTCGACCGCTCAAGTGGGCCTTACGGCCGGATCGGCGCCAGTTATACCGGCGACTATCTCGACACGTTCTGGACCGCCGATCTTCAGCTTGGCGGGGGCGTGCTCGATTTCCGATCCGGTACCGAAGGCAACATCAACAGCTACGGCAATTATTCGGGCGAGCTGCGCCTGCTCGCGACGCGCGACATAAATTTCGTGCCCGACTGGACATTGTCGCTGTTCACCGGCCTCGGATATCGCGTTCTTTACGACAACGCTGCCGGAACGACCTCGTTCGGCAATCCGTCGATCAACCGGCTGACCCAATATCTTTACTGGCCCGTCGGCTTCGGCCTGAGCTTCCCGGCCGGGTCGTTCAATTTCAAGCCGTCATTCGAGTATGATTTTCTGATCGACGGCAATATCGATGCAGAGACCGGTGGCGTCGCCGGGATCGATAACAATCTGCGCAACGATCTGAATTCCGGCTCCGGTTACCGGTTCGCCCTCGACACCGAAGTGCAGACAGAGACCGGCAAGCTGAGTTTCGGGCCGTTCCTGCGCTACTGGTCGGTCCGCGTGTCCGACTTGGCGGCGATCAATTCCGGCGGGCAGCTCGTGGGTTTCGCCTTCGAACCCATCAGCCACACCTGGGAAGCCGGTTTCGGCGCCAAGCTGAATTTCGGCGCACCGCCGCCGGCACCGGCGCCCGCCGCTCCGTCGCCGCCCCTGCATCTGCCGCCGCCGCCGATCGCCCAGGTCCCCGAGGCGCAACGCGCCTTCCAGGTCTTCTTCGACTTCAACAAGTCGGACCTCACCGCCGCGGCCCGCCAGGTGATCAAGGCCGCCGCAAACACCGCGATCTCCGGCAATTACGTGAATCTGGTGGTGACCGGGCATACCGATACCGTCGGCTCCGCCAAATACAATCAGGGCCTGTCGGAGCGCCGGGCGCTTGCGGTCAAGGCCCAGCTTATCGCCGACGGCCTGCCGGAAACCGAGATCACGACCATCGGTGTCGGCAAGACCGGGCTCCTCGTGCCGACCGCCGACGGCGTGCGCGAAGCCCAGAACCGGCGTGCGACGATCGAACTCGGGACGAACGCCGGGGCTTGACCCGAGCGACTGACAGTCTGGCGACCGCCTCAAGGCGAGGCGGTCGCAGCGTCGTCTGTTCGCGTGCGGGCGGAACTCACCACCGTTGGATGCCGAGGTGGCTTCCCATCTGACGGCTGGCGATCAGGACGAACGGGCAGCGGCGGCGCCAATGCACTTGGCAGCCGTGCAACCATCCCCAAACCATGCGAGATCAACAGCTCGACGCTGGCGCGCGAGCGGGATCCGACCCGCGCGACCGCCAGCTCCGCCGCGCAACAGCGTCAGAACGGGCTGCGCCATCAGCATGCCGGCATCGGAAACTACGCTTTTCCGATGCCGGCACTCGCGTCAAGGATTTGACAGCGTACCCGGCACCCCTGCCGCCGGCAGGTTGGGGACGCCGAGGAACTGCCTGATGTCCAGCGTGCCGTTGCCGATCACCATGTTATAGGTCGCGATCGTCGGCACCACGACTCCGGGCACCGGCACCGGCTGGCCCGATGAAAACACGCCGTTGAAGCCCGGGATCGTCCGGCGGAAAGCGGCCGCCGGCTTCTTACCCTGAGCCAGCGCCACGCTGTAGATCAGCGGATTGACATTCCCGTGCCGCGTCCCGGTCAATTGATCCAGCAGGGCGACGACGCCGGCGAAGTCGGGAGCCGAGGCGCTGGTGCCGATGACACCGACGGCTTGGCCGCCGAAGATTTCGATATCGAAGCTCCGGTTGGAGCCGCAAGGCTGCACCGCGTCGCCAGGACAGCCCCCCATATGCAGCGACAAATCCGGCGTTGCCCGGAAATTCGTACCGGTATTGATGCCGGTCTGAAAACTTGGCCGGCCGAAGAAGATGCTGGGGCCGCCGCCCGACCCCCAGATTCCGCCGGTGAGCGGCGTCCCGCCGAACGGATCATTCGGCACCAGCGGATCACCGGAAGCATTCTCCGCGACATAGGCGGAGTTTTCGGAACCACTCGAGAAGGTCGTCACGAGATTCGTGCCGCCGACGGCGGTCACCTCCGGGCTCGTCGCCGGATGCGACGCACCTTCGATAAATTTCGGTTCGGTCAGCGACGGGCATTGCAGCGCGCCATTGTCGCCGGACGACGCGACGAAGGTGATGCCCTGAGCGTTACCCTGCTGGAACAGCTCTTCGTAGAAGAGGATGAGTAGCTCGAAATTGGTGCCGCCATTATAGGCCGGGGTGAAGAACAGCTCGCACTCGCCGAACGACATGCTGACGACATCCGACGCATTGTCGGCCAGGATCTGCTCCAGCCCGCTGATGATGTCGTTGTCGCCGAGCGTCGGGATGTTGTAGAGCCGGATCGTGGCGCCCGGCGCCATGCCGCCGGATTGCTGCACGTCGAGCGTCGCTTCGAACGATGTGCCGCTGCTGGTCGAGAATTCGGCGCCGCCATTGACGGGAATATGGATCAGCGTCGGTTCGGCCAGGTTCTCGTGACCGAAATACTGCTCCATGTCGCTGTCCAATACGTCGCTCGCCATCAGAATGGCGATGGTCCGGCCGACGCCGGACAGGCTTTCGATCGACGGCGCGTCATAGGCCTGCTTCAGATCGGAGAACCAGTAGCCGCCGGTCGACGAATTCCGGTTCTCCGGCACCGCATGACCAACGCGCTGCGAGAAGACCTGTCGGCGAACCGGGAGGAACGCCGCCACCTGCGCACCCGTCGCCTGCACTTCCAGCGGCAGCGTGACCGGGCCGCGCGCGACCAGCGTATCCTTGCCGTTCGGCGCGGTCACGTGATCGAGCGCCGTGCCGAGCCGAGCCTGCATCGTGCCGGCGGTGCCAACCACGTGCAGCCCTTGGGCGAAATGACCGGCGACGCTGAAGCCCGACCTGGCGAGCGCCGTCTCGGCACGGGCAAGCCTGGCCGGATCGGCGCCGAAGCGCGCCGCGAATTCTTCCGGCGTCAGCCAGCGCTGATAATCGGCCGTCCCCGGTGTCTGCTGGTCGCGCAGCAACTGCTGCAGCCCGACCGGGTCGCGCGACGGGAAGAACACGTCGAAGCGCACCGGCTCGGACGCTTCAGCGGGGCGGACGGCCGTAACGGCGGTCGCCGCCGAAACCGAGCCGGATGCCGCCGCGAACAGGATCGCGCCAGCGGCGGTAGACAGAAGCAAGCGTGCCAAGATATCGGGGCCCCGGAAAACGATCAAAGGAACAATTTTCAGGAGATTACCCTAGCGCCGGTAATGTTGTCGATCCGTGAAAACGCCGAGGGAAAAATGACACCCCCGGCTGCCCGGATAATCTCGCACCGGCCGTCCGGCCGCACGGGCATTGCGTGGCCGCGCCAGCCACTCTACGATAAGGATAAATTCGTCCTGTCGATACCGCGAAAGGGATGCAATTTCATGGTCAGACGCTTGCTGATCGTTTCCATCGCCGCCGCAACCGCTGGCTGCTCGACCTTGACGGAAGGGACCACGCAAGACATCGCGGTCACGAGCACGCCGTCCGGCGCGACCTGCACCTTCACCCGGGACGGCCAGACGATCGGCACGGTCAGCCGGACGCCGGGCCGGCTGACCGTCGACCGCAGCTCGAGCGATATCGAGATTGCCTGCAACAAGCCCGGATTCGGCGATGGGGCCTATACCGACAAGGCCGATCTCGCCGTTGCGACGTTGAGCAACGTCATGACCGCCGGTGTCGGCTTCGCCGTCGACCTCGCCTCCGGTGCCGGCTCGAAATACAACGGAACGGTCGATATCGCGCTGGAGCCGACGGGTGGTGCGGTGGTGAACCTGCCGCAAGCGGCCGCCGTGCCGCTGGCACCGCCTGCGCTGGCCCCGGTCGCGCCCGCCGCCGCACCGTTGCTCGCCTCCGCAGCGGCGCGGCGGGTCTTCGGCATCGCCGTGGCGCCCGTCGAGACCGAAGGCAACAATGCGGCGACGCCTAAGCATGGCGTGGTGGTCGTCGTGGTTCAGGACGGCTCGATCGCCGCCCGCGCCGGCTTGGCCGAAGGCGACGTCGTTCTCAGTATCGCCGGCAAGGACATCGCGGAAAAAGGCGACGTCCAGCGCGTGATCTCAGCCCTGCCGGCCGGCAGCACGGCCTTGGTGCATGTGATCCGCGGCGCGCATCAGCTGGATCTGGCTGCTCAGCTCTGATCTCACGCGACTCGCCGCGCCTGAAATAGCCGCGGCGGGTCGGCAAGCGCGGCCTGCGCCGCGACGAGCTGGAGTTCGCGCTCGCCCGACGCCAAGGTCTGCCGCAGGACGGCATGAATCGCGCCGGCCGTCGCCTCCAGCGAGGCGGCGAGATCGGCGCTGCGCAGCCAGTTTCCCAGGAACAGCGCCGCGACGGTGTCGCCGGCGCCGCTCGGCGTCAGCGGCAGAAGCGGCGTTTCGACCAGCCAGCTGCCCTCCGGCCCGGCGGCCAGCATGCCGATCCGCGCCCCGGGATCACCGAGGCCGAGGCTGGTCAGCAGCACGATGCGCGGACCGCAGCGGCGCAAATCGGCGCAGGCGGCGAGCGCCTGCTCCAGCGTCTCGATGCCCCGACCGGTCAGGTATTCCGCTTCGAAGCGATTAGGCGTCAGGAGATCGGCCCGCGCCAGCGCCTGATCGCGGAAGAACTCCGGAATCCCCGGCCGGACATAGATCCCGGCGGCGGTATCGCCGATCACCGGGTCGCAGCACCAGATCGCGTCGGGATTGGCCGCCTTGACCCGCGCCACCGCATCCAGCACGACCGGCCCCAGCGCCGGGTCGCCGAGATAACCGGACAGCACGGCGCGGCATTGCGTCAGCACGCCGCGATCGGCAATGCCCTCGATCACCGCGCCCACCGAGTGCGGCGAAAAGACCTCGCCGCGCCAAGCGCCGTAACCGGGATGGTTCGAGAACTGAACAGTGTTGACCGGCCAGACCTCGAAGCCCAGGCGCTGCAGCGGGAATACGGCAGCGGCATTGCCGACATGGCCATAGGCGACCCAGGATTGGATGGAGAGAATCCCCGACATGCCCCCGCCTTCGAGCCCGCGCGCCGACGCTTTCGGGCGGCGCATTGCTTCACCCACTCGAGCGATTCCGTCGGCCGTGGATCTGCTCTAAGGTACCCGCGCGAATTGGTAAATAGAGCCGACAGGAGAAGCCTATCATGCCCACCGACATCCGGCCCCGCCGCAGTGTGCTCTATATGCCGGGCGCCAATGCGCGGGCGCTCGACAAGGCGCGCGGGCTCGCGGCCGACGGGCTGATCTTCGATCTCGAAGACGCCGTCCTGCCCGACGCCAAACCGGGAGCGCGCCGGATCGTGGCCGAGGCAATCGCGGCAGGCGGCTACGGCAAGCGCGAAAAACTGCTGCGCGTCAACGGGCTCGACACGCCTTGGGGCCATGACGATTTGGCCGCCGCCGCCGGACTCGACATCCACGGCGTCGTGCTGCCCAAGGTGGAAAGCGCCGCCACGGTCAAGCAGGCGCTGACCATTCTCGACCGCGCCGGGGCAGCCGCCGATCTCGCGGTCTGGGTCATGATGGAGACGCCGCTCGCCATGCTGCATGCCGAGGCGATCGCGGCGTCTTCGCCCCGCCTCGCCGGCTTCGTCATGGGCACGTCGGACCTCGCCAACGACCTCCATGCCAGCCACACGCGCGACCGGCTGCCGCTTTTGACCGGCTTGAGCCTGTGCCTGCTGGCCGCCCGCGCCTTTGGGCTGGCGATTCTCGACGGTGTCTATCTCGATCTCGCCGACGATGAAGGCTTTGCCCATAGCTGCCGGCAGGGGGTCGAACTGGGCTTCGACGGCAAGACTTTGATCCATCCGAAGACCATCGACGCCGCCAACGCGGCCTATGCGCCATCCGAAGCGGCGATCGCCGAGGCACGGCGCTTCATCGCCGGATTCGAGGCCGCGCAATCCGAAGGCAAGGGCGTCGTGCTGGTCGACGGCAAGCTGGTCGAAAACCTGCATGTCGCCAATTCGCGCCGCCTGGTGGCGCTCGCCGACCGCATCGCCGAGCTCGGGAGCGCCTCATGAGCAAGACCGTCGCCGGCAATTTCTTCGAGGATTTCAAGCTCGGGCAGATCATCGAGCATGCGACGCCGCGCACCATCGGTCATGGCGACGTCTCGCTCTATGTGGCGCTAACGGGGTCGCGCTTCGCGTTACACTGCTCGGAGCCTTTCGCGCACGACCTCGGCTTCAACCGCGCGCCCATCGACGATTTCCTCTTGTTTCACATGGTGTTCGGCAAGACCGTACCGGATGTCTCGCTGAATGCCGTCGCCAATCTGGGTTACGCCGCCGGGCGCTTCCTCGAGCCCGCCTATCCCGGCGACACGGTGGCTGCGGTCAGTGAGGTCATCGGCCTCAAGGAGAATTCCAATCGCGAGACCGGGACGGTCTATGTCCGGACCACCGGCACCAACCAGCATGACGACAAGGTGCTCGAATATTGCCGGTGGGTCATGGTGCGCAAGCGTGACAAGGCCAACCCCGCCCCGGCGCCGATCGTGCCGCAACTGCCCGAGGCGGTCCCGGCAAGCGCGCTCGCCGTGCCGGACGGGCTCGACCCGGAGGATTACGACTATATCGGCGCCGGCGCGCCGCACCGCTGGGACGCGTACGAGATCGGCGAGAAGATCGACCATGTCGACGGCATGACCATCGAGGAGGCCGAGCATGCGCTGGCGACCCGGCTCTACCAAAACACCGCCAAGGTGCATTTCAACCAGCATACGGAGCGCGAAGGCCGATTCGGCCGCAGGCTGATCTATGGCGGGCATGTCATCAGCCTAGCGCGCGCGCTTTCCTTCAATGGTTTGGCGAACGCGTTCAAGATCGCCGCGCTGAACGGCGGGCGGCATGTGGCGCCGTGCTTCGCCGGCGACACGGTCTATGCCTGGACGGAAGTGCTCGACCGCGCCGAACTGCCGGGCCGGGACGATCTGGGCGCGCTGCGCCTGCGCACCATCGCGACGAAGGATCGCGCCTGCGCCGACTTTCCCGGCCGGGTCGAAACCGGCTACGATCCGTCGGTCATTCTGGAGCTTGATTACTGGGCGCTCATGCCGCGCTGAAAGAAAAACCAAGATTCGACAGAGGAAACCACAATGCCTACGAAGATCGTTAAGACTGACGCCGAGTGGCGCGGCGAGTTGTCGCCGGCCGCCTATGCGGTAACTCGGCAAAAAGGCACGGAGCGGCCGTTCTCCGGTGAGTATGAACATACCTGGACACCGGGCACTTATCGCTGCATCGGCTGCGGCGCAGAATTGTTCGAATCGGATACGAAATTCGACGCCGGCTGCGGCTGGCCCAGCTTCTCGGCCCCGGCCGTCGCCGAGAACATCACGGAACATACCGACCGCAGCCACGGCATGATCCGCACCGAGGTACTCTGCGCCGCCTGCGACGCGCATCTGGGTCACGTCTTTCCGGACGGGCCGGAGCCGACCGGCTTGCGCTATTGCATCAATTCCGTGGCGCTGAAGCTCGATCCCAAGGCGAAGTGAAAGCGGAAGGCGGCCGGCATCCTCAGCGCGGTGCCGGCGACGCCGCCAGATGGCGCACGAGGTCGCGCGCGTAGAGGGGCAAATCGGCCTCGCGCCGCACGACGATGCGGAGTTCGCGCAGCGCCCAATCGTCGGTCAGCACGACCCTGTCGAGCGGCATGGCGCGGGCGCAGCGTTCCGCCGTGGTTTCCGGCACGATGCCGACGCCGACATGGCACGACACGAGGCGGCAGATCGCATCGAAGCTCCTGAGCTGCACGCGCAGCCGAAGGCGGCGGCCGAGCCGTTCTGCCTTGTCCGAGAGGAAGCGCTGCAAGGCGCTGGTGCGGTCGAGCCCGACGAAATCGCAATCGAGCACATCGGCGAAACCGGCCTGGTCGAGGGCGGCCAGCGGATGGTCCGGTGCCGTCACCAGCACGAAGCGATCGACCCGGAACGGAAAGACTTCAAGCCCGGCAACCTCGACCGTGCCGGCGACGATGCCGATATCGGCCGTGCCGTCGGCGATGGCGGCGACGATTTCATCGCTCAGGCGCTCTTCGAGGTCGATATTGACCTGCGGATGCGCGGTCAGGAATTCGCTCAAGGGTTCGGGCAGGAATTCCATGAGCGCGTTGGTGTTGGACAGGAGCCGCACCTGCCCGCGCAAGCCATTGGCATATTCGCCGAGCTCGCCGCGCATCCGCTCGGCCTGCTGCAGCATGAGGCGCGCATGGCGCAACAGCGTCCGCCCGGCCGGCGTCGGCTGCACGCCCTGGCGCTCGCGGTCGAGGAGGCGCGTGCCGAGCGCCGCTTCCATGTTGCGGATGCGCGTGCTGGCGGCGGCCAGCGCCAGGTGCACACGCTCGGCCCCGCGCGTGATGCTGCCGGCCTCGACGACGTGGAGGAACAGGCGGAGGTCGACGAGGTCGAAGCTCATGGCGGGGAGACGGGCGGCGGCGGGGCGGGTTCGCGGAGGGCGCGCGCCTGGGCTTCCAGCGCGTCGGCCTCTTCCGCGCGGCCCTGGTCGCGGACGGCGCCCGCGAGGCGGGCGAGTGTTATCCCACGCCAATCCGGCGGCGCCCCGCCTGCCTCGTAGAGCGCCAGCGCTTGGCGGAACAGCGTCTCCGCCTCCGCCGCGCGGCCTTGGTCGCGGATCGCGCGGGCCAGTTCGTGGAGCGCGACACCGCGCGACACCGCCGTGTCGCCGCCTTCCTCCTTGAGCGCCAGCGCCGCGCGGAACAGCGTCTCCGCCTCCGCCGCGCGGCCTTGGTCGAGGATCGCGCGCGCGAGATTGTCGAGCGTGATACCGCGCCAGACCGCCGTGGCGCCGCCTTCTTCCGCGAGCGCCAACGCCTGGCGGAACAGCCCCTCCGCCTCCGCCGCACGGCCTTGGTCGTGGATCGCGCGCGCGAGATTGTCGAGCGTGATACCGCGCGAGATCGCAGCAGCGCCGCCTGCCTCCTGGAGCGCCAGCGCCTCGCGGAATAGCGTCTCCGCCTCCGCCGCGCGGCCTTGGTCGCGGATCGCGCGCGCGAGTTCGTCGAGCGTGATGCCGCGCGAGACCGCCGTGTCGCCGCCTGCCTCCTGGAGCGCCAGCGCCTCGCGGAACAGCGTCTCCGCCTCCGCCGCGCGGCCTTGGTCGCGGATCGCGCGGGCGAGGTCATCGAGCGCCACGCCCGCGCGAAGCCGATCGCCCAGGCGCAGCCGCAGATCCGCTGACTGCCGGAAATTTTCGGCGGCACCGGCGAAGTCACCGCGATCATGAAGTGCGCGCCCTGCGCGCAAGAGCGCCAGCGCCAAGTCGCTTTCCTGCCCGGGAATCCCTCTCAGCCGGGCGATCGCGTCGAGGGCCAAATCGAGATCGGGGGTCGCCTCGGTTCCCAGCGGGACCAGCCGCGTCTCGTCGCGGCCTCGGTCGGGCCGCGCCGTGCGGCGCTCGGCGGGTGCTGGGGCGATGTGTACGACCAGGGTCCGCACCGACCAGAGATCCGGTGCGATCTCGCGAAACACCGGCAGCACCCAGGGCGCACCGACGATGATCAAGGGGCAGTCGAAGCGGCGCCGCAGCGGATTGCGCTGCTGGTTGAGCGTGGCGAGCGCGTAGCGCCAGGCGTCCTGCCATTCCGGGACATCCGGTGCGGCCGGCGAAATCACGGCAGAAACCCAGATCGCGCCGGGCTTGGGATCGGCCCGCGGCTCCTCCAGCAGCGGCAGGGCGATACGCCGCAAATCCTGCGGATGCTCCGGCTCCAGCCGCCGGAGCGGCTGGCCGCGCCCTGACAAAAACCGCTCCAACTCGGCTGCACAGAGCGCCGCGCCGTCGCGATCCGGCACGATCAGCACGATCAGCGCAAAGCCGGTCGCGAGATCGAAATGCCGCAGCACGAGATCCCACTCGCGCGCCGCTGCCCGCCCATAGCGCCGCTCGACCGCCGATTCTTCGCCATCCGGCCGGAGCGCCATGGCTGCTCCTCAGGCCGGCTTCGTACCGACCACCTTGGCGATCTCGTCGCGGATCAGCGGGTGGACGTCGTACCATTCGTCGCCGTTCTTGAAATACAGGACCGAATGCGTGTCGAGAAAACGGGCGAGGCGCATGACATGCCCGGGCTCCGTTGTCGGCAGCGCGGTCACGCGGTTGCGGCCGATGGCGTCGAGCCATTTGGCATCGTCCTGGGCGATCGGCAGGAAGTCGCTGCGCACGGCATTGATCGCCTGGGTCACCATCGTCTCGGGCGCGGGCAAAGCCGGTAGGGACATGCTGCGCAGCACCGTCTCGCGCAACAGCCGCAGCATGTCGCGGAACTGGCCACCGGACATTTCGATCAGGCGATCGACCGGATCGTCATCCGTGCCGAAGAGACGCCGGAGCCCGTCGGGTTCGAGGCGCCTTTCGACCAGCTTGCGATAGGCCGCTCGACAGGGTCCGTCCGGCGGTCTGGCCGCCTCGTTGCGCCAGAGATGCACGGTCGGCAGAACCCGGATCGTGACCTGCGGCGCCACCCGGAATTTCAGCCAGGGCGGGACCGTGTAGATCGTGTGGACATAGTCGATCTTGAGCAGATCGATATTCACGGAAAAGATCCGCTCGACGCTGCGAATGACGTCTTCCTCCGATTCCAGCGTACCGCGCATCTGTTCCAGTTGGTCGAAGATGAAGACGACCGGCGTGTCCTTGCCCTTGACCTTGCGGATCAGATGAATCGCCTCGGCGAAGAAGAGGTTGACCTGATCCTTGAATTCCTTCGGCCAGGTCGCGAAAGCCAGCTTCAGCTTGTCCCGGAAATTCGGATCGCTCTTCAGCTCGAATTTGAGGTCGAGCGCCGCCTTGGCGCCGCCGAATGCATCCTTCCCGGGGCTGGCGAGTTCGAGTTTCACACCCGCCTCCTTGACGACGATCCGCGCATCGAGGAATTTCTGCAGGCTCGTCCAGAAGGTTTCCTTCGCCGGATTGGCGCCCAGCGCCGCTTCGAGCCGATCGCTGAAGGCGCCGGCGAGCGCGATCAGCAGGTTGGAGATCTCGACCGGCTCGGCCGGATTGACGTAGTCGAGCGCGTCGGCATAGACGACGAAATACCCCTGCTGCTCCAGATCGCGCTTCAAGCGGAACAGTTCCGTGGTCTTGCCGGTGCCGCGGAACCCCGAAAACAATTGGAAGCTTTCGATCGGGCTGAACTCGATCAAGGTGCGCATCAAGGCGATCGGGTCTTCCGCCGCCGGATTGTCGTAGAGCGGTTCGTAGAGCGGATCGCCGGGCTGCAGGGGTTCGCCGGTCAGCCGGCCATAGAGCCGCTTCAGGAAATCCCGCTCTTCTTGGTTCAACGGCATCGGCGCTACCATCCTTCGTCATCGCCGTCTTGAACGCCGGGCGCAGAGTCGCAAGCCCGGCCCATGATGTCATTTCCGCCCATGCAGCAACAGTCCGAAACCAAATCGGCGCGCCGCCTCACGCACCCGGCTGCTGCGGCGGATGCAGGCGCGGATCGAGGGCGAAGCGTTCCTGCACGACGGAATCGTAATGGCCCTTGGCCGTTGCCGGACCGAAAATGACATTCCAGCTGTGCACGGATATCACGCTCGGCACCAGCACGAATGGAAACGCCTTGAGCAGGCCATCGCCGAAAACCTGCTGGCCGGCGCTGACCGCGCCGGGCCGCAGCCAGTTCGGGCTAGGCACATCCGCCGCCGTCACGACGCGGACCAGGGCGGCGTCGGCGATCCGCGCCGCGGTCAGGACATGGGCGACCGTATCGAGCGTCTTGAAGCCGGCATGCACCGCGACCTCCAGGATCGAGGTCGCGGGGTCGAGCGCCGCGTAGACCGCGCGGACTCCCGGCGAGTTCCAGCGCCCGCCTGCGAGATAGCTGCCTTCGCCGCTGTCCCATGTCGCAGCGAAATGCGCCTTGTCCAGCCGCCAGAACAGCAGTTCGCCGGACCCGAGGGGCGGCGGCAGCGGCGTCACGTATAGACGCCGTATTCGATCCGGGTCAGCAGCTGTTCGACGGATTCGACGCCGGCGGGCGTCGACAGCAGATCGATCGGCCGGCGCTGATCGAGCGCCATCGCCGGCTGCTCCAGCCAGGCTTCGGCATCTTCCTGGGAACCGAAAATCGCGGTGGCCCGGCCCAGAATCTCGGCGAATTTCCAGGTTCTGCCGCTTTGTTCGGGGCTCAGCTTTTTGTCGAGCGCATCCTTGCGGCGTTGATATGTCCTGAGGCTGACGCCGACCGCCTTCTCCAAACTGCCGCGATGCGGCGCGCGCAGCATGGCAACGCCGGTCACGAGATGGTGCAACGCATGGCCGGGCAGGCCATCCTGAAGCAGATCATGTGCTTCCAGCCGGCTGTGCACTGCTCGGTGCAGGGCGTGCTGCCCGCCGAGCAGCGCCACAGTGCGGCTGAGCTCGGGATCGTTGGTCGGTGAGTCCGCCTGCGCCATGCATTGGCCCTCGTCATCTGTCGCTGACAAAATGACAGTTGACGCATGCCAGTGCAAGCCTTGCCGTGAAACCTGCGCGTCCCAGCCGGAGCCCAAACCAGAAATGCCGACAATTCCGACCTTGCGCATTGCGCGCCCGAGCGATGACCTCGACGCGCTGCTTCCGTTCTACCGAGACGGTCTCGGCCTCCTGCTGCTCGCACGGTTCGAGGATCATGACGGTTTCGACGGCGTCATGCTCGGCCGCGACCGGGCGCCCTATCACTTTGAATTCACCCGGCCGCGTGGTCACAAGGCGGGGCGGGCGCCGACGGCAGACAATCTGCTCGTCTTCTACCTGCCGGACCCGATCGAATGGGCGGTAGCGGTGCAGCGGATGCGCGACGCCGGGTTCGATCCGGTGCCCGCCTTCAACCCCTATTGGGATCGGCAGGGCCTCACTTTCGAGGATCCGGACGGCTATCGGATGGTCCTGCAACGCGCCGCCTGGTCCCGGTAATCAATGTCACACCCTTCGCATTTCGCGAAGGGTGTATACGCCACTTGCTGATTGCCCGGTTGGCCTCCAGACGTTATCTAAACGCCCACGCCACGACTCCGCCACGGTTTCACTTCATCGAGGGCGTCTTCCCATGCCGACCGTCCAACGCCCCTTGTCGCCTCATCTGGAGGTGTACAGGCCGCAGCTCACCTCGCTGATGTCGATCTTCAACCGGTTGACCGGAATCGCGCTCAGCGTCGGCACGATCTTTTTCGTCTGGCAACTGCTGGCCGCAGCTTCCGGGCCGGCTGCCTTCGCGTCGTTCCAGGGGCTGGCCGGCTCATGGATCGGCCTGGCGGCGCTGTTCGGCTGGACCCTCTCCTTCGTCTACCACCTGCTGAACGGCGTCCGGCATTTGCTGTGGGATGCCGGCTGGGGCTTCGATCTCGGCACGACCTACCGCTCCGGCCTGGTCGTTCTCGTCGCGACCCTGGCGCTGACGGTGCTCGCCTGGATCGTCGCACTCATCGTCTGGGGGGCTTGATCATGGCCGATCGCATGCGTACGCCGCTGGGACAGGTCTACGGCCTGGGTTCGGCGCGCGAAGGAGCCCGCGAATGGTGGGCGATGCGCCTGTCTTCGCTGGCGCTGATCCCGCTCGGCCTGTGGTGGATGATCGCGATCATCGCCCATGCCGGTGCCGACTATCGCGACTTCATCGCCTGGGTCTCGAGCCCGCTCACCGCGATTCTGTGGCTGCTGACCATCGCCGTCACCTTCTATCACACGGCGCACGGCCTGCAGGAAGTGATCGAGGATTACGTCCATCACGAAGGCGCCAAGCTCGCCTCGCTGGTCGCGGTGCGGTTCGTCTGCGTGGCGCTGGCCGTGGCCGGGATCTTTTCCGTGCTCGCCATCGCCTTCCGGCATTGAGGGAAACCATGGCTGCCTACCAGATCATCGATCACGCCTATGACGTGGTCGTCGTCGGCGCCGGCGGCGCCGGCCTGCGCGCAACCCTCGGCACCGGCGTTGCGGGCTTGAAGACCGCCTGCATCACCAAGGTGTTCCCGACGCGCAGCCACACCGTTGCGGCGCAGGGCGGCATCAGCGCCGCGCTCGGGAATATGGGCGACGACAATTGGAAGTGGCACATGTACGACACCGTCAAGGGGTCGGACTGGCTGGGCGACCAGGATGCCATCGAATATATGTGCCGCAACGCCATCCCGGCGGTGATCGAGCTCGAACATTTCGGCGTTC
>Ga0181519_10000229_pt1 | contig 52919 bp, 58 predicted proteins | sample PEATcosm2014_Bin_26_FD_121102 | JGI IMG/M metagenome (GOLD analysis project Ga0181519, IMG submission 121102) | Peatland microbial communities from MTU Mesocosm Facility, Houghton, MI, USA - PEATcosm2014_Bin02_10_metaG | ecosystem: Environmental > Terrestrial > Soil > Wetlands > Peat | place...
GAACGACTGCGAATGCTGCCAGCGAGAAACAAGCAACCAACTTGCAATCGCCGCAATCGCAACCAGCAAACTGGCAATCAAAATAAGGCGTCGAATCTTCATGCGCTCGATGCTGCCTAACGATCCAAAGCTGAGCCACGCCGACGGGCGAGCGGCTCCGCAAGTTCGATAATCGTTGTATAACTCAAACCGTCCATAAACTCAAGGGGCAGTCGGCGTTGGCTCCAGCGCGGTGTTAGGCGACTTCATATCATCGAGTCCTTACAAAGTAGATGCCAGCCTTCCACATATCCTTGGAATGACAGACAAAATTGGTGCTACCAACATAAACTCCAAAGCCGCCAACGACCCCGCTGCCCCAACCCAAAGATACATAATCCTCGTTCTCTCCTGACCACTCGCCGCTGATTAGTGCTACTCTGGGACCGGTGCTCGCATTTGGAATACCACCCGGCGGCTTATTTGTCACCATAATAATCGTGCTCTGCTGGATGTTGGAATGACCGTAGCTCTGAAGAAGGGTGGTGGCCCACGATTGCAATTCTGATGGATTTTGATTGTGCCTGATTTGTGATTCCCAGCGGTATGTCATAAGATGAAACCACCAAATCTGTCCTGGGAAAGCGAGGACAAGAAGAGCTAGGACAAGGATTAGCCAAAATGGTCTGCGCATAGTCGCCTAACGAAAAAAGCTGAGCCACGCCGGACCAAAAACCGTGAACCGCGAAGCGGAACTGACAGCGCCAACCGGCGTTGGCTCCGGCGACTTGTTAGGCCTATTTGCTACGTCTTGCATCTCGAATCAATAATATCAAAGCTGCCACAACCAGCATATAAAATCCTGGAATCTGCCAATGATACGTCACCTGTGCCGCTCCATCTACCACCGGCCCGATGCTCCGATATGTAAGCAGCGGCCTACCATTGATGAGGCGAAGCAGCAAAGTATAAAACGGCCACAAGAAGGCAGCAGCCAGCAACAGCCATCCGCAATGCCGAGCTAGACGGAATAGCATCACGGCCAAAATCGCCGCAGCCGCAGAGAGTGCAAAGTTTGAAAAATATGAAATGGCGGCGATGGTTTCCATATAGGCCTAACGAAAAAAGCTGAGCCACCGCCGACTCGCGACGTGAACCGCGACAGCGGAACGGCAAGCGCCAACGGCGGTTGGCTCCGGCGACTTGTTAGGCCACAGGTTCATGAATCAATAAAAAACGACTCCCACAAAGCTAACAAAGTGCAAATGGTCGCTATCACCGATGGCAACCACCACTCCTTCCGCCATGACCAAACGCACCAAAGAAGCGCAACAACCGCCAATACTCTGCGTGTGGTTTCGAGGCTGCCCAATATCGAACCGACGGTGGCCATTCCATCGTCTGTCTTATCATGCGTGCCCCACAAAATCTGGCAATAAACACTAAAAGTGAAAAGCGATAGAAAACTAAAGACAACGCTGGCGATAGCTCGGTCAGGAATCATCAACTTTGTGTTTGGCGCGCTCATGTGGCCTAACGATCCAAAGCTGAGCCACGCCGACCGGCAAGTGGCTCCGCTGGCTCGATAAGCGTTGTATAACTCAAACTACCCATAAGCTCAAGGGGCAGTCGGCGTTGGCTCCAGCGCGGTGTTAGGCGTCATGGTAATTTATCTGGTAATTTGTGGTTTGGCTCTTTGTCAGCAAGCGAACAAGTCGGCGGCACACCAACTCGGCCCAAAGTATATGTCCCGCCATCTGGACAAACCGGCACGCCATTCGTGAACCAACGATTCGTAAAGTAAGGCAAGTAGATATATGGATAAAGGTCAGACCATGTCGGTGTATCGTTTGTGGTCTTGTTCTGCTCGAGTGCCCACTGCTCCTTAGCGCCCTCGATTTGTCGAAGTCGGTTGATACATGGAGCGAAGGAGCGGATGGAACGCGCTCTGACGATGATGGCCGAAACTCCAACCGCCAAAGCCAGAACCGTAACCACCGCTAAAATAATGGTGAGCTTTTTTGTCATACGCGCGAATGACGCCTAACGATAAAAGCTGAGCCACCGCCGACTCGTGACGTGAACCGCGACAGCGGAACAGCCAGCGTCAACGGCGGTTGGCTCCGGCGACTTGTTAGGCGACTGGGTCATGTTTTGTGTGTCAAATAAACCATCAACTGGCTGTTTGTCGAATCAAAGGGAACAACTTTCTCCTGATAACCAGCGTTAGTAACAGAAACCGTGCCGGCAAATGGTGGAGTGCCAATATACTCAAAACTGAGTGAGCCTGACGCCGTGCCCGACGAAGACCAAAGCCTCATAATCTGGCCTCGGCTGACATCGGGATGCGGGCTGACTGTGATGCTATCAGTCGGACGACCAGTCTTCTGGTCAATGGCCTGCACGCTCAGCTTGTAAACTTGCAGACCATCCAACTGCTGCCGCAACTTCTTGGCCTGAATAGAATAGCCAACGGCGTAAAGCGCAATAACCGCGCTAATCGCAAACCAAACCCAATCTCTAGGAGTAAACTTCATACGCACAAAGTCGCCTAACAGATAATGGGCGGCTGGGTATTCAGCCTATCCTTTTTCGTGTTCAGTCTATCCTGATTCACGGGCGCATTGTAAGCTGGACTGAACCCGTTGTCACCTATAAAGTTAAGCCGTTATGACCCCGCAACCGCTCCCAGCAAACGCGGCGCAGGCATCCCTGGGCAAATTATTGCCCAACCCCAAGGCTCGGCTCAAGGACCAGTTTCATGAAGTGGCCCGTTTCAGGCATTTGTCCCCCCGGTCGGAAGCAACGTATTGGGAATGGGTTGTGCGCTTTCTAAAATTTCACAAGGCGCGGGCAGGGGCATGGCAGCATCCGCGCGATTTAGGCATCCGCGGCGTGACGCCGTTCCTGACTTGGCTGGCCACCGAGCGGAATGTGTCGGTTTCCACCCAAAATCAGGCGTTGAATGGGCTGCTGTTCCTTTACCGGGAGGTGCTGGCATTGCCGATGGTGGCAGGTGATTTTGTGCGGGTGCGGCGTCCGCCGGGTGTGCCGACCGTGTTGACGAAGGACGAAGTGCGGGAACTGCTGGCCCAACTGACGGGGACTTATCTGCTGATGGCGCGTTTGCTGTATGGCACCGGAATGCGGCTCTTGGAATTGCTGCGCCTGCGGGTCAAGGATGTGGATTTCGCCCGTGGTCAAATTGTGGTCCGCGCTGGCAAGGGAGGCAAAGACCGGGTGACGATGTTGCCGGAGTCCTTGCGCGAGCCGTTACAGAAGCATCTGGCCGAGGTGCGAAAACTGCATCAGTTGGACTTGGAAGAGGGTTTTGGCAGCGTGTCCCTGCCATCAGGTCTTGCACGCAAGTATCCGAATGCCGAGCGGGAGTGGGGCTGGCAATTTGCGCCATTCCTTTGCCACGCATCTGCTCGAATCAGGAACGGATATCCGCAGCGTCCAGAACATTTTGGGGCATCGGAATGTGGCCACAACGCAGATTTACACCCATGTCATGCAGAAACCGGGCATCGGCGTTTGCAGTCCCGTGGACAGCATCTGACCTTTAATGCCACGTTGGAAGTCGGGTGCATCGGCTGTTTATCTTTGGACAGTTATTAGAGTATTAAACAAGGTTAAGGGGCAGGCCGGCGCGCTGCGCGCATCCGGCCTGCCCCCTTCACCCTGTTTTCATGCCACCACTTCGGCATCCTTGATGACCAGGCGCTTGTCCCTTTCTTCCCAGCGCAGCACTTTCAGCGTCACTTGCTGGAATTCCGGCAGTTTCGGAAACTCGACGACGGTTTCGCCGTCCAGTTTCACCTTGCCGTCCTTGGGGTCGTGGAATGACTCCCACAACGCCAGACCCGGTTGCAACGCCAGTTCATGCCGCGCGATCACGAACACGCCCGTCCCGTCCTTGCGCTTGTGCGCCTTGGCGGTGCTGGACATGACCACGCCCCGAACGAACAGTCCGTTCAGCTTTTCAGCTTGAGCAGTTGATTTTGCATTTGTATCCATGGATTTAACACCTCCTTTCGGTTGATGATGATTTCCCCGCTGCCTTTGTAGCGACCATCCAGCGCAGCGGACAAAACTAGATGATCGAAAATGTCCCGATACGGCACACGAAATCGCACAGTGCGCGCCACGCCGTTCTGTCGCAGCACACCCATGCACGCCCACCGCCAGAATCGCTCGTCTATCGTGTAGGAGGCCCGCTGAAGCTTCGGCTTGAACACATCCAGAATGCCTTTTGGCGCGTTCGGCTTGGCCTCTGGCAGCGGTTTTAAGAAGCCCTTGGTCGTTTTGGAATACCCGCAGCCGCTTCCGATTCCTGACCCATTCGGGCAAATCATCAGGCTTGCTCACATATTTCAGCAGGTAATGAAAATCCTCGTTGGCGATCCGTTGGACGGTCACCCAGCCCCGATCCCATAATGCCGCCAGCAGTTCTTTGGGCAGAAACCGGCGCGTCAGAAAAATGACGTGGTAATGCACCCAGCCGGATTCGTGGAATTCCACCTTGATGCAATAGGGCGCATCTATGACATAATTTTTGCCTTCGTATTCCACGCCATGCCGAAGCTGGAAAAAGAGTTTGCGCAGCCAGTCGCGGCTGTCTTCAAAGGCGGTTTCCTCGTTGGCATAGTTTTTCGGGTCCAGCGTGAAGGTCAGGAATAACATGCCGCCCACATCCGGCAGACGGTCCCAGAACCGGGTCAGGACTTTGTAAATGCCCACCGGATGAAACCACGACGCTGGAATGTATTCCTTGATGGTCTGCTCGTAAGGATTGGCAATCGTTGCGGCTGGCGCCGGCTGGATTTGATGCCCGCACCCACTCCCCTGGCTCGCGGTTTCTTTGCAGGTTTCCCCAAGCTGGTTCATGCGACCTCCTTCATCAGGTTCACAACCCGGTCGTAATAAGAAAACATGGCGAACCAGTAGATGGCACATTCGACCACCCGCGACTTGGCCCCCTCGACTTCCCAAACGATGCCCGCCAGCATGACTCCGCGCGCAACCACGCAGGCGTGCGTCAGCAGGAAACACTCCGAATCACATCGCATTTGCTCCTCAAGTTGCTCGCAGGTCATACGCTCCACTCCGAGGGTTTTGAGTTTTCCTTGAGGAACCGCTCCAGTTCACCCACCCAGTAGATCGGCCGGTAAGTGGCGCGGCACGGACGGACAAGCCCGCGCTGTGCCAGACGGTCGAGGGTGGCCGGGCTGACGCCAATGGCCTGGGCCGCTTCTATGCGGTTCAGGCCCAACTTTGGCGGCTGTATGTTTTCGCTATTTGTTGCAAGCATGCGAAGAAGCCTGCAACAAACTTGGGAACGGCAATTACCCGCCGGCGGAATCCGTGAAACCGGTAATTAGAATGCTATGGCGCGACGCGGGCCGAAAGGGCGGCCACGCTTGCCTGTGATGTAAAGCGAGACGTCATCACACACCTTTCGCAACCACGCGACGCCATCCTGTCTTTGATTGGGAAAGGGATACCACGGCTTCAAATGCTCATAGAGGTCTGAATCATTTCCGGACGGAACCATTCGCTTCATCTTTTCAATCTCATGCACCGATGAAATGAGTTCCAGGTATATTTCAGTCCGGCCACGGTCGCCGCAAAAATGTCCGTAGGTGTCCATAAATACTTCGTAACCCTGCGCCATGCCTTTCAAAAACATTGCATTGTCTTTGGCGCTGCGCCGTGCCATGAAGCAGAATGCTTGGGCCCGGATTTCCTCCAAATGCTTGAGCCGTCGCTCCATTAATTCCACCTGCAAATCTTCCAAAGTTTCGCTGTCAGCCACCGGTCGGCCTAGCTGTTTAACAACGTGAGCACGCATCTGGTCGCTGGGTTGAATGGCTTCCCATTTCTCCTCGCTTATTTGATCCAGCCCATCTTCCGCAATCATTCTTGGGGCATCTTCACGATAAAACGTAATGCCCCGATTCAGAATGCCAATTATCTTCCCAAAATCCTGGCAGGTTGTCTTTTTCGTCGGGCGCAACTTCAGGATGGGCTTGCCGATGGTCTTGCCAAGTTGTGCCATGGTCTTTTGGGCCCAAACCGGCAGTGGCGGAATGACTAAATCAGGGTCAATTTCAAATTTCGTTCCAAATTGCCTATTCGCCTCCAAATGAAGGCTGGCCATAAACTCCAAAAACGTTGGCCGTCCGCTCTTGTCAGCTTGTGGTTCCGCCGGTTTGTGATTTTTAGTTTTTTTCATTTTGCCCATGGCTGGCTCCGCCAAACGTCACCCGTTGCGCCATCGCCACCGAATGCTGGTCCCGCAGATGTCCATAAACTTTCATCGCCAATGCGCCGCCGTCCTTGTGGCCCAGCCAGCGGCTCACCGTAGGAATATCAACACCAGACTCGATGCAAAGTGTCGCAAATAGATGCCGCAGGTCGTGATGCGTGAACCGGGTAATGCCAAGTTTCTTGCAGGCCGAATTTATCGCATGTTGGCATGAACGAACCCGCATCACCGGCCGGCTGGCTGGCTCGTTCGCACGTTCTGCCCGCAGATGCATGAGCAATTCAACCATGTCAGGAATCATCGGCACCCGGCGAATCGTCCAATTCTTCGTGCCGGTTTCAGGATCGCCGCGAACGACGATCTCCTTTTTCTCAAAATCGCAGTCCGACCAAGTGATGTTGGCTGCTTCGCTTTTCCGAAAACCGCCATAAGCCAGAAAGCGCACCAAGTATGCGCAATCGCGACTATATCGCCGATTTACTCCCTCAACGCTTTCGACCATTTTAAGAAATTCATCGCGGTTCGGCAGTTGCAGTTCCTTTTGCCGGACTCGCAGCTTCTTGATAAACCGGGCCGGGTTGTCATAACGCGCCCCGGCATCAATCGCCACGTCTATGACCATCCGCAAAGTTGCTACGCACGTATTGACGCATTGAGGGCTTGCTTTGACTGCATACTCTGCCGCCCAGCCCAGGCAATCCTGCTTGCTGATTTTGCGAACTTCGGTTTCTTCCAGTCCCGGCCATGAATTGAGCAAGGCAGATATGCGTTCTTCGCGAAATTCTTTGGTTCGTGGTTTTAATGAGGCATCTTTGTGCAGCCGCCCGCGAAACGCAATCAGCGCATCGCCAAAACGCATATTCCCATTTTCAACCGCTCCCTGGACCTCAATCCGCTGGCGTTCGACTTTTTCCAAATCCCCCAGCCGGAGCTTGGCAACGGCCAGCTTGTTGGTTTTAAGCGACCGACGAATCAGCTTGCCTCGAACCCGTATTCGTGAGAAATAAATGCCCGATGGCACATAACGAACCAAGTTTGCAAACGGTGTTTTTAGCCAAATGGCTTTTGATACAGCGGGGATATTGTCTTTCACAGGCACAGTATCAGATTGTCAAATTGCAAATCGTATAACCTCGTTAAGTGTTTGTAAATAAAAGGCTGGAGAGGTGGCAGAGTGGTTTAACGCGCACGCCTGGAAAGCGTGAATACTCAAAAGGTATCGGGGGTTCGAATCCCCCTCTCTCCGCCAGTCTTTACAAGGGTTTTGTGGGGTCGGCACACAACTAGACACACAAACCAAAGTCCCGGCCTGTCCTCGCCTGACGCAAGTTGTCACTTCGTGGTCGAAACTTCCTGAACCGCTCAAGGCCGCAATTCTGGCCATTGTCAATTCTTCGGGGGTGGTCCGATGAGCGCCTCCGATGCCTGTGGTGAGTGCCTGAACAGCGAGCTAGAACGAGCAGAACCGATGCTTCGAGCTGCCAGCTCGTCGGTTCTGCGGTCGGATGAGTCTGACGCCGACATGGGAGGCGCCGGGGCCGAGCGCGGCGCAGCCGCGCCGGCCACGGCGCTTCCTTGTCAAAGGAGTAATAATTGCATTGAGAAAGAGGAGGAGAAGAATGAATCCCCGGCAGAAGCTCTCTCTCCTTACCGTCGGAAATGCCGTCACCGGCTCATCATGGCTGTTGAACGGATGGTGAAAAAATATGGGATTAACCATGTCGGCCTGCTCACGCTGACCTTTGGTGTTCCCGGCAGTGGTCGCGGATCGCAAGCCACCCGCGAACTGCGCGAACAGGCCAAGGATTTGGATTTTGTCCAGAACCACTGGCATTCGCTGAACACCAACATTATTGCCAAGCGTTTCCTGGACTGGATTTGCATCTTGGAGCCGCACAAGGATGGCGTCTGGCACCTGCACGTCGTTGTGGTAACTATAGAGGACATCCGCACCGGCACGGATGTTGAAACGCTCACGAATTACAGCCTGCCCGCCTGGATGCGCCGGGGCAAACATCTGCGGAATGAAGCTTTGGCGGCGGAATGGCGGGCGTTGCGGGAAATCGCCTGCAAATATCGCTTTGGCCGGATTGAACTGCTGCCGGTCAAGAAAACCGGCGAGGCGCTGGCGCGTTATCTGGCCGCCTATTTGAGCAAGTCGTTCAAAGTCATTCCTTCGGGCAAAAGGCATCGGCTGATCCGGCTTTCGCGTGGCATCAGCCGTCAATTCTCCATGACCTTTTCCATCTGGAACCTGGGCAATCTGATTTACCGGACCCGGTTGAAAATGGCGGCGGCCATGTTGCATTTTCGGGATTATGAGGATTTTGCCAATTTCTTCGGTCCACGCTGGCATTATTACCTGGGCGACCTGATTGCCGCCATCCCGGTGCCGATGGTGTTTGCAAAAGGCGATTTTGAGCGCGGCATTGCGGCGAAAATCCTGAATGACTTTGCCGAAAATCCGACTCCTTATCTGGATGAGGAAACGAACAAGAAGTTGGTGGCGGTCAATGCCATGCTGCTGCGGAAATTCTCGGAACTGGCTTTTGATGATATGGCGGAAGCCCGCTGGCGGGAATCCGGACTGGCGGAAGCCGATAACATTGATGTCGGGCCGCTGACGGCGGAAGATTCGCAAACTGCGTTGATTGAATCATCCGATGATCCTTTCTGAACTGGTCGCTGATATTGCTGAAAAGCTGCCCCTTTAAGGTGTGCGCATGGTTCTTAGGCAACAATTTGCCCAAGGATGCCTGCGCCGCGTTTGCTGGGAGCGGTTGCGGGGGCATAAAGGCTTAACTTTTTGAGTGACAACGGGTTCAGTCCAGCTTACAATGCGCCCGTGAATCAGGATAGACTGAACACGAAAAGGGATAGGCTGAATACCCAGCCGCCGATTATCTGTTAGGTGTCGTCGAGCATGTTTATGAACAAGCCTGTCACTATTTTAGCTGTTGTCGTTGTGCTCGCGGTTGTGGGTTTGTTGGCTTGGCCGCACATTCACGGGGCGGAAACAGTTGGGTTGTCGCCACCGGGAAGTAAGCCCACGAGGCATTCGGGTGGAGGCATGCCGATTGCGTGGACCGCTGCATATAATGCAAAGGAGTATCAGAAGGTTCAGACAATGGCAGGTCAAGCAACCCGTGACGAGCCTGAGTATGCGCAGGGTTGGATGGAATATGGGATGGCTTCGGTGCAATTAGGGCAGATGGACAAGGCGCGTCACGCTTATGAGCAAGCACTTTCATTATTTCAGGTTCTTCATCGTGAAGACCCATCAAATGGCCAAGCGATGTATGAGCAAGCCGTTATGTTGCTGCTTTTGGATGAGTCTGATAAGGCTGAGATTACCCTGAAGCAAGCGCGCATTGACTATCCGACGAACCAGAACATTGCTTACCTCTCTGAACACATAAGCCAAGCGCAACAGAACTTTAAGAGCATAACTGTTGGCCCGTGACGACGACACCTAACACCGCGCTGGAGCCAACGCCGACTGCGCCTTGAGTTTATGGATGGTTTGGGTTATATAACGATTATCGAGATTGCGGAGCCGCTCGCCCGTCGGCGTGGCTCAGCTTTGGATCGTTAGGCGGCATCACGCACACTCACATGAATAGCGACATTAAAGCAATCGTTGACCAGTGCCCGTCACTCAGTTTGCAGGTGAACATTGGCGAGCGACACAGGATTATGCGCAGCGACATCAAACGCGGTAGCCTTTGGATTGCACCCAGACTCCATTATTACAGCGTTACTCCGTCCGGCGAGGTCGAAGCATTGCTGTCTCACTTCTTGCTCAGCCATTTTGGAGCTGAGACCGGCCGGGATTACAAAGGCAGATGGAAGGTCTGGAACATTCCAGACCTAGCCGGTGTCACGAAACTTATACAGCGGTTTGGTGAGCGTAGTTAGTTATGACGATATTGCCGCCTAACAAGTCGCCGGAGCCAACCGCCGTTGGCGCTGTCAGTTCCGCTATCGCGGTTCACGTCGCAAGTCGGCGGTGGCTCAGCTTTTTTCGTTAGGCAGCAAGACACACCACTATGAAAAAGAACGAAAAGCAGATATGGTTTCCGGCTAAAAAGTATGGTTGGGGATGGGGACCGCCTTGTGCGTGGCAGGGATGGCTTGTGCTTTTGTGTTTTATCGCGTTGCTTGGCACATCAGCTTTTGTCTTACTTCCCGGCAAGCACTTTGTCCTATTTTTCGCATTGGAAGCAGTCTTGATAGTTGCTTTGATTATTACATGCTACATAAAAGGAGAAAGACCACGCTGGCGTTGGGGAAAGGATTAGATTTAGCCTATGGCTTTGCTGCCTAACAAGTCGCCGGAGCCAACCGCCGTTGGCGCTGGCCGTTCCGCTGTCGCGGTTCACGTCGCGAGTCGGCGGTGGCTCAGCTTTTTTCGTTAGGCGTCATTGACGCGTTTTTGATTTATGTTTTGTTACCGAGGCAAGAAGATTCAGGAGCTTTCCGATGGTGAGCTTCGTCAGGGATTGTTTTTGTTCACGGTAGTTTTTCTTCTGATGATTTGGGCTTCATTTTATGCTTGGCATCCGATGTCTTGGGGATTTTGGATTTTTAGACTTATCGCCGTGGTGGCGATAGCGCAGACTTGGCGGCAAGGTTTGCGAGAGATGAGGAGACGGAAATGCAATCGTTGACGCCTAACAAGTCGCCGGAGCCAACCGCCGTTGGCGCTGGCAGTTCCGCTATCGCGGTTCACGCCGCGAGTCGGCGGTGGCTCAGCTTTCTACGTTAGGCCACTATGCGCACGCCATGAAGCGATGGTTTTACATTTTCAGCGCGGTCTTTGTTATCGCTGCGGTGATTTTTATCGCCTCATTGCCAGCTTTGAAGCGCCACGCCGAGCAGATGAGTTGCAGCAATCAGATGAACGCGGTTCTTTGTGCTGCCGCTCTTTTGTGGCCAGACGATCACGACGGTCATCTCCCGTCAGATTTCCTTTCGATGTCGAACGAGTTAGGCACGCCAAAGATTTTAGTTTGTCCCGGCGACCATTTGCACCAGCCCGCGACGAGTTGGGCTTCATTCACCACCAACAATTGCAGCTACGAGATTGTTTCGCCGGGCTTACTCAAGGGTGACACCAACGGTATTTTTATGCGGTGCAGCATTCATGGTTATGTTGGATATGCCGACGACAGGCTGGTAGATTCGTCTGGCAGATTGATTAGACCGAATCGGTTATGGTGACGTGGCCTAACAAGTCGCCGGAGCCAACCGCCGTTGACGCTGGCCGTTCCGCTGTCGCGGTTCACGTCGCGAGTCGGCGGTGGCTCAGCTTTTTTCGTTAGGCGTTGCTGCACCATTTATGAGCGAAGACCATCAAGACGCAGTTGTGATTAAGCCGCGCATTATGCCACGCGACTTTATTGATGTTTGTCTCGGTTTACCGTTCCGCTATCGCGGTTCACGCCGCGAGTCGGCGGTGGCTCAGCTTTTTTCGTTAGGCGTCCTTGCGTCATGGCAACAACGAAAGTCATAGGTTTTCCAGGATTGTGCCGGATGTTTTATCCAGAGCAGTCAGTCGCGTGCTTTCGTGTAAAGCTTTACCGCCAAGGAGCGATGTTTCAGGAGTATTATCCGTTCAAGAACCACAACGGAGAGGATGGCGCACTTGAGGCCGCGAAGCGTTACTGGAAAGAAGTGCGAGAGAGTTTTCCCAAGCTGACCCGAAAGCAGAGTATGCAGGTCGAGAGAATTAAGAGTAAGACCGGAGTGGTTGGAGTTACGCGAGTCGTTCAGAAGATTAAGGGATTTGAGTATGAGGTGTGGCGTGCGACTTGGACTGATTTCCGAGGCAATCGCCGCATACGCACATTTTCGATCAATAAGTATGGTGAAGCAGAGGCGCGCAAAAGAGCGGTCGCTGCTCGGAAGCAGGGTTTAGATGATTTACCAGACGCCTAACAAGTCGCCGGAGCCAACCGCCGTTGGCGCGGTCCGTTCCGCTATCGCGGTTCACGTCGCAGGTCGGCGGTGGCTCAGCTTTTTTCGTTAGGCGTCATTACACTATTATGAATAAAAAACACATTCTTATTATTTTGTTGCCATGTTTGCTCTTTGCATCGTGTGCAATATTTGAGCTTCACCTTTCCGGCCTTTTTTCTGCCAATGCCGAGGAGGTTCAATCTGGCCAGAAGAGCTTTGAGCAGTTTTTTGGCGGGGTGAGCAGTGGAACGATTGGCAAAGACACGATAGTCGAAGTCGTTCGTAATTTGAGAGATTCCCAACTCCATTTGGACGCTTTGGCAAGTCGGAAGTTTAGTTTGATGGCTTGGTTGATGCTTGCTTGCGCAGCTTTACAGGTGGTTTTAGGATTTACGTTTTGTGGCAAGAAAAAAGACGCCTAATATGAGGATAGGCTGAATAGCCACCTTCACAAATTGAACCAAGCGGCTTCAAATTACATGCACGTTAAGTTCGCGGCCGGGTTGATCGTCAACGAGTGACACCCTCACGCGCGTCATTTGTCCGGGTGGTGTCGGTTTTGAAACCAGTTCCGCGAGCGGGGAACGGGGCGCGGGGCTGGTTGCAAAGCTGACACGACCGGGCACAACAGTTCTCCAGAGTGACGAAACTTGGCTGACGGAATGGAGCGATGGTATGGGCGAGCGCACAAGCGAAGTGAGTCCAGGCCGGCGCGGAATGGAGTCTGCCATGTTTGGTCACGATTTTCTCTTTATACTTGTTTTGCTTTTAATGCTTTTTTATTATTGACATAATTTCTTTTAGCGGTATGCTGTCTTCTGAAGATGAAAACTAAACACGCTAAAAAAACGAGACCCGAGCAATCGGGGTCTGAAACCAAAACTGTCGTCGCCTCAACGCCCATTCCTGATCCGGCGGCCCTGGCCGATGCCGCCAAACAAGAAAAGCGGGTGATTGCGGCCAGAGATTACAGCAATGTGATTGACATCCTGCGCAACGAAAAACGATTTTCCTTTCAGAAAATCGCCGACTGGCTGAATGCGCGGGGTGTGCCGCTGGACAACAATGATGTGTATCGGGTTTATGTTGCCAATATCCCCGGTGAAGAAAAGGAAGCCATGCATGCCCACGGTGAGGAGATTGACCCGGAAGATTAATAAAACAAAGCATTTTAACCATGAACCCGGAAAATAATTTAACGGAAGACAAGCTGCTCAAGAAACGCCAGGTGGCTGAAAAGCTGGCCTGTTCCCTGCGCACGGTGGACCGGCTGGTCAATGCCGGGCGGCTGACGCGTGTTAAAATCTTGGGTGGCATCCGGTTTCGGTTGAGTCAGGTGCTCATGTTAATGAATGGAAATGAAATATGATCTGCAATGTTTTTAGACCGAAACGAAAGATCAACGGGCGTCTGCATGTCGGGCGTCTGTATCGGGGGCGTTTCAAGCTGGATGGCGAATTCAGCACAACAACGCTTCCGCTGCACACAACGGACAAGCAACTGGCCAACCAGAAGCTGCTCGTGGTGGTTCGCCAGCGTGAAAAGGAACTGGCCGGGCTGACGGGCCGGAAACCGCTGCGCGAAGCGGCGCAGTCGCCCTTGCTGGCACACCTGGACGACTTTCTGGCCGATCTGCGGGTGCGGAAGCGTTCGGAAAGTCATCTCAAACATCTGGAGACACGCATCAAGCGACTATTCTTTGAATGCGGATGGGACCACCTGCGCGATGTCAGCGCGGACTCGTTTCAATTATGGCGGGCAAACCAAAAGGAATTCTCCGCCAAGACGCTCAACGAATACCAGAATGCTGCGTCCTCGCTGTTTGCATGGATGGAACGCAATGACCGGCTGGAAATCAATCCGTTGCGGCGGGTGGGCAAGGTGGAACGCAAGGGGCATGAAACCGTGAAGCGCCGTTCGTTCACCAATGACGAAATGCGGCGGTTGCTGGGCGTGGCGGGTTTTTATGCGCTGGGTTATCTGGCGGCTGTGAACACGGGATTGCGGCGCAAGGAACTGGCTTCGGTGCAATGGGGCGACGTGCATTTGGACGCTGACCGTCCGTTTATCCTGGTGCGCAGTTCCACGACGAAAAACCGCAAGGCGTCGAAGATTTATCTGAAAACGCGGTTGGCGCGGATGTTGGCGGACATCAAGCCGGCGTCGGTGACGGCGGACAAATTGGTGTTTGCCGGTCGGATTGCATCCATGCGCAAGATGCACGAACATTTGAAGGCGGCGGACATCGTTGTCTGGAACGACCAGGGCTGCAAAGTGGATTTCCACGCGCTGCGGATGACCTACAACATGAATTTGGAACTGGCCGGGGCGTCGGTGCAGGTGCGGCAGGAATTGATGCGCCACAGTGATCCTCGATTGACTACGGGGCCTTATACGGACACGACACGCTTGGAGACGGCGGGTTTGATCGAGAAACTGCCGGACTTCCTGGATGAGAAGAATACTGACACACAACTAGACACACAAACCATAGACGCAAGCAGTCCCGGCGTGGCACAAGCTGTCACTGTGAACGCGGGGGATGAAAATGCAAAGCACGTTGAAAACAAAGGCGAAAGTCGCGATCTGACTCCGGCTGTCACGGCCTGTCACACTGTCCAGTCAAACGGCGTTTTGGAGTTCGAATCCCCCCCTCTCCGCCAACTTGATATTAATCAACGTTGGCATTAGTTTTCGGGCTTTTCAGCCCTTGCAACGGCATCTCTTTCGATGGTGGACCGCCCCGGGAGCGCGGAGCGTTCATTGGTCCATCCAATCAGGCCACGTTTCATCCAGCTTGCCGGTTTCAATGGCATGAACTCCGGGCAGGCATATTTTTTGAAACTATTTTCTCGAAAAGATGTTTACCAAGGAACCGAATGCAAGCATTCTTTCGGACATTCCTTTCGAATGAAAGTCAAGCCGGCCCGAGTGCTTGGTTTTTGCGCGGGCGGCTGGCGGGATTTTGGGAACATGGACAAATTAACCGGAAATTTGAAGAGTGATTCCGCGGTTCAAGGCGTCGGAAGCCTGATGGAACGCGGCCGCTTTTTGAGACAGGCGGGCAGTCTCGCCAAGCTTGACGTGCCACCGGAAGTCATCCGTGCGCTGCCTGCTGAATTTGCCAAACGTCACTGCCTTCTGCCTTTTGAAATCACCAACGGAACAATTTACATCGCTACCGCCGTGCCCGTCGGTCGGCGCGTGATAGACGACATCCGGCTTTTGAGCGGCTTGGAAGTGGTGGAATTTGAAGCCCCGGCCACGGAGATCGCCGAGAAAATCGCCGAATGCTATCAGGTCACGGTGGAGAAGATGATCGAAAACCTCAACCCGGAGAGTGTTGAAATCAGCGAGGGCAAGAATCTCCAGGACATCGAGGTGATGGCCAATGAGCCCACGGTCGTCAATCTGGTGAATTTGATTATTTCCACGGCGCTGCGCGAACGGGCGAGCGACATCCACTTGGTGCCATTCGAGGACACGTTGCAATTGCGCTACCGCGTGGACGGCCTGTTGCAGGAAAAGCCACCACCGCCGAAGCAGCTCCATGCCGCGCTCGTGTCGCGCATCAAGATCATGGGCGACATGAACATCGCGGAGCGGTTCATGCCGCAGGACGGGCATATTCAGATCAACCATCGCGGCGCGCGCGTGGACATACGCGTGGGCACGATGCCGACCATTTACGGCGAAAGCCTCGTGATGCGGCTGCTGGAGAAAAACACCAAAGTCTCGACGACCGAGGAACTCGGCCTTGACGCCAGACGCGCCGCGCTGCTCGCCCGGCTGGTCGAAAAGCCGCACGGACTTTTTCTGACCACTGGGCCGACCGGCAGCGGCAAGACCACGACACTCTATTCCATCCTGCAAAGCATCTACACGCCGGAACTGAAAATCCTCACCATCGAAGACCCGGTCGAATACGAACTTCCTGGCGTGGCGCAAATTCCTGTTCGTCCCAGCCGGAATTTCACCTTTGCCAACGGCCTCCGCGCGATTCTGCGCCAGGACCCCGACGTCGTGATGGTCGGTGAAATCCGCGATTCGGAGACGGCGGAAATCGCCATTCGCGCGGCGCTGACAGGCCATCAGGTGTTCAGCACGCTGCACACCAATGACGCGACCGGCGCGGTGACGCGGCTGCTGGACATGGGCGTCGAGGCCTTTTTGATTGCGTCGTCGCTTGAAGGCGTTTTGGCGCAGCGGCTGGTGCGGAAGATTTGCCTGAATTGCCGCGTTGAATCGCAAATCACCCCGGCGATGCGCGACAAAATCGAGGCGCTGGACGGCCGGCGGATTGAAGGCGTCTTTTACAGCGGCAAAGGGTGCGACGAATGCCGCAACACGGGCTACCGGGGGCGGACCGGCATTTTCGAACTACTGCTGCTCACGCCGGAGCTGAAGGAATTGGTTTTGCAGAAACGTTCCAACGCCAGGCTCAAATCGGCGGCGGCGAAAGACATGATCAGCATCCACCAGGACGCACTGCAAAAAGCGTCCGCGGGAATCACGTCGCTCGAAGAAATCCTGCGCGTGTCATCGGGAGACCTGCACGAATGAGCGAGTTCCGCTATCAGGCGGTCGGGGAAAACGGCGCGAGCGTCGCGGGCGTCATCGAAGCCGATGATCGCAAGGGCGCGCTTCAGTTGCTTGGTCGGCGCGGGCTTTTTCCGTCAAACCTGGAGCTGTGTCCCGCCGCCGGTGAAACGGCAAATTCCACCGCGAAAACCGACGCAGTTCGGCCGGCGGGAATTTCGTTCGGCAGGCGCATCAAACGCAGGGACATCACGGCGTTGACGCGCGAAATCAGCGCGCTCCTCGGAGCGGCGATTCCCATTCCGCAGGCGTTGGACAGCCTCGGCGATGAGGAGACAAACCCGGCGCTCAAGGCGGTGGTTTTGAGAATCGCCGATTCGGTCCGCAAAGGCGCGTCGCTCTCGGTGGCGCTGGAGGAGCATCCGCAACTGTTTGGCAAACTTTATTGCAGCATGGTTCGCGTCGGCGAGGAAGGAGGCGTGCTGCCCAAGGTCATGGCCGACCTGGCGGACCTGCTCGAACATGAGGACGAAGTTCGCGGCGAAGTCATGGCGGCGGTGGCGTATCCGGTTTTTGTTTTGGTGTTTGGCATCTGCACGGTGACGGTGCTGCTGACCGTCGTGCTGCCGCGGCTTTTCAGCATGTTGCAGGATATGCTGCCGGTGCTGCCGCTGCCCACCTTGATCCTCCTGAAAATCAGCCACGGGCTGCATCATTACTGGCCCTGGATTTTGATCGCGCTGGTTGCCGCGATTTTCGGCGGACGCTGGCATCTGCGCACGCCGCGAGGCGCGGAGAACTGGGACAAGATAAAATTACGTTTGCCGCTGATTGGCTCGGTTGTGCTTGCGGCGGCACTGGGCCGTTTTGCCAGAACCCTCGGCACGCTGGTGAAGAGCGGCGTTTCGCTGCTGCCAGCGTTGAAGATCGTCGAGAACACCATCGGCAACCGCATTCTGGCGCGGCAGGTGGCGCGCGTCGCGGAAGAAACGCGCGGCGGCGATTCGCTGGCCACTCCGCTGCGCAAAATGGGCATTTTCCCGGGAACGGTGATCCAGATGATTGATGTCGGCGAACAAACCGGAACGCTGGACGAGATGCTGCTCAAAGTGGCGGAGATCGAGGAACGCCACATGAGGGCGCGGACAAAGGTTTTGATTTCGCTGCTCGCGCCGGCGCTGATTCTGGTCGTTGGCGCGCTGGTGGGATTCATGGTGATCGCCATTTTACTGCCCATTTTCAAGATGAGCAGCGCCATTCATTGACTGAAACATTTTAACCAACCGGAAAGATGAACACATGAATATCCAATTAAAGAAAACAACTTCGGACGCCTTCACCCTGATCGAAATCATGGTGGTCGTGGTGATCCTCGGCATTTTGGCGGCGACCATCATTCCGCAGTTCATCGGCACGACGAAGGACGCGAAGGTCAGCGCCGCCAAGTCGCAGGTCGCCGAACTCGAATCCGCCCTGGAACGTTTTTACATTCACATGGACCGCTATCCAACCACCGAAGAAGGATTGCAGGCGCTGGTGGAAGCCCCGGCCGGGTCGGAACAGAAATGGCGCGGCCCCTACATCAAACAGCTCCGCAACGATCCGTGGGGCAACCCCTATCAATACAGTTTTCCCGGAACCCATCACCCGACGAGCTTTGATGTCTGGTCGCGCGGCGAGGATGGCGCGGACGGCGGCGAGGGTTATGCCGCGGACCTTGGCAATTGGTAATGAAACCAGAACTGTCAACTCGGCGCAATCGAGCCGGCTTCACCCTCATCGAGCTGATGGTGGTGATCGCCATCATCGGAATCGTGACGGCGATGATGATCCCGGAGATGAAAGGCTCCTTTCAGGATGCCTTGCTCCGCTCGACCAGCCGTGAATTGATCAATGCCTTCGATCTCGCCTACAGCCGCGCGGTGAGCTTGAACCAGATCCGCCGGGTCCGCCTCGACGAGAAAACCGGCCGCTATCTGGTCGAAAAGCGCGTGATGCAAAACGGGCAGGATGATTTCGTTCCGGCTGATGACGTGCCCGGCGGCAAAGGCGAACTGGACCCGCGAATTGCGATTGAATTTCGCCAGCCCGATGAAAATGTTTCCGAACCGGGCGCACAATCTGATTCTGCCATGACGGTTGGCCAATCGCCAATGGACGGAGTGGCGATTGCATTTTATCCCGACGGCACCGCCGATGCCGGAGACATCATCCTTCGCGACCAAGAGGGTTTCCGGCTGGGTTTGCGCATCAACCCGATCACCGCGCGCGTTCACCTCGTCGAAATGGAGCGCGAATGAACCTCGTGAACCACAACGCCGGATTCTCGCTCGTGGAAGTCATGGTGGCCATTTTGATTTTGGGAATCGCGCTGGTCGGCCTCACGCAGGGCATCACCACGGCGTTAAGCTCCAGCAAGGAATCTGAATTGCAGACCGTCGCCGCGCTGTTCGCGGCGGGACAAATCGAGACGCTCCGCGCGGAAAAGGATTTGACCGATGGGACGACTGACGGCGACTGCGGGGCGACCCTGCCGCTTTATCGCTGGAAGCAAACCGTCAGCCCCACCGACATTGACGGGCTGCACGACGTGAGTGTTCAGGTGGAAAATTCACAGACGGGAGTGGCAATTTACGAACTGGAAACCCTGCTGTTTGAACCACCCAGTGATTCAACCGTCAAGCCGAAGGACGCGAAATCGAAGACCCAACCCAAATGACCGCGCGCTTTTCCCAACCTCACTCCGCATTCACGTTGATTGAAGTGATGATCAGCGTGGCGTTGATGTCGTTGATTCTGGTGAGCGCGTATCTTTGCCTGAACGCGGGCTTCTCCGCCCAGAAGCTGATTGAGCCGCGCGCCGAGATCATTCAAAACGCCCGCGTCGCGATGGCGATCATGACGGCGGATCTCCGCGCCGCCTGTCCGTTGTCCAAGGATCAGGATTTTATCGGCATGACCCGGACGCTGGGCGAAGTGGAGGCCGACAACCTCGATTTTGGCACGCACAACTACACGCCGCGCCGTCCGCGCGAAGGGGATTTTTGCCAGGAAAGCCTCTATCTCGACAAGAATCCGGAGACGGGGCAATTCAGCCTCTGGCGCCGGCGTAATCCGACCATCGCGTTGGATGCGTTGTCCGGCGGCAGCAAGGAGGAAATTGCCACAGGCGTGGTCGGCTTGAAGCTGGAATACTTCGACGGACTGGATTGGTATGATTCCTGGGGCGAAGACCCGTCTTCGGACAAGAAGAAAAATTCAGCGCGGGAAAGCAGCAATCTCTCCGGCCTGCCGGAAGCCGTGCGCATCACGCTGCTGCTGGATTCCAATCCCAAGAAGAAAAATCCCGACGCCGCGGACGAGGAAAAACCCGAACCGCCGCTCGCTTTCCAGACGGTGGCACAATTAAATCTGGCGGACGCCTCACAGGACAATGAAAGTTCGTCCGACGCGGGAAATTCCGACGACACTTCATCATCCGGCCAGATGCCGGGAAATGGAGGCGGCAATTAAAACGAAGCGCAACAATGGTTCCGTTCTGGTCGGCCTGCTCTGGTGCCTGGCGCTGCTGTCGGTGATCGTCATCAGCGTGCTGCACACCGCGCGGATGGATTTGCTTGTGGTGAAAAATTACGGTGACCGGATTCAGGCGCACTATCTCGCGCTGGCCGGAATCGAAAAGGCCGAGGCGCTGCTTTATCGCGACGCGGGAGACCGCAGCCGCAGCCAGAAAAATCACACCGGCAATCTCTACGACGACGCGCAGCAGTTCCGCGATGTCCCGCTGGGGCGCGGAGTTTTTCGCGTCTTCCGCCGCAGCCGGCCCGACGAAGGCGGCGGAATTGTTTTTGGCGTCAGTGACGAGGAGAGCCGGCTCAACGTGAACACCGCTACCGCCGACGAACTGGCCAGGCTGCAAAACATGACGCCGGACGTGGCCGCCGCCATCGTGAACTGGCGCGGCGGCGACAGCACGACGGTTGCGGCGGAAACGCAGTATTACGAGGGATTGAAGCCGCCGTATCAGCCGCGCATCGGACCATTTCAGACGGTGCGCGAACTGCTGATGGTTCGCGGCGTCACGCCTGAATTGTTGCTGGGCAGCGATGTTCATCAAAATGGCCTGCTCGAAGCGGCGGGGGAAAATGGAAACGATTTCGCCTTTGACAATTCCGTCGAGAACTCTGATTTGGGCTGGGCTGGAATTCTGACCGTGGACTCGTCGGTGCGAAATGTGAATGCCGCCGGCGAGGATCGCGTCAACGTCCAGACGGCGGACCAAAATTCGCTCACCACTGTTCGCGGCATCACGCCGCAAATTGCCCGGGCGATTGTCGCGTATCGCGGACAGCATCAGTTCCAAAGCATCGCCGATTTGCTCGATGTCACGCCGCCGCAAAATCAAAACCGGAGGGGTTCGTCCGGTCAATCCTCCGCGGACCAGACCGGAGCCGGCGTGGTGGACGAAAATCTTTTCATGGACATCGCCGATGACGTGACGGTGGATTCCGGCCAGAGCTTTTCCGGCGCGATCAACATCAACACCGCCAGTCTCGACGTGCTGGTTTGTCTGCCGGGCCTGACCCGCGAACTGGCGCAGGCGATCATTTCGCAGCGCCAGTCCGGCGCGTTTTTTGCCAGCACCGGCGAGCTCTTGAAAGTGTCCGGCATGACTCGCGATGTGTTCAAGCAAATTGCGCCGCTTGTGACGGCGCGCTCGGAGACGTTCCGCATTTTCAGCGAGGGGAAAATCAATTCCACCGGTGCGCGGCAGCGGATCCATGCCATCATTCACATTGGACTTCAAGACCAGAAAATACTTTCATGGCGGGAGGACGACTTGTGAAAAAAATCGCCTTCCTAAATCCGCCGCCGATTTACGTCGAGATCGGCCAGAGCCTGCTCAAGGCGTTCCGTGAAAATGCCGGCGTGGAACTGCCCTTGGAACGCCTGCCGGATGGCCGCCTGACCGCGCCATGCCGGGAAAAAACGGCCTTGGCGCTGAAAAAGTTTTTGCAGGCGAAAAGTTGGCAGCCGCGGGCGGGTGCGTTTTGCGCCATCGGCGCGCGCGGGGTTTCGCTGCGACAGCTTTCAATTCCCGCCGGCGCAAAGGAGGAATTTCATCAGCGGCTGCTCCTGCAAATTGAAGGCGAATTTCCGCTGCCGCCCGACGAACTGGCCTGGGGCTGGCAGCCGCTCGGCGAAACGAAGCCGTCGAACGGCGCGATTGCGAAGCAGGATTTGCTCGTGGCCGCCGTGAAAAAAGAGATGGTGGCGGATTATCAGGAGCTGCTTGCCGCCTGCGGAACCAATCCGGTTTTCACCCTGGCGGCGCTGGCGCGAAACCGCCTTTGCCCGCAGCCGCCCGAAACCTGCGCGATGCTGGACATTGGAAACAGCCAGTCGGAATTGACGTGTTTTGACAAAGGCATTCCCTCGGTTTCGCGGATTATTTTCTGGGGCAGTGATGTCATTTCCGGTGCGGCAGATGCAGGGCCGGCCGCGCTGGCGCAAATCCTGAAGAGCAGTTTGGCCGGGACGAAGATATTTGTTTCCGGCGACAAAGTTTCCGATGAATTCACCGCGCGTCTGGCCAAAACTTTGGGCGACGGCTGGCAATGCGAACGGCTGGAAGTCGCGGGTGGCGAGGGCCGTTCGGCGGCAATTGCCGGGCTGCAAAAATTCGCTGAACAAGACAGCAGTCCGCCGCTGGTCATCCGGATTAAACAATCCAGCGGCGCCTCAACTCTGGCGAAGGCGGACGTGAAAAAATGGGCGACGCGCGCTGTGTTGCTCGCCGCCGTGGCGTTGTTGCTGCCTTTTGCCGAAGCGTTGCTGCTCAAACCGCATCTGGAAAAAAAGGTTTCCACGTTCAAGGCCGCCGCCGCACGCCTGACGGTCATTGACCGCGAGCTGGACTTTCTCCAATACCTGAAACAGATCCAGCCGCCTTACCTCGACGCGCTGTATGTTTTTTCCAAATCCGCGCCGTCCGGTTCCCGTTTCGACACGCTTTCGATGAACAGCCACGGCGCAGTTTCGCTGCGTGGCTCGTTCCGGGACGGCCAGCAGGTCGCGGATTTTCGCTCCAAGCTGATTGCCTCCGGCTTCTTCGCCAACGTCACGGTCGAGGAGCAGACGCCCACGCCAGACCGTCAAAAGGTCAACGTGCGGATCAGCGCGCAGGAAAAACCCGCCGCGCAATTGCAGTCGCTTGTGATCGGCCCGACCGCCGAGGAAATCGCAAAGGTGAAAAATGAAAAAGATGCACCATCCGACGTGGCGCCTTCCAGCCGCGCTTCCGTGCCTCCGGCGGCGGCGCGTTCTTCAAGAAAGGAGACGCAATAACCATGCGCCCATTGACCGAACGCGAAAAACGCATCGTCCGCATCGCCGGCGCCGGGGTCGTGATTTATCTCGCGCTGTTTTATGGCTGCCGTTTTTTGGAAAAGCAGCGCTCGGAATACCGGCAGCTTGTCGCGGAGGCCGGCAATCTCCGTCGGCAAGCGCTGCCGTATGAAGGCAAGGTCCAGGTTGTCAAAAAATTGATGGAAGATTTTCGCATGGATCCGGCGAAGTTGAAGAAGGCCACGGTCGTGGCGGATGCGAGCGCGGCCATTCAAAACCGGGCCAAAACCGGCGGCGTCCAGCTTGGCCCGATTCGGGAATCTATGACTTCCGGCCAGGGCAGGGGGCTGGCGACGGTTCAATTGGAAGGTTCGGGGCAAATTCCCGCCGTGCTGGCGTTTCTCGGCGGGCTGGACCGGATTGGTTTTCCGGTGATTGTTGATTCGGCGCAATTCACCGCCGTCACCGGCCGGCCCGGCCAGGTCAAAATGAATCTGACGATCATCATTCTGGATTTTGAAGGATGGAAAGTCACGGAGGCTCCCCATGCGTGAACGCGCCGGACAGATTTTGAGAATTGTCTGCCTCATTCTGGCGGCACTGGTGCTGTGTCAACTGGTCGGAATGGTCATCCGGTGGAATCCGTTTCGCGGCGTAACCGTGCCGGTGCTGCCGGCTTTGGCGGCCAGCACGAACGCGGCGGGCGGAGCGCACGGCACAAATCTGGCGGTGGCGATAGTCGTAAAAAACAATCGCGCGCCGGGTTTGCAGGGAACAAACACTGTGTTGTCAGTGACAAATGCCGGCACGAATCTCACGTTGCAAAAGCTGCCGGCGGGAACGAATGCCGGGGTTCAAGTGGAACCGGTGAAAACAAATGCCGTTTCAGAAACCAACACGGTCGCGCAACCGGAGACCGGATTGAACGTAACGAATTCCGCCACTGGAACAAATTCGGCGGACAGAGGAAGCAATGCTTTGATTTCAACCAGTGCCGCCGCAACCAATGTTGTGCCGCGACCGAAAGTGGAAAAGAAGACCGCCGACGCCGTGCCGATGCCGGACATGGCCGGAATGAATCCTGATTCGTCCGCGCCATCCGGGAAACGCGGCGCGGATCTGCCGCCGGCGGTTCAGGCGCAGATTAGCCGGATCACCGACAGCGAAATTTTGGGGCCGGTGATCCACCCGCTGCCGATGGGGCTGACGGGCATCGCCGGCGACGTCGCATTTCTGCGGACTGCCACCGGCCAGACCGGGCTGGTGAAGGAAGGCGATTCGCTTGGCGATATCAAACTGCTGCGGATCGGCATCAACCGGGTGCTAATTGAGCAAGGCGGGCAGAAAAAGGAGCTGACCATTTTTTCCGGTTACGGCGGCGACAGCCTTTTACCTCAACAGAAAGACACTTCCGATGAAACCAACACTCCATAAGACTGAAAAGCTGTTCCCAGCGACGGCATTGTTTGCCCTGATTGCGGCGCTGGCGATTTGCAGTTCGCCGGTGCCGGCATCGGCGCAAAGCTCTTCGCGAAATTCCACCGTGCTGCCAGGCGTTTCCGCGGGAGCGTCGTCGTCGAGTTCCGACAGCTCGTCGTCATCATCAAAATCAGATTCCGCCAGCAAGGACACCGGGCCGTGGATTCCCTCTGCGCCGCTGACGAGCAACGCATCCACCAATTTGGACAGCGGCGGCACCAATGCGGCGGACGGGATTCAATTGAGCTTTCAAGGCGCGAACATTGACATGATCGTGCAATGGCTCTCGCAGACGACCGGCAAAAGCGTGCTAAAGCATCCGCAGGTGCAATGCCAGTTGACCATCACCAGTTCCAAAAAAGTGACACCGCGCGAGGCCATCAATCTCGTTTACCGCGCGCTGGCGTTGGAGGGCTACTCGGCGATTGAATTCAGCGATTCCATTCTCATCGTGCCGCAGGACAAGGAGCCGAGGATGAGTCCTGAATTGCTGGGCAGTTCGCAGACGAACGTGCCGGAAGGCCGGCAGCGGCTGGTGAAGGTCTTTTCGCTGAAGCACATCCAGGCGGCGGACGTGAAGGACCGGATTGGCACGGCGCTCTCGGACAAGGCTGTCATTTATCTGGACGAGCAGGCCAACCAGATCATCATCACAGATTACAATGACAACATCCGCGCCGCCGGCGAACTCATCGCCGCGCTCGACACGGACAAGCCGGAGGACGTGACGGTGCGGGTTATTCCCTTGAAACACGTTTCGGCGGCGGACTTGATGAAGGAAGTGGGGCCGTTGTATCAGAAACAGAACGCCAAATCGCTGAAGGACACGGTTCAAATAACCGCGGATGAACAGTCCAACACGCTGCTGATTCTCTCCAGCGAGTCCAACTTCAAGGTCATCCAGCAGTTTGTCGGCTCGCTCGACACGGAAGAGGCGCAGGAAAAGGTGATGCGGACCTTCACGCTCAAAAACGCCGATGCGCAGGACGTGGCGAAACAGTTGCAGGATCTCAATGAGGAACAAAGCGTCAACGCCAGATACATCTTTAATTACGGATCTTCCTCGGCTGACAAATCCACGAAAAAAATGACCGTGGTGGCCGACCGTCGGCGCAACGCGGTGATTGTCCAGGCGCCGCCGGCACAAATGGACGGCATCGAAAAAATGATCAATGAGCTGGACGCTCCCATTACCGACGGAAGCCTGGCCCCCAAGATTTTTCCGATGAAATACGCCAGTGCGACGGACATCGAGGATGTGCTGAACGATTTGTTTTTGAAGAAGCAGGTGCAGCGGAGTTATTACGACTATTTTTTTGGTGACGATTCCGACAGCTCGACGCCCGACCGGGACGTGGGCCGGCTTTACGGCAAGGTCCGCATCACGAGCGAGCCGAATTCAAACTCGCTCATCGTCACCGCGAACTCCAAGGAAAATCTGGCGGCCGTCGAGGACATCATCAATCAACTGGACCGGCCGCCGGAGGCGGGTGAAAGCACACTGCACATTGGCCTGAAATTTGCCAAGGCGGCGGACGTGGCGAACAGCATCAACATTCTTTTCGCCAAAAACGGATCGCCGCCGCTGCGGGCGGTGGCGCAGCAAAACCAGCAGAACAATTCCAGCACGCAAACGGCGCAGCAGCAAACGCAAACCACGTCGTCTCAATCCGGTTTCGATCTGGGCGTGGAGGCGAAGGTGGACGGCTATTTTCCATGGCTGGGCGGGCAGGTGGACAACGCCTTGCGTTCCTCCGACACCCATACCGTTCAGCCCGTCAGCGACCTGATCGGCCGGGTCCGCGCCGTGGCCGACGAGCGCAGCAACGCGCTGATGATTTCCGCAAATGTCCATTTCTTCCCGCAGATTCTAAAATTGGTTGCCGATCTGGATGCGCCCACCGCCCAGGTTTTGATCGAGGCCCGGCTGGTGGAGGTTTCGAGCGATTTTCTCGACAAGCTGGGGGTCCGCTGGTCGCCCGATGGCAGTCAGGTTTTCACGGCCAATGATTACGACAATTCCCTGATTGCCAGCGCATCCGGCCAATACCAAAAGGGATTTGGAGGCAGCAGCACCGTCAACACCCCGTCCTCCAGCACCGTCGCCCAGGCCCTGGCCTCGCTGCGATCGGGCTTGCTGTCCAGCACGATCAGCATGGATTTTCTGGTGCAGTTCCTGCGTGAAACCACCGCCGCCACGGTTCTGGCCGAGCCGCAGCTCAACATCCGCGACAATGAAACCGGCAAGCTCTTCGTCGGGCAGGAGGTGCCGGTGCCGGAAAACACGCAGGTCTCCTCCGTCGGCTCGCAAAACACCAGCATTACCTACAAAGATGTTGGCGTCGTCCTTGAAGTCACGCCGCACATCAACAGTTCCGGCGATGTGGAATTGCGGATCCACGCGGAATCCTCCACCGTTGTTGCCGGGCAGACCGTGCTGGGCGGGGACATTTTCGACACTGCCAACTTCCGCACCGACCTAACCGCCAAAAATGGCCAGACCCTGATCGTTGGCGGCATCATTCAGAAGCAAATTTCCGACACATTGCGGAAGACGCCGATCCTCGGCAGCATCCCGGGGCTGAAGTGGGCGTTCAACAAGAAGGACAAAACCACCCATGACGTGGAATTGCTGGTTTTCCTCCGTCCCAGGGTCATCCAATCACCGAAGGACGCCAGGGAAGCTTTGCGCGAGATGGACGAGAAAGCGCCGCTGGTAAAACAATGGCAGGAAGAGAACAGCGCAAAACAAACCAAGGTAGGCGCCAAATGATCCGCTGAGTCCAGGTTCCTGCCCAGCGATGCGCACCATTTTGAAGAAGGGCGGCGGCGAGTCGTTGCGGCCGGGTTTCATGTATGGCGGCGGGAATTGTGCCGGTTTATCCCAAATCAATGAACAGCGGGCGGCCCCGCCAAATTTACTTGAAGATTTTAGTGGCGCATTTCTCTCTCTTTGCTACATTCCCGCGCTCTTGACGAAGCTATTTGAAGGCGGAGAATTATTTTTGAATTGTGACAGCGAATAAAAAAGAAACCAGAAAACCGGCGCTGCAAGGCAAGTCGCCTGCGTCCGCCACGTCTGCGGCCATTCTTGGCCGACCGATGGCCAAGCCGTCGGCTGTCCACGAGGTCAAGAAGGTCAAGGCTGAATGGCAGAAGTATTACAGCCGTTTGCTTGAATTGCGCGAGCAGTTGCTTCATCAGATGAACGGACTGGCGAAGGATTCGGCCCAGGAACTGCCGGGTTACAGCCTGCACATGGCGGACTCCGGCACGGACAATTTTGACCGCGATTTTGCATTGAGCCTGCTGTCTTCGGACCAGGATGCCGTCTATGAAATCGAGGAGGCGCTCAAGCGCATCGAGAAAAAGACTTACGGCGTCTGTGAACTGACCGGCAAACCGATTCCGCGTGCGCGCCTTGAGGCGATCCCGTGGACGCGGTTCACGGTGGAAGCACAGGCGCAGTTGGAGAAGGACGGCGCGTTGCGCCAGCGCCGGCTCGGCACGCTTGGCACGATTGACAACGCCGGCGTCACGGAAGTTGAGACGGACGATGAGGAGCCGGGTGACGAGCCAAAAATCAAGGAAAAGGAATAAATTATGTCGCGTGAAACCATCACCATTGAATGCACCGAGGCGCGCAAGGAGGGCAAGTCGCCCTCGCGTTACACCACCTCGCGCAACAAAAAGTTGCAGACCGAAAAGTTTGAGGTCAAAAAATACAACCCTGCGTTGCGCCGCCACACCTTGCACAAGGAGATCAAGTAATTATGCCCCGCAAGACGAATACCGATAAAGACAAGCGCGGCTCGCGCCGCACAACGGAAAATCGCACACCCCGCCCCAAACCGAAGATTGACTTCACCGTGGATGCGCTCGATTTCAAAAACACGAACCTGCTCCGGCAGTTTGTGACCGATCAGGGCCGCATCCTGCCCCGGAAATACACCGGCCTGCCCGCGCATTACCAGCGCCGCCTCACCACGGCCATCAAGCGCGCACGCCAGATGCTGTTGATGAAGTAGGCCAAACGGCCCTGTGGTGGCGGACGCGAGTCTGCCTTGAATCTTCGAGAAAGCCCGAAAAATCGGGCCGGATTCCGTTGGTTGTTGCCATGATTGCTTGATTTCAGGAATTTCCGGTGCAATTTTTGAATCGCAATGAAGTCGCACGCACATCCACACAAACGGCAGGAAATGTCGGCACTGACAAGCCGGCTCCGCCGCCAGTCGCACAAAATCACCGGCCCGCGGGCGGCCATTCTGGAAATTCTGCGGCACCACCGGCATCCGCTTGCAACCCGGGAAATCCATTCCGAAATGCCCGGAGGCTCTTGCGACCTAGCGACGATTTACCGCTCGATGCACCTGCTGGAGAAAATGGGGATGGTGAAGCGGTTTGATTTTGGCGACGGCACTGCGCGATTCGAACTCGTCGGTGAAAATGACGACGGGCATCACCATCATCTGGTCTGCACGCAATGTCTGGAGGTTGTGGAGATCGAGGAATGCTTTCCGGAGGAAATTGAGAAGCGCATTGCCGCTCAAAACGGCTTCAAGGCCGTGACACACAAGCTGGAATTCTTTGGAATCTGCCCAGAATGCCAGCGGTAAATCCACCCCGCCAGCCAGATATTGCTCAAACGTTCTGGCTCTTTTTGAACGAGCCGCTCAAAAACGGCCTATGTCATTTCCTCGGCCAGCCAGTCCTCCGAATGTAAAAACTCCTTGATTTTCCGGCGCTCGTAACGATGCTTGCGCGCTTTTTTTGGTTGTTGCTCCGCTTTGCGGAAGGGATATCTCGCGCTACGAACCGCTTCACCAATGATTTCCAATGTCTTCATCATAGCTCGTTTCCTTTCTCCACCAATACACAGCGTAAATGATGCCAACTGCAAACCCGACCCGCGAACTTCCTTCATCCGCTGCAAAACTTCAGTCAATGAATCAGACTGACGACACCCTTTTGCCGTTCAAAAGTTTCAATTCTTTTCCGCCGCGCAACGAAACGAACCCGAACGCCATTCCTTCCGGCTCTGGCTGCAAACAAGCTTCAATCCCAGGCCTTCGAATGCCTTTTGAACCTGCAAAAACTCCATTTTCAAGATGCCCGCCAGCACCAGCGTCCCGCCGCGGTTCATCTGCGCCGCGATCTGCCGCCGCTCGGCGATGAGCAGGTCGGAAATCAGGTTGGCGCAAACCAAATCATATTTTTTAGCCGGACGGAGTGGCAGTTTTGAAACATCGCCGTGTTCTATTTTTGAACGCGACCGGACACCGTTGACGCGGGCGTTGGCGCGGGCCACCCGAACGGCTTCGGTGTCAAAGTCAAATGCGTGAACCGGCTGGTAGCCGAGCTTGACCGCCGCAATCGCCAAAATGCCGGAGCCGGTGCCAATGTCCAAAAACGAACGGCCCGTTGCGGTTTTCCGTCGGCGCGCAATTTCGCGCAGGCAGAACGCCGTCGTCGGATGCTGGCCGGTGCCGAAGCTCAAGCCGGGATCAAGAATGACCACCGCCTGGTTTTTCCGCGGCCTGCGCCGGCTCCAGCTCGGCTTCACCAGCAGCGCGTTGCTGATTTCGATGGGTTTGAAATGTCGTTTCCACGATTCGGCCCAGTCTTCGCGCGGCACTTTTGCGATTTGGATTTTTCCAGCGCCAATTTCTAGTCCGCACTGTTTGATTTGCGCCAGTCCGGCCGCAATTGCCTTGCGAATGCCGTCAGCCGGTCTGGCTTCGCAGAAGATTGTGACCCTGCTCGCGCCGGTTTTTGCGTCGAGATAGGATGATGCGGCGCTGCCGAAAGTGGAGCCGAGCATTTCTGCGATAGCGTCCTCGGCCTCGCGCGACGTGGCGACGGAAATCCGCCAGAGCGGTTTATGTTTCATGGCAAATCACGCCACGGCGTGAAATTGAGCAGTTCGATTTCCGCCAAGCCCGGATGCAGCGCGACCCGCGTGACGCTGGCGTATTCGATCTCAAAGGCGCTTGTCTTCGGCAGCGGCAGTTCGAGCAGGATGGAAAGAATCATGCGAATGACGCCGCCGTGACAAAAAATACCGATGGTTTCTCCGGGGTGGTGCTTGATGATTTCGCGCAGGCAAGGCTCGACGCGGGCGCGGAATTGCGGACCATTTTCGCCGTTGGGCGTGATGCCGCGCTCGATGTGGTCGAGCCATTCGTGTGGATCGAGGTTGAATTGCCGGCAAACCACCTCCCAGTTCAATCCCGTCCAGTCGCCGAAGTTGATCTCGCGAAGCGCGGGCACGATGGTTTGCGCCGGCGCTCCGTTGTTCAAAAAAGGCGCGAGCGTTTGCTGGACGCGCTTCATCGGGCTGGCATAAATGGCGTCGAGCTCTTTCCCACGAAGAAATTCGGCGAGCCTGACAGCTTGCTCGTGTCCGCGCGGGGAAAGATTCATGTCAATCCGACCGCCGAACGTCTTGTGATAACGCGTCTCGACCTCGCCGTGGCGGATCAGCCACAACCGCGTCGGTGCCGGTGGCTTGATTGTTGGCGGCGTGATTTTGGAAGCGGAGTTGCTCAAGGAAAATCAAGCCTGTGCGATTGCTTTTGCCTGCGCGGCGAGCAGTTCGCCAATGCCCGACTTGCCGAGTGCGAGCATTTCGTTGAGTTGTTTGTCGTTGAACGTGGACTCTTCACCGCTGCCCTGAACCTCAATAAATTCACCGGCGGAATTCATCACTAGGTTAAAATCCACCGCTGCCGCCACGTCCTCGGTGTAGCACAAATCCAGCAGCGGCCGGCCGGCCACGATGCCGGTGCTCACGGCGGCGACGCCGTGCAGGATGGGATTTTCCGCCAGCTTGCCGCTGGCGAGCAGCCGTCGCATCGCGATCGAAAGCGCGACAAACGCACCGGTGATGGCCGCCGTGCGCGTGCCGCCATCCGCCTGCAGCACGTCACAATCAATCCAAACCGTCCGGGCGCCGAGTTTTTCCAGGTCAATGGCGGCGCGCATGGCGCGGCCGATGAGCCGCTGGATTTCCTGCGAACGCCCGTCAATTTTCCCCTTCGAGCTGTCGCGCTGTTTTCGTTCCAAAGTGGAGTAGGGGAGCATCGAGTATTCGGCGGTGAGCCAGCCGCCGGCGACTTTTTGCTCCTTCATCCAGCGCGGCACGGTTTCCTCGACCGTCACGCCGCAAATCACGCGCGTGTTGCCCCATTCGACGAGCGTGGAGCCGGTCGCGTGGGGCGCGATGTGATTTTGAAAGCGCAGGGGGCGGAGCTGGTTTGCGGAGCGCCCGTCGGCGCGGATGAATGAATCTGGCATAAGGCGGCGATGGTAGCTGGCCGGACGTTGAATCGCAAATCGCGAATTGTTGAATCGTTCCTGGCCGCGCTTCAGTGTTTCAAGGAGTCAATTTCGGCGAACAGATTTTCCAGGCTGTTCAATGGCGAATGCTTCTTCGGCTCCAAAATCAGGCGCAGGTAATCCACGGCGTCTGGGATGTTGCGGATGGACTTGGGCAGGATGGCGCCGGCGGCGTTGGCGTGGCCGCCGCCCTGGAATTTCTCGGCGGCCTTGATCGCCTCGCCGTTCCGGCTGCGGAAACTGGCGATGATTTGATTGTTTGCGCGCCGGAACAGCGTGATCAGCACGGGAAATTTCGTCGCCTGCTTTTCGAGCAGTTCGTGGACGACCAGATTGTTGTTGCCGACAATCGTTTCCACAAAGCCGGCGGTCGGGCCGAGTCCGGTGACATTGTTTTTGCTCCACTCGAAGCCGAGCGGATTTTCGACGCGGCGTTTGACAACCATCACCTCCAGCAGCGGATGGTCGAGCAGCCGTTCAATTTCGCCGCCGATGAGCGTGTGCAGGTTCCAGAACTGGTAAACTTTCACCAGGTTTGCGTAATCCGTGGCGAGGACAAAATCCGGATCATCCTCCAGAAACAAATCAGCGACATCATTCAGGTGAACGAGCCGGTCCAGCGCCGGCGACTGGATTCCGTTTTCCTTGCAAAGCTCGTAGCAAAGCAGACCGGCGGATTTGTTCACGTCGTGGATGAACGAGGCGTTTTTGGCCCCCGTGTCGGTGACATGGTGGTCAACGATGACCCATTCCGGCTTGTCGAGGCGCGGCTCAAAGGTGAAATCCGCCACCCAGGCCGCCCGTTCGCGCAGGTCGCGCTGCTTCCACTGGTTGTAATGACAGGCTTCGAGCGGGATGTTCGCGCCGAACAGCTTTTTGGCAAGCCGTTGCAGCAAGACCCCGGCGAGCAATCCGTCGAGGTCGCTTTCGTGCGTGATGATGACTTCTGGTCTGGGCAACTCCGTCATGCGGCGAGGATAAGTCGTTGTTTGGCGGTTGGCGAGCGGGGAATTTCAGGCAGAATGCCGGCGGGTCCGGCGCGGATCAATGCGGCTTATTAATTTCCGTCATTGGCATTTCCGGGTTTGCCTGCGGCTCCTCCGGCTTTGGCCGGTGAAGCACCATCACGTTGCCCACGCGCATGATCAGATGGCTGGCGGTCCGTTCCGCCAGTTGCGGCGCGAGCACCTTTTTCTGCTCCTTGAAGTCCGTGAACTTGATTTTCACCAGCTCATGCTGCGACAGCGCGTCGTCCACCGAGCGGACGAAACCGTCGCTCAACCCCGCCTTGCCAACCTTGAGCATCGGCTCTAAAAGCTGTGCGGCGGCCTTGAACTTGCGGATTTGCGGATTACTTAATGGCTCAATCATCGAACAAACAGTCTAACCCGTTCCCGCCGAAAACACCAAACCCAATCTGGCCGCAGCTCGGAGTTCAAAATCATCGCCGGCATGTGCGCGCTGTGAGCGATTATAAATTTTGTGCAAAATTGTAACTGCGTCCCCGGCAATTTGGGTGTTTAATAAGCCATGAAGATGAAGCATCCGTCAAAATCAAGTGCGCCTTTCCGCTTGCGTTGCGGTGCGATTGGTTTTTAAATCTGAATAACAACCAATCAGCGAGGATTTATGATTATTTATGGAATCTGTCTGGTGGTGGGGCTGATGTTCACGCTGACCAGCGTGATGTTCGGACACTTCTTCGGGCATGGCGGGCACGTGGCGGGCAGCGGCGGTCATGTGGAGGCGGGAGCGGACAGCAGCGACGCGCCGGGCATTTCCATCTTCAGCCCCACCATCATCGCCTCGTTCATCACGGCGTTTGGCGGGTTCGGCCTCATCTTCACGCAATTTCCAAAAACGAGCAACGCGGCCGTCAGTGCGCCACTCTCGCTGCTCGGTGGCCTCGCGGTGGCGGGGGTGATGCTCGTGTTTCTGCGTTCGGTGTTTCGCCACACGCAAAGCTCCAGCGAATCCCATGTGGCACGACTGGCCGGCTCGGAGGCCAATGTCATCACGCCCATCCCCGAAAATGGCGTGGGTGAAATCGCCTACGTCGTGGGCGGGACGCGCTATTCGGCTCCGGCCCGCACTGAAAACGGTTGCGCTGTGGCCAATGGCAGAACTGTCAAAATCATCCGCATCGTCGGAACGCAATTTTACGTCACGGCAGCCAACTGATTTAATATTTAACCCCAAACACTCAACCATCAACTCAATATGAACCTCAATCCATTGCTGGCCCAAGCTCAACTGAATTTCATGTCCGGCGGCATCGTCATCATCGCCGCGGTCGTCATCGTCATCGTCGTGTTCCTGCTGCTTTACATGGTGTTCAGCCGTTACACCAAGGTGGGGCCGAACCAAGTGCTGGTGGTGTCCGGCATCAAGCACCGCGCCGAGGACGGCACCAAGGTCGGCTTCCGAATCGTCAAGGGCGGCGGCACGTTCGTCTGGCCAATTTTTGAAAAGGTGGACATCCTGTCGCTTGAGCTGCTGACGATTGATGTGCAGACGCCGGAAGTCTACACCAGCAAAGGTGTGCCGGTGAAGGTGGACGGCGTCGCGCAAACCAAGGTCAAGGGCGACGATGTTTCCATCCGCACGGCGGCGGAACAATTTCTGGGGAAGAGCACCGATGAAATCCGCAACATCGCCACGCAAACGCTGGAAGGCCATTTGCGCGCCATTCTTGGCACGATGACCGTCGAGGAGATTTACCAAAACCGGGACGCCTTTGCCTCGAAGGTCCAGGAAGTGGCCGCCGGCGACATGGCGAACATGGGGCTGAACATCATCAGCTTCACCATCCGCGACATCCGCGACGGGCAGGGCTACCTCGACGCGCTCGGCAAACCGCGCATCGCACAGGTCAAACGCGATGCCATCATCGCCCAGGCCGAGGCTGACCGCGATTCCCAGATCCGCTCCGCGCAGGCGAAACAGGCCGGGCAGGAGGCGCAATTCCAGGCCGACTCCAAAATTGCCGAGGCGCAACGCGACTACCAATCCAATGTCGCGCAGTATCAGGCCACGGTGAATGTGCAGAAGGCGCAGGCCGATCTTGCCTACGATTTGCAGAAGTTCAAGACCGGCCAGCTCGTGAAGGCCGAAGAGGTGCAAGTCAGCATTGTCGAGAAGCAGAAGCAAATTGAACTGCAACAGCAGGAAATCCTGCGCAGGCAGCGCGAACTCGAAGCCACGGTGCAAAAGCCCGCCGATGCCGAGCGTTACCGGGTTGAGACGCTGGCGAACGCGCGGAAGTTCCAGTTGGAAACCGAAGCCGCCGGCGCGGCGTCCGCGACCAAGGCAACGGGTTTTGCCGGCGCCGACGTCGTCAAGGCCACCGGTTTCGCCGAGGCTGAAGCGAACAAGGCTCGTGGTCTGGCCGAGGCATCCGTCATCGAGGCGCAAGGCAAAGCGACCGCCGAGGCGATGCGTGTGAAGGCCGAATCGTTCAAGCAATACAACGAGGCGGCGGTCATTGAAATGATCATGCGCGTGATGCCGGAGATCGCGGGCAAGATCAGCGAACCGCTGTCAAAGACCGAGAAAATGGTCATCATCAACTCCGGCAACGGACCCGGTGGCGGCGCGAGCAAGCTGACCGGCGATGTGACGACCATCATCAGCCAGTTGCCGCCGGTTGTGGAGGCGCTGACCGGTGTGAAGTTTGAGAAATTGCTGGAACAGGTGCCTGCGCTGCGCAAGGCGATGGGCAAGGATGATTCCGACAAGAGCAAACAATGATTTGCGATTTACGCGGCCCACGAGTAAATCGCAGATACAAACTGAAAGGCGAGCTATGTTTCTAGGCGGCTTTGAAATCATTCTGATCTTGCTGTTTGTGCTGCCCATCGTGGTGGCGGCGTTTGCGTTCTGGATTTGGATGCTGATTTCCGCAGTTCAAAACAAAGGGCTGACCGAGAGCGAAAAAATTGCGTGGGTTTTAGTGGTCGCGCTGCTGCATTTTATTGGCGCACTCATTTATTTCTTTGTCGGTCACCCGAAACGGAAAACGCCCATTGCAGCAAGCTGACGAATTATTGGAGTGTAAACTCATGCCGCAGAATGATTCACAAAGACCCGTTTCACCTGAATTGAAACGGTTGCAGCAGCCAGCGCAAAACTCAATCCGCACGGCATTGCGAATTGCGGGACCGGTTGTTCTTCTCGGCGGACTTGTATGCGTGATCATTTCGGCGGTCAGCGTGTTTGCCGGTGCCGGCCGCTTTGGAGTGTCGCGTTATTTCTGGCTTGGATTCATCGGTCTGCCGCTCATGTTTGTGGGCGGAGTCCTGTGCCAGTTCGGATTCTTCGGGGCGGTGGCTCGTTTTATTGCCGGCGAATCAGCTCCCATAGCGGCTGACACTGTCAATTGCTTGGCCGAGGAAACCAAGGGTGCGGTGGAGAAGGTCGCCCAAGCCGCCGCCAAGGGCGTTGTCGAGGGAATTGATGCGGGCCGCGCAGAATCCGGTCATGGGAAAAATTGATTTATGAAACTGACAGAATTTACAGACCAACAAAAACAGTCGCTGGTGGATTTGCTCGTGCTGGGGATGTATGCCGATGCGAATCTGGATCTGATCGAGGATGAAAAGGCCCGGCAGGTCCTGGATTCAATCAAATTTTCCGACAGCGCGCGCCAGTATTTTCTCGACGCGAGCTTCGCCCGCGCCAGAAAGCACGGCGTCTCCGCAAAGACGACGCGGGCTTACATCTCGAAAATCGCCAAAGCCTTTCCGACGCCGGCCATGCGGCGGCAGGTTTATACCGCGCTGGAGGAGTCGCTGACCAGCGACCACAATCTAGCCGACAAGGAAAAAGAACTTTTGCTCGTCGTTTCCGAGGAGTTCAAACTGTGATTTCCGATGCGCCTTTTTGAAGCCATTGTTGACGCGAACCACCGGGCGGTTGCCGGCGACACCAGCGCCGGTCTGCATCCGGCGGATTTCGCGGAGGAACTGCCGGTCATCGCGCTGACGTGCATTGACCCGCGGCTCAACGCGATCTTTCCCAACGCGCTGGCGCTGCCCGCCGAGCAGTTCATCTGGCTGCGCAACGCGGGCAACGTCATTTATGACCCCATGAGTTCCATGACCCGCACGCTGGCGCTGGCCTGCGCCGTGAAGGGCGGCAGGGAAATCGCCATCATCGGCCACACGGATTGTCAGATCGCCAGGACAACGACGATGCAGTTGCTTGAAAAATTCAAGGCGCTGGGAGTTGAGCGCAGTCTGCTGCCGGACAATCTGAACGAATTTTTCGGCACGTTCGGCAGCGAGCGGCAGAATGTCATCAAGGCGTGCGACATCATCCGGCACAGCCCGCTCATCGGTCCGAAGATTCCCGTCCACGGCCTGCTGGTGGACACCGAAACCGGCAAACTGGATTGGATTGTGAACGGTTATCAAACATTGGAAATGGCCGCCGGTCTTCCAGTCGCGCCGGCAAATTCCATCGGCCAGCCGACGGACAAGCTTGGCCAATTCAACATTGGCGAGATGAAGTTTCCGGAGGGCAAGATCGGCGAGATGGCGGCACAGGCTGAAGATTGGATGAAACAAAAGGCGGCGCAAACCGAGGCCAGGGCGGCGGAAGATGTTGCGAAATCGGCTGAGGAAGTGACGAAGGTTGCCGCGCAAGCCGCCGCGTATGCCGAAAAACACTGGCCGCGAACGCCCGGTCAAACCCCGCCGCCATCGTTGCCGCCCAAAATTCCGCTTCCGCCGCCGATTCGCCCTCGCATCATCGTGCGGCGGCCTGACCGTTGATCGTGTTTCGCGTTTGTTTTTTACCGCAGTTCCGGTAATCGTTCATCCGCCACCGCAGAAATGCCGAGCAATGTTTTGTCGTGGCCTTGTTCCGCGTGGGCCAGAAGTTGTTGAAATCGGTTTCCAGCTTCCTCAATTCGGCAACACCGGTTTGCGCCAGGCGCTTCGCTTCTGCATTATTTCCGGCCGCCACCGCCTGCTGCCACAGCATGAACCGGCACGACTGCGCCGCCATGCGCGCCGCCAAATCCAGTTCGCGAAGGAAAACATGTGTTTTGGGAGAGATGGCACGTCGCCGTCCCAAATTGTCCAGAATGGCAATTTGTCCTTTTATTTCCTTTAGCACCGCACGGATGCGTGACGCTGGTATTTTTGCAAACCATTTCAGCCCGTTGCGGCAGAACAATTCGTGGTCTTCCGGCTTCGGCGCGGCAATGACCGTGCCGATCGGCGTTTCGTTCGCCGCCTCCACGCCAAGTTTTTGATGCGCAAAACCAAGCCGGAACGCTGCGGCGGCAATTTTGCCGGTCGGATCTTCAAATACGTCGCGGCTCAAAACCGGAGTCAGCTCCGATGTGTCAAACCGTTTTGCATTCCAGGCGAGCGACGCTCCCGCGAGAAACATCGGCCAGCTCACCGCCAGCGGTTGCGGATGTCCGCCGTCGCCCCAGTCGGTGATGAGATAGCCGGCGGCGCCGAATTTCTTTCCGGCTTTCGCCGCCGCGCGCAAATTGGCCAGCGAGTTGTCATGCCGGCCGATGAGCGTCTGCCATGCCGAAGTGCCGGGGCAGACGCAAAAGGGAATTTTTGCCTTCGCAAATTGCGCCGCCTCTTTTTCAAACGGATGATTTGCCTCGTAGCCCCAATTCAAGGCAATGGCATTTTTCGGTAACTCGCGAATGAACTCCGGATGTTTCAGGATGATGTCGCCCCAGAACATCATCGTTTTGCCGCGACTGGAAACTTCACCGTGAATCTTCTTCAGAAAATCCAGATACACGCGGCCTTTGCCGCCGGCCTCGCAAAACTTTTTGCTTCGACCCCGGCCCAAATCCCAGGTTTCATCGCAGCCGACGTTGAAAAATTTGCTCGAAAAGTTTGGCAGAAGTTCATCGTAAAGGCTGCGCAGAAAGGGCAGGGTGCCGGGATGATTCGGCGCGAGCGTGGACGGACGCCGGACAAATCCGCCACCGGCTTCTTCGTAAGATTCAGAGACCTCGGCGAGTTTCTTGAGCTTCGGGTGTTCGAGAAACTGGCGCAAATGGCCGAAGGAATTCTGGTTTGGCACAAGGTCAATGCCAAGTTTGCGGCAGCGCGCGTCGAGCTTCCGGATTTCCGCGCCGGTCAGCGCGCCCCAGCTTTGCCAGGCGGATTTGTATTTGCGGTAGGCGAACGTGTGCTCGGTGTAAAGTTGCAGCTCGTTGATCTTGAAATCGGCGAGATGTTCGGCGAGGTCCAGCAGCGTCTCCAGCTTCGGCACGCGGCCGCGCGAAACGTCGAGCATCACGCCGCGACGCGAAAAATCCGGCCAGTCGCGGATGCGCAGGCATGGCAGACAACGCCCATATTGCCGCAGCAACTGCCGCAACGTCGCTGCCGCCGCGCACAAGCCGCCGGTTTCGCGGAATGAAACTTCAATTCCATTTTTTGAAATCGCCAGCGAATATCCTTCGGGATGGTTTGGCGCGGAATCGGTTTGGATGATTTTAATTGCATCCAAAGGTTTCCGCCTTGGCAGCACAAACGTGCCGCGAAGCAGCTTCAGCAAACGGGGCGCGGGCAGCAGGTTCATGGCAATGCGGTTTGGCATCGGCCTTTAGTTAGCCACAGATTGCCATTGGATGAAATCCGTAAATCACATTGGCCTCAATTGGCCGCGCGCATTGTGCAATGGAAAAAATCGCCCGCTTTTTTGCTTGTTAAAATAATCGGGCGGGAGTATTAGCACCAAAACTCAAATCAATCTTATGGGATCAATATTCCTTGGCTGCGTCATCGGCTTTATCATCTGGTTTCTGGCCCGCTGTCTCGCCGCCGGCTTTTACACCGTGAACCAGAATGAGCGCGCGGTGAAGACGAGTTTCGGCCGCGCCGAGCGGGTGGGGGACGCCACCACGGCGCAGGACCCGGTTGCCGCGTCGTTGAATGCCGAGGAAAAGGAGCGTTACAACTATCCGCAGGTGCGCGTGATTCCGCCGGGCGGGCCGTATTTCAAATGGCCGTGGGAAAAGGTCTATAAAATCTCCGTCGCCACGCAGACGATGAACATGGCGCAAGATCCGGAAGATGCGGACGCCAATTTCCAGGGCACCATGCTCGAAGCCGTCACCAAGGACCAGCTCAACACCGGCTTGAAGGGCCAGATCCGCTGGCGCGTTTCGGAACGCAACCTCTACGCCTATCTCTTTGGCGTGAAACATCCCATCACGCACGTCATGGGCTATTTCGTTTCCGTGCTGCGCGAGCGCATTGCCAACTTCGAGGCGCCCGCCGGCGCGACCAAGACCGGCGACCCCAACGCCCTGCACAATCTCGCCGCCACCGCCGTCACCGGCATTTCCATCAACGACCTCCGCAAGAACCTTTCCGACATCAACGACCACATGGACAAGGAATGCGCCGGGTCCGCCGCGCGCTACGGCATCGCACTGGACGCCTCGCTCATTACCGGCATAGACCCGCCACCGGAGGTCGAATCCGCGCTGGCCGCCATCAATACGGCCTACAACGAGGTTTCTTCCAGCATCAGCCTCTCGCAGGCGAGCGCGGACCAGAAAATCGTGCAATCCAAACGCGCCGTGGAGATCGAAACCCTCAAGGCGCAGGCCGAGGTGCAGCCGATTGTGGCGCTGGCCGAACAACTGACCGGCTTGAAGCAGAACGGCGCCGGCGCGCTTGACGCCTATGTGCGCAACGTCCGTCTGAAACTGTTCAGCGAGGCCAAAACCGTGATCCTGGAGGCCAGCCATGAATAATGAAATTGGTGGCAGCCGACGTAAGTCGGCTCCAATTATGCTTTATGGAATGAATTCAAGATGGAGCCGACTCACGCCGGCTGCTACGAGGATTCACGGTGGCCATCCGCAAAGATTGGAGGCCAGCCATGAATAGCATCGGACTTTTCTTCGTTGCGGCTGTCATCACGTTCATCGGCATGTTCATCGCCGAGCCGGTGTTCTTTGGCTTCGCGCGATTGTTCGGCCTTTACACCATTGTCGGGGAACGGCAGTGCAAGGTCTATATGCTCTTCGGCAAGGTCGTCGCCGTCATTGACGAGCCGGGACTCCACCTGCTCATCCTCAAGCTCGGCATCAAGGCGCCGCTCGTCAATCTGTTTGGCAAATGCCACACGCTCGATTTGCGGCTCGACCAGGAATACATCCGCAGCACGCCCGTCAATTCCGAGGAAGGCGCGCCCATGGGCATCGGCATCTGGTATGAGATGGTGGTGAGCGACCCCGTGGCCTACCTGTTCAAGAACGCCGACCCGCGCGGCTCGCTGGCCGCCAACGTGGGCAACTCCACCGTCCGCTGCCTCAGCAACATGAAGCTCGCCGACATGTTGCAGGACCGGCATCCCATGAGCCTGACCGTGCGCAAGGAAGTCTCCCCGCAATCGCAGGAATGGGGTTACAGCCTCGGCTCCGTCTATATCCGCAAGGTCCACTTCCGCGACGCCGGCATGATCAAGCAGATTGAGGAAAAAGTGGTGAACCGGCTGCGGCAGGTCACCTCCGCCATCAAGCAGGACGGCACCAACCAGGTGAACATCATCGCCAGCACGGCGGAACAGCAGGCCGCCATCGAGTTTGCCAAGGCCGCCGCCATGCGCCCGCAGATTGTGGGACTGGCGTTGAAAAAAATCTCGCAAGACCCGGACATCGCGCACGCCCTGTTTGCCGTGCTGGAAACGCAGAACATCATTGCCGGCGAAGCCAACATCACGCTCATCCCGCGCAACTCCGAACTGCTGGGGGCGATGATCGCCGGCACGCAGGGGGCGAAGGCGGGGGCAAAGTAAAACGAATTATATCTGCAAAATATGCCGCCTGTTATTTTTCAGCAGATTGTTCCCGGGGTTGAATATGCCTGCCATCCTCAACATCGGGATCATAATAATCATAATAAATCACAATGGACAATATCCCAAGGGGAAGAAATCCAAAGCTTCACGCGCGCACTAGCGCAAGCGTGGATTCTTGGTAGTCGAGGTTGGGGACTTCACCTTGCCAACGGTGTTCCAGATTATCTGGGTGTCGCTGCTGACCGAGATCGCCGTCTTTTTGTCGCTCGTTTTGAAGACGGTAACGAAAACCAAAAATGGCACGGTTATCCGGCCGACCACCAGAACAAAGTAAACGACAGACTGCCGGAAGAGATAAAGCAATTTTGGCTGCAAAACAATGTGCTTGCACCAGCAAAGGTGCGTAAACTTGTGAAAGGTGAACGATGCAGCCTGTAAAAATAATTATTCGCGGACGTTTCTGGGATAGTCAGCTTTACAAAGGCCGACTTTATCTTTTTGATCTTAATGGAGCGTTGCGAGACTTGGACTGGAACTCATTGGTTCAAAGTTTTACAATGCCCAGCAGATGCCGTTTGGCACTTGAGTGCGCATTTCAGAGAAGTGACTACCTATATGGAGAAAAATGGGAAAAATTCTTCAAGGATCAAGAGATTAGTGATCTATTAAAAAGCAAGTTTGACGAATTGTTAAAACAAAATCTTACGGTTGATACAAACGAACTCAACCAATTGGATGGCAACACAACTGACACACCATTTCCTTATGCGCACAATGACTCGCTGGTCTACAAAGACCAACTCTATGCTACGAGCCAAAGTGGTGTATTTTCACAATCGGTATTAGAGCCGACTATAACGCCTGGTAGTGCGGAAAAATTATGGGATGCCCCCGTGTCTGCTTTGGATATAAGTCACGATGTTCTTGCTTTGGCAGCAGGTGATGAAGGTTTGTTCAGAGCCCCAACTGCACAACACTATAGGCAATGGACGACATTGCAAACTGGCCCACAGAGTGTGTGGAAACATCTTTGTAATGATTGCAGTTATATTTCGAGCAGCATCTTGGCGTTTGGACACGATTCGGATTCAGGCTTGGTCGAATTTAGATCGCCTAAGCTAGATCCCAATAAGACTGACGATGTAATTGCCCAAGAGTTCTGGAATTCAAAGTCTATTGGCACTGTGGAGGGTGAACGAATATTTGGTCAAAACACTCGTGGCGGTTTTGTTTGGGGAAGCAAAAATCGCATGTGCATGGCAAAGGATGGGATTCTACACGTTACCCAGTATGCAACCACAACCCCCAGAAGACGAAGCGTAGCAAAGGAAATTCGCTCAATACAATTGGCGCCATGGAAAGGGAGTCCAGTTTCTGGTGATAACGCTGTATTTGGGGCAATACTCGAGCTAGATCATTGTTTAGTTATTGTCCGTAGCGATAATGTTATAGACACCCTGCAAGGCGAGCCTACCAACTGGCGTGTTTTTCCAAGGTCAAAATATTATACGAATCAATTGCATATAATTTATGATGATAGAATTGAGATTCTATCTTTCAACCATGACTATTTTGTCAATCAGAAAGGTAAGGCTTTTGGGGAACCACAAATAGAACGGTGGCTTCCAAAAAGGTAACGATTATTTCAGCACGGTTAAGTTCAGTGTTTTAGCGCCGCTTTTCATTGCCCCGCCATTCCCCAGCCCCTTGCGACGTGCCCGTCAGCCGCTGCTTTCGGAAGGCGGCGTGCGGCGTGCGGAATTGCCGGCCACCCAGCTTGCGTAGCGCCGGAGGCGCGGCAGAAAGTAGCCCACGATGTCAATCGTGGGTTAATCGTTCGCAAAAGATCCAAGCCCCGGACGGGGCGGCAGAAAACCAACGGTCAAACCATTCTTTCGCCCCTCCGGGGCTGAAATTCACCCTGCCAACCAAACCCACGGCTAACGTCGTGGGCTACTATCTTTCGCTGCTCCGCAGCTTGCCCCGCCATTCCCCACTGCCTGCGGCAGGGCCACCGTTTGCACATGCCCGTCAGACGATGATTTCGGAATGCGGCGTGCGGCGTGCGGAATTAAAGCCCAAGATAGGGCGCGTCACTCCGTGCGCGCCGTCTTCGCAAATCCGTGTTTCATCCGTCCTCATCTGTGGCTAAAACAAAAGGGCCGCCCCGGTTGCCCGGAGCGGCTTGTGTTTTGCAGCGTCGAGTCTGTGACTCGACATTCGGCCACAGGCCGAATGCCACGGTTTATTTCGCCGCGGCGGCGGCGGTTTTGCGCGTGGGCGCCTTGCGTTCGGATTTCTTTTTCAATCCGACCGAGGCCACCTGTTCGCTGTCGTCGCCGTATTGCGCGACCACCTGCGTGCGGGCGCCGAGCATTGCGTTGTGGAACGCCCACTGCGCCGCAACGTGTCCGTCGCGGGCGGTCTTGTGGTCGGCCTCGGCCTGGGCATGGGCGTCGGCGGCATCGTCCAATGCAGTGGACGCCGCCGTCAGCTTGGCCAGCGTGTAGGCCGAGTTCGGATCGGCGGGCTGGTAGCCGGTCATCTTTTTGATGGCCGCCAGCGCGTCGGCGTCGGCTTTCAACACCTTGTCACTCACGGGTTTTGTTTGATTTTTTGCCATTTGGTGATTCACCTCCTTCGATTCGTTTCAACTTTGGAAACGTCTTTAATAAAATTACCGTTCCCGATGCCGGCCGGGCAGGGGAATCCGCCCATCGTGAAGCGCAGGACACAGGAATTACGCCTCACGACCGGGAAATTATGGCGCAGGATGCGGAGATTGCGGCTCACGACGGACCGCGTGAGGCGCAGGATGGTGAATTTATGCTTCCCTCCAGCCCTCTGCCGGCAGGGGCGGCGGAGCTTGAGGCAGCGGCTGCCGGTCGGATGGTTCAAACTGGCGGCGCGAGAGAGGGTGGCTGGATGCGGGCAAAGGCCGGCGGTCGAGTTGCAAGGAGAAGACATGGACAGCTTGTAACCTGCGTCTGGTTTTCCTAACCACGCGCCCGCCATGGACGCGATTGTTCAGGAAAGGCGGGTTTTGCAGCTATCCATTTATTGCGATTTTTTCAACCGGAATTGCCATGGCGGATGTCCCTGTGCTCGCAAAAAAGCTTCAGCGAGCGAGGGCAGGGGAGCAGATTCAAATTCTTAGTGTAGCGGTGCCCTGCGAGCGCCGAAGGGAAGTAAATCATCGAGAAAGCCACGGCGGTCACAGACCGCCACTACAGCCAGGGACGGGTTTTGCAGAGATTCAAAACTCAAAACTTGCTCACTTGGCAATCATTCCGCTTTTGCGGGCGAAATTGAACAGGCCGCCGGCGTCCACCACGGGTCGCACGTCGCCGAGCGGTTTGAATTTAACAACCTTGCCGGTCGCCTTGATCGTGACGGTGGCCGCGTCGAGGTCCACGGTCACGACGTCGCCATTTTTCAGGATGTCGCAAAGGCGCGTGGTGATTTCGCAGGGATACAGCTCGCCGGTGGCGACGGAATTGCGGAAGAAAATGCGCGCGAAACTTTCGGCGAGGACGATTTTGCACCCGGCCGATCCGAGCGCGATGGGCGCGTGTTCGCGCGAGCTGCCGCAGCCGAAATTCTTCCCGCCAACGACGATGGAAAATTCGCTGTCGAGCTGGCCGTTTTTGACGAAGCGCGCGGGATAAAGCGATTCCGGCAGGCCGGCCATCGCGAAGCTGCCAAGCTTCTCGTATTCGCCGGGAATGGTCGGCACGAGCGTGAGATATTGCGCGGGAATGATCTGATCGGTGTCAATGTTGTCGCGCACCACAAAGACCGGCCCGGTAAAAACAGATTTCGTCATGCGCTGAATGTGCCGCGAACCGGCGCGGTTTTCAACCAGATTTCGGCGCGCGAGGCTTCGACCTTGCCGCTGGCGGCTGAACTTCTATAATTCCGGCGTGCTTGACATTAAATTGATTCGCGAAAAGCCGGATTTTGTCCGGCAGCGCCTCGCCACGCGCGGGGCGGGGGACGAGAAGCTCGTGGACGGCATCCTGCAGGCCGACGAACAGCGGCGGAAGTTTCTGGCGGAGGTTGAAACGCTCAAGTCGCAGCGCAACCGGACGTCGAAGGAAATCGGCGCGCTGATGGGGCAGAAGAAAACAGCAGAAGCCGAGGCAAAGAAAGCCGAGACGCGGGAGCTGGGCGACAAAATTGCCGCGCTGGACAAGCAGACTGCGGAAAGCGATACGGCGCGACACGACTTGATGCTGCGCCTGCCGAACCTGCCGCACGAATCCGTGCCCATCGGCAAGACGGCGGCGGACAATCCTGAAATCCGCCTTTGCGGCGAGAAGCCCAAATTCAGCTTCAAGCCGAAATCGCACGTTGAGCTTTGCGAATCGCTCAAGCTGGTGGATTTTGCGCGCGGGGCGAAACTGTCCGGCAGCGGATTTTTGCTTTACACGAACTGGGGCGCGCGGCTGGAACGGGCGTTGATCCAGTTTCTTCTCGATTTGCACATCACGCAGCACGGCTACACGGAGGTGTCGCCGCCGTTCATGGTCGGGCCGCAATGTCTGGAAGGCGTCGGGCAGTTCCCGAAATTCAAGGACCAGTATTACGGCGTGGCCGAGGGCGACGACGCTGAAAAACTCCACAAGCTTTACATGGTTCCGACGGCCGAGACGCCGGTGGCGAACATTCATCGCGAGGAAATTCTGGCGGAGAAACAACTGCCGATCCGTTATTGCGCCTACACGCCGTGTTTTCGCGGCGAGGCGGGCGCGGCGGGCGTCGGCACGCGCGGCATGATTCGCGTCCACCAGTTTGACAAGGTGGAGCTGATCAAGATCGTGAAACCGGAAACCGGCTACGACGAGCTGGAGAAAATGGTGGCGAACGCCGAGAAGGTTTTGCAACTGCTCGGACTGCATTATCATGTGATTTTGCTTTGCACGGGCGACATGGGATTTGGCAGCGCGAAGACTTATGACATTGAGGTTTGGGCGCCGGGGCAGGGGAGTTATCTGGAAGTTTCGAGCTGCTCGAACTGCGAGGATTTCCAGGCGCGCCGGATGAACCTGCGTTTCAAGACCGAGGCCGGCGAAAACAAATTCCCGCACATCCTCAACGGCAGCGGCACGGCGCTGGCGCGACTGTTCGTGGCGCTGATTGAAACGCACCAGCAGGCCGACGGCAGTGTGCTGATTCCGCAGGCGCTCCAACCGTATTTGAAAACCGACCGGATTTCCGCATGACCGGGGGCCCGTTCATTTACAATTTGCAAAATGCGGTTGGCGCGGCAATTGTTTTGCAGGATGCCAATCGCAAATTGCCCGGTATGAATCCATGAACATTTTGCTCGCCAGCAGTGAAGTTCACCCGTTCTCGAAAACCGGCGGGCTGGCGGACATGGTGGGCGCGCTGGGCAGGGCGCTGGCGCAGGCGGGTCACGAGGTTCGGATCGTCACGCCGTTGTATCGCGGCATCCGCGAAAAATTCCCGCGCATCAAGCGCGAAGACTGGCGGTTTGATTTGCCGCTGGGCGGGCGGCACGTCCAGGCGGAATTATTCTCGCTCAAGGTGGAAAAGGGGCTGACGGCTTATTTCATCCAGCAGCCGGAATTTTATTTTCGCGACGGACTTTACCAGCAGGACGACATCAGCTATCCCGACAACGCCGACCGGTTTATTTTTTTCTCCAAATGCGTTGCGCACCTCGCCCGGTATTTGAAATGGCGGCCGGATATCGTGCATATCAACGACTGGCAGACCAGCCTAGTGCCGGCGCTGATGCTACAACAGCGGCGCGCGGAGGGGTGGGGGAATCCGCCGCCGGTTTGCCTCTCAATCCACAACCTGGCTTATCAGGGCGTTTTCCCGGCGGGCGCGTTTGAGCTGACAAATCTCCCGCCGGAATTTTTCACCATGGACAGCGCGGAGTATTTCGGCGAGCTGAATTGCCTCAAGGCCGGGATTGTCTATTCGGATGTGATAACGACGGTTAGTCCGCGTTACGCCCGCGAAATCACAACGGAAGCATTGGGCTGCGGGCTGGACGGTTTGTTGCGGGAACAGCAGCACAAGTTGATTGGAATCCTCAACGGCGTGGACTGCGAGGAGTGGAATCCGTCGGATGATGAGTTTCTGGCGCGACCGTATTCCGTCACACGGCTGGCGGGGAAAAGCGCCAATAAGCGGGCGTTGCAGAAAGAACTGGAACTGCCGGTCGCTGCGGGCGTGCCGCTGTTTGGGACGATCTCGCGCCTGACGGAACAAAAGGGCGTGGACATCCAGCTCGGCGCGTTGCAGGAAATGTTGAACAAAAGGATGCAGTTCGTCCTGCTCGGCAGCGGGTCGGCCGTCTATGAGCACGGCTATCATGAGCTGGCGCGACGGTTTCCAGACAAGGTGGCGGTGTGTGTCGGCTACGACGAGAGACTGGCGCACCGCATTGAAGCCGGCTGCGACTTTTATCTGATGCCGTCCCGTTTTGAGCCAAGCGGCTTGAATCAGATGTATAGCCTGCGTTACGGCACGATCCCCGTCGTCCGCGCCACGGGCGGACTGGATGACAGCGTGATTGATTACACGGAAGACGCGACGCGCGCCAACGGCATCAAGTTCCAGGAATTTTCGACGCGCGCGCTGGCCAAGGCAATTCGCAAAGCCCTGGCACTCTACGACTATCCCGCCTTGCTCCGGCGTTTTCGCCAAACCGCCATGAAGGCGGACTTTTCCTGGAAACAGACCATCGGCAAATATCTGGATGCTTACAAGACGGCGGCATCTTTCAGCGCCAGCCAGAATTCCAAGAATGTCAATCCAGCGCGCGTCTGACTCGTGAGGTTTTCATTGTGGACTTTGGATTCGATGTTATGATGGATGGCAGCAGTTCAGTATATCATAATCTTTTAGCCAAAGAATGAAGACATCATCGTATATTCTTGTTGCTGCCGCTGCCGCAGCGCTGACGGGCTGCGTTTCGCGGGAGTCAAAACGCGAGCAAGAACGTGAATACATCCAGGCCGTGAATGAACAGTTTGCCCGGGCTGATGCCGGCGGCAACGACCAGTTGGTTGGAATTGCCAAGGACATGGCCGACCACGCCCATGTCATTTTCCCTGACGAGTATGCGGTCATTGAAGCGGCAAAGAATGCTGGAAAGAAAATTACGCTCCCGCGAATGATTAGCGCCCCGCAGCCATCATATCCACTATTATCCGAAATAACCCATTCTCAAGGATACATCTGGGTCGCCTTCATTGTTGGCGTTTCCGGGAATGTCGAACAAGCCAAGGCACTTGAAGATCCGGACAGCACCATTGCACAAGCGGCCATCAATGCAGTCAAGAAATGGAAGTTTGTTCCCGGTCGCATTGACGGAAGCCCGGCTCAATTACTACTCACAGTTCCCGTCAGCTTTCAGGTGGCGAAATGATGGCCACGATCTTAATTAAATATAACAAACATTGTGCGTCTAAAATAGTTGTTCTCTAAGATGCAAATAGATTTGCTAAAAACCGTTAAATTTCTTGGCGATTCTCCGGATCAGCGGTCGCGGTGTTAACCAGATCATAACAACCAGTAACCTGTTTTTCCAGCCGGAAATGACCACCACTCCTTTTCCGCGAAAGGCTTTGTGGCCTTGGCGCGCGACTTCCTTTGCGCTCATGCTGGCAACCCGCACCAGTTGTGCGTTGCTGGCATGTGCGACTTTGAAGAAGTTTGTTTTAGTCGGACCGGGGCAAAGCGCCACGACTTTGATGCCAGTTGCGTCCGCCAGCTCTCCGGCCAGCGCCTCCGTGAATGACAGGACGAACGCCTTGGTTGCGTAATAAACCGCCATGCCGGGACCGGGCACAAAACCGGCCACGGATGCGACGTTCAGCACGCCGCCGCAATGGCGTTCCAGAATGCCGGGCAGGAAGAGTCCGGTAAGCTCCGTCAGGGCGGTCACGTTGACCCGGATCATTTCAAGCTGCCGTTGGAGGGGCAATTCCGAAAACCCGCCGTGCGCTCCAAATCCGGCGTTGTTGACCAGAACATCCACGACAGTTCCCCTGCCCTTCAATTCTGAAAAAATATTCCCCGGCGTCTCTGGCAGGGACAGATCGGCGGTCAAAACAATTGCCTCGACCTTGTAATCCCGGCGCAATTCTTCGGCCAGTTTTTCCAAAGCCGGGGTGTTGCGCGCGATCAAGATCAGCCGTGAGCCGTCGGCGGCGAAGCAGCGCGCCAGTTCCAGACCGATTCCCGACGACGCGCCGGTGACCAAAACCGTTTCGGGTCTGGCCGCGCTCATTGTGCGGTGACGGATTGTCCCACACCGAACCGTTTGGTCAGCGGCCAATACACGAAGAACGATTTGCCGATGATGCTGGTGGCCGGGAAATCGCCCCAAAAGCGCGAGTCCAGGCTGTTCATCGTGTTGTCGCCCATGACAAACAAATGATTCGGACGAACCTGAAACTGCTGGCCGGATGACAGGTTCCGGATCATCGCGTGGCCGTAATAATGGTTTTCCTGATACGGAATGACCTTTGTCCCCGACGGCACGCCGGAGAACGCATAAAGATTTTCAAAGCGCGGCGTTGATGCCGACAGCGGCTGTCCGTCCACGACGAGATGCCCGACGGAAATGATCCCGCCATTGGATTGCGGCGCGCCCGTCACATCGTAATCCGGCTTCAAGGAAAGCGTCTCGCCGCCCAGACCGACGAGGCGCTTGATGTAAAATTGATCATCTGGAATCTTCCAATAAGGCGGATTGATTCTCTTCTCTTTTGGAATTCCTGCCGTTTCAAAAACCACTATTTCGCCGCGCTCCGGTTTGCGGAAATTGTATGTGAGCCGGTCCACGAACAAATGGTCGCCAGCGCTGACTCTCATTTTGATGACGTCTTCGCCCTTTTGATAAACATGATCCGGGTTCAGGCCGGCGCGCTGCTCCAGCAACTGCTCGCCGCAATCCGGCGGAAACCAAATCGTCTGCTGCCTCCCGCCAATCGAGATCGTCTGTTCGATGTTAAAAATCAAGAAATGCACCGGTTGGTCCATTTGCAAAGTGCCGTCGTTTTCAGCCACGACATGAATGTAGGAATTTCCCTTGAGCCATTCCTTGACCCGCTGCCAGCCCGTCGGGATTTGCAGCGCGTCGCGCAATTTGATTTGTTCCCGGGCCTGCGTCTCAATTTCCGCCTGCCCCGCCGAATAATCAATTTTGCTTGGGCTGAAGTCCGGCACTGTGTTCACGCCATAAAGCGTCGGCTGCATCGAGCCGGTGGGAATCTTGAACGGTTGCAGGAAAAACGTCCGGATGCCCATCGCCACCGCCAGCGCCACCAGCAGCACCTCCACGTTTTCGCGCCAGACGGCGTGGGGATACGGCCGCAGCCATTTGCCGGCGACCTGCTCCAGCTCGTCCATCAGCTTCCGCAAATCCCTGTCCTTCAGCCGGTCATTGATGCCGGCCTGCAATTCCAGCAGCGTCCCTTTGACAAGCTGATGGGCCGCCGGCGAAAGCTGGTCGCGCTGCGCGTCCACCAGCCGCTGAACGTGCTTGCGCAATGCGCCCGCGTCGCGATACGTCTTGGAAAACAGCCAGCGTAAAATCATAATTGATTGAAGGATTTTGACACGGATTTCACGGATTTACACAAATTTAATTCCAGACAAAATACCCGCAACCCGGGCGAATGAAAGTAATTTCCCCTGCCCCGCCCGCCGGGCAGCGGCATTTGTTGTGAAGCCGTGTCCCGTTTGGAAAACATCTTCTTAAATTTACTTGACCGCCGCCTGCCTTTCCCAAATAGTCAAACGCATAACCCATGGCTGGATTCGAGACAATTCGGGTGTTGTCCGACGCAACCGCGCAACCGCGCAACAATGCGGAAAGTTCCTTCACGGGACAAGACGCATCCGCCGCCCTGGAGGGCCAGATTTCTTCGTCAGGACGGCGTCCAGATGCCGGATTTGGGCGTCGCGATGCTCCGGCTCGGCGTCCAAACGTCCCATTCGGGCATCCAAATGGAGCAGTCCGACGCCCAAATGGAGCAGCCGGACATCCCAATGGCGCATCTCGGCGTCCAAGTGCTCAATTCAGACGCCCAGATGCTTCAACCCGGCGTCCGGATGGAGCAGCCCGACGCCGGGTTTGGCCAAAAAACCGCTGGTTTTCCAAATTTACCCATGAAAATCATCTATTTCGATGCCAATCCCCCCTTCCGGCTCGACGATCCCAACAATCGCTGGGGCAGCCCCTCCTACCAGCTCGAACCGGGCGACCCCGGCTATGTGGACCCCTTTCCGTCAGTTAACAAACCAACAAAACACAAAAAAATGAAAACAAATCCGTTCTGGCCCTCACGCCAGTCTGAACAAATCATCTGGCTGGTCAACTACCTCACCAAATTGCCCGGCTACGCCACCGCCCTGGGCCTGACCACCACGCAAGTCAACAGCGCCGTGGCCGATTGCCTCTGGCTCATCTACCTCCTGCAAAACTGGCTGCCCGAAACCCGCAGTTGGGTCAAATCCTGCACCGACGCCCTGGCCGAGGCCCAGACCGGCACCGGCTCGGCGGCGCAAGTGCTGCCGGTCTTCACCCCGCCGCCGTTGCCCGGGGCCGCAACGCCTGTCCCGGCCACCGTGGCCGTGGCGCCCGGCGCGCAAATGCGCATCCTCGCCCTGGCCCAGCAGATCAAGGACAGCGGCAAATGCACCGACACCATCGCCAGCAATCTCGGTCTGGTCGGCAGCGCCCAAACCGGGCCGGACCTGACCGCCATCAGCCCGGACATTGCCTTGAGCCTGGTCGCCGGACAGGTGTTCTTGAAATGGGGCTGGGGTGGCTATAGCCGTTACCTCGACAGTTGCGAAATCCAGGTGGATCGCGGCGACGGCCACGGCTTTGTGTTGCTGACGATTGACACCACGCCCGGCTACACCGACACCACGCCGCTGCCGGCCACGCTGGCCAAATGGACTTACCGCGCCATTTACCGCGTGGGCGACGATCAGGTGGGCGTGTGGAGCGCACCCGCGAGCATCAACGTGCCGGCGTGAAAAGCGAAGGTGGAATGAAAAATGATGAATGAAGAAACGCCTGCATCCTTGAAAATAGATGGCATGGGTATTGGCGGGTGAGCGAAACGGCGCTACACCTAGGTTGTATGAAAACACAAACCAACACCAATACCCACGGACATAACTCAACACAAAACCTGGCGAAAGCCAA
>Ga0181519_10000230_pt1 | contig 52834 bp, 53 predicted proteins | sample PEATcosm2014_Bin_26_FD_121102 | JGI IMG/M metagenome (GOLD analysis project Ga0181519, IMG submission 121102) | Peatland microbial communities from MTU Mesocosm Facility, Houghton, MI, USA - PEATcosm2014_Bin02_10_metaG | ecosystem: Environmental > Terrestrial > Soil > Wetlands > Peat | place...
ACTTGCCGTATCGCCGGGCGCTGAGCATGGCCGCTGAAGCCGCGTATGCCGCACATGGGGCGTTGTGGCACGTCGACTGTCATTCGATGAAGTCGCGCGGCAATGCGATGAATGTGGATGACGGCGAGCCGCGTCCGGACATGGTGGTGAGCGACCGGCTCGGGACCACGGCCGACCCGGCCTTCACGCAGTGGGTGGCGGATGCCTTGCGTGAGCTGGGATACCGCGTTCAGGTGAATGCGCCGTATCAGGGGGGCGATTTGCTCACGGCGGTGAGCGATCCGGGGCGCCGGCGCTCCAGCTTGCAGATCGAGATCAATCGAGCGCTGTATATGGACGAGGCGCGCTTTGTGAAGCACGCAGGATTTGATACGCTCGGGCGCAATCTGGAAACGTTCACGGCTGCGCTCGCCCGTTGGGTGCGCGCGCAGTCAAGCCCGAAGGAAATCCCATGAACTACATCGTCGATTCCGTCGACAGCGCTCTGAAACTGCTCTCGCTGGTTGCGGAGCATCCGGGCCTTGGTGTGACGGAGCTGTCCAATCGTCTGGGCATCAACAAGTCGCGCACGTATCGCATGCTGTGCACGCTGGAACACAATCGCTTCGTGTTGCAGGACGAGCGCACCACCACGTACTCGCTGGGGCCGCAGGCGTTCGTGATCGGAGTGGCGGCGTCGCAGCAGAACATTCTCGTGCGTGCCGCGCAGAAGCACATGCTCGCGCTCAATCAGTCGATCAACGAGACCATCGTGCTGCGCGTGCGCGAGGGGTTGGAGACGGTGTGCGTGGCGCGCTGCGAAACCACGCATCAGGTGCGCTCGGTGGGCTCGGTCGGCAATCGCCGGCCGCTCAGTTCGGGGGCGTCGGGCAAGTTGCTGCTCGCCTTCTCGCAGGACGCCATTCGCAACGAGTTCTTCGTGCGCATGAAGCATCTGCCGGCCGCTGCCGAGCCGATGGCACTCGCCGACGAACTGGCGGCCGTGGCGCGCAAGGGGTACGCGATGAGTGCGGGCGAGGTCACGAGCGGCGCGGTGGCGATCGCGGTGCCGGTGCGCGACGTGTCCGGTGACGTTGTGGCGGCGCTCTCCATTTCAGGTCCCGAGGCGCGCATCAGCCGCATCGAGATTCCCGACTATCTGGAGCGTTTGCAGGCGTGCAGCCGGCAGATTTCGGCCGAACTGGGGTATGCGGGCGCCGCTGGCGCACAGACCCCGAACGAGGCGCAAGCCAACAAGGTGGCGTAGCCCCGCGCGAAGCCCGGCCCGCCGGCCCGCCGGCCAGTCGGGATGGGGCGCAGTGCGACGTCATTTCATAAACACAAAAGAGACAACAGGCAGGACTGACATGACAGCGCTTGCGCCGACGCCCGTCGACGGGCATTCCCATTCCGATCTCGCGAGCGCCGCTGCCGGGCGCAGCGATGGCGAGTCCGGCAAGACCGAAAAACCGCACGGCAAGATGCTGCACCCCGTTGTCATGATGCTCGGGGTGTTGATCGTGGCCGTGGCGATGACATGGTGGGTCGACGCGGGCCGCTTCGCGCGCGACGGCAAACTCGTGGTGCCCGGCACCTATCAGGTGGTGCCAAAGACGCACGACATCGGCATACTCGTCGCGCCCAGGGCCGCGCACAGCACGCCTGAGCAGGCGCAACCGGCCAACGTGGTGTCGGCGTTTCTCTCGGTGCCCCAGGGGTTGGTGAAGAACGCGCCGCTCATCTTCATGGTGATGTTCGTGGGCGGCATGTTCGGGGTGATGCGCAAGACAGGGGCCATCGATGCCGGTATCGACCGGTTGCTGCAACTGACCTCGGGCAACATGTATGTGCTCGCGCCGCTGCTCATGGTGCTGATCGCACTGGGGAGCACGCTGCTCGGCTTCATCTCCGAGTATCTCGTCGTGATTCCGATGGTGATGGTGCTCACGCGCCGTCTCGGATTGTCGAATCTGTTCGCGGTGGCGCTGGTCGCGATTGCGGCGAAGATCGGATATATCGCGTCCGTGACAAATCCCCTGGCGCTGGCGGTTGCCCAACCGCTCGTCGGCTTGCCGCTGTTCTCCGGCATCGGGCTTCGTATTGCCGTGTTCGTGGTGTTCCTCGCGCTGGGCATCGCTTACTTTCTCTGGCACGTGTACCGCAGCGAGTACCGTCTGGCCGAGGCCCGGGCGCAGATGGCGACGGTGGCGCATCTGCATGCGCGGCTCTCGCGTCGTCACAAGGCCACGCTGCTCGTACTGGCGCTGGCGGCGGCCATGCTCGTCTACGGCACGCGTGAATTGAAGTGGGGCAATCTGGAGCTGTCGGCGTTCTATGTGCTGACGAGTCTGGTGACGGCTGTGGTCGGGCGCCTCGACTCCCGCACTGCGGCCGACGCTTTCGTGGAAGGGCTCAAGGGCATGATGCTGGCAGGACTGCTGATCGGGCTTGCGGCGTCGGTCGAGATCATTCTGCACGGGAGTTATGTGCTCGATACGCTCATCAACGACTTCACTCGCATGGTGCGCGGCCAGTCGGCCGTGGCCGTCGCCAATGGACTGATGGGCGTGCAGATGGCGCTGGACGTGTTCATTCCGTCGGTCTCCGGCAAGGCGGCGGTGAGCATGCCGATCATCGGACCGATTGCACAGCTCTCGGGCGTGAGTCCGCAGACGTCCGTACTCGCGTTTCTGCTGGGCGGCGGGCTGACGAACATGATTACGCCCACGTCCGGCATGTTGCTGGCGTATCTCGCGACGGCGCGCGTCGGTTTCGGTCAGTGGCTGAAGTTCATCTTCCCGTTGTTCTTCGTGCTGCTGTTGCTCTCGGGCGGCGCTCTGGCGTTCGCGGTCCTTAGCGGGTACTGACGCGTCGTGGCGCGACACGCGCAAGGGCCTTCGACGATCGGTTCGTGATCGACTTTCTAATGGTTAGGTTAACTAAGTTATGATGCGATTTCCTGTCCACAGAAGGCAGGCGGCATCCGCTAGTTTGGAGCAGGTTAACCCGACCAAGGGAAAACATGAAAATCACGGGGATTTCGGCAGCCATTGCCGGTGTTGTTCTGTTTACGGGGATTTGCGCGTCGTCGTCAGCGAACGCGCAATCGGTCTCGCCATCGGCGCCGCTCTTGTCATCGTTGTCTTCCAGTTCGTCATCTCCCGATCTGTTGCAGGTTCGAGGCGGCCGGGCCAAGGGGAGTTCGCGCAGTTACGCTGGCCGACGTTCCGGCTCTCGTGGCGGGTGCGGCAGCCGGGGGGGACCGGGCTATCGCAAGTCGAACGGGAAATGCGCGAGTTGGCAGGACTAAAGCGAAAACAACAACACGGAGAGAGGGATGAGTCGACTCTTGATAGGGATTGCGCTGACGATGCTGTCCATCGGTGCCTTTGCTCGCGGCGGACGCGGCGGTGGATGAGATTCGGGCGGCTACCGCAGTAGCCACAGCGCTTGCCTCGCTTCACCGGGCACTGGCGCGAACACGAACTAGACAATTCGCGAGGCGCCCACCTCATTTCGGGACGGCCACTTAGCTAAAGATCCCACGCGGTAATATCCCGCGATGGACTCCCTTATCGCCGCTTCCGCCCGCGCGCTGGCCTCGGGCGATCCGCTCGGTGCGCTGCGCCGGGTGGCACTTCGCGATGACCCGCCTGCGCTCGCGCTGCGGGGTATCGCGATGGCGCAGCTTGGCGACTACCCGCGCGCTCGCGAACTGCTCAAGCGCGCCGCGCGCGGCTTCGGAACCCATGCAGCGCTCGCTCGTGCGCGATGTGTCGTCGCCGATGCCGAAGTCGCCCTCGCCATGCGCGATCTGAGCGGCACTCCGCGCTCGCTGCAAGACGCCGCCTCCCTTCTCGCGGCGCACGGCGACTTCCCCAACGCAATGCTCGCGCGTCTGCTCATCGCTCGCCGCCTGCTGCTCCTCGGCAAACTCGATGCCGCCGCGCAGGCGCTGCACGATGCGCCCTCGCCAAACCTGCCCGCTCGCCACGTTGCCGTCTACTCGCTGATCGTCGCCGAGTTGGCGCTGCGCACCTTGCGCGTTGCCGATGCTCGCCACGCGCTCGCTCGCGCCCGGGCCGCGGCGCTCGCGGCCGCTGTGCCCGCGCTCACTGCGGAAATTGCGAGCCTGAACGATGCTTTGGGGCGTCCGGCCGCGCGCCAGTGGCAAGCGGCCGGCGAGCGCATCCTGAGTCTCGATGACGTGGTGACACTGCTGAACTCGGACGCACTGGTGATCGACGCCTGCCGCCGTGGCGTGAGGATCGGCAATACGTGGCGTCCGCTGGCGAAACGGCCCGTGCTCTTCACATTGGCGCTGCAATTGGCGCGCGCCTGGCCGGGCGACGTCGACAGGGCAACGTTGATCGCCGAAGCCTTCCGGCTGCACCACCCTGACGAGACGCATCGTGTGCGGCTGCGTGTCGAAGTGGGACGTCTTCGCGCGTTGCTCAAAGGCATTGCCGAGATCGACGCGACGCCGCGCGGCTTCGCGTTGCGAACCACAACCGCAGACGCAGTCACCTTGCTGTTGCCGCCGATCGACGGCGAACGCGCATCGTTGATTGCGCTATTGGCGGACGGCGCGGCATGGTCGACGTCTGCCTTGGCGCTCGCGCTCGGTGCCAGCCAGCGCACCGTGCAACGTGCGCTCGGCGAACTCGAAGCACAAGGACGCGTGAGGTCGATTGGCCGCGCAAGGGCACAGCGCTGGATGGCGCCACCGCTCACCGAATTCACGACGATCTTGTTACTCCCTGCTGGATGGTCGTTTGGCTAGAGTGGACTTGCACGCCGAACGCGGCGTAACAACCGGAGCCTGATATGACGAGTCAACCACAACGACGCTTGCGCGCCGCCGTGAGCACAGCCGACATCACCTGCGAGTACGGTCCCTTCCCGGGTACTGAGCGCGTCAACGGCGTGACCTTCGATGGCCGGCAGGTCTGGGCCGCCACCGGAGACAAGCTGCTGGCGTTCGATCCCGCCAGCGGCGAAGTCGGCCGCGCCATCGACATCCCATGCGACGCCGGCACCGCCTTCGACGGCACCCATCTCTATCAGATCGGTGAAAACCGCATCGACAGGATTGAGCTGTCCACCGGTCGCGTCGTGCATTCGATCCCCGCGCCGGACAGTGGCAGCAGTTCGGGGCTGACATGGGCCGAAGGCAGCCTGTGGGTCGGGCAGTACCGCGACCGCCGCATTCTGCAAGTTGACCCGGCAACCGGTCGAGTGTTGCGAAGCATCGAGTCGGACCGCTTCGTGACGGGCGTGACCTGGGTGGGCGACGAGCTTTGGCACGGCACGTGGGAAGACGACGAGAGCGAGTTGCGTCGAGTCGATCCGGCCGGCGGCGAAGTGCTCAAACGGGTGCAGTTGCCCGACGGCATCGGCGTGAGCGGTCTGGAGTACGACGGCCAGAGCCTCTTCTATTGCGGGGGCGGCGCCAGCGGCAAGGTGCGTGCCGTGCGCTATCCAGAGGATTGACCGATTGACCGGCCCTGTCTCGGGATGACCGTCGGCGCGAGGCTGTCACCAGTCACCATAGCGGGCAGGGTATCGACCTCGATAGCCTGCCTCAATGACATAGATTTCAATAATCAATTTCTACTGATCGATAGCATTCGGCATACTGTCAACACTTTCCACCCCGTCAGAGAGACAACGACATGCCGATCATCAACACCCAGATCAAGCCGTTCAAAGCCAACGCCTACCAGAATGGCGACTTCATCACCGTGACCGACGAGACCCTGAAGGGCAAGTGGTCGGTGGTGGTGTTCTACCCGGCCGACTTCACCTTCGTATGCCCGACCGAGCTGGGGGATCTGGCCGACCATTACGACGAGTTCAAGAAGCTGGGCGTTGAAATCTACAGCGTCTCGACCGATACCCACTTCACGCACAAGGCCTGGCACGACACGTCGGACACGATTCGCAAGATCCAGTACCCGATGGTTGCCGACCCGACGCTCGCGATCTCGCGCAACTTCGATGTGCTGATCGAAGAAGAAGGTCTGGCACTGCGGGGCACGTTCGTGATCAACCCGGAAGGCGAGATCAAGCTGTGCGAAATCCACGACAACGGCATCGGCCGCGACGCCAAGGAACTGCTGCGCAAGGTGCAGGCAGCGCAATACATCGCCGCTCACCCGGGCGAAGTCTGCCCCGCCAAGTGGACGCCGGGCGCTGAAACCCTGAGCCCGTCGCTCGACCTGATCGGCAAGATCTAAGCGTCACGAGCCATCACCGTAGCAAGCGCCGCTCCCGTCACAGAGCGGCGTCCCGCCGGCGCGGCAGCCCCCTAAACCTGCCGCGCCGGCACCCAATCCCGAATTCCCGACGCTGACCTGCGCCCGCCCCCGGCTGACGCGGTGGCCCTCGTTCACCCTATCGAGACGGATAAAAGCCATGTTGGACGCGAACCTCAAAGCCCAGTTGCAAACGTACCTCCAGAAAGTCACGCGCCCGATCGAGATCGCCGTGTGGCTCGACGATAGCCCCAAAGCCGCCGAGATGAAGGCGCTGGTGGACGAGATCGCGCCGCTCTCGCCGCAGATCGCCGTCGTCGCGCACACCGACGTCAGTCAGGATGCCGGCGAGCGCCGTCCGTCGTTTGCCATCGGCACGCCGGGTGAGGCGCCGCGCATTCGCTTCGCCGGGTTGCCCATGGGCCACGAGTTCACGTCGCTGGTGCTTGCGCTGCTGCAAGTCGGCGGCCATCCGGTCAAGCTCGACGACGACACCATCGCGCAGATCCGTGCGCTCGACGGCGATTTCCGCTTCGAGACCTATATCTCCCTGTCGTGCCAGAACTGCCCGGAGGTCGTGCAGGCGCTCAACGTCATGGCGCTCATCAATCCGCGCATTCAGCAAGTCACCATCGACGGCGCGCTGTTTCAGAGCGAAGTCGAAGCGCGTCAGGTGATGGCCGTGCCCACGGTGTTCCTCAACGGTGAGTCTTTCACGCAAGGCCGCACCAGCGTGAAGGAACTGCTCGCGAAGCTCGACACCGGCGCGAGCGCACGTGCCGCGAAGGCCCTCGAGAACAAGCCGGTCTACGACATGCTGATCGTGGGGGGAGGGCCAGCGGGTGCCGCTGCCGCCATTTACGCCGCTCGCAAGGGGATTGCGACGGGCGTGGTCGCCGAACGCTTTGGCGGTCAGGTGCTCGACACGATGGCTATCGAGAATTTCGTCTCGGTCACGCACACGGAAGGACCGAAGTTCGCCACCGCGCTGGAGCAGCACGTCAAGACGTACGACGTCGACGTGATCGACACGCAACGCGCCGAAGCCCTGATCCCGGGCAAGATTCACGAAGTGCATCTGGCCAGCGGTGCGGTGCTCAGGGCCCGCGCCGTGGTGCTCGCCACCGGTGCCCGCTGGCGTGAGATCGGCGTGCCGGGCGAGCGCGAATACCGCAACCGTGGCGTGGCCTACTGCCCGCACTGCGATGGCCCGTTGTTCAAGGGCAAGCGCGTCGCGGTCGTTGGCGGCGGTAACTCCGGCGTAGAGGCGGCCATCGATCTGGCGGGCGTCGTCAAGGAAGTCACGCTGATCGAATACGGCGAGCAATTGCGTGCCGACGAGGTACTTCAGCGCAAGTTACGCAGCCTGCCGAATGTGCGCGTGCTGATGAACGCACAAACGACCGAAATCCAGGGTGACGCTCAGAAGGTGAGCGGCCTCGTGTATCGCGACCGCGTGTCGGGCGAGACCGCCACGATTGCCCTCGAAGGCGTGTTCGTGCAGATCGGTCTGGTGCCCAACACCGAATGGCTCAAGGGCACGGTGGCGCTCTCGCGTCATGGCGAGATCGAAGTCGATGCGAAGGGCAAGACGTCGGTGCCGGGAGTCTTCGCCGCAGGCGACGTCACGACCGTGCCGTTCAAGCAGATCGTGATCGCCGTGGGCGAGGGGGCGAAGGCGTCGCTGGGCGCATTCGAGCACCTGATGCTCAGTTCGGTGGAGAACGAAGTGGACGGCATGGACGGCGCGGCAGCCCCGGAGAAAATCGCCGCCTGACATTCGCTGAAGCGGCCTCGCGCCGCACTCACACGACGGCAAAGCCCTCACGCGTTACGCGCGTGAGGGCTTTTTCGTTTCCTCCCCCCACGCTTGTCGGGCATCTCGTTAATGGGAAATTGCATCAAATTTCTGACTTTGGCAGTGACGATGCCCAAAGACTACGCAGATTTTCGTAAGTTTGCGGATTCGTTGTCACCATGTGCTCCTTCAAATTGACACCCGACGCGTGAGTCTTATGCGTCACGCCTTAGCTGAGTGGCCGGCATCGGCATGAGAGCCGTTCACTCATCGATGAGGCACGTGAATCGAGATATGGGAATCGACAACATCTTTCGTGCACTAGGCAGCGCTGGCATGCGATCGCGCGAGCGATGGCTGAAGTGGCGTGCGCAGCCGTCAGGCTTGGCTGGACAACTGCGCAGCGCGCTGCCTCTGGTCGTTGCTGCGGGAGCCATCACCGCCGCCACGCTCGCCTGGTATTCGCACGATACCGGCTATGCGCCGCTGTTCGGGCAGCACCAGCGCATTCCGATTGCACAAGCCACCGGGGTGCTCGAAGCGGAGCAGATCCCGTTTCGCATGCATCCGGACACCGGCGCGATCCTTGTGCCGCATGACCGGCTCGGACGCGCGCGCCTGGCGCTTGCGGCCAAGGGCGTCACACCGGAGCTGCCGCCGGGGCTGGAACTGGTCGATCGCGACGAGCGTCTTGGCGTGCGTCAGTTCGTGCAGGACGTGCGCTTTCGCCGTGGTCTGGAGGGGGAGTTGGCACGCACCATCATGTCGATCGACGCGGTCGATGCCGCTCGCGTGCACATCGCGCTCGCGCCGCAGACGTCGTTCGTTACCCATACCAAGGCATCGGCCAGTGCGTCGGTGCTGATCTCGGTGCGAGCGGGGCAAAAGCTCGCGCCGCAGCAGGTGAGCGCCATCGTCAAGCTCGTCGCCGGCAGCGTGAACGGACTGGCGGAGCAGAGTGTGTCGGTCGTCGACCAGCACGGCACGCCGCTCACCGAAAATCTCGATCTGGACGACGCGACGCAAGGCAATGCGGAGGCGCGCACACGCTCGCGCGACGAAGCGCTGCGTAACGTGCGGGGTCTGCTCGACGGCATTCTCGGTCCCGCGCGCTACCGGGCGAGCGTGAGCATCGATCTGGACGAGGATCTGGTGTCCAACACCACCGAGGCGCTCGGCGCCGATCCGCGCGTGATGCAGGAGGCCGTGCGCGAGGCGCGTGACGACGACGCCGTCGTCGGTGGCGTGCCGGGCGCGATGACCAATCGCCCGGTCGACGCCGCACCGTTGCTCGCGGGCGAGGGCGGCGCGATGCGTACCACCTCGTCGACGCGTCAATTCGCTTATGACCGATCGATCACGCAGACGAAGCGTCATCGCCCGCGCGTGCGTCAAATGCACGTGGCCGTCATGGTCGACTCGCAGGCCGCGCCGGGCGGCAACGGCTGGACACCCGAAACCCTCGCCGAGCTGGAGCGCGCGTTGCGCTCGAGTGCTGGCATTCAGACGGATCGCGGTGACACGCTGGTCGTGAGCGCCATGCCGTTCGTGGCCGCCGATGGCGCGCGCACATTCGACAACCCGGACATCGCCTCCGGGGGGCTGGCGCTCACCGGCACGCAAAAGCAATACGCAGCGATTGCCGCTGGCGTGGCGTTGCTGCTCGCGCTCATTACTTGGGTCGCGATGGGGCGACGGGCCCGTCGACGCAAGGCGGCTGCGCAGCTTGCCGAGGTTCAGGCGCATGAGCGCAGCCGCCGGGAAGCCGAGAGCGCTGCGCAGCAGGCAGCCTTGCCAGCCTTCGCCAACGACTTGCCGCCCGCGTCGGACGCCTCGCTCGACACGAAACTCGAACGCCTGACAACACTGGCGGATGGCGAACCCGAGCGGGTCGCCCAGATCATCAAACAATGGATCGGTACGCATGCCTCTGCCCGCTGACACTTCCGCTCTGACCGAGATCACCGGCGTGGATCGTGCCGCCGTGCTGCTGCTTTGCATGGGGGAGAAGGCTGCCGCCGGTGTCATGGCGCAGCTCGCGCCCGCCGAACTGCTGCGCGTGGCGCACGCCATGTCGCGCGCCGGCAGCGTGAAGAAACACGACGTGCACGCCATCGTCGACCAATTCCTCCATGCCAGCACGCAGCAAGGCGGCGCGAATGCCGCGCCGCGGGCCTACCTGGAGCGCTCGCTCGCTGCGGCGCTTGGCGAGGGTATCGCCAGCAATGTGCTCGATGGCATTTATGGCGACAGGATTCGTCCCAAGCTGGCGCGCCTGCAATGGGTGAGCGTGGCGCGTCTGGCCGACGTGCTCTCGCGTGAACATCCCCGCATGCAGGCATTGCTGCTCGCGTATCTGCCCGCGGATCTGGGCGGGCAACTGCTGCGCGCGCTACCCGAATCCCATCAGGAAGCGCTGCTGCTGGAGACGGCGCAACTCACGCGCGTCGATCGCGAGCTGCTGGCCGACCTGGAGTTGATCGCGGATCGCTGTCTCGCGGGCCTGTCGGCCGAGAGCGCCGATGTGCCCGGCACCCGGCTCGCGGCTCAGATCATGGGGCATGTGCCCGACGAGCAAAAGCGGCTCATGGAAGCGTTGCGTGCCCATGACTCGTCGCTCGCGGAGTCCGTGGAGGCGAATATGTACGGCTTCGATATCCTCGCCTATCAGGCGCCGGAAGTCATCGATCTGGTCGTATCCGAAGTGCCGACCGAGACCTGGGCCACTGCGCTCAAGGGGACGGACGCCCGCACGCGGCAAATCGTTCGCGAGCGCATGTCGCGCCTTCAGGAAGACGCCCTCACGCAGGCGATGCAGCGTCTGGGCGCCGTCTCGTCGGCGCGCGTCGAAATGGCGCGCGGCGAAATCATGGCGATGCTGCGCACGCGTGCCCGCGAGGAGGATAGGGTTCTGCGTCTGGCGGGCGGCGAGGTGCTCGAATGAAGCCGCATCGGTTTGGCACGAAGTCCGACGTTGCGGCCAAGCGTGGCTGGCTGCCGGTGCAGCCAGACCTCGACACTTTGCGCGCGCAGGCCTACTCGCAGGGTGTTGCCGACGGCACGGCAAACACGCGTCAGGCCGTGTGGGACGAAGCGTTCGCTGCCGGGTGTGCGCACGGTGAGCAGGTGGCCGAGGCACGCTTGCAGGCGTTGCATGCCGCCCGCTTGCGCGAGGAGATCGACGCCATGACGCTGCCGCTCGCGGCGCTTCAGGCGGCGCGCGATCAGGTGCATGCGCGGCTCGCAGCCGGTGCTGTCGATGTGCTCAGTGAGGTGGCCTCGCGCGCCGTGCGCGCCATCTTGCAGCGCGAGTTGCACGCCGCTCCCGCCGACATTGCCGGCATTGTGCAGCGCCTGCTCGCGCAGTTGGGCGCCCGCGACGACGTCGTCACCGTCTATGTCAGTCCGGAAGATGCGCAAGCGCTCGCCAAACGCATGGGGGATGTGCTGCCGCCGGCCGATGGTATTCGCCCGGGATGGCGCATCGTTGCCGATGCGTCGCTCGTTCGCGGAGACAGCCGCGTCGATGTCGACGGCCTCTGGTACGACGCGGGTTGTGAAGGACGCGAGGCGGCCACGCGAGCGATCACGCGTCGACGTCTCGGCGAGTGGGTGGCGGCGTCCCCACAGGCGCAGGCATCGCCGGTCACGTCGGAGACACCCGCATGAGCGACGAGATCGCACTCGCAACGCCGATGGCGTTCGTCACGCGGGCCAATGGCGCGGTGCTCGAAGCGCGCGGTCAGCGGTTTCCGTTGGGGCAAACCTGCCGCGTAGAGACCGCCGCCGGACGATGGACCGAGGCCGAAGTGGTCGGATTTTCCGACGGTGCGTTGCAGCTGCTGACGTATGCGTCTGTCGCCGATATCGTGCCCGGCGCGCGTGTTCTGCCCGGTACATCGACACCGGCGCTGCGCATCGGGTCGTCGTGGCTCGGTCGCGTGGTCGATGCCTTCGGGCAGCCGCTCGACGGCAAAGGGGCATTGCGTGGTGACACGCTGCTCGACACGCGCTGCTCGCCGCCCGCGCCGCTGGATCGACGCGCCATCACGGCGCCGCTGGCCGTGGGCGTGCGCGCCATCGACGCGCTGCTGAGTCTTGGGAAAGGGCAGCGCGTCGGTCTGTTCGCCGGTAGCGGTGTCGGCAAGAGTGTCTTGCTGGGCATGATGACCCGGCATACCGACGCACAGATCGTTGTGGTCGGCATGATCGGCGAGCGCGGCCGTGAGGTGGGCGAGTTCATCACCGAGACGCTCGGACAGGCCGGGCTCGCCAAGGCCATCGTGGTCGCCGCACCGGCCGATGCGCCGCCCGCGCAACGCATGAAAGCCACCGAGTTGTGCCACGCCATTGCGGCTCATTTTCGCGATGCGGGTCATGACGTGCTGCTGCTCGTCGACTCGCTCACGCGCTACGCCATGGCGTGCCGTGAGGTGGCGCTCTCGCTCGGCGAAGCCCCTGCCGCACGCGGCTACCCGGTATCGGTGTTCGCGCGTTTGCCCCGGCTGGTCGAGTGTGCGGGCAATGGCGCGGGAACGGGCAGTCTCAGCGCGATCTACACCGTGCTGGCCGAGGGCGACGACTTGCAGGACCCGGTCGTCGACACCGCCCGTGCGGTGCTCGACGGTCACATCGTGCTCTCGCGCGAACTGGCAGATGCCGGACATTACCCGGCGATCGACATCGGGGCGTCGGTGAGCCGCTGCATGACGCAGGCGGTGGGCGCACGACATGCCGGCGCCGCGCGCGCGTTCAAGGCGCAGTGGCACGCCTATCAACAGATTCGCGAGTTGATGCCGCTCGGTGCCTATGTGCCGGGCGCTCACGCCGAAACCGACCGTGCCGTGTCGCGGCATCCGCTCATGCTCGACTTTTTGCGTCAGAGCCAGGGTGAGATCAATACGCCGCACGGGCTGTGCGAGCGGCTGGAGGCGCTATGCCGATGACCCCGCGAACACCGCGCGCATTGCACGCGTTGCTGTCGATGCGTGATCGCGAACTCGAGGCGGCGCGTCACGAAGGCCGTCAACTCGCAGAGCGGCATGTGCGGCTCGTGCGCAACGTCGATCAGCTCACACGGCTCTGTCGCGCCGTGACCATCGCCGGCACGCGCGCGAGTGCTTACAGCTTTCAGAATCGCGCCGATTACAAGCGCACGCTCGTGGAAATGATCCAGACGCAGCAAGCGCCGATGGCGCAGTTGGCCCGCTGGCAGTCGGTCGCGGCGCAGGCGGTGCGCGACGCGCAGCGCCGACGTGAAGGCGTGGCGACGCTCGTGGCCCGTCATGAAGCGGCGGCGAGGCAGGAACGGTTCAAACGCGAGGCGCAGACGCAGGTGGCGCAGGCGTTAGCGGTGTGGCAGAAGGGCGCGCGGGAGCGAAATGAGGACATTGCCCCGAGTCGTGGCGTTGACAGAACGTGGACGGGAGTCGCCTGGGATAGGAAAACCGCGCCTTTCGCGTCTCATGAACAACCTGAAGCAGGAGTTTCGCCATGCTGCAAGTGAAAGAACGTATCGAAAATATGGCCGTCGAGATCGCCCAGAAGAAGATGGGCACGGAGTTCGGTCGCCTCGGTAAGGACAAAGCCAGCACGGAAGCTCGCCAGAAAGGTGTCGCAACGCTCAAGGAGGTGCTTGGCAATTTCGAGAAGCAATTGCGGCGTGTCGGCGACAGCGCGGACTTGCGTCAGCACAAGGCAACGCAATCGAGTGAGAAGGAGTTCGCCGTCACGTTGGACAAGGGCGTGCAGCAGCTCGATTTCGATGTGAACGTCGAAAAGCTGGCGACCGTGCATCAGGTGCAGATCGCGAATGTAGCGGTGTTTGCCAACGGCAAAGTGAAGCTCGCGGGCAGCGCCAGCGCCATCTCGGTCGATACGACGGGGCTTGATCTGACGACACCCGAAGGTGTCAGGGAGCTTGCCAAACGCATCAACGCCAATCCCGATCTGAAGGATGTGGTTCGCGCCGACTTGCGGCATGTGCCGGGACAAACGACACCGTATTTGCTGCTGACGGCAACGACATCCGGTAAGGCGGCTGAGTTCGAAGTGCAGTCTTCCGCCGGCGCAAATCTCGTCGGGGCATCTGGTGCGGTAGTGCTTGCACAAGGGCAGGACGCCGTCGTGAAGATCGGAAGTGCAGGCATGCCGGAGCATTATCCGGGCAACAAGATCACGCTGTTCAACGGCGTGACGCTGTCACTGAAGAAGGCGCACGCGGTAGCGACCGATACCACGCGCGTATCGATCACGCCCGACATGGAGGGCACGGCCACGAACATGCGCGCACTCGTTCAGGCGTACGACGCGGTGCGCAAGCAACTGCGCGAGCTGATGGATCCGGGAACGCCGGGGGCATCGGTGTCTCCCGACGGCGAAACGAAGACCGACGTCAAGCCGGCCGGTGCGTTCTATGCCGACGCGAGCGTGCGCGCGTTGCTGCGCGATCTGGAGCGCAATTTCGAGAGGGCTGTGACGATCGACGGCAAAACGTTCGACCCCGCCCAGTTCGGCGTGCAGCGAAACGCCGACGGTTCGGTCACGTTCGATCAGAAACGCTTCGAAGCCGCTTATGCCGACGACAGGGAGATGCTGGCCAAGTGGTTCGGTGACACCGCCGACGTGATGAAGCGGGACACCGCAACCGATCTCGACAAGCAACCGGCCGGGATGCGCCTCGCCGTGCGGATTCGGGAGTGGACGGACGAGATCACGGGGGTGCTCAAGCACCGCACGGACACCGACGAAATCGTCGCTCAGCGACTCGCCGACAAAGAAGACCGGCTCAGGGCCCGATTTACGGCGCTAGTGGCGCGCTACACCGATGAACTGGCGCGTGCGGAGCAGGTTCAGCAACAAATGAAAGAGACACGCGGCTTTGTCGACGCGCTCTTCCGTGGATCGCGCAAGTCCGACGAATGATCGGCGCCGCCATCCCGTCGCCATCCCGCCGTCATCTTTTAGGGAATCAACTCGACCATGACCTACCAGCAATACCAAGCCTCAGACCTCGATGCCCGCATCGCAGGCGCGACCCCGTTGCAGCTTATGTTGATTCTGCTGGACGGATTGCTTGACGAACTGGCTCGCGTGCGTGGGCATATTGAGCACGCCCGCGACGACGCCCGCCTGCGCAGTGTCACCAAATGCCTGAATCTGCTCAACGGGTTGGCGTCGCATATCGACGCTGCCGATGGCCAGGAGGTCACGCAGCCGCTGACCACCGTGTACGACTTTTGCATGCGTGGCGTGGCACAGGCCAGCGTGGAACGCGATGTTGCCAGGCTCGACGAAGTCGTGGCGGTCATCACACAGCTCACGCAGGGGTGGCGTGCGTTGGAGACACGGCGTGGTTAGTGCCTTGACCTTCCAGGAACTGGCGCGAGATCTGCGGCGTCATTCCGCCGCCCGCGAGTGGGACCTGCTGCAAGCCACCGACGCGTTGTTTCGTCGGGCATGGCAGCAGGCGCCTGCGCCGGGTGCGCGCGACGCGTCGCTCGCACAGGCCATGACGCAGGCACGCGTCGCGCACGATCAGGCGTACCTGCTGTGTCAGCGAGCCTCATCGGAGGCGCGCAGACATCTGGCCGGACTCGGCCATTGGCGCGAGGGCGCGCTTGGCTATCTGAGGATGCACGATGATCGTTGAACCCACACGTCTCATGTCGCCTGCCGACGCCGACTTGTCCACACCCGCGCCTGCGCCCGATGGCGCGTTGCCCCTCGGGCTGGCACCGGTCGCGCCATCGCCCGGTGCCGAAACGCCGTTGGGCGATTTCGCCGCGACCATCGGTCGATTGGTGGCGCAGGGCGTTGAACTGACCGGGCATGACGGCGAAGCCGATGCCGCACAGGTAGCGTCGGAGGCGGCGTCGCAGGCAGATGATGCGGTGGGAGACGCCTGCGCAGACGCCCCGCAGGGGCTCGGTGCGGGCTCGGCTGTCGGGGTGCCGGTAGTACCGGCGACGTCGTTGATCGCGCCGATCGCGCTGAACGTCGATGGGCCGTCGATGGCAGGCGATGCCGTGCCGGTCGCACCGGCGGTCATTGTGCCCGACGCCGGCGATTCAACGCGGCTCGTATCGAACCCCATACCCGGGCACGGGAACGAAGCGCTGCGCGACGCGGCGGCGCCGCATATTGCGACGTTGCTCGCGGCCCATGCGCATCGGATGCGAGGCGCACTCGGTAGTCAGGCACCGGCCGAACGAGGGCAGGCGGCCGCAAGCGCATTGGCGACGTCGTCGGACGCCACTGTGCGTGCGGCAGTGCCCATGGCAACGACGCCTGTCGCCTCGCCGCGCCTCGGCGCGTCGAGCCCCTCGTTGGCGCAGCCTCTGATGGCCGCTGACAAGGCGGCGCCGACGCCGGGCGTGGCATCGATCGATAGCGGGACGACGCAGGCGCTTCGCGCGGCGTTTGCCCCGGCGGTATTCGGCAATGCCTTCGTCGGTGAATCGACTGCCGCCACCGTCGCTGCCCTATCGGGTGGTCAGCCCATTGCACAGGTGGTGGTGGGCGATGGTGCGACCGTGGCCCGCACGCTGGCCGGGCACGTGCATGCCATGTCGGAGAACGGTGTTCATGAAGCGCGCCTGCGCCTCGCGCCCGCTGAGCTGGGAGACATCGGTATCGTGGTTCGCAAGTCGCCCATGCAACTCAGTGTGAGTCTGCAAGTGGCGCGTCCCGAGGCGTTGAGTCTCGTTCAGGGCACGGCGGCGCTGCTGCGAGACATGCTTTCGCAGCGCCATGCGGGGGAAGTCCACGTGAGCGTCGGGAGCCTGCCGTCGTTTGGCGGTCACGGCACGTCGGACAACGCCCGTGAGCGGCATTCGCGCGACGAAACGTCCGGCGATGCATCGCCGGGCCTCGCGTTGGGCGAAGCGTCGCGAGAGCGAGAGGCATTCCGGCTATGAACACATTGATGTACGGCCCCGTCGTGCAAGCGCGCGGTGAAAAACGCGATGGCGTGAGTCCGGCCAAAGTCTCCGAAGGATCGGACGCCCTGGCGCGGCGGCACGACACGACGCCCCACGTGTCGGCGAAGGGGCCGTCATCAACCCCAACGCCCTCATCGTCCTCATCGCCCTCAGCGCCCTCAGCGCCCTCAGCGCCCTCATCCCACGTATGGCAGGCAACGCCGGTGGCCAATGAGCAGACATATGTGCTGCGTCTGATGCCTGTGATCGCGCGCATTGTGCGTTCCCTGATGCCGCAAACCAGCGTGGCGATCGCGCAGGAAGACATGACGCAGATCGCGCTGATCGCGGCGCTCGACGCGATTCGACGCTACGGACCGCCCGATGAGCGTTTCACCGCCTACGCGGCGACGCGCATTCGCGGTGCGGTGCTCGACGAACTCCGGCGGCTCGATTGGCGTCCGCGCACGTTGCGGCAGGCGTCGCACCGGCGGCGCGACGCCGAGCGCGAACTGACACGCACCCTCGGGCGAGCGCCCACCCGCGAGGAACTGAGGGCGCACGCGGGAATGGACGACGCTTTGCTGGAAGAGGCCGAGATGGCCGAGTACGCGGAGAGCATCGCGAGCTTCGACCAGTTGCTGGACGATGGGGGGCTTGCGACGAACGAGGCGCTTGTCGAGCGGCGCAGTCCGGAATATCTGGTCGCCACACGTCAGAGCCTGACGCGCGCACTCGATGCGCTCGACGAGCGTGAGCAACGTGTCGTGCAGCTTTATTACGAATTCGACATGAATCTCGAGGAGATCGGCGAGGTGCTGGGGCTGACCCGGGCGCGGATCTGTCAGATTCATCAGGTGGTGCTCAGAAAGATGAAGATCGCGATGCAGGACGCAGAGCGAGGCGGTGCGCACGCCATGCGTCCAACTCAACGCAATTGTGAGAAGAGGCAAGGGAAATGAAATTGTTGATGCTTGGGGCTGCCGTGATCGCGGGCAGCGTGTTCGGTATGTTCTGGCTCAATGGAGGCAACTTCGAGACTGTATTTCATCTGAACGAGTTCGTGCTCGTGGTCGGCACGGCGCTGGGGGCGTTTCTCGTCGGTAACACGGCGCGCGTGCTGGGCGATCTGCGCGCGGTCGTTGCCGCGGCGATACGGCGCCGCCGTCATGGCGAGGCGTTCGAGCAGGAATTGCTCACGCTCACTTACTCGCTGCTGCAAGTCTCATCGCGAGACGGCGTTCGCGCGCTCGATGCGCATCTCGACGATCCGTCGCGCAGCGCCATCTTCCAGCGCAGCCCCCAGGTGCTGGCGAACACGAAGCTGGTCGATTTCACGGTCGACGCGCTGCGCGTCGCGGCCCTGAGCAAGGGCTCGCGTGGTGAGCTCGACAGCTTGCTGTCGATGGAGATCGAGAGCCGGGAGCGCCGCATGATGCATCCGGTGCAGGCGCTGAACAAACTGGCTGAATCGATGCCGGGTTTTGGCATCATCGCGGCGGTGCTGGGTCTGGTGCTTGCGATGTACGACATCGGCGCGGGCGCAGCAACGGCCACGATTACGCGTCAGGTCGCGGTCGCCATGGTCGGCACGTTCTTTGGTGTCTTCGCCTGTTACGCCGTGATCAGTCCGCTGGCGAACCGCCTGTCGCAGTCGGTCAATGTGGAGATGACCGGGTACGAATGCGTGCATGCCGCGTTGATCGCCTTCCTGAGCGGCAAGACGCCGCTGCTCTCGGCCGATGCAGGCCGTCGCATGTTGCAATACGGTGCGTTGCCCAGCTTCAGTGCGCTTGAAGGCTGGGTACGTAACGCCGAGGACGAGCGATGAGCATGCGTCGTTCGCGCGCCGCACAGGAGGAGCACAGCGGCGCCTGGAAGGTGGCGTTTGCCGACCTGTGCCTCGTGCTCATGTGTCTGTTCGTGGTGATGTGGATGCTCGAGCGTCGCGTATTCGAGGAACCCTCGCCGTCCGAGACACAGGCGGGCAGCACCCAGCAGGCTTCGCATCCGAACGCTTCAGCAGCACACGCCGCCTCACAGGCCGACGCCCGGCACCCGGCGGGCGAGTTGCCGAACGGTCAGTTCGAGTCGCCTGCGGACATGGCGCGTCTGGCGGCTGCGGTGCAGCAGCTCAGCGAAATTGCGAATCTGTCGGATCATGTGAGCACGGCGATCACGCCGGACGGGCTGCGCGTGCGGCTGGCCGACTCCGACGAGCGAGGCATGTTCGAGCGCGGCAGCGCAACGCCCTCGCCGGGCGCACGCGCGCTCCTGTCGCGCATTGGCGGGCTGCTGGGCGGCATCGATAACGCGCTGATGATCGTCGGCCATACCGATGCGGTGCGATACCGTACGGCCGCTGCCGATGGCTACACGAACTGGCATCTGTCGTCGGATCGAGCACTCGCGGCGCGTACCGCGCTGGTCGCCGGGGGATTGCCGCTCGATCGCGTGTTGATGGCTGTGGGCATGGCGGATCACGCGCCATTGCGCGCAGACGATCCGCTCGCTGCGGCCAACCGGCGAATTGAATTCGTCGTTCTCACGCAGACACGTGCGAAGCAACTGGCCCATATGTTCGGTGCATCTCAGCCCGCAGCGGTAGTGTTCTCGGGGCAGAACGCCGAAGCGGAGGCTGCCGAGATTACGAAACTTCCCGAACGTCTGAAAAGCTTAACAACCGATGGCGAGCGGTCGCCTGATTCAAGTGAACCGTAATTTCCAAGGACCCTTCCCATGCCCAAGATCGACTCGATTGCCTACGTCACGCCCATAGACGCCGCTCGCCTGCGCCTGGCGGCCGGGCAGACCAAGGTGCCTGCGAAGGGTGCCGCCGCGGCGGGTGCTGCGCGCGCTGTGTCCGCGGACGCGAGCGAATGGTTGACCAGCGCACGTGCCGCTGTAGAGTCCGTGCCTCGTATCGATGCCGGCAAGGTCGCGCGAATCAAGGCGATGCTTGCCAACGGTGAACTCAGCTTCGATAGCGAACGCGTGGCGAACGGCATTCTCGCGCACCACGGGATGCTGCGGTGAGCACGGCAACCCAGCGTGTGCGCAGTGAGTGCGTAGCCCGCATCGTTGCCGACGTCGATGCCGATCTTGCGGATTACCGCAGGCTGATCGAGACGCTTGATGCGCTGCATCTTGCACTCGTCAATCAGCAACTCGATGCGCTCGCCAGCGCACACGACCGGGCGGAGGCACTGGTGAGCCGTTTGCAGGTCCGTGCGCGGCGTCGGGTGCAGTGTCTGGAGCAAGCCTTCGGCGAGGCATCGACGAATACGATGGCGCCCGTGTTGCGGTGGCTCGATGCGCCGGCCCGCCAAACGTTCTCCGCGCGCTGGCAGACCCTTCAGGCAAGCGCGGCTCGCTGCAAGGCGAGCAATACCCGCAATCTGCAAGACATCGGCACGCGCCTTCAGGCACTCGATGTCGTGCTGTCTCCTGCCTCGGCAACGTACGCGCCGCAGCGCTGAGTTTCCGATCTGGTCGTGAACGACGTGCGGCCTTGCGTAGCGCAATAACGAAGTCAAGAGAAATAAGGCTACGCAAACAGCGGCATTTTCCCAAAACGCGGCAATGCCTTTGGGAAACGCGTCAATCTCGCGTGCTTTCACGCCTCTTTTCGATAGTTTTGTCGACAATGGGTGCAGTCGATATCAGTGACTCACGGAGGCGGAGTTTTGCAGACATTTTTTTCTCAGGCGCTAGGCGTTCACGCTGCGACTTTGCGCGCGAGAGAGGAGCGCACGCGCGTGCTTGCGGCCAACCTCGCGAACGAGGCAACGCCCGGCTATCAGGCGCGCGACCTCGATTTCGCTGAACGGGTGCAGCGCCATCTGGATGCCGGTGTGGCGCCGGGAAGCCGCGCTGATGCGTTCCACTCGAGCGAGCCGTCAGACGCCTTGCGCTATCGCGTGCCGATGCAGGCACGCGCCGATGGCAACACCGTGGAACTCGGTATCGAGCAGGCGCTTTTTGCGCAGAACCTATCTGACTGGCAGGCCAGTCTTTCCTTTCTGAACCGGCGTCTGTCCGGATTGCAGAAGGTCATCGACGGGGGCCGTTGACGATGAGCTTCAGAGAAATTGCGGGAATCGCCGGCTCGGCGATGGCCGCGCAGACGATTCGATTGAACACCGTGGCGAGCAACCTGGCGAACGCGAGCGCCGTGTCGGGAGACGCCGAGACGGCGTATCGCGCGCGCAAGCCGGTGTTTGCCACGGTGCTCGGCGAGGCGCAGGGCGCACAGCATGTGCAGGTCATCGACATCTACGAGAGCGAGGATTTGCCGCGTGTCGCGTATGAGCCCGGCAATCCGGTCGCCGACGCCGACGGCAACGTCTTCTATGCGAACGTGAATGCGATCGAGGAAATGGCGGACATGCTCGATGCGTCGCGCGCATTTCAAACCAATCTGGAAGTCCTCGCCCGTGTGCGCACGGCGCAGCAGGAATTGCTACGACTCGGAGAACGCGGATGACGCTGCCCATTGGAAATCCACTCATCGCTCGCAGCGGTGTGGCAAATGCCACCGCCCAGCCGACGCCTGCCGGCGACGCCGGCGAAGACATCCGGATGATGTTTACGAAGTTGCTGGTGGCGCAGATTCGCAATCAGGATCCGCTCAATCCCACCGATCCGGCGCAGTTCGTCGCGCAGCTCACACAACTCAGTCAGACCGAGACCCTCCAGCAAGTCAGCCAGCGCGTGCTCGCGCAGACCAGGGCGCTTTCCGGTTTGCAGGGCTATGCGCTGGGCAGCCATGTCGGGCGCGAAGTGAGCGTGGAAACGCCGAGCGTTGAGCGCGTGAACGGGCATGCGATCCGCGGGTCGGTCGACCTGCCGATTCAGAGCGAATCTTCCGAGATCGTGCTGACGAGCAGCAACGGCACGACGATCCGCAAGCCATTGCCTGCCTCGTCGGGACGAACGGAATTCAGTCTCGATGACGCCTGGTTCGCGGCGAATCAACTGGGGGCGGGCAAATTCGACATCCACGTTCAGTCCGGCACGACGAAGCTGCCGGTGCGTGTCTCCGGACGCGTCGAGCGTGTGCATCTGGACGGTACCGGCGCGCAGATCGACGTGTCGGGCGTGGGCACGCGCATTGACGCGGCAAATATCAGGGAATTGTCGGCCAATGCACCTTCGGGCGCGGCCAAGCATGGGAGCGCAGCATGAGTTTCGATATCGCCCTGTCGGGCATCAACGCCATCAACGAGTCGCTTGCGACGATTTCGCAGAACATCTCCAACGTCGAGACGAACGGATACAAGTCGGGGCGCACCAATTTCGCCTCGGCAATGGCCGAAGCGCAGCCGGCGGGTGTCAAGACCACCGGCACCCGGTACTCGGTGGGGGCCAACGGCAGCATGCGTAGCTCCGGCGATCATTTGCACCAGGGCATTCAAGGCGGCGGTTTCTTCGTGCTCAAGGAGACGAACGGACAGCGCGTCTATTCGCGCGTGGGCGATTTCAACATCGACAAGGACAATAAGCTCGTCGACGGCAGCGGTCGCGTTGTGCAGGGCTTTGCCCAGGGGCAGGCGAACGTGTCGGATGTGACGATCGATAAGCGTCCGGTCGCAGCGCGGGCAAGCACGAGTGTCAACGTCACGGGACGTTTGCCGTCTCCGTTGCCGAGCACGGCTGGCGTGATCGGCTCGGCGTCTGTCGCGTTCCGCAATGCCGCCGGCGAATCGGAGGTGAGGACGTTGCGGTTCGAAATGAATGCGACGCCGGCACTTGAGATCTTCGAAGTCAATGGCGGCAATTCGGTTAGCTTGGGGGTGCTCGATCCCGCCAACATGACCTTGGCCCGTACGCCGGGTAGCGGAACGCTTCCCGATCTCGACTTCAGCGGCATGCAGTCTCAGGCCGGCCAGTTCACCGCGAACGCGGTCGAAGTCGGTGGCCGCGAGGCGGGCACGTTCGTTCGCGCGCGTATCGAAAAAGATGGTTCGGTGGTCGCCGAGTACAGCAATGGCGAGAGCGAAGCGCAGTATCAGCTCGCCCTCGGCGAATTTGCCAACGTGGCTGGCCTGGTCCCCGTGGACGGCACCGCATGGCGCGAGACCGGTGTGTCGGGTTTTGCGCAACTGCGTCGTCCGGGCGAGGGCGGCACCGGCGTGCTCGTGGCCGGTTCGCTCGAAGGCTCGAACGTCAACGTGACCGACGAACTGGTGAACCTGATGTCCGCACAGCGCAACTATCAGGCGAACACCAAAGTCATCTCGACGCAAAACGAGATGATGCGCAACCTGATGCAATCGATCTGACGCCATGGACGCCCTGATCTACACCGCCATGTCGGGCGCGCAGCGGGCGCAGGATACCCAGCATGTCGTGGCGCACAATCTCGCCAACACCGCAACCAACGGCTTTCGCGCTTCGTTGGCCGTTGCGCAGGCCAATGCCCTGCCGGGCAACGGCCTCGCCTCGCGGCACTATGCGGTGCAGGCGCCGGCCGGTCTCGATACCACGCCCGGCGTGCTCGAATCGACGGGGCGCGCGCTGGATGTGGCGATCGACGGCGACGGGTATCTGGCGCTCTCCGGGCGCGAGGAAGATGGCGCCGCTGTCGTCTACTCGCGCGGTGGCGCTCTCATGCTCGATGGCGACGGCACCTTGCTGCTCAATGGCCGCGCGGTGCTGGGCGAGGGCGGTCCCATCATCGTGCCGCCGTATCGCGAGCTCGACATCGGCGCGGACGGCACGGTGGCCGTGGTGCTCGACGGATCGACCCAGCCAACGCCGGTCGGCCGCTTGCAACGCGTACTCGCCATGCCGGGCGACATGCGCAGCACTGGCAGCGGTGTGCTGGTGAGCGACGCCGGCACACTGCCCGGCGAGGATGTCACGTTGCGCGGCGGCCATCTCGAGGCGAGCAATGTCTCGGCCGTGGGCGCGATGGTGCAGAGCATGAACGCGAGTCGCGACTTCGAAATGCAGATGCGCGTGTTCAAGATCGCCGACGACATGGCAGAAGGCGGCAATCGCCTCTTGCGCGGCTAGGCCGCGCCGGCCGTGTCAATTCCCCCATTTCTCATCGAAAAGTCATGAATCCCGCACTCCTCATCGCCCGCACGGCGGTTCACGCGCAAGACGCGCAGTTGCAGACCATTGCCAACAATCTGGCCAATGTGAATACCACGGGCTTCAAGCGCGACCGGCTCGCGTTCGAAGACACGTTCTATCGTGCCGTGCGTCCGGCCGGCGCACGCACGCAAGGCGACACCACACTGCCCGGCGGCATGTACTTCGGTACCGGCGTGCGGCTTGCCGGCACGCAGAAGCAGTTCGTCAACGGCAATGAGCAGGACACCCAGAACGAACTGGACGTCGCCATTACCGGACGTGGCTTTCTACAGGTCGAAATGCCCGATGGCGAGACGGCCTACACCCGCGCCGGCAATTTCCGGCTGGATGCGGACGGGCGTCTGGTGACGCAGGCCGGGCACCCGCTCGTGGGCGACATCGTTGTGCCGCCGGGCGCGCGCAACCTGACGATCAGTGCCGACGGCGAAGTGAGTGCGCTGGAGTCCGGCGACACCGAGCCCACGTCGCTCGGCCGTCTGCAACTGGCCGACTTTGTGAACCCGTCGGGCCTGCGTCCGATGGGCAGCAACCTGTTCGCCGAGACGGCTGCGAGTGGTCAGCCCATCGAGGGCAATCCGGGGGAAGAGAACCTCGGCCTGCTGCGGCAAAAGGCGCTCGAAGGCTCGAACGTCGTTGCCGTCGAGGAAATGGTGAACATGATTACGGCACAGCGCGCGTATGAGATGAGCACCAAAGTGCTGTCGGCGGCCGACAACATGATGCAGAGCCTCGCGCAGGTCGCGCGCTAACGGACGGGGATGATGATGACGCACGGGACCGGCGGTCAGCCGCGTGATGGCCGCATGGCACATCGCGGTGTGCGCGTGGTGGTCATGGCGGCGCTGGCTGCCGTGCTTGCCGGCTGCGCGGGCTTCATGCCACCGCAGCTCGAAGAGAGCGATGACCTGCCGGGCGTGGCCGAGATGTCGTCGCAGGGGCAGGCGGGCGGCCTCTTTTCGGCCGGGCACGCGCTGTCGCTGACGTCGGACCAACGGGCGTTTCGTGCGGGCGACGTGCTGACGATCGTGCTGCAAGAGCAGACACAGGCGAGCAAGCGCGCGGGGACACGTCTGGACAAGCGCAGCGACATGTCCATCGATGACGTGACGCTCAATGGCAAACCTGTCATCGGCGATACGGCGCTTGGCGCCAGTCGCGGCTTTCGCGGCGATAGCTCAAGTACGGCACAAAACACGCTGCGCGGCGCGATCACGGTTGTCGTGCATCGCGTGCTGCCCAGCGGGCTGCTGCATGTGCGCGGCGAGAAGCGCCTGTTCCTGAATCAGGGCGAGGAAACCGTGCGCGTGGCCGGCTATGTGCGCGCGGGCGATATCGATACGACCAACCGCGTGTCGTCGCTGCGCGTGGCCAATGCGCGCATTCAGTACTTCGGAACGGGCGCGCTTGCCGACAGCAACAACCCTGGCTGGCTCACGCGCTTCTTCAACAGCCAATACGCGCCGCTCTAAGGAAATTCGTATGTTCAGAATGCCTGACGCGCTCGCGCGCCTGTCCCGATGCTTCTGTGCGTTGCCTCTGTTCATGGCGATCGCCGTGCTCTCGGCAATCGTCACGCCATCTGCCGCCCACGCGCAAACCGTGCGCAACTACGTCAATGTGGAGGGCGTGCGCGATAACCAGCTCGTCGGCTACGGTCTGGTGGTGGGGCTTGCCGGTACCGGCGACGGTCCGCGCTCGCGCCACTCCAGCCAGTCGCTCGCCAACCTGCTCAAGCAATTTGGCGTGAGCATGCCCGATAACGTGCAACTGCGCTCGCGCAACGTCGCCGCGGTGATGGTCAGCGCGACCTATCCGTCGGGCTTCCTGCGCGGGCAGAACATCGACGTGACGGTGTCGTCGATGGGCGACGCACGCAGTTTGCGCGGCGGCACGCTGCTGATGACCCAGCTTCGTGCGGTTGACGGACAGACCTATGCGCTAGCACAAGGCAATCTCGTCGTGAGCGCGATGCAGGCCGAGGGCCGCAGCGGCTCTCGTGTGCAGAGGAACACGCCGACGGCGGGACGCGTTCCCAATGGCGCAACGATCGAGCAGGAAATTCCTGTGCCGGTCGGTGAGGGGGGCACCATGCGTCTTAGCCTGAAGCGCCCCGACTTCCAGCTTGCAGCGAACATCGCCGACGCCATCAACGCTCGCTTTGGCGATCGTGTGGCGCAGGCGCGCAACGGCAGCACCGTCGAGGTCACAGCCCCCGACGACGCCGATGCGCGTGTACGCTTTCTCGCGGATGTTCACTCGCTGCCCGTGCCGGGCGTGAGCCGGGTGCCGCGTGCGGTCATCAACGCCCGCTCGGGCACGGTGGTGATCTCGCAGGGCGTGACCGTACGCCCGGTGGCCGTGTCGCATGGTTCGTTGCGCGTGACGGTGACCGAGTCGCCGATCATCGCTCAGCCTGCGCCGTTCTCGCGCGGCCGGACGACTCAGGCACAACGCTCGGACATCGATGTCCAGGAAGACGGCGCGGACATTCACGTCTGGCCGGACGGTGTCGATTTGCAGACCATCGTCGACAGTCTGCGTCGCTCGGGCGCCACCCCCGACGACGTGATTGCCATTCTGCAAGCCCTGGACGAAGCCGGCGCGCTGAACGGCGAGCTGCATGTGATTTGAGACCGCGGACACACCGCACACCCATGACGATGCCAATGATGCACAACCATTTGCCAATTTCCGCTGCCGGGTCGCCTTTACACGATGCGGGCGCAACACCTGTGAAGCCGGGTGCGAGCCTCGCGTCAGCCGCCGAACAGTTCGAAGCGATCTTTCTCGCACGGCTGCTTGGCGAGATGCGACGCGCCACGCAGGCCCTGCGCGACGACGACGGCGACGACGCTGGCGCGCTGGGCAAGCGAGATCGCTCGACCGACGGCCTGCATGAGTGGGCGGACACGCAGGTTGCACAGGCGCTGGCGTCGCGCCGCGCATTCGGCATTGCCAACACGATCATTCGGCAAATGGCGGGCCGCTGAGGAAGCGCTGCGCTTACACGTCTCTAATCCGTCGCTAACCCGTCGCTAACCCGTCGCTACCCGAGCACTCATTCCGCGCTAATCCCGACACGACAGGCACTCCATCATGAACATGCTGAACATCGCCACGCAAGGCGTGAAAACTGCGCAGTCGCTGCTCGATAACGAGGCGCTTAACATCTCTCAGATGAGCAATTCGGCGTACACGCGCCGCAACGTGCGCGTGACATCGCGCGCCGACGGCACGGTGCAGGCGCAGGAGGTCGTGCGCGTGGCGGGGCTGGAGCAGCGGCGTCAGATGTGGCGTGCCGTGTCCGCCGCCAGCGAACTGGGGGTGCAGAAGCCCCACGCAGACGCGTTGCTCACGCAATTGGGCGGGACCGATGTCGCGAGCGATCCGCTCGGTCTGCGCGACTTCGTCAAGGCACTCGGCCACGAGGCGCAGACCGTCAGTGACGACGTTCACACGGAAGGGGTCTTCGCCGCGCTGGGGCATGTCGCCGAGCGCACGAACATGATGTTCTCCGCTTTGGAACGCATGCGCGAAAACCTCAACATGGTGCGCGCCGGCGACACCGAAAAGGTGAATCGCCTCACGGCCACGCTGGCGGATCTGAACCGTCTGCATCGGCTGGTGCCGGACGAGGCGGGGCGCCTTGCCATCGAAGATCAACGCGATCAGGCGTTGGGAGAACTGGCGGCGTTTATCGACGTGGAAGTGCGAGAGGACAGCAGCGGGGCATATCACGTGCTCACGCGTGGCGGACATCCGCTGGTGCTGGGCAATCGCGCGGCGAAGCTCGAAGCGCAGCCGGGTGGCGGCTATACGCTCGTTGCCGGGGCGTCGCAGGTAAGCGTGTCGGGTGACGGACTTGGCGGGCGATTGGGCGGTCATGACAGGTTTCTCGCGCGCGAGCTGGATCAGCGCATCGCCGACGTGACCGAAGTGGCCCGCACGCTTGCCGAGCAACTCAACCGTGCGCATGCCGATGACCAGACGCCCGGCTTCAACGGTACGCCGCTGCTGTCGTTGACCCGGGCGGCAAACGGCGGGGCAGTGTTGGAACTCAACCTCCAGACGGCGCAGGGTCTCAATCTGAACGCCCGGAGTACCACCAGCAACAGCACCACATTGCAGCGCCTCAAAGGCGCACTCAACGCCCCGGTGACGCTCGCGGGGCGCGTGGGCGGCACGCTCGTGGAAGCCATGAGTGCACTGGCTGCCGACACCGGCCGTCGCGCAAGCGAAATCGACGCAAGCGCCAATTCTGCCAATGCGGTACTGGTATCCGCACGAACTCAGCTGCAAAAACAGGCTGGCGTTGACGAAACGGACTCGGGCGGTGCGCTCATGGCCTACATGAAGCTCTACCGTGCGAACGCCAAGGTGGCGTCGGTCGCCAATGACCTGTTCGACGCCACGCTGTCGATGGCCCGATGATCCGGGCAACGTCGGAGAAAGGAATTCACTATGCAAATCAACACCCACTTCAGCCGCTTCGAGCGCGAACATGTGCTGCGCGAGATGAGCGAGAAAATCGAGCGCATGGCCGAGCATGCGCGCGAGGAAAAGCGTGTACTGCGCGCGTCGGACGATCCCGTCGATTTCGAGCGTATCGCGCGCATGGACCGTCAGCAGCAGACCATCGCACATCGCACCAAGGTCATCGAGAGCCTCGAGGCCGATCTCAAGCAAGCGGGTCTGATGCTCAACAATGCTTCCGATCGTCTGAGCGCCTTCAACAGCGAGATATTGATGAAGGTCAACTCGCTGCAAGCCTTGGATGTGACGGGGGCGGTGGGTAAGATTCGGGATCTGATGAGCGGTCTCGTCGGCGCAATCAACGCCCGGCGTGCCGACGGCAGCTATCTCTTTGCTGGCAGTGGCGCGCCGATCAGTGATACGTCCGCGCCGGGCACGGTACCCGCGAACTACACGCTGAGTCCGACAACGCAAACGCCCGCGCCGATCGAGATTGGCGACGGGCTGCACCATACCAGCACCTCGCAAGTGTGGCAGGGCATGCCGGATTTGCTCAATAAGCTGGCGGCCGCCGCGACGGCGCTGACGAATGCGAGCGACGCAAGCGAGGTCGCAGCCGCAGTGGCAGATCTGCGCAATCTGATCGATCCCGTAGACCTTCAGGTCAAGCAGGTAGAGACGGTCAAAGACGTGAACAACCGCAGCGCCAAGCGTCTTGAAGGCGTGCGCACTGGGCACGAACTGGAGGCGGGGGTACTCGTGAAGGCGCGTTTGGCCATTGAAGGCAAGCCCGGCGACGAGGCGTTGACCGAACTGATGACGCTGTACCGCGCCATTTCCTCCGCACGCACTGTGCATGCCGAGGTGGGCAAGCTGTCGTTCTTCGATGTTGTCTGAGACGTTCAACGTGAACTCGCATCCTCCGACTCGACAAGATCTCGTTCATGGTTGATATCGTTCGTGAGATCCCGGGCAGTGCGGCGCTCGACGACGCACTGATTCCGGGGCGTCTGAATCCGCGCAAGGGCGACGGCGCGCTTGCGGGCTCGTCCGCACGGGCGACGACGGGCGTCGGCTCGACGAATGCTGCGTCGGGCATGAGCGGCATGAGTGGTGTGGTGCGCGTTGGCGCCTCAGCCTGGCCCGCGTCGTCGGGAGCGGGGCATTTCGACAGGCAACGCGTCGCCCAAGTTACCGAACTGATTGCGCAGCATGCGACGGCCAGCCGTGCGAGCGCCGGCGTGCAATGGTTGTCGAAGCTTCACGCCTCGGCTAACGCGGCACTCACGTCGCTTACGCGCTGGAGAGACGGCAATCCGGTCGCGCAGGCACAGGCGCAGCGAGCCCTCGATGACGTCGTGGTTCAATGGCATGCGCGTGAGCGCGCGAGTTTGGGCACGGTCGACGACCGTCTGCATTTCGACGCCCGGGGAAACGCTTCGAGACGCTTCACCGTCGATGGTGTCGCCCCTGCACAGTGGCGTGCTTCGAATACCGAGCGATTGACGCTCTTCCCGGCGGGGCCTCACAAGGCTGGCGTCGAGATCGATGTGGCGAACGCGATCTCGCAGGCGGGATTGCGCCGTCGCACCACGCGGGCACTGGCGGCCTATGGCATTACGCTCGAGCCGCCGCCGACACAGCGCGAATGGGTGATGAGCGCTTCCGGTCCTGCGTGGCCGTCGCTGGTATCGCGCTTCGCGATCTCGCAAACGGCCGCGCCGTCGTCTGCTGCGGTAACGGCCGGCGGTGCTGACGGTAGTGCACGACGCGCAACGCTTCGAGACGCACCCGATGCCATTGCGCCGCAGACGTGGCGTCTCGACGGACGCGATGCCGTCGCACAGACGCGACGCGCGCTCGCGTCGATGGTGAAGGCAATTCGGGCGTCGCACACGTTGGCGACGCATGCGGCACGGGCGTCGGCGCAGGCGGTGGGGCGGTTGCCGTCGGCAAACGAGCGCGCCGGCATGGATGACGCGGCCTTCGACGTGGCGTTGGCGTCTGCGAGGGCATGGACGTCGCGACTGGGCAAACAGCCGCCATTCGTTGCGCTGACGCTGGCGATGCCCAAGGGTGTCCCTGTCACGCGCGCGAACGTGCGCGCACTCCTGGGTGACGTGTAAGAGCGCGTTGCACACGCGGTAGGCGATTCGTTGAGCGGCCTGCGCAGATGGGAAAAATCTCTGCCGGACTGCATTAACATTTTTTTGCCACGGGACGCCTTAACCCGGTGAGGCAGGCAATTCAGTCTGCTGACTAGTTCACCAGAACAAGGAGCCCTAGCAATGTTGAATCTGCATACCAACGTGGCGCAAATGTCGTCGCTGAATTCGCAACGCACTACCGGCGGCAAGCTCAACGCCATCATGCGCGATCTGTCGACCGGCAAGAAGAACGATCTGTACAAGAACGACCCGGCCGCCGCGCGTATCTCGGCCATGCTGAACATGCACGCCAGCGGCACCAAGTCGGCGATCGGCAACATGAAGTACGCGCAGTCGAGCACCCGCGTCGCTCAGGGCGCGCTGGACAAGGCCAACGAACTGCTTGTGACCATGAAGGATCTGGCCACGCAGGCGAAGGATGGTCTGAAGGGCGACGCTGAAAAGTCGGCGCTGCAACAGCAATACACCAACAATGCACAAGCGCTGAAGGCCATTTTCGACAACACGACGTTTGCTGGCAAGAACCTGCTGAAGATGGAGCTTGGTGGTTCGGTGACGGGTGTTCTTGCCCAGGGCCAGATCGACCTGCAAGTCGGTGCCAGCAAGGATGAAATGAAGCGTCTCGATATCAGCTCGGAGCTTCAGAGCCTGTTCAATAGCATTGGAGACGCAACGGGAGCGTTCAATGCGCCTGTCTCGACGCTGAACAACTCCACCGTGGCCGCCTCGATGGGCGTAAGCGCTGCGGACGCCGCAGACACCGTGATCGCTGACCTTTTCGGAAAGCCCGGGATGGCGGCCATTCTGAACAAGACGCAGGCCGCTGCCGGGACGCCGACCTGGCAAGCCTCGCTCAAGACGATGTTGGAAACCGAAATGGGTACCAACTTCGCCGACGTGGCTGCGATGCAGACCAAAATTGCTCAAGAATTGAGAACGTTGAGCACCGCGTCGGGCAACGCCCTGAGCGTGAGCGAGGAACGAGAACTCTTCAACGCGGTTGACGAACTGCTGGTATCGAAGGTTCAGTCCGTGCCCAGCCAACTGGACACTGCGGCCCGTGCCGGCGACGCCATGACCAATCTCGAAGCCGCCATTACCCAGCTGGCCACCGTCCAAGCGAGCATCGGCGCTGCCATGATGGATCTGGACGGCCGCGAAGACGTTCAGCAAACGCTGCTGCAAAACACGAGCGAAGCGAATGCCCGCATGAACGAAGTGGACTTCGCCGAGTCGGTGTCGGAGCTGACCAAGCTGCAAACGCAGATGAACGTGAACCTGCAAATGCTGCAAAAGGCCGGCGAAATGCCGGGCATGATCCAGATGCTGCTGCGTTAAATGCGCGACACCGGCCGGTGACGTCTTCCGGCCGGCCAGTCTGAACGAGTCTGAGCAAGTCCGAAAAAGAGCCACCGGCGTCATGCCGTTGGCTCTTTTGTCTTATGCGCCGGAGTGTTCAACGACGGGCGCGCGAGAAAACGTCGTCGCCTGTTTCATCCCCCTCGCCAGTCGGTACCCGCCCAAAGTGGCGATAGACGCCGTACGAGCCCACGATGGGAGCGGCAGACGACGCGAGAAGGTGCCAATAGAATCCGCTGTCTCGCAAGTCGGCAAGCTCGCCGCTCACCCCAACGTTCCCGCCACCTCGATCTCTTTCGTCTGCGGCACCTCGTTATACGAGAGTACGTGCAGGCCGCTCGCGAACATTCGCGCATAACGCGAGAGCAACGGACGCAGTTGCGGCATCACGAGCAGCACCGGCGTGCGACCCGCTTGTTTCATGTTCTCGCGGGCCTGTGGCATGTGCGACTGCAACTGCTCGAGCAGTTGCGGGTCGAGCGGGAAGGCGTCCGCCGTCGACTTGCCTGCCTGTTGCGCGGCCGTGTATGCCCCGAGCAGCAGGTTCTCGAGATCTGGCGTGAGTTGGTAGACATGCAGCGTCGGCTCGACGCCAATCAGCCCGTGCACCAACTGGCGCTTGAGTGCGCTGCGCGCTTCCGCGGCCAGCACCAGCGGTTCCTTGCTCACCGCCGACGCATTGACCAGCGCAGTCGCCAACACGTCGATATCCTGCAACGACACCTCTTCTGCGAGCAGCAGACGAATGACCGCCAACTGTTGCTGATGCGTGAGCGCTTTGTCCAGCGCGTCCGCCAGTGCCGGCGACAGTTCGCGCAGTCGCTCGCTCAGGGACGTGACGTCCTGAAAAGTGAACAGATCGGCCAGATGCGTCTTCATCGCTTGCTGCACGTGCGTGGCGATCACGCCCGCAGGATCGACGATCTGATAACCCAACCCCAGCGCATGCGCGCGCTGCTCCGGCTCGATCCACACCACCGGCATGCCGAACGACGGGTCGATCGCCGGCATGCCGTCGAGTTCGCCATAGCAATCGGGCGCAGCAATCGCCATGAGCCGGTCGTGCGGCAGCGACGCGCTCGCAACACGTACGCCGCCGATGTCGATGGCATATTCACTGGCACCGAGTCCCAATCCGGTATCGAGCCTGACCGCCGGCACGACGAAGCCCATCGCCTGCGAGAGCGTCTGCCGCATGCCGTAGAGACGCTGCACCAGCGGCGCGCCCTCTCGCTTGTCGACGAGCCCCACGATCTGATAACCGAGGCTGACCGTCACCGGCGAGACGAACGGCAGTTGCTGCCATGTCATCTCAGGCGGTTCATGCGCGGTGAGCGCGGCTTCGAGCGCTTCGGTGTCATCGGCCTCATCGGGGGCACGCCGCTGACTCACACGCCATGCGACGAACGCCATGACGCCCGCGAACGCCAGAAACGGCACGGTCGGCATGCCCGGAATCAGCGCCAGAATGAACATCAGCACCGCCACGCTCGCGAGTACCGAGGGCGAGGCGAGCAACTGGTCGCCGACCTGCTTCTCGAAGTCGCCCGCATCGGACACGCGTGTCACGATGATGGCCGCTGCGGCCGAGAGCAGCAATGCCGGAATCTGCGCGACCAGCCCGTCGCCAATGGTCAGCAGCGAGTACTGGCGGAAGGCGTCGGCCGCACTCATGTCGTGCATCGTCACGCCGATGGCTGCACCGCCAATCAGATTGATGAGCAGGATGAGAATGCTCGCGATGGCGTCACCGCGAACGAACTTCGACGCACCGTCCATCGCGCCATAGAAGTCGGCCTCGGCGCTGACCTCGCGACGGCGCGTCTGCGCGGCTTCCTGATTGATGAGTCCCGCGTTCAGGTCGGCGTCGATGGCCATCTGCTTGCCGGGCAGCGCGTCGAGCGTGAAGCGTGCCGAGACTTCCGAGATCCGTTCCGCGCCCTTCGTGACGACCACGAAGTTGATGATCATCAGAATCACGAACACCACGAGACCCACGACGAAGTTGCCGCCGATGACCACGTTGCCGAACGACTCGATGACGCTACCCGCAGCGTGGGTGCCCTCGTTGCCATTGAGCAGCACCACGCGCGTCGACGCGACGTTCAGCGTCAGACGCATGAGCGTGGTGGCGAGAATGACCGTCGGGAAGACGGAGAAGTCCAGCGGACGCCGCACCGACAGACTCACCAGGATCACGACCATCGAGAGCACGATGTTGAACGTGAAGAGCGTGTCGAGCAGCAGCGGAGGCAGCGGCAGGATCACCATCGCAAGGATGGCGAAGACGAGAAGCGGCGTCAGAAATTTGTGACGCCGAAGATCGGTCAGTAGTCGGCTCATAAGTTCAGGGACTCAGTCGCTTGGAGGGTGGATCGGAGAGCGTTGCGGGCACGGCGGGCGTGTCCGGACGGTCGGGTTGTGTGGCGCGCTCGCCAGTGCGCCAGGCGCGCAATTGCAGGACGTAGGCCAGAATCACGGCGACCGCGTCGTAAAGCACGGCGGGAATCTGCTGGTTGACCTGACTGGTGTGGTACAGCGCTCGCGCCAGCGGCGGGGCGCTCACCACGTCGATCTTGTGTTCGCGCGCGATCCGGCGCACCACGCCGGCCATCTCGTCGAGACCGCGAGCCACCACGTACGGCGCCTGTGCGCGTTCGGTGTCGTACTTGAGCGCGATGGCGTAGTGCGTCGGGTTGACGATCACCACGTCGGCTGTCGGCACCGTGCGCCGCAGGCTTCGCTCGGCCATGCGGCGCTGAATCTGGCGAATCCGCTGTTTGACTTCGGGACGTCCCTCGTTCTGCTTGTGTTCGTTCTTCACTTCCTGCTTGGTCATGCGTTGATCGCGCATAAAGAAGAAGCGTTGCAGCGGCAGGTCGAGCAACGCAAACGCCACGAAGGCGCCGCCCAGCACCAGCACGGCGTCGCGTAACAGCAATAGCCCCACGGCAATCGCTTCGCGCGGTGCGCTTGCCTGAAGGCCCAAAAGCCCGTCCCAGCGCGCGCGCACGACAAGGATCAGCACGGTCACGACGAGCGCCACCTTGAGAATGGCGGTGCCGACCTGCGCGTAGTGCTTCATCGACACCAGCTTCCCGAGATTCGCCTTCGGTGATAGCCGTTGCCATTTGGGCTTGAGCAGCGTGGTGCTGAAGACGTAGCCGCCGGGCAGCATGGCCGCTAGGCTGATGCACAAGGGAATGGCAGCCAGCGGCGCGATGAGCTTGACGAGCAGCCACATGGCGGCGGGCAGCAGGGCGGTCCACGCGTCGTCGAAGCCGATGCCTGCCAGATCGGCGAATGCCGCCGCGTAGAGCGAGCGGAATTTGTCGAGCTGGGCGGGGGCGGTGACGGCGAGCACCGCCACGCTGGCCATGATGCCCACGGCGGTGGCCGTGTCGCGCGAGCGCGCGACCTGCCCCTGCTCGCGCGCGCGGCGCAGCTTCTGGGAGGACGCCGCTTCGGACTTGTCGCCAGTGTCTTGGGTCGTCATGCGATCAATCCGGCCGTGCGACCGGGCCTAGCGAGTCGAGGACTCGTTCGGTCAGCGTCAGGTAATGGGCAGGCAACGCCGGCACGACGGCCGACAGTACGACCAGCCCGACGAGCGTTGTCACGGCAAAGCCCAACGAAAACAGGTTCAGTGCCGGTGCGGCACGATTGAGCAGGCCGAGTCCGAATTGCACGATGAAGGTCGTCAGCACGACGGGCAACGCCAGCGTGATGGCCGCGGCCAATGTCCAGCCGAGCGCGCGCAATAGTCCGGTCAGGTCGGTGAGCGGCAACCCGCCCCCGATGGGCCACACCTCGAAGCTGCGGCCGACGATGGACACGGCAATGAGATGGGCGTCGGCGACAAAGAAGAGCAACGTGCCCAGGCACACCATCAGCAGCGACACCGGCTCGCTGGCCTCGCCATTCATCGGATCGTTCATGGCCGCCATGGCCAACCCCATCTGCGACGCGCACAGATACCCCACGAGCGTGAGCAGACTGCGCATGATGAAAAACGCCAGCCCGAGACACGCGCCGATGATGGCCTGTTCCGCTGCCAGCGCAATGCCCGCGAGCGAGAACGGATCGTTCGGCGGCACGCCGCCCTTGGCGAACACAGGCCACAGCGCCAGACTGAGCACGAGCGATATCAGTACGCGCCAGCGCATCGGGACCACACCTTCGCCCACGAGCGGCAGCATGCTCAGCGCTGCGACGAAGCGGCAGAACGGCCACCACAGCATCACGAGCTGTGCGGGCCACTGTGTGAGCCAGCCTTCGAGGCCGGGCCACGCGGCAAGGGGCAGGGGAAACGGCATGATCGTTCGTCCGGCAGCGGGCGTCGGTGGCGTGAGCGCTAACCGGCCAGTGTTGCCGCGCGGGCGAAGGTTTGCGTGGCGAAATCGGTGAGCGTGCCCGCAAGCCATGGTGCAGCCAGGCCAAGCGTGAGCAGCGTGACGATCAGGCGCGGCAGAAACGACAGCGTCTGCTCGTTGATCTGCGTGGCCGCCTGAAACAGGGCCACCACGAGCCCCATGACGAGACTCGGCACGATCAGCACGAGCACGATGACGATGACGAGCCGCAACGCGTCGAGTCCGATGTCGATAGCAATATCGCTGGTGAGCATGGCGTTCCCCTCAGACGGCCTGCACGCTGGTCACGAGCGTGGAGACCGTGAGTGTCCAGCCGTCGATGAGCACGAACAGCAGGAGCTTGAGCGGCAGCGAGACGACCAGCGGCGAGAGCATCATCATGCCCATGGCCATCAGTACCGAGGCCACCACCAGATCGATGACGAGAAACGGCACGAAGAGCATCGCCCCGACCTGAAACGCCGTCTTGAGCTCGCTCAGCAGAAAGGCCGAGGCCTTGACCAGAAAACTATGGGCTTGCGGCTCGGTGACGTTGGTCTCACCCGTGAGCCGGGCCATCAGGTCGAGCGAGGTCTGACGCGTTTGCGCGAGCATGAAGCGCGAGAGCGGCGCTTCGCCGGCCCGGATCGCTTCGGTCAGCGTGATCCGGTTCTCGTCGTAGGGCACCACAGCCTGTGTCCAGATCGCCTCGCCGACAGGGCGCATCACGAGCAGGCTGAGCAGCAACGCTATGCCGGTGAGCACGCGCGCGGGCAAGCCCTGTTGCAGTCCCAGCGCCTGACGCAGCAGCGCGAGAATGATGGCGAACCGCACGAATGTGGTCATCACCATCAGCAGCATGGGCAGCAGGCCCAGCAGCGTCATCAGGATGAGCAACTGCGTTTTGACGGTGAAGTCCGTGGTGCCGCCCTGCGAGCGCAGGCGCATCAGGTCGCCCGCCTCGTCGGCACGCGCGCCGGTGGCGAACAGGGCGAACCCGATCGCCACAATCGCCAGTACCAAGGCCTCCGAGGCGCACAGTGGGAAGCCGCCCGCCTTGAAGGGGCGTACTAACCGCTGGTGCGCGACCTGTAGGGCAGCTTTCATCGCGCCAGTCGATCCAGCTCGAGCGCATCGAGCGTCAGGATCTTCAGTCCGTATTGCGTTCCCGAGGCGACGACCTCGGCGAGTCCCACTGGCACGCCATTGACCAGCACGGCTAGCGGCGCACCCGCGGCGCGATCGAGACTCAGCACGTCGTCGGCACGCAGGGCCGCCAGTTCACCGAGCGTGAGGCGGGTCGCGCCGACCTCGAGCGTGAGTTTCACGGGCACGCGGCGCAGCGTCTCGCGCATGGCGAGCGGTACCGGTGCCGAAGCCGTAGCTTCCGGCTGGGCGGCGTGCTGTGTCGAGTCGTCGCCGGGCCAGTCGCCGCTGAGGTCTTGCGAGAGATCGTCCAGCGGCGGCAGATCGTCGATGCCCGGTGTCGGGTCGGAAGAATCGTGAGGGAAGTTGGCAGACATGGAAACCTTACTCAAGAGTTTGGAAGTGCGTGAGGCACAGGTGCGCGTCGCGCTCGATGATGTCGGCGCTCAGCAGCGCGTCGTTGTCCACGCAGACGAGGGCGCGTGCCTCGAAACGCACGGGCAACACGTCGCCCGGCCGGGCGTCGAGCAGTGCGCCGAGCGAGAGGTCGACGTCGAGCCAATGCGCGCTCAGACGCACCGGAATCGTGGCGACGTCGCAAGGCGCAAGGGTGTGCTGTGCCGCGCGTTCCCCTGCATCGGGGCCCAGCATCGTGAGCCAGCGGCGTGCGTCTTCGGCCGCGAGCCGGAAAGTGACGGTGCCCAGCGGCGCATCGCCGGCGCGATCTGCAATGCGCGCGCCGATCCACAGCGACGGCGGCGTCAACCGGGGATCGGGATCGATGCTCTCTACGTGCGCTTTGCTCACGGACATTCCGGGCGAGACGGCCTGACGCAGGGCATCGAGCATCTGCCTCGCAAAGCGCGTGACAAAACGTTCGTACGTCGCCGCAGGTGGCGTGGCATGCAAGGCCGGCGGCCCGACGAAGTCGTCCGCGTCGTAGCGAAGGCGGAACGCGTCGCGCAACAGACCCGCGTCGAGCGCCACATCGATGCAGTGGTCGTCGACACGGAAGCGTTGCATGATGACGTCCGAGGTGTCCGGCGCGCTGGCGCTCACCGACATGGCGGCGACGCGCCACGCCATAGCATGGCGATGACGGACGTGCTTCGGCAATTGAACATCGAGCCGCGAGCGCAGCCGCTCGGTCAGCGGATCGAGAAGCTGCGTCGGCTGTCCGAGCCGGCACGGATCGAGTGCCCGGATCCCGCCGGGCGGCGTAGGCGCATGCATTGTGTTCATGTGGTTGAAAGGCGGTCGCAGCGCTTCAGAGCGCAGGGAAGTTCGCATCCTAAGGGCGTCGCTCGTCCGTGTTGATGGGGAATCACTCAACTGCAAGGGATTTGGGGGATTGCCCAATCCGGAGGGGAGGGGGTGTGCGTAAAGTGCGGAGTCATGTCAGTGCCACCCGTGTCGTACGCGCGGGGCACCCGTTCACACGCATCACGGAGATCCGAATGCCCGTCTCGATGGAACAGTCGTTGATGACTGAAATGCGTCGCATGCAGACGACGCAACACGAACTGAATATGGCTGCTGGCGTGCGCGAGGCAGATCCAGCGCTGGCAGGCGCCTCGGACAAGCCCGATTTCGGCGCGATGTTACGTGGTGTGGATGCCGCGCAACGCGACGCAGGGGATCGTATGAATGCGGTCGATCTGGGGCACAGCGACGATTTGACCGGCGCGATGCTGGCGAGCGCTCAGGCCGACCTGTCGTTCTCGTTGCTGATGCGAACGCGCGACAAGGTGGTGGGGGCGGTGGAAGAGTTGGTGCGCATGCCGTTCTGAGCGCGATGCACGTTGCGGGGCTGTGAGGCGTCCGGTCGCGCCCGGTGGGATGCCGGGCGCGACGCGGCACGGGGCGGCGTTAGCCGTTCGCGGGTTTGCCGTTGAGCTTCGAGGCCAGCGCGAGCAACGTGCCGCTCACCATCATCGACACGACACCCATCGCCATGCCCTGCCCGATGGAGCCTTGCTCGAACTGACGCCACACGAAGATCGACACCGTCTGCACGCCACTGGGGGCGAGCAGCAGCGATGTCACCAGCTCGCGCGACGCGATGGCGAACACGATCATCAGTGACGCACCGAGTGCGGGCATGACGAGCGGCAGCGTGATGCGGCGCAGCGCCACACCGGCCGGCGCACCGTGCACGCGCGCGGCCGCTTCGAGCGAGGCGGCCGTCTGACGCAACGCGGCGCTCGTGTAACGCACCGGGTAAGGCAGCAGCAGGCAGCTATACGACAGCAGCAGGATGCCCCACGTGTTGTACGGCGTGACCGGCCAGAACGGCAGATTCCACGCGAGGATCAGGCCGACGCCGACAACGATGCCCGGCAACGCATGCGGCAGCAGCGAGAGGCCGTCGATCAGCACGCGTGCGCGCATCGTCGACTTCACGACGCACCACGCACACAGGAACCCCAGCACGCCGGTCACGAGCGACGTGCCCAGCGCCAGCGACAGACTCGTCGCCAATGCCTCGAAGCCCTCCGCTCCCTGACCGACCAATGCGGCGAAGTGCGCGGTCGTCAGGTTCGCGAGCGATAAACCGCCCGAGAGCGTGCCCGAGAACGCCGTCGCCAGAATCGAGAACAGCGGCGCGGCCGTGGCAAGCAGCGCCACCATGCCGAAGCCGAACAACACCGGCACTTGCCAGCGTCCGAGCGCGCGTGGCGGCGAGGCAATGGGCTTGCCCGTCTGCGTCTCGAAGTCCTTGCCCGCCGCGAGCCGGTGCTGCAACACGAAGGCGAACAACGCAATCACCGCCAGCACGATCGACAGGATCGAAGCGCCCGGCAGATCGATGGGCCAATCGGCAAACCGGCCCTCGATGGCGGTTACCAGCACGGAGAAGCCGGCACGCGCGCCAAGGGCGGCGGGGGCACCGAATTCCTCGATGGCCATCGTGAAGGCGAGCAGCAGACTGGCCGCGAACGCGGGCAACGCGAGCGGCAGCGTCACACGGGCAAACGCCCGCCATGCCGATGCCCCATGCACGCGCGCCACGTCGGCCAGACGCGACCCCGTGGTGGCCAGTGCGCGCGAGACGGCGAAGTACACGACCGGGAAGATGTTGAGCGTCATCACGAAGACGAGCCCCGGCAGCGAGAACAGGAAGTGTCCGGCGTCCAGCCCGGTGAGCTGCTGGGCGTAACCGCCCGTTTGCAGCAACAGCATCCAGCCGAGTGCCGCGAGATACGGCGGCACGAGAAACGGCAGCAGGAAGCACAGATCCCAGAGCCGTGCGCCCGGTACATGAAACAGGCCGCGTACCGCCCCCAACGCGCCGCCGACGAGCGCCGTGCCCAACGCCACCGACAGTCCCAACCGCAATGTGTTGGTCACCAGCGGCAGCGTGTTGTCGTGTGACAGCGTGGGCCAGACGGCGGAGAAGGGCTCACGAAATGCGTCGAGTGAGCCCTGCGCGAGGTACGGAAAGACTGCCTGTAACAGGACGAACGCGACCGGCAACGCCACCACGACGGCGAGGGCTGCCACCGTCGCCGCGGGAAGTAGTCGGAACGATTTCACCGTCAGTGCTGGCCGTTGAGTTTGGCGAATCGTGCCAGGACTTCGGCGCGCGAAGCGCTCGACGATTGTGCGTCACCTTGCGGCAGCAAGCGCAGATCCTTGAACGACGCGCGCTTGATCGCGATGTCTTCGCGCGCCGGAATCAGCCACGCTTCGGCCACCATCTGCTGACCTTCTTCCGAGAGCACATAGTCGATGAACTGACGCGCCTCGTTCTGCTGCTTCGAGGTGTTCAGGATCATCATCGGACGCGGGGCGATGACCGTGCCGCTCGTCGGGAAGATGACCTTCACCGCTTCGCCGTTTGCCGCTGCGGCATAGGCCACGTAATCGACCGCGCCGAACACGGCAGCCTTCGCGCCTTGCAGCACCGGGTTGAGCGCCTGCGCGTTCGGGCCCGAGACGACCATGCCGTTGTGCTTGAGATCGTCGAAGAGCTTCCACGCTTCGCCGCCCAGACGCGCTTGCAGGCCCAGCAGCAGGTCCGCCGACGCGCCCGAGAGGGCCGGGTCCGGCATCGTCACGAGATTGCGGTACGCGGGCTTGGTCAGATCGCGCCAGTCATGCGGTTCGGGCGTGCCCGACCTGGCGTTCCAGACGATGCCCAGGGCGGAGAGACCCTGCGCGACATAGTGCGACGTCTTGAACGGCGCCGGCACGCGTGCGGCGTTGGGGCTCTGGACGGGGGCGAGCCAGCCGCGCTTCTCGAGGTCCTGCGCGGTGTCCCACGAGGCGGAGATGAGGACGTCGGCACGCGGGTTGGCCTGTTCGGCCTCGATACGTGCCATCACCTTGCCGGTGGTGGCTTGAAATACATCGACTTTGATGCCGGTCTTCTTCTCGAAACCCGCAGCGAGCTTTTTGCTGAGGTTGCCGGGGCCGGCGGTATAGACGGTCAGCGCATGCGCGTGTTGTACGCCGACGCTTGCAGCAAAGGCCATGGTAAGTGTCGCGATAATTTTGCGGTGAAGCATTATGGGCTACCTCGTAATACGTTTGTCAACGCGCCCGTGGGCGAGGATCACGATCTGGTCGGCCAGCGCCTCGGCTTCGTCGCGGTCATGGGTGACATAGACCGCGGTGGTGCCAAGACGCGAGAGCAACGCCCCGATGTCGGTGCACAAACGTGTGCGCAGATCGCGGTCGAGGTTGGAGAGCGGTTCGTCGAACAGCAGCAGACGCGGGGCCGAGACGATGGCGCGCGCGAGCGCAACGCGTTGTTGCTGGCCACCGGAGAGCGCCTGTGGGCGGCGCGAGCCGAGACCGGCCAGACCGACGAGCGAGAGCGCTTCTTCGACACGTTCGCTGCGCTCGGCGCGCTTGATGCCGCGCATCTCGAGCGGGAAGGCCACGTTCGCGGCCACACTCATGTGTGGCCACAGCGCGTAGTCCTGGAACACCATGCCGAGCGAGCGCCGCTCCGGCGCGTGGCAGACACTATCGCTCGCGACGACCGTGCCGTCGAAACGGATTTCGCCCCCAGTGGGGGCGAGCAGGCCGGCGAGCAGTTTGAGCAGGGTGCTCTTGCCGCAGCCAGAGGGGCCGAGCAGGGCGGTCGTGGTGCCGGCCGGGACATCGATGTCGATGCCGTCGAGCACGCGCGTTGCACCGAAAGTCTGGTGCAACGCGCGCAGCGACACGCACACGCCCGACGGCGACAGCGAGGTGCTGCCCTGCGAAGCGCGAGTGTCGCTCGTCATCAGAACGTGTGCTTGATACCGGCCATCGTGCCGAACTGGTTCTTGCCGGCCACCACGTTGGTGCCGAAACCGTTCAGACCGAGGTCGGACCCGTTGCGGTTCACGACGTAGCCGAGGTTGACGTAGACGTCGGTACGCTTCGAGAAGCTGTAGTCGGCGCTGACCTGGAACGACAGCGGGTCGCGGTTCGTGCCGTAGAAGTCCTGATACATGGCCGTGGCCGACAGGTCGAGCGCCGGCGTGGCGTGCCACGTCGTGCCCAGCCAGTAGTAGCTCGAGGCTTCCACCGGGCTCTTGTTCAGGGCCGAGAGGTGGATCGCCTTGGCGTTCAGGTAGCGATAGCCCACGTACAGATCGACGCTTTGCAGCGAGTACTGCACGGCCGCTGCGATACGACGATCCACATTCCCTTCATAACCGCCGACCTTCGAGGTCAGGGCCGCATTGGGCAGCGTCGAGCCGCCGTTTTTCTGGTCGTAGGCGATCACGAACGACAGCGGGCCGTTGGCGTAGCGCACACCGGCGTCGATGACTTGCGCACGACGGTTGTCGCCCGGCGTGGCGCTGCCGAAGCTCACGTCGTCATAGCCCTTCGAGTACTGGACCATACCTTCGAACGCACCGAGCTTGCCGGTATAGCGAAGGCTGTTGTCCAGGCGGTCGGAGAACGCCGTGTCCTGCATCTTGATGGCGTACACGGCGTTGTTGAGCGGGTTGAACTTGCTCACCCAGTCAAGGAACACACCGCCCTGACGGCCGATCGTGACCATGCCGAACGAATTGTTCGACAGACCGACATAAGCCAGACGACCGAACTCGCGTCCGCCCTGGAGCGATTGACCGTTGCCGAGGTTGAAGCCGTTTTCCAGCAGGAACAGGGCTTTGTTGCCACCGCCGAGGTCTTCGGTGCCCTTGAGGCCCCAGCGCGAACCGGCGAGGTTGCCCGAGGTGACACGAGCCAGGTTGACGGTGTTGCCGGCGGTGTTCTTGTCGGCGTTGGTGAGGAATTCGACGCCCGAGTCGATCAGCCCGTAGAGCTGAACGTTAGACTGGGCAAGCGCGGGCGTGGGCAGGCTGCTGGCGAGCGCCAGACAGCACCCGGCCGCCGCAATGCGGAGGTTGGGTTTCATGACAAGGTCCTCTTTGGGATTAAATTGAGCCGCCAATGTAAGCGGCCAACATGTCGCGAACATGACAATTCATCGTTATCCAAAAAGAGACATGCCAATGCAAACGGCCGGCGAATCGCTCGCCGGCCGCAGGTTTTGGCGCTGGGATGCGCTCGGACGCGCGTTGTGGGATGGACTGGGGGACTGACTCGGGGATCAGCCCGCAGAGGTGCCGGGAAGCGTGATGGTGAAGCGCGCGCCGCCGAGCGGAGACGTGTCGACACCGACGCGTCCGCCATGCAGCAGTGCAATGCGTCGCACGATGGCCAGTCCCAGACCGAAGCCGCCTGTCGCGCGGTTGCGGCTGCTGTCGAGGCGGTGGAAGGGCTCGAAGATGCGGGCACGCTCAGCCGTGGGCACGCCCTCGCCGTCGTCGTCGACGTAGATCACGATGCCGCCGTCTTCGCAGGTTTTCGCCCCGCAGACAATGCGCCGCGAGGCATGTCGCATGGCATTGTTGAGCAGGTTCTGCACGGCGCGAGCGAGCAGCTTGGGCTCGACTTCGACGCAGTCGGCGCCGGGCTCGGCGGCAATGTCGAGCGCAATCGAGCGTGCCGCCAGGGCTTCGGTGCAGTTCGCTGCGAGGCTGTCGAACATCAGACGTAGCGAGACGGCGTGCCGCGCGGGCGGGGCCGTGATCTGGTCCAGACGCGCCAGCGACAGCAGTTCGGTGACCAGTTCGTCGAGTTCGCGAATGTCGCCTTTGAGGGCGTTGATGCGCTCGTCGGCGTCCGGTTCATGGCGGCGCTGCTGAAGAATTTCCAGTCCGAAGTCGAGGCGCGCGATCGGCGTGCGCAACTCGTGCGACACCGCGTTGATCATGTCTTTCTGCGCCTTGATGGAGCGTTCGATGCGCTCGGCCATCGTGTTGAATACCCGCACGAGTGCCGTCAGGTTAGAGAAGCGTGAGACTTTCGCCCGTGAGTGGAAGTCGCCTTCCCCGAACCGGATCGCGGCGCGATTGAGCGACTGCAAGTCGGTCCAATACCATCGTACCCACGTCAGCACGCCGATGAGCATGAGCGCGGCGAGCAACGCGTACGCGAGGTAATTGATCTGCTTCAGACTCAGGTCGGTGCCGTTCTCATACGACAGAACCCAGTCGGAATCGCGCAGCCGCACCGCGATGTGATCGCCATTGGTGTCGTTCACGACGGGAAGCCCGGCCTCCAGTTGCGGCCGCACGTATTCACGCTCCAGCTTGAAGTTCCTGAGCGGCACGATCTCCATTTTGTCCTTGCCCTTGCTCTGGAATTGGGCAATGAACTCGGGCCACTTCGATTCGGGAAGCTTCGCGAGCGACTCGTTGATGAGCCACACGTACGCGCCCAGTTGCGTTTGCGTCGAGCGGTTCATCAGATCGTAGAACAAGTACCCGAACGTGTGCTGGATGATGAGAATCGCAGCAGCAAGCGAGATGCCGACCGACAGATACAACTTGAAAAGCACGCGAAACATGGCTCAGTTCTCCCAGGCCGAGGGGCTGAACAGATAGCCGCGTCCCCAGACGGTTTTGATACGTTGCGGTTCTCCGTCGGTGTCTTCGAAGCGCTTGCGCAACCGGTAAATGCCCACGTCGACCGTGCGGTCGATGCCGTCGAATTCGATGCCGCGCAACTGTTGCAGAATCTCGTCGCGCGTGACCACACGCCCGGCCCCGCGCGCCAGAATCAGCAGCAGACTGAATTCGTTGGACTTCAGTTCGACGGGCGCGCCGCGCCAGAACACCATGCGATCGCGCGGCACGATGCGCAGCATGCCGAACGACAGCCCGTCGTCGCCTTCGACTTCCACTTCGGCGATCGGCACGGCGCGTCGCAGCAACGCGCGCAGACGCGCGAGCAGCAAGCGCGGCTCGACCGGCTTCACCACGTAATCGTCTGCCCCGACCTCCAGCCCCGCGACCTGATCGTAAGTGTCTTCCCGTGCGGTGAGGATCAGAATCGGCGTGGTGCTCACGGCGCGTAACTGTCGGCAGATTTCCATGCCGTCCATGCCGGGCAGCATCAGATCGAGCACCACGATGTCGGGGGAAAAGGCACGAAAGCGCTCCAACGCGCGTGCGCCGTTGGCAACAACCGACACCTCGAAGCGATACGCGTGCAGATATTCGGTGACAAGCGCGGCCAGGCGCGCATCGTCTTCGACCAGCAAGACCCGGTACATGGCCGTATTCCTTTTGTGTTGTGCTGTGCCGCGCAAGCCTGGCGGCACTCCCGTGAAGCGCATTCTACTGCCCCGCAGCCCCGCCGGGCGGGCGTTTCAAACCTGCGAACAAATGAAAACATTTGTTCACAACTCTCCTAAATCGGGTAACAGCCACGCAGGCGCTTCACGCCTACCATGCGTTCACCTTGCGATCCGTGCGCAGACCGCAATTCCCTGACAACAGAAACGCCTCGTATCTTGTAGGAGTGCCATGAAAAGTCTCACCCCCCGCCAACGTCGCCATCTTCCCCGTCTTGCTGCGGCCAGTGCCGCGGGTCTGCTGTTGGCCGGTGCCGCCTCGCATGCCGTGGCGCTCGAACCCGCTCGCTACAGCGGCATTCAGCCGGACCAGAGCCTGCCGCCGCAGACGCCGGAGAGCGGCTACGAATTCACGATTGGCGGCGGTGTCGGTGTCTCCCCGCGCTACATGGGCAGCGACGAATACCGTGTCACGCCCGCCCTCAACCTCGCCCTGCAAACGCCCTATGGCGTGTTCGTCGGTCTGAGTGGCATCGGTTATCGGCTCTCGTTGCCGGCCGGCTTCTTCCTGTCGGCCGCGCTCTCGTACGACGGTGGCCGCAAGGACAGAGCCAAGGGGCTCGACGCCGGCTCAGACAAGTTGCGTGGCATGGGCGACATCAAGAGGTCTGTTTTCACCACATTGCAAGCGGGTTACGCCATTGGCGATCTGGCGGTCGTCAGTGTGGCGACGGATGTCCCGCTGTCCAATCGCGAGCGCGGCAACGTCTATCGCTTCGCCCTGGACAGCGTGCTCTTCAAGTCGCCCACGGACTCGGTCGGCATGGGTGCCACGGCGCACTTTGCGAGCGGCAAGTACGCGCAGACCTATTTCGGCGTGACGGCAAACCAGAGCCTGAATTCGGGCTATCGCCAGTACGCGGCGGGCGGCGGCCTTTACGGCGTGAGCCTGACGGCGAACTGGACGCACAAGTTCACCAAGCACTGGAGTACCACGGTGGCTGGCGGCGTCATGCGCTACACGGGCAATGCGTCGAAGAGTCCCATCGTATTCAACAAGACCAACTATCAGGTCGCTGCAACGCTCGACTACACGTTCTGACGAACGCGTTGCAGTTCCGTTTTTCTGCGAGGCCATTGCCATGCGAATTCTCGTCACCGGCGGTACCGGTTTTGTGGGCGGTGCCGTTGTCGCCCAGCTTCTCAAGGACGGCTTCGCGCCGTCGTTGTTGCTCCTCGTTCGTGCGCGCACCAGCAGCGATGGTCTCGCCCGCGTGCGTGCCGCGATGGATCGCTTCCGGGTTCCGCCGGTGCATCGGCTGGCGCTTGGCGAAGCGAACATCGTGTGTGGCGACCTTGCGCAGCCGGTCTCGTTTGAAGACGATCCGCGCATGCGCAGCGTCACGCACGTGATCCACGCGGGCGCGATTGCGACCTTCTCTGCGCATCCGCAACTCGATGCGGTCAACGTGGCCGGCACGCTGGCGCTCGCGCGCGCGGTCGCCGCGTCGCCGGTGTTGGAGCGCTTCGTGCATGTCGGTACGGCCATGGCGTGTGGCGATGCGCTCTCGGGCGTTGTGCGCGAATCGCACGATCTGGCGTTTGCGGATCATCAACTCGTGCCTTACACGGCATCGAAGGCCGAAGCCGAGCGACGCCTGCGCAGCGAGTGGCCGGGCCTGCCGCTGGTGATTGCGCGGCCGTCCATCGTCGTGGGTCATACGCGTCTCGGTTGCGAGCCGTCAGGCAGCATCTTCTGGATGTTCCGCATGGTGCAGTTGCTCGGTGCGTTCACCTGCGGTCTCGACGATCGGCTCGATGTGGTGCCTGTCGATTTCTGCGCCGACGCGTTGATCGACCTCGCCTTCCTGCCGCGCCTGCGGCACGACTTGTATCACGTGTCGGCGGGTGAGGGCAGCGTGCGCACGATTCGCCAGATCGAGGCGGCGCTCGCGAAAGCACGAGGCGTCGCGCCGCTGGGCGAGCGTTTCCGTCACATCGGCGAAGCCGACATTGCCAGCCTGACGCCGGCGCTCGCGCGTCAGTTGGGACACGGCAACAGTCGGCTGATGGCCAAGGCGCTGCGTCGATACGGCGCGTTCGCCGCGCTCGATTACGTGTTCGACAACCGTCGTCTGCTGTCGGAAGGCACGCCCCCGCCGCCGCCCGTCACCGATTATCTCGACGTTTGCGTGCGCTCTTCGGCAGCGACGTCCGTCGCCGAGCAGATGGCGTGGGATTTCAAATGAAGCGATAGGAGACCGGCCCGACGCGTCGGTTCGGCGGGGGGGCGACGAGTGCCTTGCTGCTTGTGATGGGGGCGCTCGCACGTGTCACCGCACCGCCGCCGGATCCACGGCGTCGCCTGCGAAGCATTGGGCGAGAAAGCGTTCCGTGGGACGCGACAGGGCGTCGGCGTGCGGCACGAGCGCGGTGAGCAGGCGCTTCAGACCGTGCGGCGGATCGATGCGAACCGAGGCGAGCGCGGCGTCTTCATGACGCATCGACATCGCCGAGACGAAGCCCACGCCCATGCCCGCCCGCACCGCTTCCTTGATGCTCTCGACCCCGGCCAATTCCAGCGCCACGCGCGGCGTGAGCCCGGCCACCGAGAACGCGCGGGCCACCAGCGCCCGGACCCCCGAGCCCGGTTCGCGCAGTATCAACGGATATTCGGCAATGGCCTGCAATGACGCTCCCCCCGGATGCTGCGCAAGCGGATGGTCGGCGCGGGCAATGGCGACCACTTCGTCGTCGCGCCAGGGACGCACCGCGATCTCCGGCGACAGGCCCGGCGGCACGACGCCCTCGATGAACGCCACGTCGAGTCGGTCGAGTTGCGCCACGATTTCGCTGGTGTTGCCGTCGACGATATGCAGGGCGACGGCAGGATAACGTTGATGGAATGCCGCAATCACGTACGGCAGCAGGTAGCTGGCCGGTGTCGTGCTCGCACCGATGCGCAACGCACCGGTTTCCAACCCGCGCAGGCTGTCGCGCAGCGCGAGCGCCTGGCGATAGTCCTGCCGCAGCTTGTTGGCGTACACAGCGACTTGCTCGCCAACGGCCGTCAACCGGATGCCACGTCCGTCTCGCCGGTACAGCGGCTCGCCAAACGACTCCTGCAACAAGCGCAATTGTCCCGAGACGGCCGGCTGCGAGAGGTGCAGCGCCTGGGCCGCGTGGCTGATGTTGCCCAGTTCGGCGACCGTCGCGAAGGTCAGCAATTGGTCCGGCGTCATGTCGAATTCATCGGCTAGGGTGATGATTGTCTCTCATCATAGCCATTATTCGGATGGTTGACTCGGCGTTTCAACGCGAAGGTTGCGAGGCGATAAGGGCCTCGACCGCCTGCCAGTGCGGCGCGTGGGCGCCCGTGCGGGTGCACGCGAGGGCTGCGGCGGCAGCCGCGCGCCGAAGGTGAGCGGCAAGCGGCGCCGCCGGCTCGCGCGACAGGCTGGCAAGCCAGCCGCCGATGGCCGCATCGCCCGCGCCGACCGTGTCTGCCACGTCAACGCGGTAGGCCGGCTGGACGAGCGCCGTGCCGTCGGGCAGCAGCAGTCGCATGCCGTGCTCACCGTCTGTGAGCAGGACCGACGCTCGCGGCGCGATACGACGCACTTCTGCGAGCGCATCGTCGTCGCGACGTCCGGGATAGAGTCCGCGCAGGTCTTCCACCGAGAGCTTCAGCCAGGTCGCGAGCTTCGCCATCTGTGTGAAGGTGGCGAGGTAAGCGGGGCCCATCAGATTGCGCAGATTCGGATCGAAGCTGATGGCGACGCCCCGCGCATGCAACTGCGCCGCCAACGACAGCAGAGTGCCCGCCAACGGTTCCCGCACGAGGCTGATGCAGCCGAAATGGGCGACGCGAGCGGCCGCTTGCCAGCCGGACGGCAACGCGTCGGGATCGAAGGCGAGATCGGCGGCCCCCTCACCGAGAAAGAAGTACGCGGGGGGATCGTGGCGATGCACGACCGCTACGAGCGGCGGGGCATCGACCGGCTGCCAATAGCGCTCGTCGAGACCGGCTTGGCGGGAGAGCGCAAGCAGTTCGGTGCCGAACGGCGCATGCGTACTGATCGCGCCGCCGTAGCCCGTTGCGACCCCCATCGCCGCACTCACGCGCGCGACGTTCCAGCACGCACCGCCCGAGCGACTCACCCACTGTCGGCCATCGCCGCCGGGTTGGCGAATCAGATCGGTGAGGGCTTCGCCGAAGACGAGCAGGGCGGGCAGGGACATGAGGTGGCAGCCATGTGTGGGGTGACTAGGCCGTCAGCATACCTGCTACCCGGGCGCTTCGGACACCCGGCGTGTCGTGTGTCGGCGTTACCGGCTGCGCAGCAGCAGCGCGATGCCCGCTGCCAGCACCACGAGATTCACCACCTTCACAAACTGCTGCCGTGAGAGTCGCAGGGTGATGTGCTTGCCCAGCCACATGCCGACGACCATCGCCGGCACCAGCGACGCCGCCGTCACGAGCATCGACAGGTTGGCGTAGACCCCTGCGAACAGGAACAGCATGGTGCGCGCCAGGGTGCTGAAACCGATGAGCGTCGCCTGCGTCACCCGCATGGCTTCCACGCGCTCGAGGCGACTCGTCAGATAGATCGCGAAGATGAAACCGCCGCTGCCGAACATCGCTCCGAACATGCCGCCCAAGGCCCCTAACGGAATCGCCCACGCCTGTGACAGACGTGATTTTGCACGCGGCCCGATCAGCGAAAACACGGCATAGCCGCAGATGAACCAGGCGAGTGCGCGCAACAGGACGTCGGGTTGCAACCTCAGCAAGAGCAAGGCGCCCGCGAGACTGCCGACGACGATGGCCGGCACCAGACGACGCAGCTCGCCGAGATCGGCGGCGCGGGCGTTGCGCACGACATTGCCCGAGGCCGCGCCGAAGTCGAGCAGCGCCAGCATCGGCACGATCTGGGCGACGGGAATGGCGTAGGCGAGCACGGGACTCGCAACGAGGGCCGTGCCGAAGCCCGCAATGCCGAAGATGACATAGGCGACGACGAGCGCGGCGCTCATCAGCAACCATTGGCCCGGGGCAGGCAGGGCGGCGACAAGCGTGTCGAGCAAGGGCAGAGACAGCGTTGAGAGCATGGCGGCAGGCGGAGCGTGAGGAGAGTGAGGCGAAAGTGAAACGGGCCAGGCGCATCAGAGCGCTGGCGCAGCGCACAGGCGGTGCGCAGGTTTTCCGTCAGCATAGGGCCGCGTGCCGGGGCCGCGCCAATATAGAATGTGGCGACATTCGATCTCGAAACGGCATGGTCATGGTGTCGCTGCGGCAGTTGCGGTATTTCCTGGAAGTGGTCGACGCCGGTGGTTTCAGTGCGGCGGCCGAACGTTTGTTCGTCGCGCAGTCGGCGCTGAGCCGCCAGATCTCGGAACTCGAGCGCGAATTGCAGGCGGTGTTGCTCGAGCGCTCGTCCAAAGGGGTGACGCTCACGCCCGCCGGCCGCACGTTCGTGAACGAGGCGCGACGCGTGCTCACCGAACTCGAAGGCTCGGTGGCGCTCACGCGCAGTGTGGCGCGTGGCGAGCAGGGCACCGTGCGGCTCGCGCACTCCAGTTCGGTGCCGTTCGCCGGCGCCTTGCCCGCCGCGTTGTACGCGCATCTTCAGGCCAATCCCGGGGTGAGCGTCGATGTCTCGACACTGTCCTCCGAACAGCAGCAGGACGAAATCGAGGCTGGCCGAATCGATTTGGGACTGGTGCGGCTGCCGGTGCTGCGTCCGGCCCCTTCACTCGTTTGTGAAACGATTGCGCTGGAGCGGCTGCTGCTGCTCGTGCCGCAGGGCCATGCGCTGGCCGGGCAGGCGTCGGTGAGTGTGGCGGCGCTGGCCGCCGAGCCGTTTGTCTCGTTGCCGCACCGTGAGCGCGGCGGCCTGAGCTATCGCGTTGCGCAGTTGTGCCAACAGCATGGCTTCTTTCCGAAGGCGGCCGTCGCGACGTCGCGCAAGGCGACGCTCGTCAATCTGGTGGCGGCGGGATTCGGCGTGGCGATCGTGCCGCAAAGCCTCGCGGCGCTGGCCGGGCCGGAGGTGCACCGCGTAGCGCTCGAAGACGCGAACGCCGATAGCGAAATCGCATTGCTGCACCGCCGCGACGCGAGCGGGCTGGCTATCGCCGTAGGTGACGCGCTGCGCGCTGCCATTGGCGCGTCGGCGTCTACGAGCCGGGCAGTAAGTCCCGCGTAAGCCGTGCGTGAGAGGGTGGCCCCATAACGTCGTGAAGTCGCGATGACGGGCGGGGCCGAAGGGGTTGCGGCAAGTGAAGAAACCCTCAAGTCAGCCGTTTTTTCTCCCGTTATACTTTTTGACACATCAGCGTGCGGCGCGAACGTCTTCCTGGCGTTGTTGGCAGTTCCGGCGGATGTCGCGCCCTCGTCATAACAAGCAGATCAGAAATGCGAGGAGACTGACGATGGGGCTATTCACGCGCTCAAGGGGAGCAGCGCAGAGCGTCACTATCATGAACGAGGTGGCCACCAATGCCGGCACCCTCGGCATTGAATTGTGCGATATCGCCGGTAACGTCGACGAGATCGCGGTTCGAATCAAGCGCCAGGCCGAAGTGTTTCAGGCGCTTCGCCGCACGGCCACCGACACCAGTGAAGGCAATCAGCGCATCGCCAGCGCCGCGCGTGAGGCGCGTGATGTGGCGGATCGTGCG
>Ga0181519_10000231_pt1 | contig 52749 bp, 46 predicted proteins | sample PEATcosm2014_Bin_26_FD_121102 | JGI IMG/M metagenome (GOLD analysis project Ga0181519, IMG submission 121102) | Peatland microbial communities from MTU Mesocosm Facility, Houghton, MI, USA - PEATcosm2014_Bin02_10_metaG | ecosystem: Environmental > Terrestrial > Soil > Wetlands > Peat | place...
CCTCGATGGTCAAAATGTGCGCCGAACGCGTTTCATTTATTTTGTCGATTATTGACGCGAGCGTGGTCGACTTACCCGAACCGGTCGGTCCCGTGACCAAGACGAAGCCGCGTGGCTGGTCGGCGACCCAGGTGCAGGCCGGCGGCAGTCCAAGGTCGTCGTACGTAGGGATTCGCGCGGGAATGACTCGCAGCGCCAGTGCGGACTCGCCACGCTCGGTAAAGATGTTGCCGCGAATTCGCGCACGGTCCAGCCAGGAGAACGCAAAGTCAACGTCCAGTTCTTCCTTGAAGATCGCTCGCTGGCCATCGGTCAAGAGAGGTAGCGCTATCTCGTTGATCTGGTCCCCGGTCAAATTCGGAGCACCATCGACCGGTCTGAGTTTGCCGTCCACCCGGATCCGCGGCGCCGAGCCGGCCGAAAGGAGCAGGTCGGTGCCACCCAGGTCCCACAGCCTCTGCAGCCAGGGACTGATGCCCGCAATCTGTGCGTCACTCATAGCGAACCATTCTGTCGATTGGCTAAGACTAGCAACGTGCCCGGCACGAATGCCGGGCACGCCCTAAGTAAACATTGAGGAAACTGCGAGGGACTATTGGACTCCGTTGCAACTTTGCGGCCCGGCATAGACCGATGGAGCGCCCGAAGTTCCGCCCAGGATGTACAACGTGCCCGCAGTGATGGAGAACGAGTAGTGGGACGAGTTGTTGGGCCACGACTGGAGATACTGGGTTCCGCCGGAGGGCGTTGTGAGATTGGCAATAGTCGGACCTGCCTGGCTATTGAGGTTCTGGTAGGCAGAGATGGCCACTTGGACCGTGGCACCGTCAGCCTGGCAGGCAGCAACCGCGCTCTTTCCCGTGATACCGCCCAAGGCGAAGATGACCACGGCGGCCAGGATGCCCAAGACCACGATAACGATCAACAGTTCGATCAAGGTGAAGCCATCGATCTCGCCAGCGTCGCGACGCTTCTTGAGCATTTGGTAAGTACGAATCATGTGTTGCCCTTTCGATCTTGGAGCCCTAAAGCTCCAACTTATTTCTTTACCGACCATCACACTAGTGAATGCCTTCTCATTCTTCTGACTCTAAATTGACAATTTCTACCCAGTGCAAATTGGCTAGCGCCGGTGAATGCCGGAAAAAGACCGGGGTAATTGTCCTGGAGGGGAACCGGCGACCCTTTCTGCCAATCGCCCCTCCGACCATATGATACCTGACGCCGAGGGCACCGAGGGGTCCTCCACCCCCGAAAATCCCATGTTCTCTGGACTTTTTCGTTACCTTCTGGTGACGAATCACGAATCCGCGACGGTTCGCGAAAGCTCGAAGGCGTGAACAGTCATATCGGGGGTTACTCGCCTCCAAACAGGGCGCCGCGACCAGGTCACCGGTTCCACACAGGTATCTTCCCGATTTCACCAGAGCCCCGGTCACTTCCACTCAAAGTCGGCGAGCAAGTCCTCTTGCTGTCCAGCAGGTCATCACGCTCTTCGTAGAATGAACGCATGCTCAAGAGGCCGGTCGTCGAGGCACCGGTACCCTCGAGTTGGCGGCGAAGTACGCACAGTCCGCGTTGGCTCGCCCTGGCGCTTGGGCTCTACGTACTTCTCGCCATAAGCCTGTTCTGGCCCCGGGCGCCGTGGAGCGCCACGTCCCTGCCCTCCGGAGTCGAAGGCCACGGTTTCGGCGATCCCCAACAGATGACGTGGTTCCTCGCCTGGATCCCCTACGCATTGGGCCACGGGCTCAACATCTTCCACTCGAATTTCTTGGACTACCCCCACGGCGTCGACCTCGCCAACACCACCTCGGTCCCCCTGCTCGGACTCTTGGCGGCACCCTTCACGCTCAGTCTCGGTCCGGTCGCCGCGTTCAACATCCTGTTACGGCTGGCGTTCGCGAGTTCGGCGACGTCGATGTTCTTCGTGCTCCGAACGTGGTGTCGCACGCCGGCCGCGTTCATTGGCGGTCTGCTCTACGGCTTCGGGCCCTACATGGTCGTACAGAGCGACAACCACCTCGATCTGATCTTCGTACCCCTGCTACCCCTCATCGTGTGGTGTTGTTACCGGTTGTTCTTGGTACGTTCGCGCAGTCCCGTGAAGATGGGACTGCTCCTGGGCGTGCTCTGTGGGGCCCAAGCCTTGATCGACCCCGAACTGCTGGCGATGCTCGCAATCCTGCTCGCGCTCGGGCTCATCGGGATCCTCGTTTCGCGACCGGGTCAGGCACGCGCCCTTCTCGAGAATCTCGCCAAGTCCCTGCCCCTCGCTGGGGTGATCTTCATTGCTCTGGTCGGGTACTACGCGTGGTCGCTCCTTTTCGCTCGTGGTCACCTCATCGGACCGGTCTATCCCGCGACGTTGCTGCAGAGCTACCAATCTGACCTCCTCGAGGCAATTGTTCCCACGACCTTTCAGCTCATCGCCCCCTTGGCGCTCGCCACCACCGCCTTCCGGTTCGTGGCGGGCAACATCAGCGAAAACGCCGGCTACCTGAGCGTGACCTTCGTCTTTCTCTTCGGTTACTTCACGCTCCGGCATCGTCGCAACCCGGTCGTCCTTCTCTCGGCGTGCCTCGCTCTCGTCGCCTTCGTACTTTCACTCGGACCGTCGTTGGCGATCGACGGTCACGCGACCTCGATACCGATGCCCGAGACGGCGCTCGAGCGCATCTCCCTCTTTAAGAACTTCGTACCCGCTCGCTTCTCACTCTTCGTCGCGCTCTTCGCGATCATTGCGATCTGCATTGGTCTGGACAAGTTCTTCACCGAGACGGCGAGCCACCGGTTCGCGGGCCTGCGCACGCGCCTGGCCGACATGGGCGTGGTCGCCCTGCTCCTCGCCACGGCGGCGCTGATGTTCCCTCTCGCCCCTTTGTCAACCTCGATGTTGCCGTGGTCCGGGGACGCCGCGTCCACACTCGCCACGATCCCGTCGGGTTCGGTCGTACTGAACTATCCGTTTCCCCTCGCCCCCTGGACCGAATCAATGGTCTGGCAGGCGCAAGACGAGATGCGTTTTCGCCTGATTGGCGGCTACATCACCAATCAGGCGAGTACTGCCTACGGCAGCTCGAACCCGTTGCTCCTAAAGCCCAAGGTCATCGAAGAGACCCTCATCCAGGCGCAGCTCGGCGCCAACGTTCGTTCGGGCTTCGCCCCGTACTATCAACAACCCAACCCCAAGGCCGACGTCCGGCGAGCCCTGTGCACGTTCCTCGTGCGCTATCACGTGGGCGCGGTCGTCTTCTGGAAGGGTGGCCTGTTTCGCGGCGTCGATCCTTCGAAGATCCATCGTCTCTTCACTTCCACGCTCGGGGCACCGACGACGACCGGCGCCCACGGGACGTTGCTCGTCTGGCTCACCAAAGCGGAGCACTGTCAGACCTGATGTGCCGTTGATCGAGACAGTGAACAGCCGCGTTCGGTAGTTCTGGGTCCCTCCCCGCCGCGATTGAAACCGATCCTGCGGGGCGATCCGCAAGGTCTTGGGGCCCCGGCTCAGGTCCAAGAAGGTCAATCAGGGACGCGAATTACCTTCGCCGGGGATTCCCATCCACGCTCTTCGTGGCCGCTGCACGTCATTCGTGAACGCGCGCAACACCGCGAAGCTCCTGGATTGACTCGCCAACGTCAGCCATCGTCGACCGTGACCGGATCTTCAGTTTGGGACCAGGAACCCGTGACCGGCAGTCAACCAGTGCTGGTTCCCCTCGGTTGGTACCCCTCTGTAACGTCACTCCAACCAGAGGTGCAAGAGTTACCAGAATCAAGCACTTGAAGCGTTCACCGACACCCAGCTCACAATAAAGTCGCTTTGTCCGCAGTCTTGGGGAACCAGGTTGCATTGCTTGGTCAATGGTGTGCCGGGTAAGTCGTCGAACGACACGACCGCCTTGACCAGGGGTGCCTGTTCACACTGGACCGCGGTCGCCACCGTACTGAGACAGGTGTAGAAGGTCACCACGCGGGTGCCGTTGAGGCCAGAAGTGTGTTTGAGATACTCGACGGTGCTGCACCACACGCTCACCGAAATCCCGTTGATCGTCACCGACGACGGACTCGTGGAACCCCAGCAGATGCCAGGCGACGAAGGGTAGGAAACATAGGTGACGGGATGTGAACCCGGGACCTGGGTGGTGCCCGTCAAGGGCGTAGGGGTGTTGTACCCGGATGTCGGATTACTCGGTACCGGGTACTCGCCAATGTCCTGGACGGCTCCCTGGGTCGCGGCGTTCGCGGCGTAGGTCTGGGCGCTCGCCACCTTGAAGACGGTCGTGTTGTTCAGGTCGTTGGTAGCCCAGTAAGCGAGGGCCCCCACGAAGATACTGACCGCCACGATGTAGACGAGTGCCAATATCAAGACCTGGCCCCGCTCGGCGAACTGCGGGTCCTGGACCCGGTACTTCTGACGGTCCTTCCGTCCCTTAAAAGGGCCAGCGCCGCCACCGGTCAAGGCGTGACCTCAATCATGAGCGTGCCCCACGGGTAGGCGGCTCCCGAGGTGAAGCCACCGTTCTGGCTGTACTGGCCGCCCGCCGGGATATTCAAGAGGGTGTAGATCGCCGTGGCGAGGTTGTTGGCGATCGATACCGGCGTCGTCTCGGTGTAAAGGTATGGCGGGCCGTTCGAGCCGTTGTCCCAGACCGGTTGAGTGGTGGTGTACGCGGCTGCGCCAAAGAGCACCTCGGTGCTCCACGTACCCGCCACCGTGGCCTCGTTGAACGTCGGCGCGTTAGAGGTACCCGACGTGTAGGCCGCGTTCGTCGTGAAGGCGGCGGTGTTATCACCCGTTATATCAATTATTTGTATAGTTGCAGCGGTCGTAGCCCCGCTGAAAGTCTGGGCGATTGTGCTCGCGGTGCCGGTCGCGGTCGTCGAAAAAGCACACATTTGGTCACCTGTGGCGAAGGTGTACGTGGCACCCGTGACCTTGACGTAGCCAGTATTAAGGGCCGCCCCGGTGGGATTGGCGCACGTTCGAGTTGCGGCTGCCTTAAAAGAGACCAGGACCAAAATCGGGGTCCCCGAAGGCTCACTGAAGCTGCCCGAGGTGACCGACGTGGTACCGGTTCCAGTCGCCACTTGGTTAATACCCATATTTACGATTGGGATGACCAACTGGACCTGGGTAGCGGCGTTGTAAGTGCCATTTCCGGCCTGGTTGAAGTCAACTTTGCAGGTTCCCGTGGTAGAAGTCCACGTGATCGTGCCGCTCGACAAGGTGCACCCGGTGCTCGAGCCATCCAGCGTGATCGCCACACCGAGGTTCGAGCTCGAGGTGGCCGCCGGCGTGTAACCAATCGAACCGTAGTAAACCCTGGTCGGATAGGGTGCTGTCACGGTTATGGTCTGGTTCGACTTTATGGCGATGTTCGTCGCCGTACCGATGGTCTGGACATAATTGCCTCCTGCGGGAGCGGTAGGTGTGATGGTGCAGGTTCCCGTCGTGAGCATGGTGACCGTGGTGCCCGAAACCGTGCAAACACTGAGAGTGGAGCTCGCGAAGGTGACCGTCGTGCCCGCCGAGTCAGTGGCGGTGCCCAATAAGAAGGTGCCGGCACTGAGGGTCTGGGAGCCCGGTGGGGTCCAGTTGATGGTCTGGTTGGCACCGGTGATGGCGATATTGATCGGATTACCCGCGGTCAACAGGTAAGTACCGCCCGCGGGTGCCGTGGGCGCGAGGGTGCAGGTCCCGATCGTGAGCATGGTCACGGTGGTGCCCGAAACGGTGCACACACCGGTCGTGGAACTCGTAAAGGTGACCGTCGTGCCCGCGGAATCGCTGTCGGCGACCGTGAAGGTGCCCGCCCCGCCGGCGACCCAGGTCTCAGTGGAAGGTGAGGTGAGGTTGAAGGTCTGGTTCGTGGCGCCAATCGTGATATTCGAGGCAGTTCCGGGGGTTGTGGCGTAGTTTCCCCCGGCGGGTGCCGTGGGCGTGATCGTACAGGTGCCCGCGGCCACCGTCGTGACCAGAGTGCCTGAAACCGTGCAAATGCTGGGGGTCGAGCTCGCGAAGGTGACGGTGGTGCCCGCGGTGTCGGTGGCGGTGCCCAGGGAGAAGGTGCCTTCCAGGTAGCCCGTATTGAGATGTGTCGATTGGTCGGCGATCACCGTCGAACCAGCGACGTCGTTCAGCGGCCAGTATCCCGAAGGCGCAAGAGCGAGAATGGCGCTCGATTCGCTCGCGGGACTATTCGCGTTGTACAGAGTCTGCACCTGGGCCAGGGTCAGTTGGGACGTGAAGATCGCCGCCTGAGCCATCGAACCCTGGAAATAGTCGGACATGGACTGGTTGTCGGGCCAATACTGCATATTGGCGAAACCAAGGTGCCAATAGAAGACGTAGTTCTGGGCGGCCGTGTTCGCGCTGACCGATCCGACGAGCACACCGTCGAGGTAGAGGAACTCACCGGCCGGCCCGTACGTCGCCACCACCTGGTGCCAGGCGCCGTTGTCCACCACGGCCGACGACGTCACTTCGTCCGCGGCCAAGTTGCCGTCGTTTATGGCCCAGACCAGGTGCCCGTTCTGATCGACGAAGATATTTCGGTCCCAACTGCTCGTCGTCACGCTCGACTGGTTACCGGTCGCACCCGCCAGCGCCCCTGGCGTAGAGGTCTTGAACCAGAGCGAGGCTGAGAACGAACTCGGATTGTTGAAGGTGTTTGAGGTGTAGATCGACGAGCCACCCGTACCCGGGAACGTCGCCCCCGTGCCGCCCAGCGAAGTGGGACCCGAGGTGCCTAACGTCACGGCGTTCGTGCCCCACGTCTGGGAGCCGGGGGCAGTCCACGTGATCACCTGAGTCTTGCCCACCACCGAGAACGAGCCCGTGGCCGAGGTGAGTGCGTCGATGGTGTCAGTGGCGTAAATGCTCACCGGACCGAGCACGCTGCCGGTGAGGGTTTCGCTCGCCACACCACCGGCCTGGCTAAAGCCACTGGTGGTGACCGCGCCAGTACCCGAAAGCGTGAAGGTGATGGGCGAGGTATCCGTCGTTTCTATATTGCCGTAGGCATCCTCAATCGTCGCCGACGCCCCACAAGTGCTCTGATACTGGATGGTCGACGTGCAGGAATTACCGCTCTGACTGATGTTGAGCACGAGTTGGCTTGGAAGACCTGGTCCCGAGACATTGAAGTTAGCGGTCGCCGGGTTCAAGGTCCCCGACGTCGCCACGAGTTGGTACTGCGTACCCACGAGACCCCCGAAGACGCATCCGGTGACGTTGATCACGCCGCCGGTGGCGTACAGGTTGGTGCAACCCGACAGCGCGGCTCCGGTGCCCGTAGCCGCCAGCGTGATGATGGCGTTCGAGGTCGTGACCAGGTTCCCGTAGGCGTCCTGTACCTGGACAACTGGCTGCGTGCTGAGCGGAGCACCCGCGACGCCCCCGACTGGTGCGGTCGTGAAGGCGAGCTGCGTAGCCGGGCCGGGCAGACTCGGCGAGAAGTTAGCGCTCGTCCCAGGTGCGGAGGAACCATTCACACTTATTGAGGCAAGGAGTTGATACGACGACGTCTCGGAGCCGGCGAAGGTACAGTTCTCGACCGACACGACGCCCGCGACCGGCGTCAGATTGGTGCAGAGCGTCAGCTGTCCCGGTCCGCCCTGAAAGGTCAAGGTCATCGATGACGATCCGGCGGCGGTGACGGTATTACCCAGAGAGTCCTCAACGGTGATCACCGGCATCGTGAGAAAGGCACTCCCCGACGCTCCCGCCACCGGTTGGATGGTGAAGACCGACTGGGTCGCGGGATGCGTGATGTTGAATGGATTGCTCGTGACTGGTGGCGGGATGAAACCAGAGGTCGCGCTGGCCGTCGCCGTCAGCGTCACACCGTTGAGCCAGGCGCTGCCGTAACAGTTAGTGACGAAGTAATAGCCGTTACTGAACGCAATGGTGCACCCATGAATCGACTCGCCGCTACTGATGCCCAAGGTTATGTTGACCGTGGCCGGGCCGGAGTTCTGTTGGTTGACGACGACGTTGCCGAACGAATCCTCCAGGGCGACAACTGCCTGAGAATTCGGCGACGACGTGTTGGCAATCGTGACCGGCTGCGTCAAGAAGGGAGACGAGGCTGACGACGACGCGGTGCCAATCGGTTGAACGTAGAAGGAAAGCTGGGTGGCCGACCCGTACTTCGAGACGCCAAAAGCAGTGCTCTCGCCCGTCACGTCACCGGTCGCTGTCGCGATGAGCACGTACTGGGTCGCCTGGTAATTCCCGTTGGCCACGAGTTTGTAGCCCCCCGCAAAGTAGCAACCGCTAGCAGCGGCGACGCCACCCACAATCGGAATGGAGGCGCAGTTGCCCCCTGAGGTGGTGAGTGTGCCACCCGACGAGGTGAGATTCACTGTTCCAGTGCAAGTCGAGCAGAGTTGAGTTAGATTCGACGAAGAGACGACGTGCACCACTGGTTGTTGGGTCATTATCGCTCCCGAAACACCAGCCAGCGGCTCCGTATAGAAGATGAGCGAGTAGCCCTGTCCAGTGAGGGCAATCGGTAGGTAGTTTGAATTTTGACAGTTATTCGCCCAATTGGTCGGGCAGAGAGTCGCGCCAGTGACCGCGGGAAGGCTGTTGTCCGTGGCGTAGATGTCGTAGGTGCCGCTCGCACTAATGGTGCAGTTCGAGAACGTGACGTAACCCGCATTCTCCAGACCAGTACAGCCCGAGATGGTTCCCGACCCAGACAGTGCGGAGATCTGGAGTAGTACCGGCGACAGGTCGGTCGTCACCGGATTACCGTTGGAGTCTTCGACTTCGACGACCGGCTGAAAACTCAACGACGTGCCGGGGCTCGAGGTCAGTTGGTACGCCGTCGGCGTCCCCGACTCGCTGCCGGAAGGCGTGTTGATGATCCGAAGTTGTGTCGCGGTCCCGGTCGAACTCGTGCCCGTGAATGCTTGGGCCACGACGAAGCTTAAAGACTGGGTGTAGTTGCCAGCGCCGATCAAAGAAAGCGTGATCAACTGAGGCGCACCGTCCGAGCACTGATAACTACCCCCGGTACCGAAATTGTTCGTGGAACTGCTCCAGTACTGAATCGCCGAAGTTGGTGCGTAGTTGACGCTGTAGTTTTTGTTCCCTTCGGACTCCATCAAACCAGAAACCTGATCCGGGTAACTGCCCGCCGGTACCTGGCACAGAAAGACCGCTGAATCGTTCTGGATCGCCGCGATGACCGTCTGGGCCGCAGCCTCGAGTGCGAGATTCTGGTTAGCGAGCGTGCGGTGTTCGGCCGAAGCCGAAATAACGGTGCCGAAAGCCACGATCAACGACACCGAGGCGAGACCCAATACGACGAGGGCCACCAATACTTCAATGAGCGTGTCACCATCTTCCGAACGACGCTGAATGACCGGCACCAGTCGCGGTGCCTTGCGCTTCTCGTCGCGACGCCGGAAGTTCACCTGGCCCGCCGATCCAACACGGGCCAGTACCCTGGACCACTTGGTCGACGCGACGAATGCTGCGCCCTAGCACTGGTAGATCGGACTGTCACCGTCGAGAGTAGGGCGCGCACCATGATCAACCGGGCCCGCCGGCAATCAGCAGCCCGAAGGTAACGCCCTCGAGACCCGAGCCAATCATGTACGCCGTGAGCGAGGAGGGCATGACCGCGGCGACCATGGCGGTACCGTTCTTGACGCCCGAAGTCGTGTGAAAGGAAACCCCGGTATTTGGATTCGTGCCGTCGCCCTGACAGACAACCTCAGTGTCGGTGGGAGAATTCACATAAAAAAGTCCCTGGGACCACACCGGTGAAAAAAGGTTATAACTCGTATCGAGGTCGCCGCAGGTGTTACCCACCGGATCGTTCGTCGTATCCCACGGAAGCCCATTGGGCAAAATGCTGAGGGCGACGTTTGACGTCCATTCCAGGTTTTCGTACGCGGCGGTATTTTCGGCGTCAGCACTCACCATTTCCCAACCCGTGGCCGGAGCGCTGTTGGCATTGACGACCTGAATATTGCTGAAGTAGACCGCTGAATAGTCTGTGGGCTTCGGGTCCACCGGGTTTGTCGCCAGATCAGTCAGACCCGGAAAACTCCCAGCATCCGTGGTCGCGTTAAAAGGATTCTGCCCTTCGGTCGTCTGGTAGAGCGCTGGGTCGCCGGGTACCCCGATATAAAAAGGTACGCCCGTAATTGTGCCATCAGTACTAGTCAGGCTGTTGCCCATGGCCGCTTCGACGTATGTTGGCATGGCGTAAGGAGCCACGGTGCCACCGGTGAGACCGAGGCAGAAGTACATGGTGAAGCCACCCGGAACTGCCGCCGACATCTCAATCCCGCAAGAACCCTGACTGCCATTGCCGGGTGCGACGTACGACTGGGCTGCCGTAAGGGCGGCACCCGTAAGAGAAGAGAAATCTACGAAACAGAGATTGTTGGCGTAGAGGCCGGTGCCAGTCTGCGCGAAGCCACACGATGTGTTTCCACCCGTCGTTATATTCTGACCTTGAGGCCCGGTCGTGTACGCCAGAGGGACACCGACCAGGTCGTAGGAATAGGTCGAGAGTGTCTCTATTACTTGGAACGTGACCGAAGTGACGTATTTTGCGAGGATCCAGCCCATTGTGGGATCCGGCGCTCCCGAGGTGAGGGCCATATTGATCAGCGGTTGTTGTTGAAGGCTGGGATTGGGTATGTCGGTAGAGAGGTACATCGTGCTCTGAACCGGCGTCGAGGTGGTAATGAGACCGCCCGCGTTTGGGCTTTGCGGACTGATTACGCACTCCTGGCGAACCAGTGAATAAGTGGGGTTCGAACCCGTCCCGGTAGGGACCTCCACGTACGAGACCATGTCCTGGTAGTTGCCAGGACTGATGGGGGACGGGTTCCACTCGAGTCCGAGCAACAAGGTGCCGGGGCCACACTGGAGCGTCGTACCTGGCTGTTCGGTGAGATACTGCGCCGCTTGAACGTCGCTCGAGAAAACCGACGAAACAATCTGCGCATCGCTCGTGTCGGTCAATTTGTTCGAAACACTCGACTGCAATTGCAGCACCGTCAGTAGCCCGTAGGAGAGACCACCGATTATCAGAGGAAGGATCGTGACCACGATTATCAGTTCGATCAGGGTGAAACCCTTCTGGTTGGCCTCAAATTTTGGATTCGTGCGTCGTCGGTCGTACCAAGCAATCCGCCGCTTGGTCCCTCCTGGGCCGCGCCCTGCAAGTCGACTACTTCTCATCCAACCTTGACCTGATTGTAAATGCCGTACATAGCTGAAATAAGGGCTACCGCAACGAAACCCACGACCACGCCCATGAACACGATGATCGCGGGTTCAAAGAGGGCGGTGGCGCGTTCCAACTTGGTTTCCAACTCGCGGTTGTAGTAATCCGCCGCGACCGTGAGCTGCTGGTCCAGGGTTCCCGTTTCCTCGCCAACTCTGAACATCTGGCGCGCCGCACCCGGAAAGAGGCCCGTGCGGGCAATCGGACCAGCGAGACCCTGACCCTGCATCATGGCGTCGCGAACATCGTCCAGCGCATTGTGGAACACCACGTTGTTCGCCGAGTCTGCCGTGACCGCCATGGAACGCGGTAGGTCAACACCTGCGCGCAGCATCGAGGAGAGAATCCGACACACGCGCTCGAGGACCGCGGTCTGGGTGATGTCACCGATCACTGGGAGCTTCAAAATCGCCGCGTCGAGGATCGCGTGCCCTTTCTCTGATCGTCTCATTGTGATGAAACCAGCCACGATGATGACGACCACCGCAATCTCGGCGTACCACCACTTCCCAACGAAGCCTGCCATCGACATCATCATCCGGGTGACCAACGGCAGTTTGGCGTGTAGTGACGTGAAGAAGACCCTGAACCTCGGGAGCACGAAGACGGTCAGGATGAGCACCGTTACCACCGACATGGCCGCCACCACCGCAGGATAAATCAACGCCGACGTAACCTTCGTCCTGGCGGCCTGGTCACGCTCGATGTATTCAGCGAGTTGGTTCAGCACCTGGTCAAGGTTGCCGGTCAATTCCGCCGACTCGAGGATGCCCACGTAGAAATTCGGGAAAGCCTCGGGGTGCGAAGCGCACGCGGTGGCGAAAGTGTCCCCCGAGCGCAAACTATCAATGAGGTCGAAAATGATCTTTCGCAACAACTTGTTCTGCGTCTCTTCGACGATCACTTCGAGCGCCTCCATGATCGAAACGCCCGCCTTCATGAAGACGGCCAGTTGGCGGGTGAAGTTCATGACCTCAGCGCGCGGAACCATCTTCTTGGTGATCTCAAAGTTGAGGATGCTCGTCTTCTCTTTGATGTCCAGCGGCTGCAAGCCGCGCTGGATCAGTGCTAGATGCACCGCGCCCAACGATGCCGCCATCTCGGTGCCCGCGACTTTCTTGCCGCTCTCGTCGAGCGCGGTGTACTTGAACGCAGTGAGACTGCGGTCGGTCTTGCCACTGGAAAGGAATGGAAGGTTCATAGGGTGTAGACACTCCGAATCACTTCAGCCACCGTGGTGATGCCTTGTGCTACAAGGCTAACGGCTTCTTGTCGAAGCGTCCTCATGCCTTGTTTCATTGCTAAATTGTGCAGCTCCTCTTGCGTCGCCCAACCCACGATGAGGCGCTTGATCTCGGGCGTCATGACGAGCAACTCGTAGACACCGATGCGCTCCTTGTAACCAGTGTCGTTACAGAAGTTGCAACCAGTGCCGTGATAGAAGATTTCTTGTTGCGGCCCGCCGCTCTCGTCGTAGAACTCGCGCTCTTCATCCGTCATGATGTACGGCGCACGGCACGAGGGACAGATACGACGAAGTAGTCGCTGTGCGACGATGGCGAGCACTGACGACGCGACGAGAAACGATTCGATACCCATGTCAAGGAATCGATGCAACGCGGAGACTGAGTCAGTTGCGTGCATCGAAGAGATGACGAAGTGACCAGTAAGCGCGGACTGCACCGCGACTCGCGTCGTCTCAACGTCACGGATCTCACCTACGAGAATCACGTCAGGGTCTTGACGGAGGATCGCCTTTAGTCCGGTGGCGAACGTCAAGCCAGCTTGATCGTTTGTTTGGATCTGATTGATCGTCGGAAAGATGTACTCGACAGGGTCTTCGATGGTCATGATGTTGAGAGTCGAGTTGTTCACTTCAGAGAGCGTCGCGTAGAGCGTCGTCGTCTTGCCGCTGCCCGTGGGCCCCGCGCACAGGACCATGCCGAATGGTGAACGGGCGAGCTTCGAGTATTGCGCGTGAGTATCGGTCGGCATACCGAGGTCCCCGAGTCGAAATACGGATCGCGTCTTGTCAAGGATTCTCATGACGCAGTTCTCGCCCATGATCGTCGACACGGTCGCCACGCGCACGTCGACTTCTTTGCCGTCGACGGTGATGGTCAACTGACCGTCTTGGGGTCGACGCCGCTCGACGATGTTCATGTTGGCCATGATCTTGACGCGACTCACCAGGCCCGGTCCCATTGATACTGGTAGCTGCAGAACTTCCTTCAACGCACCGTCGATGCGAAATCGTATGCGAACGCATTCCTCGGCGGGTTCGATGTGCACGTCGGACGCACGGTCACGCATGGCCTGGGTCAAGATGCGGTCGACCACTTGAACCACGGGCGCGTCGTCGATCGGAATTTCATTCTCGGGCTCGTTCGTGCTTCGACGACGAGACTCTTCGACGGCCTCGAACGCTTGCACCAATGTGCCGACGTTACTGATGGCGCGATAGTTGCTGTCGATCGCCCACGTGATGTCACTCGGAGGCGCGATCATCAAGATGACTTTGTGACCTGTCAGTTCTTGTAGATAGTCACGCATCTGGTCCGTCGGTTTCGCCACCGCGACGTACAGCGAGTTGTCCTCGAGTCGAACGGGGATCAACATCTGTTCGCGAGCTAATTCTTCGGGTACCAACGCGATAACGGCGGGGTCTACGTTGTCACGGCGCAGGTTGACGACAGTAAGTCCAAAGAACGTCGCCAGCTCACTGGCGAGCGCTTGGTTGTCGAGCACGCCCATTGCGACGAGTACCTCACCCAACTTGCCACCGGATTGCGATTGCTCGAGCAACGCACGATCGAGTTGATCCTGGGTTACGAGCTTCTTCTCGAGCAGAAGTTGACCAAGGCGACCTTGGTACGGGGGCTTGGTCGAGATCGAATCGGTAACGGTGTTGTCGTTGAATATAGGTTGACCCTTCGGTGAACCTTTGCCCGGGCGCAACTTGTTACCAACTTTGGCCGCGTCGTTCAACGAAGGCTTATCCTTCACGTCTGTTTGCGGCGTCGCGTTGGCGTTGTCCGATTCGGTTTCGGGCCGAACGACTTTGTCGCCTCTCTTCTTTAACGCCACTCTTGCCTCACAGATTCATTAACGACTGAAATTGATTGAAAAATTGAAGAGATCAATGCCGTGCATATTTTCCGGACTCGAAACCCCACGTTTAAATTCCACTGAATCGCCATCTTAATTTGGGCGGAACCGCGAATCACCATTCGTAGAACCACACCTCCCCCAAAAGACTGCAATTTCAAAGCACTGATCGCGGCGAACCCCTTTTAAACCCTTTCAACTACCAAAAGCCTAACCCTCGTACTGCTCAAAATTGCTCTGTTTCGGGCGGTTGAAACCTTGACGAAACGTTGCGAGATCAGCAACGTTTCGTCGCTCACCTCGGCGTTCTCTAGAGTCATTTCATGAAGCTGAGCACCGTGATCCTGCCACTTGAAGGTTGGGCGACGTCGAAAGAAAAGTGGCGTCGGGCGGAGGCCCTTGGCTTTCACGCCGCGTACACGTATGACCATCTTTCCTGGCAACGTCTGGAGAATCGTCCCTGGTACGGAGCAGTGCCCACCCTCGTCGGAGCCTCACTTGAAACTTTAAGGTTGAAGGTTGGAACGTTGGTCACGTCGCCAAATTTCCGTCAACCAGTACCTCTCGCAAAAGACCTGCTCTCGCTCGACGACATCTCGGAAGGACGCCTTATCGTCGGTCTCGGCGCGGGCGGCACCGGCAACGACGCCACCGTTCTCGGTCACGACGGCTGGACGGCCAGCGAGCGTGCCGATCGCTTTGAAGAGTTCGTCGCTCTCCTCGACACGCTCTTGCGCGACCCGATCACGACCAGACGAGGTGACTTCTACGCCGCATCCGAAGCAAGGATGCTGCCCGGCACGTTCCAGCAACCTCGACCTCCCTTCATCATCGCCGCCACGCGTCCTCGCGGCATGGACCTCACCGCACGATTCGCCCAAGGCTGGGTGACGACCGGCCAAAGTCGTGACGACGAAGCAACCTGCGAACAGTGTGTGACTCGCCAACTTCAACTCCTTCGTGGAGCGCTCGAACGACATGGCCGTCACCAAGGCGACGTCGCCACGTTGTTACTCGACGGATTAAACAACGAAAGGCCACTCGTCTCACTTGACGCCTTCGTTGATTGGGCTGGCCGCTACCGCACGCTCGGCATCACCGAATTAGTGATTCACTGGCCCGAACCTGATTCGCCATTCGACTTTTCTCTGGCGACGTTCGAAGAGATTGCGAACGAAGGGCTGCGCCAACTCGGCGAATAGACATGACCAATCCTCACGACACCGTCGTCACCGCGGGTGTGGACTTCGCGTCCCAGGCCTCCAACACCGCCGCTTGTACGATCACTTGGACTTCGGCGGGAGCCGTCGTCACTGAACTTACGTCATCGTGCGACGACAATTTCATTCTGGAACTTGTTTCACGCGTCACCAAGTTTGGCATTGACGTCCCACTCGGTTGGCCTTCGCCATTCGTTGAGGCTTTGCGCATGCACGCCCGCGACGGTTCGTGGCCCGCCAATTACGAGCACGTCACGAATCTGAAGGACTATCGACTTCGCAGCACGGACAACTGGGTGCACGAGACGCTGAAGTTACCATTGCCACTTTCGGTCGCGACTGACCGAATCGCGATCCCTACGATGAGAGCGGCTGCGTTGTTCGCGCGAATCACTCCGCGTCCTCCCTTGGACGGTTCGGGTCGTGTCGTCGAGGTCTACCCCGCGGCCGCACTCGCGCGCTGGGGCTTCACGTCCAAGGGCTACAAGGGTAAGGCGAACCTCGAGCGACGTGCCGCGCTCGTCGAAGCCGTCGCGAACGCGACGAATGGGTGGCTCCAGTTCACCGCTGAGCAACGAACCACGTGCGTCGAGAATGACAATGTCCTTGACGCGTTGATCGCTGCATTGGTCAGTCGCGCCGCGCTGACTGGACTCACTGAATCAATTCCCCTTGCATTACGCGACGCGGCATCACGAGAGGGATGGATAGCAATTCCACGCGACGGTTCACTGGCCATGCTGGCAGTCTCATCGCAGGGTTCATGAACACGATTTCTGGCTCGCGCGCCATTCTTACTTTTGTGACGCACGCCCTGGCGAATGTATTAAACCGTTAGACATGGATTCGCCACCACGTCAGTCAAAGTCGTCGGTCGGTCGCGTCATCGCCGTCATCATCGCTGGCCTCAGTCTCTATATCGTGCTCCCGGCCCTCGTTCGCGTCATCTCCTCCTGGCCTCGCTTGTCGTCGCTTTCGCTGTGGTGGTTCGCACTAGCGATTCTGGCGGAGGTGTTCAGTTTCGTCTGCGCCATGGCGCTACTTCGTCTCGTACTGCGAACACACGCTTGGTTCGCGATCGTGACCGCCGGCCTCGCCGGTAACGCGGTGACTAACACCTTGCCCGGCGGCGACGCAGTGGGTGCGAGTGTGCAGTTTCGAATGTTGGAGGCGTCGGGTATTGATTCCGTACAGGCCGCCGGAGGTCTCGCCGTCTCATCGATCATCGGCATCGCGGGATTGTTCTCGTTGCCCATCTTCGCGCTGCCAGTCATCGCCGGGGGCACCGTCAGTTCGGGTCTCGTACACGCGGCCGAACTCGGTGTCGTGGGCTTCATCTTGATCGCTGCGCTGGGTGCCGTACTGCTCTCGACCGACAAGTTGCTCCTTCTCCTAGGAGGCGCTCTGCAGTGGCTCCTCAAGAAGATGCCTCGCCTCAAACGATCGAGCGACGACCTGCCGACGCGGCTCGTGAAAGAACGCGACCTCGTGCGCTCCGACCTTGGCAAGAATTGGTGGAAGGCTGTCCTCTTGGTCGCTGGTCGCATCGGACTCGATTACATGAGCCTGCTCGCCGCGCTGCGCGCCACCGGTGCGCACCCGAATCCCTCACTGGTCCTCCTCGCCTACGCCGCGACCGCGGTCATCGCACTCGTGCCGATCACCCCCGGTGGCATCGGCATCGTCGAAGCAAGTCTCAGTGGCCTACTCGTACTCGCGAATGTTCCCAGCTCGAGTGCCGTGCTCGCGACGCTCGTGTTTCGCCTTGGCTCGTACTGGTTGCCGACAATCGCCGGCGGAGTCTGTTACGTGCTCTTCCGACGCCGCTACGGCTCAATGCGCCACGCCGACTCGGCGAGTTGACGACAGGTGAATTCGCCAGCGCCGATTCGTTACCAGTTCTTTAGAAGCCTCGGAGTAACGTAAGGCGAGAGCGGCCGAGGAGAATGGCGTGGTGGAAAAGACCCCCGAAGAGGAACGCACCGAGACTCGCCGGGCCCGGATAATCTTGCGCGCGAAGCTGAACGACGTGCCGTTGTTGACCATCATCACGGCGGTCATGGTGGTCGTCCTCGTGTACCTGACGGGAAAAGTGCTCTACCGCCTGCGCGACATCTTGCTGCTGATGGTCGTGGGCAGTTTCATCGCGCTGCTACTCAATCCATTGGTGGACGGCCTCGAGCGCTGGAAGATCAAGCGACGTGGCTACGCCGTCGCCATCGTCGCACTCGGCACCGTCATCATCTTCGCGGCCCTCGCGTTCGCCTTCGGCGATCCCCTCGTCAATAGCCTGACCCACCTCTCGCACACTTTGCCCTCCTATGTTGATCGAGCCGAACAGGGCAAAGGCTGGCTCGGTAAATTGCTTCGTCACTACCACGTGGACAACTGGATCCATAAGAACTCGTCGAAGCTGGTCTCGCTCGCCAGGGGATTAAGCAAGCCGGCCTTGGCCCTGGGCAAGGGCGCCGTCACCGTGCTCTTCGCCCTCGTGACCATGTTCGCGTTCGTCATGATCCTGTTGCTCGAGGCGACCAAGATCCGCGAAGCCATCATTGCCATGATCGCGCCTCAGCACGCCGAACGAGTGCGGCGGATCAGTTCGGCCATCAGCAAGGCCGCCCTGGGTTACATGCTCGCGAATCTGGTCATCTCGGCGGTCGCGGCGGTCGCGGTCTTCGTCACCCTCGAGATCCTCGGCGTTCCTTTTGCGTTGCTCTTCGCCCTGTGGGTCCTCTTGGTCGACTTCCTGCCGACGATTGGCGGGGCCTTGGCGGGATTTCCCACGGTTCTCTTCGCCGCCATCCACTCCTTGTCTGCCGGCATCGTGATGTTGGTCGTCTTTCTTGTCGTGATGCTCCTGCAGAACCACGTCCTGTACCCGGTCATCATGAGCAAGACGGTGAAACTCAATCCCCTCGTCGTCTTCGTCGCCATCCTGGTGGGAGCAGAACTTGGATCATGGGTATCGGGAATCTTCGGCGGCCTCGTCGGCGTCTTGCTCGCCGTGCCCACCGCCGCGACCATCCAGGTCATCGTGAAGGAGTTCTGGAGTTCGTCCGCCAGCCCGACGAAAGTGGCGCTAGACGAGCCCGAACCCAGTGTCGGGCCCCCCCGAAGAGCTCCTCGATCTCGCTCAAACCCGAAGACCCAACCCAAGGCCTAAACCGTATACTCCCAACTATGGCCATAGTTTTCTGGTTAGTGATTCTTCTGGTCTGCATCGTGGCAGAGATCCACACCAACGCTTTTATCGCCCTCTTCATAGGTTTTGGGGCTGCGGTGGCGCTGATCCTCTCCTTCGCTGGCGTGGCCTTCGCCCTGCAGGCGGTCTTCTGGCTCATCATCTCGGGCGTGACTCTGGCGGCCCTTCGACCTTTCGCCGTGAAGAATTTCCATCGGACGCTACTCACCGACCTCTCACGACCAACCAAGAGCGCGTTGACGAATCTGAAGGGACTCGTTGAAGAGACCGTCGGTGACGAGAACCACCCGGGACGAGTCAAGATCCAAGGCGAGTCCTGGAAAGCCGTCACCGATTGGATCGAGCCCATTCCCGCTGGAGCGCCCATTGTCGTGCGAAAGACTTACGGAACCACTCTGTGGGTGGATCCTTCCTGATCCGTTCGATTCCGTCAGCCCTTACACGTATATATAGGGCTCAAGGGCACGATTGGATCAATCAGTCGCCTAGGCCGTCGGCGTCGCGGTGGGCACGTCGGCCATCACGCTCTTGATCGCCTGGACTGCACCCAGCAACGCCGCACTCTCGGCCGGGATGATCAACTTGGTATTGTCACTTTCGGCGAACTTGGCCAGGGTGTCGAGTTGCAAGATGGCGACCAGCGTCGGGTCGGGTGCCGCGGTCTTGATGGCGGCGTAGACCAAGGCAATCGCCTGGGCCCGGCCTTCGGCCTCGAGCATCTGGGCTTGGCGATTCCCCTCCGCGCGAAGAATGGCGGCCTGCTGTCCACCTTCCGCCTCTTTGATGGCCGCTTGGCGCTGACCGTCGGCGACGTTCACGGCGGACTGTTGTTGACCTTCCGATTCGAGGATTCGTGCCCGCTTCTCCTGGTCGGCTTGCTTCTGGAGGGCCATCGCCTGAAGTATCTGGTCAGGTGGCGTGATCTCGAGGACTTCGACTCGGTTGATCCGCACACCCCACTTGTCAGTCGCCTCTTCCATCTGAGTCTGGAGCATCGTGCCGATGCGTTCACGCTGGGAGAAGGCGTCGTCCAGGGTGATACTGCCGAAAACGGCGCGCACCGACGTGCGAGCCAGATTGTCGACGCTGACGAGGTAGTCCGAGTTGGTGAACAGCGCCAGGCGCACGTCGACCACCTGGCTAAAGATCGTCGCGTTCACGATCACCGCCACGTTGTCGCGAGTGATTACCTGTTGGCGGTCACCGGTGCGTGGCGTCTCGCGCACGTCGACGATCTTCATGACTTCGATGAAGGGGATGATGAAGCACAGACCGGGGTTCTTGATGTCCTTGAACTCGCCGAAACGAGTGATGACGCCCACGAATCCCTGTTGAATGATGCGAACAGCCTTGACAATGGCGAAGATCACCAGCAAGACAATGACACCCGCAATCGATGCGATGATGATTCCCACGTCAGATCCCTTCAATGGCCACCTCGAGATTCACGAACAGGCCCAACAAGCCCATTGTTCGGAGTGTAGCCAAACCTCCGTCAGAATCAAGCGGACCCAATGGTCGCCGGTGCCCTAACGTGATTGCCAATGCCAACCGAGGAAAGCGCACTGGTCGTTCTCGTGCCCGAATCCGAGCACCTCGTAGAAGGGTGGCGCCGCCAGTACGATCAGGCCGCGACGTACGGCGTACCGGCCCACGTCACGGTCCTGTACCCCTTCGTGCCACCACGATTGATCGATGACGCGCTCAAGGCCCAACTGCGCATCCTGTTTGAGTCCTTTGGCGCCTTCGATTTTTCACTGAGAGAGACTCGTCGCTTCGATGACCGCATCCTCTACCTGGTCCCGTCACCGGCGGAACCCTTCGAACGACTCACGCGGGCGGTGTTTGGCCTTTTCCCCGAGTATCCCCCCTACGAAGGGCGTTTCGAGCAAGTGCTCGCCCACCTCACGGTGGCCGACGAGGCGACACCCGAGCATCTCGACCTCATCGAAACCGCCATCCGCCCGGGCCTACCGCTTGACGCCTCTGCTCGCTCCGTCTCGCTGCTGGTGGGCCGCGACGAGCCAAATACTTGGCACATCGACGAGGAATTCTCCCTAAGTGCGCAATCCTCGCGAGCCACGTCGCCCTGACGTGGCTGATGAAGCCCACTTTCTAGTAGAACGTCTGTACGAAGTCGTCGAGAATCAGGAGGGTTCGTGGACGTAGCGTCGTTTGTCTCATCAGTCTTCAATGGCCAATTGCCGTTTCGCGTCGAGGCGTTCGACGGCAGTAGCGCGACGCCCAGCGTCGTCTCGCCGGCGAACAACATCACCCTGAAGATTCTTAACCGAGACGCCCTGGTGCGCTTCATCAGCCGACCGGGCGAGCTCGGGCTCGCCCGCGCCTTCGTCGCGGGCGACATCGACGTCGACGGTGACCTCGACGCCCTCTTCAGTCTCCAAGTTCCGCCACTGCGACAAATTCTCACGTTGGCCAACGTGCGCAGTCTCGCCTCCGAAGTGGGTACCGCAGCCTTCAAACGACTGCCGCCCCCTTCGATCGAAGCCAGGCAACGCGGCGCGCTGCACAGTCGCGCGCGCGACAAGGACGCCATCTCGCACCACTACGACGTCTCGAACCGTTTTTACGAGATGGTCCTTGGTCCATCGATGACGTATTCCTGCGCGGTCTTTCAATCGCCCGACGACACGCTCGAAACCGCTCAACGTCGCAAGGTAGACCTCGTGGCACGAAAGCTCGATCTGCAGCCGGGCATGCGACTGCTCGACGTTGGTTGCGGATGGGGCGCCATGGCGATCCACGCGGCCAAAGAGTACGGCGCGAGCGCGGTCGGCGTGACCCTGTCGGAACCTCAGCGGCGCTACGCCACCGAACAAGCCAAGCGCGCTGGCGTCTCGGACCTGGTCGAATTTCGCCTCCAGGACTTCCGTGACGTGAAGGACGGGCCGTTCGACGCCATCAGTTCCATTGGCATGTCCGAGCACGTGGGACGTCGTTCACTCGCCCCCTACGCGCAGAGCCTCTTCGATCTGCTCAAGCCCGGCGGTCGGTTCCTCAACCACGCCATTGGTCGCCCGGTGTCCTTTGAAGCCGATCCCCAGCCTTCCAGGTCCTCCGAACTCAGTCGCCAGATCCAGATCGCCCTCGGCATGCGAGGACCTTCCAAGACCGGCAGTGACTTCATCGAGCGTTACGTCTTTCCCGACGGCGAGCTCCACGAAGTCGGCACGATGGTCTCGATGTTCCAGGCGCACGGCTTCGAGGTCCGCCACCTCGAGAGCCTGCGTGAGCACTACGCGCTCACCCTTCGCCACTGGGTTGAGAACCTCGTAAAACGCTTCGACGAGGCCGTCGAAGAGGTGGGTGAGCAGCGGGCTAGGGTGTGGCGGCTCTACATGGCCGGTTCAGCCGTCGGTTTCGAACGCCACCATCTAGAGATCCACCAGATCCTGTGCGCGAAGCCCCTGGACGGTAAGAGCGGCCTCGCGCTGCGCCCGAACTTCGAACCGAACTTCTAACCGAGCCCTTGAGACCGAGCCCGCAGAACCAAGGAGAAGCGGCACGATTGCGACTGCGCCCCTACGCGCACGATGACGAAACGCCGGCCCGCGAGGCGAACGAGGTCATGAAAGCAGACGGGTCTCGACTCCTTTTCTACTTGGACGATGGCGTGACGTGGGACCAGTGGTTGAAGAAAATCGACGAACACCGACGTCGTCTGAGTCTTTCGGTCGGCATCGTGCCCGCGACCCAACTTGTCGCCGACGTCGACGACGTGATCGTCGGTAGTGCACGAATACGATTCAGTCTCAACAAGGAGCTCGAAAGGACGGGAGGCCACATTGGCTACGGAGTCCTGCCCGCGCATCGTCGTCGCGGCTACGCGACCGAGATCTTGCGCCAGGCCCTCATCATCGCTCGAAGCCAGGGAGTGTCCCGCGTACTCGTGACGTGCTTGGACGACAATGTCGGCTCGGCCTGCGTCATCGAAAGGTGCGGCGGCGTACTGGAGGACGTGATCGACATCGATGAGGGATCGCGAAGACTTCGACGCTACTGGTTCACGTAGGGGCCAGTCCTCACGTAGCTTCGTTCTTCTACGAGGCGCGAACCGATTCCAGGAAACGAGCGGCGTCCTCGGTCGACTCAATCTTGATCACCGCGACGGTCGTCGCGTGACGGGCAATGGCCTCATCGATCCTCGGTTTCACGTCGCGTGGGAAGTGGTAGATGAATTTGATGAACGTCGGGTCGAAATGTTCCGGGCATCCGTCGGCCTGTACGTCCTTACCGAAATGGGTCACACTTCGAAAGATCGCACGAAAGAGGCAACGCCACCTCGAGATATCGAAGTAGATGATCGTGTCCGCCCGCTCGAATCGGACGTCCAGGGTTTGGAAGTACGTGCCATCGACGATCCACGATGGTCTCGCGAGCAGTTCTATCTGGCGCGGCACCCACTCCTCGGCCGGGGTCTCGACCCAACCGGGATGCCAGAAGTGCTTATCAAGGTGGATCACCGGCATACCGATTCGACTCCCGAGTCGGTCGGCCAGCGTGGTCTTGCCCGAACCCGGAGAGCCCACGATCGCGATTCGGTTCATAATCAGGCATTTCTACCAGGTGGTGGGTTAAAAATCGCTCGGCTGCTCCTCAAAACTGTCAGGCTGGGCCATGACCATTGAACGGCTGGAAGTAGCGCGCAGGATTGCCGCGGATCCCGAGGCGATCTTCGCCATTCTGCGTTCGCCCCAGGGACACGTCGCTATCGACAGTTCGGGGATGCTGCTCGCGGCCGAAGGGGCCGAGATCACCCAAGTGGGCGACACGTTCATCGTGCACATGGACCGTGAGGCACTCAACGACTACCCGATGGGTAAGTACGACGTGAAGGTCACCATCACCACGTTCGAGGAGAATCGCGAGATCGCCTGGAACGTCGCGGGCGTCTTTCGAGGCACCATAGGCCACATCTACGGCTACACCCTCGAGCCCGTCGACAACGGCACGATCGTCACTTCGTACTACGACTGGTCGGGCGCGGACCAGAAATGGAAGGACGCCGCCATCTTCCCGGTACTACCCGAATCAACACTTCGCGCAACGTTGGGAATACTCGCAAGAGCCGTCCAGCGAACGGACACCGCTTCGAACTGATTAGGCCACGTTGTGCTCAGCGCGCGGCACGAGCGCAGTAGGTGGTCGTCACGTACGGTAGATCGAAGGTCTCGTCAAAGGACGCGACGACACTGTCCACGTCATCAAGGATCTTCCGCTGCTCTGGCGCATCAAGGACCGCGATATAGCTGGTCGACAATACGCGCTGGTGCAACGCGAATCTGTCCACCAACTGGGAGTTCTCGAACGCGCGCTTTTCGACGTTCACGAATCCACCTCGTTCGAGTATCGCCTTAAAATCCGTGGCCATGTCGTAGGGCTTCTTCAGGTGCCAGAGGATGGCGTGGCTCAGCGCGTCAACCCACTCCACACTTTCGTCGCGTTCGTTCCAGAGCAATCCCAGCCCACCGCCAGGAACCAGGACTCTCGCAAACTCCTCCAGCGCCGCATCGGCGTCGAACCAGTGGAAAGCCTGGGCGACCGTGATCACGTCAGCCGACGCGTTCGCGAGCGGCAAGTTCTCGGCCGCGCCATCGAAGAACTCGACGGCGGGAAGCTGCACGGCGAACTCGTCGCGCATGCCAGGTCCCGGCTCCACCGCGATGACGTGCGAGGTAAAGGGCAGGAGTTCCCTCGTGAAGAGCCCTGTTCCAGCGGCGACGTCGACGACCCTCGTGGTCGATTCGATGCGCAGGTGCTGTACGAGGTGCGATACCGCGGCAACGGGGTAACCAGGCCGGGCCGTCTGATAGCGGGTGCCATCCGCGAAGCCTTCGATCCCGACAGCCGCTCTCTCAGATTCCGTCACTCGACCTCAATTCGTCCCGCGTACGAATCTTAGGATTCCCCACGTCGCGAAGCTCCAACGCCCCGAGTCCGCTCGACGCTCTTTTCTAACCACGATCGCGAGGTGCGAATCCTGACGTGAATCCTCCGCGCGATCCGTCGCTGGAGGACAGGCCGGCGAGGAGGTGTCTAGGAACCCAATGGCCATCGACGATGACCACCTCGATCACGAGTTGCGCGGTCGTTAGTCTTTCGAGGTGGACAAGCGCCTCGAAGCGAACCGGGAGAATTGGGATGACCGGGTGGACGTTCACACCGGATCCAAGTTCTACGACGTCGAGGGCTGGCTGCGCGACGCCCCGGGTCCTTCAGCGCAGGAACGACAGCTCATTGGCGACGTGCGGGGAAAGTCGCTACTGCAACTCCAGTGCCACTTCGGTCAAGAGACGCTGCAGTGGGCTAGGGCCGGGGCGGTCGTGACCGGCGTCGACTTCTCGCCGGCCGCGATTGCGGCGGCCCGGGAACTCGCTTCGCGCGCCGGCCTGGCTGATCAGTCGACGTTCGTCTGCTCGAACGTTTATGACGCCGCGGACGTACTGCGTGCAGAGACATTCGACGTCGTCTACGTCACCCTGGGATCTCTGTGCTGGTTGCCCGACGTACAGCTCTGGGCCAAAGTCGTGGCCACGCTCCTCGCGCCGGGTGGACAGTTCTATCTCTTCGAGGTCCACCCCTTTTCGTCGTGCTTCGACGACGAAGGGACTCGGCTCGTCTACGACTACTTCGAAGATCCTGATAGCCCTATCGTCTTTGACGACGACTCTACCTACACGGACGGCGGCCGCCTCGATCACACACGTACCTACGAGTGGAACCACTCGCTCGGTGAGATCGTGCAGGCACTCATCGACGAGGGACTCGTCATCGACACCTTGTTGGAACACGACTGGACTGTGTTTCAGGCGTTCCCCTGGTTGGAGAAGGATGAGGTTGGAAAGTTCCGCATTCCCACCGGGTATCCACGGCTGCCTCTCTCGTTCACCCTCCACGCGCATCGCTGAGCGGCACCTTGTTTGGCTGCAACACACTGCGGATCGTGCCGATCACCTTGGCGCGGACAATCTCGTTCGGCGACAGATGTTATTGGTAGTGAACTATCGAAGCCACGCCATGAGGTCCACTCACCATGAGTGACCCGGAACGTCGATGTCCCTTTGTCAATCGGACGGCGATGCTTCAGTCAAGCTCGATTCGATACCGGTTCCCGCCGATCCGACGCCGACCTCGGCCATGGCGATGTCGCCCACGCCCGCCAGTCCCTCTTCGGCCTCAGCACTTATCGAATGCACGTGGTGTTGCACGCCGCCACCTCGCATCCAACTGAAGACGGCACCGATGAAGCACATCCCCGCGGCCGCGAGGAAGGCCATGTGCAAGCCCTTGGCAAAGGGTGACGCGATCAGACTGGGAAAGAAACTGCGTCCGAGCAGCACCGAAGCGTGAACGCCGGGTTGAGCGAGGAGATGGGCCCCGAGCAGGGTCTGGATAGGGTTAATGCCGAGGAAGGCCGAGAAGAGACTGCCGATGGCGGGAATGTGCGAGATCGCGGTGGCCTGGGCAGTCGGAACGCCTTGTGCGGTCAAGCCCGCGAACAACGAGTGCGGCAGGGACGTAGCAAGACCCAACGTGATGACCGTGAAGAAGAAGCCGATCGACAGAACGCTCGCCGAGTTCTGGAAGGTGTTGAGCATCGCGCCTCCCGCCCCGCGCTGGTTGGCGGGCAGTGAGTTCATCACCGCGCTCGTGTTGGGCGCGGCGAAGAGACCCATCGAAAGGCCCACCAACAGCAGCAGCCCGGCGAAAACTGGGTACGAGAAATTGATCGGAATCGCTTGAAGCCCAATGAGGCTGACGCCGGTCAATACCAGACCCAAGGTCGCGAAGTTACGCGCGCCGTGGCGATCCGCGAGACGCCCCGAAACCGGTCCCGCGATGAAGAAGCCCACGGTGAGCGGCACCATGTAGATGCCCGCCCACAACGGCGTGCGCGCGAACGAGTAACCGTGCTCGGGTAACCAGATGCCCTGAAGCCAGATGATAAGCATGAACTGCAGACCACCGCGGGCGAGAGCGAGCATCAAACCCGCCACGTTGCCCATCGCGAAGCCTCTGGAGTTGAACAGGTGAAGCTGGAACATCGGCTCTTTGACTTTGAGCTCGATGAGGACGAAAACGGCGAGTACGACCAATCCTCCGACGATGCACGAGAGTACGAACGGGCTCGTCCAACCCATCGCGTGACCACCGTAGGGCTGGAGTCCGTAGACGATGCCGGTGAGCAACGCGATGAGTCCGATTGCGAACGTGAAGTTCCCGAACCAGTCGATCGAGGCCTTGGTGCGCACACCGCTGTCGCGCAACTTCAGCGCGGCCCACACCGTGCCGAAGAGGCCGACGGGCACCGAGACCAGGAACACCAGACGCCACTCAATCGGCGCGAGGACACCGCCGAGGATAAGCCCGATGAACGCGCCGCCGATCGCGGCGACACCGTTGATACCTAGAGCCAGACCACGTTCGTCGGGGGGGAAGGCGTCGGTGATGATGGCGTTCGAGTTGGCGAAGAGGAATGCCCCGCCCACGCCTTGACCAACGCGCATGAAGATGATCCACAGGGCCGCGGCTGGTCCGGTCAACCAGGTCACGGCCAGCAGGATCGAAAAAACAGTGAAGATCGCAAAGCCGAGCGTGTACATTCGCACGCGACCGAAGATGTCGCCCACTCGACCCAGACTCACCACGAGCACCGAAGTGATGAGCAGGAATCCCATCAGGATCCACAAGAAGTACGTCGTGTTCTGTGGTGCCAATGGATTCAGCTTGATGCCGCGAAAGATGTTGGGCAGGGCGATGAGAAGAATGGAACCGTTGATGGTGGCCATCAAAATACCCATCGTCGTATTCGAAAGGGCGATCCACTTGTAACGGTCGGGGTGCTGCGCTGAAGCAGAAGCCATGGTCTCTCCGGGTCGGCGTAGGAAAAGTTCGAGGATGCTATTACTTAGTTGATGTCAACTAAGTATAATGGAGATGTGGCGACCACGGTGACAAACAAGAGCAGCCTTTCCGGGCCCCCGGAGTCGTCGGCCACCGCCTTGCGCGTGGCGGTCTTGCGGATCTACCGGGCGCTGCGGATTCGCGCGGAATACCACGTCACTCCCTCGCAAGGCTCGGCGCTCGCGCGAATCGAACAGTCCGAGCCGGTGCGCATGGGTGTGCTGGCCAACCTCGAGGGGATTTCCGCGGCCTCGATGAGTAAAATCGTTGACTCTCTCGTCGACGACGGTTACGTCGCGCGAGTTGCAGATCCCCTCGACGGTCGTGCGAGCGTGGTCCAGCTCACCACCGGTGGTCGAGAGATCATTCACGCCATCCGCACCGCGAGTACCGAGGCTCTCGAAACGGCCCTCGCGTCGCTCAGCGAAAGTGAAAAGTCGCTGCTGCGCCGTTCGCTTCCGGTCCTCGAAAAAGTTGCTGAGGTCCTGCAGGTTCGCGAAGTCGTCTGACGGCACACTTCGCAGCGAACGCCGATCAAGGACTAGAACTGCGGTAAGGCGGTGTGACATGAGTGAACAGTCGGGCAACGAGTACGAAGCGGAACCGGACGGTCTCGAACAGTATTCGGTCGTGGCGAATCGTCGACAGCAGTGGGACGTTTTGCTATGGCAGATGCCGACGATGGCGCTCACGGGCGAGGCGTTCCTGCTCACCATCGCCCTCGCCGGATCGACGTCGCAGGCCGGGCGAATCCTGGCGAGCGCGTTGGCGATGATCGTGGCGCTCGCGGCGTTGCATTCGCTGTCGGCCCACCGACTCTCCGAATTGACCGACGCCGCGTGGCTGCTCGAACACGAAAAAGCACACGGCGCTTCTCAGATCCACGGACTGACGTGGCGTGATCGTCGTATCGCGATTGTGAAGGACCAAATGGGCTCGAAGTCGTTCACGGACCGGCTGGTCGCTCGAACCTACCGATTCCGCTCCATCGTCGTATGGTTCTGGACCATGGTCCTGATCGCACTGACCGCGACCATCATCCTCGTACTCGCGGCAGTGGACCCCGCCCTACTGCACACCTAGGCCTGATGCGCCGGCGCCCGATGGCGACGGCGGTGCGTGGGCGCGATTCGCACCAGCGCGTTGTAGGTCACCAGTGCGATAGCCAGGTGCATGCACATCAGGACCACGACGCCCTTCGCGGGCTGTCCCTGGTGCCATATGTAGACGTCGGGGGCCAGGAGCACAATGGTCACCACGATCGCCATTCGAAGGAAAAGCCAACGGGGCTTGGACGAGATACGTACGACGATCGGCCAGGCCACGCAGGCAATCACCACGCCGACCACCGTCAGCTTTGCGTAATCCGAAAATTGAAAGTGGCCATAGTTGCGTACCGAAGGAAAGAGTCGGGTCCCTACCGCGACGAGAGCCATGTCGGCTACGAGTGAGCCCACCACGGCGACCAATGACGCCAGGACGATTTCGGCGCCCGAGGGCGGACGACGTGGGTCAAAATCAACGTGAAAGAAACGCAGCACGGGCTGGACGAACGTGGGAAAGTCCTCAATATGCAGGTTCATCGTCGATTCCTCAGTGTGCCTTCAGCGCAGAACGAACATTTTACCCGGCATTGGTAAACGGTCTGTTACGTTTCGTTTTCCTCGAGCACCGTGTCTTCGAGCAGCGAGCGGAGTTGTCGTCCCATCTCACGCGGATTCCCGCTCAGTTCACCGATCACTTCGCCCTCGACCTCGGTATCGTCGCCGGGTCGATAGAGCGAGACGCGCATGCCCTTACCCACGCGCGCGGCGCTGATCACCCAGGGCATGCCGATAACACCCGAGTCCTGGGTCGCCATTATCTGGCCGCTTCGACCGAGCCCGATGCTCCAACCCGGCGAACGCGCGGCGTCCATCACCCTTTGGGTTTCACCACCACTCTGGAAGCCTGACGTCTTTGCGATAACCACACCCTACGGCGAAGCTGTGACGTCGATCGATCAGCCAGCGCTCGTGCTTGTCTCGCACGTCGTCTTCAGACGTTCGAGGGTCGTGCGAATCGACTCCCGGGTGAAGAGCGCGCGATCGAATCCCTTCTTCTTATCGGGACGACGAACCAGCCAATTGCGCCGGTCCTTCCAGGTCTCGACGACGCGACAACCGTGGGGCGTTGATTGGATCTCGTAGCCCCAGTGCGCCACACGAAAGGGACCAAAGGTGACCTCGAAGACGAAAGACGACGGTGGCTCGAAACGGGTGACGCGCGCCATCGTGGTCCACTTCTCGCTGTCGCGCCGGTTGGTCCCCTTGAACTTGGCCCCGAGGGCCGGGCCGCTGGCCGCCCCCACCCACTCCCCACCGGTGTTCTCGGGCGAAAGCCGGCCCATGGCCGGAAGGTCGGCGACCACGGCGAAGACCGCTTCGGGGCTCGCTTCGATGTCAATGGCGTCGGAGTACGTCATCTCGAGACTCTATCGAGAGACCTGCAAAGAACGCGAACGCCGGGAATAGAGAGCGTAGGTCCACTCGATGAGAGTCCAACTAAAGCCCACTTCAAAAATCAGCTCACCCACCAAGAGATACGAGAAGCGCCAGTCGGGCAACGAGGCACCGGCCCAGACGCCGCCGAAGAGCTGCACGCCGAACGCACTCACCGTCTGCCAGGACCGGTAGCGGAGCATCAGCTGGGTCGCGATGACGAGCTGGACGAGCGCCATGACGACGCCCACACCCATGTGAGCCCAGTTGAAGAACGTTCCTTTGTTGTAGGGCGTGAGCAACAGGAGGACAAGGCCGACGGCGAGGAACCGGAAACCGAGCACCGTCAGGTGCGCGAGACCGGCGCGAGCCAGGTACGTCGATGCCCGCCACAGGCCGAACGAACCAACGCAGAACCCCATGATGATGATTGCGAGCGTTCGGTGGTACACGCCATAAAAGGAGATGCCGCTGGTCTCGGCCTCGGCACTGTGATTGATGAAGATACACACGCTGACGGCGAGGAAGAAGAACGCTTGCGTCGCGAGCAAGAAATGGCGTACCTCGGTCTCGCTCGGTTCAACGGCCGCTTCCATCGTCACGTGCGGAGCTGTTGCTATCCCTTGAAACGCTGGCGTGACGCTTCGAGTTCCTTCAGTGCCGCTTCACGGCCCACCCAGTTCTCGACCTTCATCCACTTTCCCTCGTCCAGGTCCTTGTAGACCGTGAAGAAATGGCTGACGCGGTCCAGCACGCTCTTGGGCACGTCGCCGATGTCGGTCGCCTTCTTCCAGGCGGGGTCGTAGTCGGGAACGCAGAGCAGTTTCTCGTCCTGGCCGTTCTCGTCTTCCATGATGCACATACCCAGGATCTTGGACTCGATGAGACAGCCGGGGAACGTCGGGTATTCGGTGAGCACCAACGCGTCCAGCGGGTCGCCGTCCCCGCCCAAGGTGTCGGGGATGAATCCGTACTCCGCGGGATAGCCCATCGAGACGATGAGGTGCCGATCGAGTTTGATCGTGTGGTTCTCGTGGTCGTACTCGTACTTATTCTGACTGCCACGAGGGATTTCGATGATGACATTGATGGTGTCCATGTTCCCAGCCTTCTTGGTGAGTCGCCTCGCTACGCGGGCAAGGTCCATCGTAGCGACACCGACGGCCCCGGGCCTAGCGAGTTCGGCGACGTCAAAGACGTCCCAGTGCTAAGAAAGGAGGAATTACGCGACACGGGGATGAGGGCACCGCCATGACCACGTCGGAACGACAGCTCTCCCACCTGCGCGGTATGCGATACGGCGAGGTCCTGCTCGCCTACCTCGATGGCGAACAACGGGTCGAAGTCTTCAACTCGTTTCCCATGAACCAGTGTCCCGACGAACTCTGGCGCGCGCTTGATCCCGAGACCCTGGCCAAAGAGGCCAACGCCACGTTCGCGCTCTTGAACGGTCCGCGATTCTGGCTGATGGACGGCATCGGCAAGGTCCAGAACGTGGAGCCGGTGATCCGTGACTTCGGTGGCATCGAGATGCGCCGGGTCGCCACGCTCGAACTCGACGGCGACGTCGTGCGGACCTTCTATCGAGAGCATCACGTGAACCGGGGGGCGATCTGGTACTTCGACGCCGGGAGCTCGGTGCACGAACTTATCTCGCCCGACGCCAAGACCTACGTTATGCAGGCGTACTGCACGGGCGTCAACGAGAGTCTCACCGAAGCGGCACTGTGCGGTCTTGGCGCCACGCTCGAGCTTCCCGCAGGCTGGTCCTACCGCTCGCGCGTGCTCGACGCAGAACTGGTCGTGGACACCACCACGCGCGTCGCAACGGTGCTGCAGGACGAACTCGAAAACACCTACACCCTGGTGGACTAACTCTCGAAAGGGTCGAGCAGCCGACCTAGACTTTTTTCGAACGGCGTGACGTCGTCACCGTAAAGGAGTTCCTATGGAGCGGATTGGTGTAGTCGGTTGCGGCCTCATGGGGTCGGGTATCGCGGAGATCGCGGCGCGCTCGGGCAGCGACGTGACCGTCATTGAACGAAACGCCGAAGCGCTCAACGCCGGGCGAGATCGCATCGAGAAGTCGCTCTCACGCGCCGTCAGCTCGGGAAAACTACCCGAGGATGAAGCCACGCTGGCCCGATCCAACTTGCACTTCAGCGAGGACTTTGCCAAGCTCGCCAACGTCCAGTTGGTTATCGAAGCAGTCGCAGAGGACGAGAAGACCAAGGTCGAGGTTTTCAAGACCCTTGACGCGGTCGTGCAGGATTCCAAAGCCATCCTCGCGACGAACACGTCTTCGATTCCAATCATCAAGCTCGCCATGGCCACTCGTCGTCCTGAACAGGTCATCGGCATGCACTTCTTCAATCCAGTGCCGGTCCTCAAACTTGTTGAGGTCATCTCGTCGCTGCTGACGAGCGCCGAGACGACTGAGCGCGTCCATGAGTTCGCGAGCGGCCCTTTGAAGAAGCGCGTGATCACCTCGCCTGACCGCGCGGGATTCGTCGTGAACGCCCTACTCATCCCTTATCTGCTCTCGGCGGTTCGAATGCTCGAATCAGGTTTCGCGAGCGCCGACGACATTGACACCGGCATGGTGGTGGGTTGTGCGCATCCGCTCGGACCGCTCGCGCTGACCGACCTCATAGGGCTCGACACCACGCTCGCGGTCGCCGAGTCGCTCTACGAGGAATTCAAAGAGCCCCACATGGCTCCGCCCCCGCTGTTGTCACGCATGACCCAAGCCGGACTCCTCGGGCGCAAGTCCGGACAAGGTTTCTACTCGTACAAGAAGTAGCGCTGAGCCGGCCGGTGCCGGATCGTTTCACAGAGAGATTTAGCGGGTTAGACCGTTGCCACCAATGCTTCCTCTTCTCAGACGAGTGCTTTCGCTAACTCAACAAGGCCGGCAACCGTTAGCGCCATTCGCGCCCTTAGCGAAACAAGTCTGTCTTGCACGAGGCGTTCTGCATCGTCGGGGTGAAGGGTGATGAGGTCGGTCAACGGAGACGGGCCACCGCAAAGGGTAACCTTCTGGGTCAACGTCATCCCGCTCGAGTTGGAGTCAAGCAAAAAACTCCACGCGGAAACAGGATTTGCGAGATCGCCAACAGTCCATTCGAAGAAATGTAGTGGTTCAAAACCGGTAATTGTCGATACTGTCGTCCAGCGTCGATCACCGCGCAACTGGTCCCCTTCGAATGTCGAGCCAAGCGCAAGCGGCAAGCTCGAGTTGAGTCGAACAGCTTGAAGTTCACTTGAAAAATCGGTCAAAAGGAGTGGGTTTGACGCAACGACCCACATTGCCTCTGGTGATATTGCGGTGGTGAACGAAGTAAAGGTGTTGGGCCTGAGTCGGGCTAGATCCACAGCGCAAGTTTAGTAACCGACGCTGTCAGTGGCGTGCCGTGTCGATTTCATAGGCAACGCCGCGACACCACCTTACGTGCGGATACGACACGCCGACGATCGTCCGTCACCTACGCTGAACACTGAAAGAGGAGCACGTGACCACGTACGTCATGACCCTGCAGTGCACGGACCGACCCGGGATCGTGCGTGCCACCAGCACGGCCATCGTGGAGGTGGGCGGCAACATTCTTGAAAACGACCAGTTCACTGACCCGGTTACGAACCAATTCTGCATGCGCACTCGATTCGAGACGCAGAACGCGGATATTGACGCCGTGCGCGACTTACTACTCAGCGAACTCGGCGACTTCTCGCCCCAACTGGGCATCCGTAACGAAGAGGTGCAACGACGGGCACTGGTCATGGTCTCCCAGTTCGACCACTGCCTCGCTGACCTGATGTATCGCCGAGAGCAGGGCGACTTGCCGTTGGATATTGTGGCCGTGGTGAGCAATCACAACGTTTGTGAGCCGCTCGTCACTCGTTACCACGTACCGTTCTTCGAGATACCAGTCACCCCGTCGACCAAGGAAGCCGCCGAGGACGAACTGCGGGTCATCCTCGCCACGCACCACGTCGACGTGGTGATCCTCGCTCGTTACATGCAGGTGCTCTCGAGCGAGCTCTGCGCGGAACTGAGCGGGCGCGCGATCAATATCCACCATTCTTTCCTGCCCGGTTTCAAGGGCGCCAAGCCGTACCACCAGGCCTACGAACGCGGCGTGAAGCTCATCGGCGCCACCGCGCACTTCGTCACCCCCGAACTCGACGAGGGGCCCATCATCGAACAAGACGTCGTTCGTGTGAGTCACGCGAAGAAACCAAGCGACTTGGTCTCGCTGGGGCGCGATATCGAACGAAACGTGCTGGCGCGTGCCGTGCGATTGATTGCCGAAGACCGCGTCGCCCTAGTGGGCAAGCGGACGATCATCTTCTCGCAGTGATCAGGTGACTTGATTGCGCACGGTGAAACGCGCCTCTCGGTACATCCCCGAGCCCATGACCTCGACGAGACGTTCGACTGCGTCGTAGACGTCCACGAAGCGTACGTAAAGAGGGGTGAAGCCAAAGCGACAGACGTCGGGCGCGCGAAAATCACCGATGACGCCGCGTTCGATCAATGCCTGCACGATGCCGTAACCCTCGGGGTGACGAAGCCCCACTTGGCTGGCGCGCTTGGCGTGCTCACGCGGCGTCACCAACTCAAAGACGCCGGGAAGCCGGTCCTCGACCAGGGCGATGAACAGATCGGTCAGAGCGAGGCTCTTGGCTCGTACCTGGTCCATGGTCACGCGCTCGAAGACGTCCAGCGCACCGTTCAGTGCCGCAAGCGCAATCATCGACGGCGATGACGTCACGAACGCCTGCATGCCGTCGGCTGGTTCGTAGCGCAGATCAAAGTCAAAGGGCCTGGCGTGTCCCAACCAGCCGGGCAAAGGGTTCTCGAGAGTTCCCTGCCAACGACGTCGCACGTACAGGTACGCCGGTGCACCCGGTCCCCCGTTCAGATACTTGTAGCCGCAGCCCGCCGCGAAGTCGACGTCACACCCGGTCACGTCCACGGGCACCGCCCCAGTCGAGTGCGCTAGGTCCCAGAGCATGAGCGCCCCCGCGTCGTGCACCTTCTGGGTGATACCGGCCATGTCGAGCATCTCACCAGTGCGAAAGTCCACGTGCGTGAGCATCACCAACGCCACGTCGTCATTGAGCGCTTCGTCAAGCGTGTCACGATCGATCGCCTTCACACTCACCGTTCGACCGGCCCGGGCGGCCATCGCCTCGACGATGTAGAGGTCCGAATGGAAGTTGGCCACGTCGGTGATCACCACGTGACGGTCCTTTCGAAGCTCGAGCGCTCCACCGATCAACTTGGCGAGCAGGAAGGTGAGCGTGTCGGCGACGAGCACTTCGCCTCGCTCGGCCCCGATCAGCGGCGCCAGCTTGTCCCCGAGCCTCGTGGGTTCGGCCATCCAACCAGCACTGTTCCAGCTGCGCACGAGGCCCTTGGCCCACTCGTTGTCGATCACTTCGTTAACCCGTCGACTCGACGCCTCGCTCACCGGTCCGAGCGAGTTGCCGTCGAGGTAGATCTCACCTTCACGGAGACGAAACTCGCCGCGCAGGGACGCGAGTTCGTCGAGGTCATCCATTATCTGGCAGTCGTCACGCAGTATCACAGCACCGACCTCACTTCCCACAACAAAGGGTAGAGCCGTTGTGTAATCGTCGTGTCCAGGTAGGCCATGCCCTCGCTCCCACCGGTGCCGGGGCGTCGGCCGATCTGGCGACCCGCCATCATCATGTGCTGATGACGCCACATCGCCAAGCGTTCGTCGTGATCCATCATCAGTTCGGCGACCGCGTGCAAGGCCGAGGTCTCGGAGGTGACGTGACTCACGTAGAGCGCACGCACCAGGTCCAAGAGATCGTCGCTCGAGGCACCAAGAGTCTGGCGAAGCGAATGCTCGAACGTCGACCAAAGCGAGGGTTCCTCGCTGATCTCCTTGAGCCAGAGGCGCTGAGCCTCGCCGAACAGTTCGAAGGTCAGCATGGCCTTCTTGCCGGCGCCGCTGAGGAACTCGATCGCGCGGAACTGGAACGATTGAAAGCCCGAGGCGGGATCGAGCGGATCGCGAAACTGCAGAAATCCCTCGGGCGACATCGATTCCAGTACCCGAAGGTGTTCGAGCAGGAGGTCCTCGATCGCGACCATGCGGCGCAGGTGCGCCGTGGCCCGCCAGGGCTCGTTCTCCCGCAACGCGCCATTCGCGCGACGAAGTTCGTCGATGATCACTTTGAACCAGAGTTCGTAGGACTGGTGCACGACGATGAATAGCAGTTCATCGGGCGCGTCGTCGGTCAAGGGAATCTGCAACTCGAGTAGGTCGTTTATGCGTAAATACGTCGAATAATCCGTACCGTTGCCCACGAAGTGCACTCTACTTCTAGCAAATACTTAACCCTTCGAAGCCTCGCAGTCGCTAGGAGCGCGTGAGGGGCTTGTAGCGAAATCGATGTGGCTGGTCCGCGTCAGTGCCGAGTCGCTTGTGACGCTCAGCCTCGTAGTCGCTGAAGTTACCCTCGAACCAGCGCACGACGGAGTCGCCTTCGAAGGCGAGGACGTGGGTCGCGATGCGGTCAAGGAACCACCGGTCGTGGCTGATCACGACCGCACACCCGGGAAAGCCCAAGAGGCCATCCTCAAGTGCGCGCAGTGTGTCCACGTCCAGGTCGTTGGTAGGTTCGTCCAGCAACAGCACGTTGCCGCCGCTGCGCAACACCTTGGCCAACTGGACTCGGTTTCGCTCCCCACCGGAGATCTCTCCCACTCTTTTCTGTTGGTCACTGCCCTTGAACCCGAAGCTCGCGACGTAGGCGCGTGCGTGGATCTCCCGATGGCCGACCACCATGTGCTCTTGACCCTCGCTGATCTCGTCAAAGACCGTGGCCTCGGGATCGAGACTGTCACGGCTCTGGTCCACGTACGCGAACGCCACCGTGCTGCCCACTTCAATGGTGCCCGCGTCGGGTTTCACCTGATCGAGCATCATCTTGAAGAGTGTCGTCTTTCCAGCGCCGTTGGGTCCGATGACACCGACAATGCCACCCGGCGGCAGGAGGAATGTCAGATCCTCGATGAGCAGGCGATCATCGAAGCCCTTGGCGAGATGGCTCGCGTTCACGACGATGTCGCCGAGGCGCGGTCCCGGAGGGATCACGATCTCGAGCCGGTCAGAGCGCCGCTCCGCGGCTTCGGACTCGGCCACGAGTTCATTAAAGGCACTCACGCGGGCCTTGCCCTTACTCTGACGAGCTCGCGGGGACATTCGAATCCAGTCGAGTTCTCGTTCGAGCGCGCCCTGACGTGCTTTGTCCGCCTTCTCTTCGGAGGCGAGACGTGCCTGCTTCTGCTCCAACCACGAGGAGTAGTTGCCCTCCCACGGAATACCGTGTCCACGATCCAGTTCCAAGATCCACGACGCGGCGTTGTCCAAGAAGTAGCGATCGTGGGTGATCGCGACCACGGTGCCGGCGTAGTCCTGGAGGAAGCGCTCAAGCCACGCGACCGATTCCGCGTCGAGGTGGTTCGTCGGTTCATCGAGCAAGAGCAGGTCGGGCTTGGAGAGCAGTAACCGACAGAGCGCCACTCGACGGCGCTCGCCACCCGACAGCGTGCTCACGTGCGCGTCGGGCGCGGGAAGACGCAACGCGTCCATGGCGATCTCGAGTGTGCGTTCAAGGTCCCAGGCACCCGCGGCGTCGATCTTGGTCTGCAGATCGGACTGCTCGGCTAGCAGTGCGTCGAAATCCGCGTCCGGGTCGGCCATCGCCGCGCACACTTCATTGAAACGCACGAGCAGATCGCGTTGCTCGCCGACCCCGTCGGCGACGTTGCCCACGACGTCCTTGGACTCGTCGAGCTGAGGTTCCTGCGAGAGATAGCCGACGCTGAAACCAGGGGTTAAGCGAGCTTCGCCGGTGAACCCGTCATCGAGTCCTGCCATTATTCGAAGCAGTGAGGACTTGCCCGATCCGTTGGCGCCAATGACTCCGATCTTGGCGCCGGGATAAAACGAAAGGTTGATGCCCCGAAGCACCTCGCGGTCGGGGGGATAAAAGCGACGAAGGTCGCGCATCGTGAAGATGAACTGGGCTGCCATGACACCTAGTGTTACCCAGATTCGGGGTGCGATGACGAGAGATCGGTGACTCATGCGACACGCCACCGTTACACTCGTCGCATGTCAACAAAGGTCAAAGCCCCCCGTCGCCACGCGCCCGACTGGATAATCCTGACAATTGCGTGCTTGGCACAGTTCATGGTCGTGCTCGACGTGTCAATCGTCAACGTGGCGCTACCTCGTATGGGTCATGACCTGCACTTCAGCGTCTCGAGCGCCCAGTGGGTCGTGAACGCCTACGTGCTCACGTTCGCGGGATTCTTGCTTCTGGGCGGCAGGGCCGCCGACATCTTTGGCCGTCGGCGCGTCTACATGACGGGATTGGCCATCTTCACCATCGCGAGCATCGGCGCCGGTTTCGCCGCGACCGGTCCCCAGATGGTCGCGATTCGCGCGGTCCAAGGAATTGGAGGAGCGATACTTTCACCGGCGACGCTCACCATCATCGTCACGACCTTCCAGGGACCGCGCATGCCCAAGGCGATCGGCGCCTGGAGCGCGGTCGCGGGAGCAGGTGGCGCCGTCGGCGGTCTGCTCGGTGGCATCCTCACCGGCTGGGCTTCGTGGCGCTGGGTCTTCTTCATCAACGTGCCGATCGGCATCGTGGCCGCAATCGTGGCGTCGATGTACCTTCGTGAATTGCGCAATCGCGACGCCACGGTCAAGCTCGACATCACGGGTGCGGTCCTGGTCACGGGCTCACTCGCGTCGTTCATCTACGGCGTGGTGAATACCACGTCGCGAGGATGGGGCTCTTCGTTCACGTTGTCCTGGTTCCTCACCGGTGCCATTGCGCTGATCATCTTCCTGTTCTGGGAATCCAAGGTGGCCTCACACCCCTTAGTGCCCTTTCGGATCTTCAAGTCGCGCGCGCTCACTTCAGCCAACGTGGTCATGTTCCTCGTGGGCGGCGCGTTCTTTGCCATGTGGTACTTCTTGACCTACTACTTCCAGTTGATCCTGCACTACGGACCGGTGAAGGCCGGTTTCGCCTTCTTGCCCATGGCGATCGGCATCATCGCGGGCGCCCAAATCAGTTCGAGGATCATGGTAAAGACGGGTGGCCGACCGATCCTGCTCGTGGGCGCGTCGATCGCCACCCTCGGATTCCTGTGGATCTCGATGATCAAAGTCGACAGTTCCTACTGGGGCTCGGTGCTGCCGCCCGCTTTTCTGTGCGCCTTCGCCATGGGTCTACTGTTCTCGCCCCTCGCCAACACCGCCACCGCCGGCGTCGAACGGGCGGACGCCGGACTCGCTTCAGGCGTGCTCAACACCGCTCGCCAGGTCGGCGGTTCGCTCGCCCTCGCCATCCTCGCGACCGTCGCCGCCGACCGCAGCGCGACGTTCACAAGCCCCGCCTCACCCCTCGCCCTCGTCAGCGGCTACCAACGAACCTTTCAGGTTTCAGCGTTGATTACCCTTTTGGCATTCGTGGTCAGTTTGGTCGTGCCGCGTGTTTCAAATCACGCCGTGAATCACTGACTGAAATGGTCGTATTTACGTAAGAATTCACACGCCGGACCCAACAGCCTCTCCTCCAGAGGGCTATCCTCGCGTTGATAAACATCTAACCGTGTGACGCGACCATGTCGGGGAAACTCCACACGATTGGACAGTCTTGATTCTCAAAGGCTGACTACATAAAGGGAGAAACACATGGGGAGCGTTCGACGCCTCACTACGACGCTCGGGGCCGCTGCATTGGTTCTGGGCACTTTAACAATCAGCGTGGCCGCCACGACGGTGGCGGTAAGTTCGGCCGGAGCGGCCGGCACGTTTAAGGCGTGCGTCGTCACCGACACCGGCGGCATCAACGACAAGTCGTTCAACGCTTCGGCGTGGGCCGGTCTGCAAGCCGCCGCCAAGCAGGATTCAAGCATTGTTCCCTCGTATCTCTCGTCGACCTCGTCGGCTGACTACGCGCCGAACATCGCCAGCTTCATCGGCAAGGGCTGCGGCATCATCGTGACCGTCGGCTTCTTGATGGACGCCGCGACGGCCGCCGCCGCGAACGCCCACCCGACTCAGAAGTTCGCGATCGTCGACGACCTGCCGTCGGCTCCTAAGAGCCACGAGCTCCTCGCCCTGCAGTACGAGACCGACCAGGGCGGTTTCCTCGGGGGCGTACTCGCCGCGGGCCTTTCCAAGACCGGAACGGTCGGAGTGTACGGTGGCGAGAACTTCCCGGCGGTGACCCTCTACATGAACGGTTACGTCGCGGGCGTTCGCTACTACAACAAGACCTACGGCACCAAGGTGAAGGTCCTGGGTTGGACTCCTGGTAAGGGTGCGTGCAGCCTCGCCGCGTGCGCCGGCAAGGGAACATTCGTCGGAAACTTCACCGACCAGACCGCCGGAAAGACAATCACCGCCGGTGACTTCGCCGCTGGCGCTGACATCGTGTTCCCCGTTGCTGGTTCCGTGGGCCTCGGCTCGGTGGCCGCCGCCCAACAGGCTGGTGCCGGTCACTACGTGATGTGGGTCGACTCGAACGGCTGTGTGTCAGACGCGACTGACTGCAAGTACTTCGTCGGTACCGTCGCCAAGGGCGTTGAGCCTTCGGTCGAGGCGGCAGTCCTCTCCGCCGCCAAGGGCACCTTCAAGGGTGGTTCCTACATCGGTACGTTGGCGAACAACGGTACCCAGCTGGAGCTCGGTGGTGTGAAGGTTCCTGCGTCGCTGAAGGCGAAGATCGCCACGGCGAAGGCGGGCATCATAGCGGGCACGATCTCGGTGAACCCGAACAAGTACCCAGCCAGCTAAGCGTTGTTAACGAGTCTTCGTGACTCAGACGAGAGGCCCGGGCACCATCAGCCCGGGCCTCTCGTCTGAGTACGATAAGCCACTATGCGATTAGAACTGCGCGGGATCACCAAACGATTCGGTTCCTTCACCGCGAATGATTCGATCAGCATCACCGTCGAACCAGGACAGATCCACTGTCTGCTCGGCGAGAACGGCGCTGGCAAGTCGACGTTGATGAATGTCCTGTTCGGGCTCTTGCACCCCGAGGAGGGCGAGATACTCATCGACGGCGAGGCGACCACGTTCGCCGACTCGGGAGAAGCCGTTCGTCGTGGGATCGGCATGGTCCACCAGCACTTCATGCTGGTACCGGTGTTCTCGGTCGCCGAGAACGTGGTGCTCGGATTCGAACCGACCAAGTCATTCAACCGCGTCGATTACAAGCGGGCCACCGAGGAGATTCGTCGGATCTCCAAGGAGTTCAACCTCGAGGTCGACCCCGACGCCATCGTGGAGAACCTCCCGGTCGGTCTACAACAACGAGTAGAAATACTCAAGGCTCTGAGTCACGACGCCGAGCTCCTGATCCTGGACGAGCCGACCGCGGTGCTGACGCCCCAAGAGATCGACGCCCTGATGTCGATCATGCGTTCGCTCGCCGCCTCGGGAAAGTCCATCCTTTTCATCTCACACAAACTCAAAGAGGTGAAGGCCGTCTCTGACGTCATCACGATCATCCGCCAGGGCAAGGTCGTCGGCACCGCGAAGCCCACGGCCTCCGAAGGGGAACTGGCGTCACTGATGGTGGGACGAGAGGTGATCCTCACCGTTGAAAAGTCGGCGTTCGCACCGGGCGCAGAGGTACTGGAGATTCGCGACCTGGTCGTGCGCGACGATCGCGGTCTGGTTGCCGTGAACGGTGTATCACTCGACGTTCGAGCGGGTGAAATCCTCGCGTTGGCCGGCGTGCAGGGCAACGGCCAGACCGAACTCGTCGAAGCTCTCACGGGCATTCGACCCGTCGAATCCGGCACCGTCACACTGAACGGTCGCGACATCACCAACGTGACACCCCGCCAAGCGCTCGACGCAGGTATTGGCCACATTCCCGAGGACCGTCAACGCTACGGACTCGTGCTGTCGATGTCGCTCGCGGACAACCTGGTGCTCAACACCCCCAAACGCGCGCCCTTCGCCAAGCACGGCACAAGAAATCTCCGCGCCGTCGATCAAAACGCCCACGACCGGGTCCAGGAATTCGACATCCGCACGACGTCGATCCGCGAGCTCGTGAGTTCCTTATCCGGGGGCAACCAGCAGAAGGTCATCGTCGCGCGCGAGCTGTCGAGGCCCCTCGAAGTGCTCATCGCGTCCCAGCCCACCCGGGGTCTAGACGTCGGATCCATTGAGTACGTGCATCGCCAGATCGTCAAGCACCGAAACGAGGGCAATGGTTCGCTCATCGTCTCGTCCGAACTCGACGAAGTGATGGCCCTGGGCGACCGGATCGCGGTGATGTTCGCGGGAAAGATCAGCGGCATCGTCGAACCTTCGGTGAGTCGCGAGGAGATCGGCCTCCTCATGGCGGGAGAGACGCAGGTCGAGCATGTCTGATTCGGTCGCTACCGTGCCCGACGCCATCAGGCCGCGACGCCATCTCCTGCACCGGATAGGTTCCCAGGACCCGATCGTGGTCGCCGCCCTCGCGCTGGTGCTCGGCTTCATCGTCGGGGCGCTCATCATTATCACCACCACGCCCGCCGTACTCGACGCGTGGCGGGGTATCTTCCACAGTTGGGGCGCCCCGGGCCACGCGCTCAAGGTCTCCTTCGACAACGTCGGTGCGGCGTACCGCACCATGTTCACTGGTTCTATTGTCGACCCGCAGGGTTTCTGGCATTCGCTGACCACGGGCAAGGGTTGGGATGCCACCCTCACGCCCATCTCGGAGACACTGACGTACGCGACGCCGCTCGTCATCGTGAGCATCGGGGTCGGTATCGCCTTTCAAACGGGCATCTTCAATATCGGCGCCAATGGTCAGGCGGTCCTGGGTGGCATCATCGGTACCGCCGCGGGATCAATGATCCACATGCCGACCGTGGTTCACATTCCGTTCACGTTGTTAGCGGGTATCGCCGGCGGCGTGATCTCCGGCGCCGTGCCGGGCGTGCTGAAGGCCCTCACGGGCGCCCATGAGGTGATCGTCACGATCATGTTCAACTACGTGCTGTACGCCTTTCTGCTCTTCGCAGTCCTCTCGACTGCGCTCCAACAGCCCGGCCAGCAGAACGACATCTCGCGCACGCTGGACCCCTCGGCGCAACTGGCGCCAATCTTTGGTGCCAAGTCGGGACTGCGCGTCAGTTGGGGCGTCCTCGTCGCCGTCGCGGTCGTTATCTTCGCCTGGTGGCTACTCGATCGCTCGTCGCTCGGCTTCGAATTCCGCGTCACCGGGGCGAATCCGCAAGCCGCTCGGGCTTCCGGGATGAATGCACGCGTCATCGTGATCGTGGTGTTTCTCATCTCGGGCGGGCTCGCGGGTCTCGCGGGTGTCGTGCAGGTCGCGAGCACGACCCACTACATCGACGGCGTGTTTCTCATTGGCAACGCCGGCATCGGATTCACGGCGATCACCGTCGCGCTGCTCGGGCGTAACCGTCCCATGGGCATTGTCTGGTCGTCACTCCTTTTCGCTGCCCTCGGCGTCGGGGGGCGAGCCATGCAGGCCACGACCGGTATCCCCCTCGATCTCGCCACGGTCATTCAGTCGGCCGTGGTGCTCTTCGTCGCGACGCCGGTACTCGTGAAAGAGATCTTCCGGTTACGTGGCGCTCCGAGCCAATCCGTCGAACTCGCGACGAAGGGATGGAACTCATGAGCGTCGAGGAACTTACGCCCTCACTCGACACGCCCTCCGTTCGAAAGGTGCCGGTGGGTCGCACGCGCGTCATCGGGGTGATCATCGTCGTCATCGGCCTCTTCTCGCTCATCGCGCTGGGTCTTAATACTTCATCGCGAGCTCACTCCGCCCTGACGTTCAGTCCGGTCGATATCCTGACCAACGCACCGTGGCATCTCGGTACCCTCACGCTGCTGACCTTTTGGACCAACGTGATTCTGGCACTGATCATGATGGGCGTCGGCATCGAAGTGTTGTGGCGCCAACCCCGGCGTGGGGTGATGGGCAGGTTCGGCTTCATCTCGGTCTTGTTCCTGCTCGCGCTGCTCTTTTGGGCCGTGCGCACGCCAGGGCCATCCCAGGTCTCCTTCATCGATCTCACGTCGATCCTCGTGGGCAGCTCGGAAGTGACCATGGTGCTCATCTTCGGTTCGTTGTCCGGCGTGATGTGCGAACGCGCGGGCGTCGTCAACATCGCCATCGAAGGTCAGTTCATCGCGGGCGCCTTCGTCGGCGCCTCGATCGCGTCGACGACCAGCAACTACTTCTACGCCGCGATCGGGGGTCTGGTGGCGGGAGGAATTATCGGTTGGATCCTGGCGTTCCTTGCGGTGCGCTATCGCTCGGATCAGATCATCGTGGGCGTGGTGTTGGTGACGATGTTGAGCGGTCTGTCGTCGTATCTCAACCTGCAGATCTTCACGCCCTACCCCAAACTGAACACGGGCAACGTACTGGGGAACTTCGCTATTCCGCTCTTGGACAAGATCCCCATCATCGGGCCGGTCTTCTTCAACCAATCCGCCTTCTTCTACCTCATGCTGCTGCTGATCGGTGGCGTCAGTTTCGCCTTGTTCAAGACCCGCTACGGACTGCACGTGCGCGCGGTCGGCGAACACCCCCACGCCGCCGCGACCGTCGGGATCAACGTGGCGCGCGTGCGCTACATCAACGTCGTGCTCGGCGGCGCGATCGCTGGCGTCGGCGGTGTGGCCTTCATCAGCCAACAAGGTCAGTTCCAGCCCGGAATCACGTCGGGACTCGGCTACATCGCTCTCGCGGCGATGATCTTCGGACGCTGGCGCCCGTCAGGCGCGGTCGTGGCCTGCGTGCTATTCGGCATGTCGGTCTACCTCGCGGACAACCTGCAGACCTACAACATCCCGATCTCGACCGAGATCCTCACCATGTTCCCCTACATCATCACGATCTTCGTGGTCTCGGGGCTCGTCGGTCGCGTGCGAGCGCCGGCCGCCGACGGTCTGCCGTACCAGGCGGGTTAGGCGCGCGAACCCAACGTGCGCACCACCTTGGCCGCTCGACTCATCGCGAGCTCGAGGGATTGATCACGACTTCGACCACTGAGCCTTTTCGACAAGTACGCGCCCGTAGCGGCGTCGCCCGCCCCCGTGGTGTCGACGACCTCGACCTCGCGCGAAGGCTTGGCCACGAGTTCGCCGTCGCTCACGACGAGCGCTCCCCCGGGACCGAGGGTGACCACGACCTCTTCGGCGTGGGCGCGAACGACGGTCAGGGCTCGTTGGAGACTCTTCGACTCGCCCAGCGCGCACGCTTCTTCTTCGTTGGCGAAGAGAAAAGTCACCCGACCAATGGCCTTCAAGAACTTGATCGCGCCGAGTTGGCGCAGCGGGCCGACCGAGCAGACGTCGACTGAGGTACTCGCGCCGAGTTGACGAGCGGAACCGAGCGCCTCGGTGGCGATCTTGCGAGTGCGCGGATCCAAGAAGGTGTAGCCCGAGACGTGCAGGTGATCAAAGGGGACGGCCAGCGCATCGCGCACCGCGTCGTCACTGAGTCGCGCGTTGACGCCGCGGTCGGTGAGCATGGCGCGCTCCCCGTCGTCGTTCACGAACGCGACGACGACACCGGTCGAACCAGGAAGGATCTGCACCAGTGGTGCCACGCCGGCTGAACGAAGGTCCGAGAGGAAGACCTCGCCGGCCGCATCGTGGCCCACGGCACCCACGAAGGCCACGTGATGATCGAGCGCCAATTCAACCGCGACATTGGCGGCCGAACCCCCTCGGCCGAGACGAACCTTCGAGGCGGTGTCGCTGGTGATGTTGACTGGTTCGAGGGCCCGCACCACGACATCGACCATGGCGTCACCCACGACCAGGACGCGCTTCTGGTTCACGGGCGCACCTTCGTGAAGGCTTGGGCGATCTCACCCGCGAGCGCCGCGTTCGACACGACGAGGTCGCGATTGACCTGCACGCTCTCACCCGCGGTGAAGCGCGCGAACTCTGCGAGCAGCACCGGTGTGACTTCCTTTCCCGTCACGCCCAGGTGGTTCGAGAGAGCGAGTGCACTCTCGAGAGCGTGGTCGTGGGTCTGGGCGTCCAACTGTCGATCTTCGGGGACGGGATTCGCGATCAACATGCCGGTGGGAGAAAAGAGCCGGTGATTCAAGAACGCCAGGGCCGCTTGAGTGGCATCGTCGACCGACCAGTCGAGGTCGAAACCACTGCTCGCGCGGTAGAAGCCGGGAAACCTCGTGGTCCGAAATCCTACGATGGGCACGCCCAGCGAATCCAGTCGCTCGAGGGTTGCGCCGATGTCGAGGATCGACTTGACACCCGAAGCCACTACGAGCACTGGCGTGCGCGAAAGAGTGGTCAAATCGGCGGATTCGTCAAAACTCTGCGCGGCGCCTCGATGAACACCACCGAGTCCTCCCGTCGCCATCACATCGATGCCCACGTGATGCGCCACGGCGATCGTGCCCGCGACGGTGGTCGCGCCGTCGGTGGCGACCGCCAGCGCGATGCCGAGGTCCCGCGATGACAACTTCGCCGCTTTTCGTTGTGGTGACGCGAGCTCCTCGAGTTCACTCGTGCTCAACCCGACCACCACGCTGCCGTTGAGCACGCCGACGGTCGCGGGCACCGATCCAGAGTCTCGTACCGCTTGATCACAGTCGCGAGCGACCTCCAGGTTGATCGGCGCAGGCAGACCCTGGACGACAATGGTCGTCTCCAGGGCGACGACGGGACGTGACTCGCTCAGAGCGGTGGCGACTTCGTCGCTCAACACGACATGGTGTGCCAAGGAATTGTTCACGCTGAGCGAAGTGTACTGTTACCACCGTGAGTTCGTTGAACGAAATCCCTTGGGACATACTTCGTGAGCGAGCGATTCACGCCACTTCGACGTCCTACAGCCCTTACTCACACGTAAAGGTGGGAGCGGCCGGCTACACGACAGACGGCCGCGTCGTCGAAGGAGCCAACGTGGAGAACGCAAGTTACGGTCTCACGCTGTGCGCAGAGTGCTCGCTCGTGAGCGACCTCACCCGACAGGGCGGTGGACGTCTCGCCGCCGTGTCAATCGTCGCGGGCGACGCCAAACCCATCGCACCCTGCGGACGCTGTCGCCAGCTGCTCTACGAACACGGTGGCAGCGGGCTGCTCGTCGACGCAGGCCCCGACGCGCCGCCACGGCACCTGCACGAGCTCTTGCCCGAGGCGTTCGGCCCCGAAGACCTCGGGATACGCGCGAGTCCATGACATTCTCCGCGGTCGACGTCATCACCGCGAAGCGTGAGGGCGCCGAGATGAGTGACGAGCAGATCACCTGGGTGCTGGACGCCTACCAACGCGGCGACGTCGCCGAAGAGCAGATGTCAGCGCTCCTCATGGCCATCTTCTTTCGGGGCATGGCGGAGCAGGAACTGCGGACGTGGACCGATCGAATGATCGCGTCGGGCGAAACCCTCGATCTTCGAGGACTCTCTCGACCGAGCGTGGATAAGCACTCCACGGGCGGCGTCGGCGACAAGATCTCGCTGATCCTCGCGCCCCTGGTCGCCGCCTGCGGCGCGGCGGTGCCGCAACTCTCGGGTCGGGGCCTCGGCCACACCGGCGGTACGCTCGACAAGCTCGAGTCGATCCCGGGCTGGCGGGCCGCACTCTCCAACGATGAGATCCGCGAGCAACTTGAATCAGTCGGCGCGGTCATCTGTGCCGCGGGCGCCGGGCTGGCACCCGTCGATCGTCGGCTCTACGCGCTGCGCGACGTGACGGGTACGGTCGAATCAATTCCGCTCATCTCGTCGTCGATCATGTCCAAGAAGATCGCCGAGGGAACTCAGGCGCTGGTGCTCGACGTCAAGGTGGGACGCGGCGCGTTCATCAAGACCATCGAACGCGCGCGCGAACTCGCCTCGACGATGGTCGCGCTGGGCGAAGGTCACGGCGTGTCGACCGTGGCGCAACTCACCGCGATGGACCAGCCGCTGGGCCGCGCGGTGGGTAACGCGCTCGAGGTCATCGAGTCGGTCGAGGTGTTACGTGGCGGCGGCCCCGACGACGTTCGCGAACTGACGCTCGGGCTCGCACGCGTCATGCTCGAACTCGTGGGCATCGATACCGACCCGCAGGTGAAGCTCGATGACGGCTCCGCTTACGAGGTCTACCGATCGATGATCGCGGCCCAAGGTGGAGACCCGGACGCCGTGCTGGCTCCCGCGGCGCTGCGCGACGTCGTCACCGCTGAAGCGAGTGGCTACGTCACGGCCGTGGACGCGCTGCGCGTCGGCTTCGCGGGGTGGCGCCTGGGAGCGGGCCGCGCCCGCAAGGAGGACCCGGTGAGCGCGGGCGCGGGCGTTCTGTGCCTCGTGCGAGAGGGCGACAAGATCGGCGCGGGCGAGCCACTCTTCGAGTTGTACGCCGACGACGACGAGCACCTCGTGCGTGGACGCGACGCGATCCGCGACGCCGTCACCATCAGTGACGACCAGCCCTCGCTCGCCCCGATCCTGCTCGAAAAGATCACGAAGTAATACCCAGTCACCTTGGCTAGCCTTGGCTCATGGCAGAGCCGGCACTCACGCGCGAGGTCATCGAGAAGGCCCCTAAGGTCCTCTTGCACGAGCACCTCGACGGGGGACTTCGACCCGAGACGGTGCTGGAGCTTGCGCGTGACATCAACTACCGCGGACTGCCGACCAAGGACCCAGTTGAACTGCGCGAGTGGTTCGTCGCCGACGCGCCGGGCAGTGACCTCGTGCGCTACCTCGAAGGCTTCCGCCACACGACCGCACTCATGCAGACTAAGGAGCAACTGCATCGCGTGGCGAGCGAGAGCGCACTCGACCTCGCGCGCGACGGCATTGTCTACGCCGAGGTGCGCTTCGCACCTGAACTGCACCTCCAGCGCGGGCTCACGCTCGACGAGGTCGTCGAAGCCGTGCTGGAAGGTTTCGCCCACGGCACCCAACAGGCCACCCTCGAAGGTCGGAGCATCGTGGTGCGCGCCATCCTTTCGGCGATGCGCCAGGCCAACGAAAGCGAAGAGATCGCCGCGCTCGCGGTGTCATTCCGTGACCACGGCGTGTGCGGGTTCGACATCGCCGGACCCGAGGACGGGTTCCCACCGACCGAGCACTTACGCGCTTTCCACCTCATCCAGCGTGAGGACTTCCACATGACCATTCACGCCGGCGAGGCCTTCGGGCTCCCTTCGATCTGGGAGGCGGTGCAGTTCTGCAACGCAGAACGACTCGGTCATGGCGTGCGCATCGTCGACGACATCAAGCACGTGGGCGATTCATACGAGCTCGGGCGACTCGCGAACTACGTGCGCGACCGGCGAATCCCACTCGAAGTATGCCCCACCTCGAACGTCCATACCGGCGCCGCCAAGTCGCTCGCCACTCATCCGATCGAGGTGCTGCGCCAACTGCGATTCCGCGTCACACTCAATACCGACAATCGCCTGATGAGCGGTATCTCACTCAGCACCGAGTTCGAGAACTGCGCCGCCACCTTCAACTGGACGCTCGCGGATATGGAATGGTTCACACTCAATGCCGCAAAGAGTTCGTTCTACCAGTTCGACCAACGCCTGGCAATGATCAACACGGTCATCAAGCCCGGCTACGCCGCGTTGCGCTCGCTTTAGAACGCGAGCAACGCCGCCAGATCGTCGCGCACGCGCGCAAGTTGTTGTGCCGCGTCGTCGCGTTCTCGAGCCAGGTCGGAGGTAGAAACCGGTCTCGACGTCACCTCGATGTAGGCCTTCAATTTCGCCTCCGTGCCCGAAGGACGCACGACTACCCGCCCGCGCTCGCCGAGTTCCAGGAGAACGCCCTCGGTGGGCGCGAGTCCGAAGGCGCCCAAGGCCAGATCGACCGCGCCGGTCACGTCGAGTCCACCCAGGGATGTGGGCGGCGTCGCGCGAAGTGCGTCGACTTTCTTCGCGATGACGCCCAACCCGCCGGGTTGATCGACGCGAATAGAGAGTTGTGCGCCGGCGTGGACGCCGAAGTGACTCTCGATTTCGTCGAGTCGGTCGAGCAGGGTCTGGCCCGCCCGGGCGAGTTCGTGCGCGAGTTGACACAAGGCGAGCGCCGCGGACATGCCGTCCTTGTCCGCCACCAGGGGGTCGACCGCGAATCCCAGCGCCTCTTCGTAGCCAAAGCGCAGTACTCCTTGGCCGGCGGCGCGTGAGATCCACTTGAAACCCGTCAGTGCCACGGCGTAGCGGACCTTCGCCTCCTTCGCCATCGCTTCGAGCAGGGTCGACGACACAATGCTGGTGGCGACCACGTCATCCGGACCCGCGCCAACCAGCAGTGAAGACGCAAGCAACCAACCAATCTCGTCGCCGCGCAGAATTCGCCAACCCTTCACTGAGCGCACCGCCGCGCCCAGACGGTCCGCGTCAGGATCGTTGGCGATGACGAGCGTCGAGTTCGCGGCTTGCGCCCGCGCGATCGCGAGGTCCAACGCACCAGGTTCTTCGGGATTGGGGAACGGGAGCGTCGGAAAATCACCGTCCGGTGCGAACTGGGCCTCGACCAAGGCAACGTCGGTGTAGCCGGCCGCCGCGAACAACTTGGCCATCACCGCGCCCCCGACTCCGTGCAGCGGCGTATAGGTGATGGCCAGATCACTCGAGTCGACCCCGAAGCGCGCGACCATGTGTTGCGCGTAGCCGTCCAATACCGAAGGATCGACGACGTTGTACAGGTCACCCGAGCGCTCGCCGCGACGAGGGGATGAGGCACTCGCCATGAAGCCCTCGACGATCTCGTCACTCGGGGCGATGATCTGACTGCCGCTCTGGTCGTAGAGTTTGTAGCCGTTGTCGCGCGGCGGATTGTGGCTCGCGGTGACCATGATGCCCGCGGCGAGACGGAGGGACTTGACGACGTAGGGCACGAAAGGTGTCGGCAGGGGTTCGGGCATCTCGAACACGCGCACGCCCGCACCGAGCAAGACCGCCACCACCTCGTCATTGAACTTCTCCGAACCGTGACGCGCGTCGCGGCCGACGACGACGCCCCGGCCGAGGTCGACGCCGGTGACCTCGAGCCAAGCGACAACGCCTTGGGTCGCGCGCGACACGGTGGCGCGGTTCATTCCCGAAGGTCCGGCCATCTCGGGGCCGCGCAGGCCCGCGGTGCCGAAGTGCAGGGGCGACGTGAACCTCGTGCGAAGTTCTCGCTCGTCGTCGACCTCGAGGAGTCGCTCGAGCTCGCCGCGGTCCTTCGCGTCAGGATCGTTCGCGATCCACAGCAGCACTTCTGCGAGGAGGATCTTGTTCACAGGACCGGGACGAGTCGCGCCAGCAGCGCGCCGAGCGAACTCGCGGCGTGCTCACCCGCCTCGAGCACCTCGAGGTGGTTGAGCGCCCCCGCGGCGACGCCGGCGGCGAAATTCGACACGAGACTGAGTCCGAGCACCTCGGCGCCCAGGTGGCGCGCGGCAATCGCCTCGAGAACGGTCGACATCCCCACGAGCGTGGCCCCCATCGTGCGGGCCATCGCGACCTCGGCGGGCGTCTCGTAGTGTGGTCCGCGAAAACCCGCGTAGACCCCTTCGCCGAGCTCCGGAACCGCTTCGTGGACGACACCGCGAAGTCGCTTGCTGTAAAGATCGGTCAGGTCGACGAAACGAGTGGCGTACGGCGACGGAGGCGGCGCACCTTCCATCGGCGAGGTCGCGGTCAAGTTGAGGTGGTCGCGCAGTACCACGACGGTGCCGGGGCCCTTGGCTGGATCGATGCCGCCCGCGGCATTGGTAAGCACGACGGTCTTGGCGCCCGCGGCGATGGCGGTGCGCACCGGGTGGACCACCTGGTCGGCCGAGTTGCCCTCGTAGAGGTGCACCCGCCCCGCGATCAACAGCACGTTCTTGTCACCCACGCGCACCGAAAGCAACTGGCCGTTATGGCCAGCGACCGTCGGCGCGACGAAACCGCTGAGTGAGGATGCGACTATCTCGCTGCTGGGAACGCCCAGCGCCGACGCGCCTTCACGCCAACCCGAACCCAGCACGATCGCGAGATCGTACGCACCGATGCCGGTCATCTCGCGCAACTCGCTCGCGGCTTGGCGACTCAATTCGTAGGGATCGGCCATCATTGTCCTATCGTGTGCCACACGGTGGAGGTGTCGATGAACGCGCGCAGGCGACGCGTGGGATCGGTGTCGTTCTGCCTCGGGCGAAAGACGCGCTTAATCGATCCGGCGGCGATGACGTTGAGCTCGCTGGCCTGGTCAACGCCGACTCCTGCGAGGTCGATGCCGTCGATGTCCTCGTGACTGGCGAGTGTCGGTGCCAATTCCGACGTGACACCGGTGATGATGTTGAGTACGCCCGCGGGAAAGTCCGACGTGGCCGACATCTCGCCCAACAACACCGCGGGCGTGGGTCGCAGTTCACTCGCGACTACCACCACGGTGTTGCCGGCGGCGAGTGGCGCGAGGACCGCATCGACGAAGCCTTCGAGTGACGATTCCTGGCTCGCGAGCACGGCCACCACTCCCGACG
>Ga0181519_10000237_pt1 | contig 51920 bp, 50 predicted proteins | sample PEATcosm2014_Bin_26_FD_121102 | JGI IMG/M metagenome (GOLD analysis project Ga0181519, IMG submission 121102) | Peatland microbial communities from MTU Mesocosm Facility, Houghton, MI, USA - PEATcosm2014_Bin02_10_metaG | ecosystem: Environmental > Terrestrial > Soil > Wetlands > Peat | place...
GACGGAGAGGAAACCGTAGAAGGTGATGAGGGCTGCGAGCCGGGTCGCCCGGTCGTCGATGGACCGCCTGATGACGGCCATGATGACGCTGAGAGGCTGGTGGGACTGCTGGAAGTCGTCGAGAGACTTCGCGGCCCTGGCGAAGGCTCCGTGCGATCCGGCCATGGCCGAGTCAGCTGGCTGACACGAGCAAGCTGTGCTCGCTCAAAGGCGAACCTGGACATCGCACCAGGCGCCGGGGAAGTGGCGGGATGGCCTCGCGCCAGCGTGCCGGCGCGAAGGCTGCCCGCGGGGCCGAGCAGGCGGGGGCCGTGAGGTCCTCTCGATTCGAACCGAGCCGAGAGGTCGGCAGCGTCAGCATCTTGCAACAGTAGCGAGGCACGAGACACGTGCCCCGGTCCACCGGTCCGGATTCCACCCTCGATACGGTGGGGCCATCCAACTCAGGAGGTCCACGTGACGGCTCCACTTTCCGCATGGGACCTCGAGCAGGGCGATGCCGCTGCTCGGGCACTGCACAAGGTCTGGTGGCTGTTCCTCGTCGACGGCATCATCTCGCTCGTCATCGGATTCCTCGCCCTCTCGTGGCGCCACGAGACGCTCACCGCCCTCGCCATTTTCCTGGGCATCTGGCTGCTGGTCGTTGGCGTGGTCCAGTTCGCCTCCGCCTTCGCCGCCATCCGTGAGCGCTGGCTGTATGCGGTCGCGGGATTCCTCACGGCCGCCGTCGGCGTCGTCACGATCGTCTGGCCCCACATCACCCTGTTCGTGATCGCCATGCTCCTCGCGTGGACCCTGCTCGTCTGGGGGATCATCTACATCGTCGCGTCGCTCATGAGCCGCGAAGTGCCCCACTGGTGGATCGGCCTCATCAAGGGCATCGTGCTGATCCTCCTCGGAGTCTGGGCGATCCGGCATCCCGGCAACGCGCTCACGGTCCTCGTGGTCGTGTTCGGACTCGCCTGCGTGTTCTGGGGGATCCTCGAGCTGATCGCCGGCGTTGTCGCTCGGCACGCCGGCAGGGAGTGGGAGCGCGAGCGCGCCGCCCAGGCCAAAGGCTGATCGGGGCACGACGCGAGAGATCTCCCGGCAGAATGGGGGGATGGAAACCTCCCGGACCGTCCTGACCGATGACGAGCGCGCCAGCCGGCTCGCCGCGCTGCGCGAGCTCATCGAACTGATGCGCCCCGCCGTGCAGCAGGACGGGGGAGACCTGGTGCTCGTCGGTGCAGACGTCGAGACCGGGGTCGTCGAGGTTCAGCTGCAGGGCGCGTGCTCGAGCTGCGCGATCAGCTCCTCGACGCTCGAGGGAGGCGTCGAGAGGATCCTCACGGGTCGTCTGGACTGGGTGACCGAGGTCCGCGGCGGCGTTGATGAGTCGGCCGACCTCGTGGAGTCGTCGTTCCTCGGACGGGGCGGCTACGTTCCGAAGGCCTGAGCGCCCACACCGGCCGCTCAGGTCGAATCACCGAGGTGCATCGCCGGATGATTGATTAGTTATACTAAGTAACCATGATGGCACGCACTGAGGCTGAGACGTCGCTCGCCGAGACGGCACAGCGGCTCCGCACCGCGGTCACCCGTCTCAACCGCCGGCTTCGTTCCAGCTCGCTCGGAGGGGTGTCTCCCGCCCAGGCATCCGCCCTGGCGATGATCGATCGTCTCGGGTCCCCGTCGCTCGGGGAGCTGGCGGCCGCCGAGCAGGTCCAGCCACCGACGATCACGCGGCTGGTCGCGTCCCTGGAGCGCGACGGCCTCGTGCAGCGACGCGTGGACGGCGAGGATCGCAGGTGCCTGCGCGTCACGCTGACCGCGTCGGGTCGACGCGAGCTCTCGAGCATCCGGGTCAAGAAGGCCGCGTTCATCGAACAGCGGCTGGCAAGGCTCGAGGATGACGAGCTCGATGCAGTGGTGCGGGTGATCGGCATCCTCGAACGCTGGTCCGAGGAGCCATGAGGATCTTCAGGCGCGTCGGCGGACGGACATTCGTGTCCCTGCGGGTCCGCAACTTCCGGCTCTACTTCATCGGCCAGTTCATCTCGATCTCCGGTACCTGGATGCAGTCGATCGCCCAGGCGCTCCTCGTCCTCACCGTTTTGCACGGGACCGCCGTCGACCTGGGCATCACGATCGCGCTCCCGTTCCTCCCGATGCTCCTGTTCGGACCATTCGGCGGGTTGCTGGCGGACCGGTCGGACAAGCGCCTGGTGCTCTACGCGACGCAGTCAGCCGCCGGCATCCTCGCGCTGACGCTCGGGGTCCTGGTCTCGACGCACGAGGTGAGCCTTCTGGCCGTGTGGATCCTGGCCCTCCTCCTCGGAGTGGTCAACCTGTTCGACAATCCCGCCAGGCAGTCCTTCGTCCAGGAGATGGTCGGGCGCGATCTGCTCTCCAACGCGGTCTCGCTGAACAGCGCATTGATGAACATGGGGCGCGTCGTCGGTCCGGCGATCGGCGCACCGTTGATCGTCATCTTCGGGTTCGCCACCTGCTTCTACGTGAACGCGGCGTCCTACGTGGGCGTCATCGCCGCGCTCGCGCTGATGCGGTCGAGCGAGATCACGCGGATCCGCACGGTCAACCGCGACAAGGGCCAGGTACGCGCCGGCCTCCGCTACGCATGGAACCAGCCTCGGATCCGCGAGGTCATCGCGTCGGTCGCGGTGGTCGGCACACTCGCGTTCAACTTCACAGTCACCCTGCCGCTCCTCGTGACCAGGGTCCTGCACGGCGGACCGACGGAGTACGCCTACGCGATGATGTCGATGGGCTTCGGCGCCGTGCTCGGCGGCCTCTACGCCGCCCACCGGTCACGGCCGACGGTCCAGCTGCTGAGCGTGCTCGGCATCGGCTTCGGGGTGCTCATCGCGGTCGTGGCGGCCTCGCCGAGCGTCCTCGTGTGCTGCCTGGCGCTCGTCCCCATGGGCGCGATGTCGATCGCGTTCGTCTCGACGGCGAACGCCACGCTCCAGCTGCTCACCGAGGAGCAGATGCGCGGGAGGGTCATGAGCCTCTACGCCATGGCGTTCCTCGGCTCGACGCCAATCGGCGCCCTGCTCATGGGATGGATCGCCGACGCCTCGAACGCGCGCGTCGCGCTGGGTGTCGGGGCGTTCGCGACATGCGCCACCGGCCTCTGGCTCTGGATCGAGGTCCACGACCGCACAGTTGCCTCGTCGGCGATGCCGACAGGCTCGGTGGCCTAGACGCCCTGGGGCTTCGGCTCCTTCGGGAGGCCGAGCGCGCGCTCGCCCACGATGTTGCGCTGGATCTGGGCCGTGCCTCCCCAGATCGTCTCGGAGCGGCTGAAGAAGAAGCTCGCCTGGAGGTCGCTCACGGGGTAGTCGTCGCGACCACGCCGGATGCCGGGAACGAACCCCTCGCCCTCGCCGGCCCCCGAGAGGATCTGCCCGTCCATCCCCAGGATGTCCATGGCCAGCTCCATCGTCCGCTGGTGCGCCTCGGACCAGAACATCTTGTTGCAGGCGCCGAGCTTGGCCGCGTGCTTGGTGCCGTTGAGCGCGTCGGTGAGGTTCCGGTACCCGTTGATCTGCATGATCTTGATGTCCTGCCACGACCGGACCAGTCGATCGCGGATGACGGCGTCCTCGTTCCTCCCGTTCGCCTTCGCGTCGCTGACGAGTTGCTGCCACTCCTTCAGGAAGCGGCGGTACCCGGTGGTCGCAGAGCTGCCGCGCTCGAAGCCCAACGTGGTCATCGCGACCTTCCAGCCGTTGTTCACCCCGCCGATCACGTTGTCCTTCGGGCAGCGCGCGTCGGAGAAGAACACCTCGTTGAACTCCGCGGTCCCGTCGGGCTGGGTGATGGGACGGACCTCGACGCCGGGCTGGCGCATGGGGACGAGCATGTAGGAGATGCCGGCATGCACCGGGACGTCCGGGTCCGTGCGCGTGAGCAGGAAGACGTAGTCAGCGGTCTGGGCGAGCGTCGTCCACACCTTCTGCCCGTTGATGACCCACTCGTCGCCGTCGAGGACCGCGCGCGTCGAGAGCGATGCGAGGTCGCTTCCCGAGTTGGGCTCGCTGAACCCCTGGCACCACGAGGTCTCGCCCCGCAGGATCCCCGGGAGGAACCGCTGCTTCTGGTCCTCGTCGCCCCACTGCAGGATCGTGGGCCCGACGAGCGTGTCCCCGAAGAAGTCAGCGCGCAAGGGCGCGCCCGCTCGCACGAACTCCTCGTTGAGCACCACCTGCTCGAGGATCGAGAGCCCCTTGCCCTGGTACTCGGTCGGCCAGCTCGCGCAGATCCAGCCGCCGGCGAAGAGCTTCTTGGTCCATTCGGCGTTGAACGAGGCGCGCTCCTCGGGGGTCATCGAGAAGCCGTCGTCGAACCAGCCCTCCGGGAGGTTCTCCTCGAGCCACGCACGGATCTCCTTGCGGAACAGCTCTGCTTCAGGGGGGTACGAGAGGTCCATGACCGAATCGTAGCGATGCGGGGGCGCACCCTCCGAGGCGCGCGTTTGCGCCGATCGGGGCGTTGCGGCGACCATTGGAGCCCCTTCACCCCCCGGGAGCCCGCACGTGCCCACATCACCTCGTCGTATGGTCCGCGAGCTCCGGGAGTCCTGGGACCGGTCGAAGGCGATCGTCGTCCCCGATCGCGTCGAGCCGCGCCCGCCCGAAGCGGGGGGACGGCGGGTCGCGTTCCTCATCTACCGGGGCAACCCGAGGTGCGGGGGCCAGGGCGTCTACACGCGCCACCTCACGAGGGAGCTGGTGAACCTCGGGCACTCGGTCGAGGTCTTCGCGGGACCTCCGTGGCCCGAGCTCGACGAGGGGGTGGGCTTCACCCCTGTCCCCGGGCTCGACCTCTACCGAGATCCCGATCCGTTCAGGATCCCCGCCCTCTCCGAGTTCCACTCGCTCGCGGACTGGACCGAGTTCGGGATCATGCTGACGGCCGGCTTCGGTGAGCCGCTCGCCTACTCGATGCGGATCGCCGACCTCCTCGGCGACCGGCGGGGCGACTTCGACATCATCCACGACAACCAGTGCCTCGGGTCCGGAATCCTCAAGCTCGAGCGGTCCGGCTGGCCGATGCTCGAGACGCTCCACCACCCCATCACGGTGGACCGCTCGATCGCCCTCGACCACACGACCGGGCGCTGGCAGCGGTTCACGACGAACCGCTGGTTCGGGTTCCTGCGCATGCAGGTCCGCGTCGCGCGCCAGCTCCCCGCGGTGCTCACGGTCTCGTCGAACTCCCGGATCGACATCAACGCCCAGATGCAGGTGCCGCTCGACCGCCTGACCGTCGTGCCCGTGGGCGTCGACCACACGGTGTTCCGGCCCTACGAGGGCGCGGCGAAGCGGCCCGGACGGATCATGGTCACCTCGTCGTCCGACGTGCCGATGAAGGGACTCGTGCCGCTGCTCGAGGCCGTGGCGAAGCTCCGCGCCGAGCGCGACATCGACCTCGTCGTCATTGGCAAGCCCCGCGAGGGGGGACGGGTCGCCAAGGCGATCGAGCGCCTCGGGCTGGACGACATCGTGACGACGGTCACGGGGGTGACCGATGAGGAGCTCGCCCGGCTCTACGGCGAGGCCGAGGTCGCCGTCGTGCCCTCCCTCTACGAGGGCTTCTCGCTTCCCGCGATCGAGGCGATGAGCTGCGGGGTCCCGGTCGTCGCGACGACCGGGGGCGCGCTGCCCGAGGTGGTCGGCGAGCACGACAGGACCGGGGTGCTCGTCGCCCCGAACGACCCCGAGGCCCTGAAGGTGGCGATCGGCAGGCTGCTCGACGACCCCATGGCGCGCGCCCGCCTGGGTGCCGCGGGCCGCGAGCGGGTCATCGAGCGGTTCACATGGCAGGTGACCGCACGGGGCACTGCCGCCTGCTATGACGCCGTCCTGACCGGCAAGCCGCTGCCCGCGTCCATGGCGTTCGACTGATGCTGACCGCCGACTACGACCGGCTGGGCGTGCTCCGCGGTGACCGCGTGCTCGACCTCGGGTGCGGCTTCGGTCGGCACGCCTACGAGGCGGCGCGACGCGGCGCCGAGGTGATCGCCCTCGACGCGGGCCGCGACGAGGTGGAGGGCGTCGCCGCGACGTTCGCGGCGATGGAGGAGGCGGGCGAGCTCGATGCGCGGCGGGTCCGGGTCGGGGCGATCCAGGGCGACGGGCTGCACCTGCCGTTCGCGGACGGGACCTTCGACCGCGTGATCTGCTCCGAGGTGCTCGAGCACATCGAGCAGGACACCTCGGCGATGGGCGAGCTGGCCCGCGTGCTGCGTCCCGGCGGCACGATGGCCATCACCGTGCCGCGATTCGGGCCTGAACTGATCAACTGGGCGCTGTCCGACGAGTACCACAACGTCCCCGGCGGGCACGTCCGCATCTACCGGCGCAGCGTCCTGTTCAGCCGACTCGAGTCCCAGGGGCTCGAGGTGACGGGCACCGGCTACGCGCACGGCCTGCACAGCCCGTACTGGTGGCTGAAGTGCGCGGTCGGCACCACGAACGACCAGCACCGCGCGGTGAAGGCGTACCACAAGGTGCTCGTGAAGGACATCGTCGAGGCGCCGCGGTCGACGAGGCTCGCGGACCGGGCGCTCTCCCCGCTCATCGGGAAGTCCTTCGTCGTGTACCTGCGCCGGCCCGGTGACCAGGGCGCTTCGCCGGTCGCATCCCGCCAGGGGGCGACGGCGTGAGCGACTCGCTCTCGATCGGCACGCTCCCCGAGCTCCCCGGGGTCCTGAGCGCCGCGCAGGTCGCCGAGACCGGCGACTCGCTCGTCCGCCTCCAGCGCGACGACGGGATGATCCCGTGGTTCGAGGGCGGGCACTGCGATCCGTGGAACCACGTCGAGGCGGCGATGGCGCTCACCGTCTGCGGGAGGGTCGACGCGGCCGTCCTCGCCTACGACTGGCTGTGCGCGATGCAGCTCGCCGACGGGAGCTGGTTCAACTACTACCTCGGCGACCGGGTGAAGGACCCGCGGATCGACACCAACGTGTGCGCGTACATCGCGACGGGGATCTGGCACCACTTCTGCGTGACCGGCGACGAGGAGTTCCTTGCAGGGCACTTCGAGGCGGCTTCGCGCGCCCTTGACTTCGTGCTCCGCTTCCAGCTCCCGGACGGGACGATCCGCTGGTCGCTCGACTCGACGGGCCGCGCCGAGCACTACGCCCTGCTCACCGGATCGTCGTCCATCTTCCATGCGCTGCGCTGCGGCGTCACCGCTGCGGAGCAGCTGGGCGCGGCGCGACCGGACTGGGAGCTTGCCGCGGGGCGGCTCGGCCACGCGATCGCGCACCATCCCGGGTCGTTCGCCCCCAAGAACGAGTTCGCGATGGACTGGTACTACCCGGTGCTGTGCGGGGCGCTCGACGGCGCGTCGGCCGCGCGCCGCCTGGACCGCAGCTACCCGACCTTCGTGATCCGCGGACTCGGCGTTCGGTGCGTCTCGACCAACGACTGGGTGACCGCCGCGGAGACCGCCGAGTGCGCGATCGTGCTCGACGCCGTCGGCAGGCGCGAGGAGGCGATCGGGCTGCTCGCCCAGACCGACGGGCACCGCCGCGACGACGGCTCCTACTGGACGGGCATCGCGTATCCCGAGCTCACGACCTTCCCCGCGCTCGAGTCGACCTCGTACACCGCGGCGGCGATCGTGCTGGCCGCCGATGCCCTGAGCGACACCACCGCGGCGGCGGGCCTCTTCCGCGGCGAGCGGCTCGCTCCGGCGCTCGACCTCCCGGCCGGCCGGTGCCGAGGGGCCGCGTCCGCGGAGTGCACCGCGCCGTAGCGGGCCGGCGTGCCTGCGCGGAACGAGGCGGTCAGGCCGATGGACGTCGAAGGACCCTGAGGCTGCCGGAGCCCGACACCTCGACGAAGCCCTCGCGGTGCGCCTCGAGGTACAGCTCGTAGGGCGGCCGCCCGCCGTCGGCGGGATCCTCGAACACGTCGTGGATCACGAGGATGCCCCGCTCGTTGAGCTTGGGGACCCATGCCCGGTAGTCCGCCCATGCGACGTCGGCAGCGTGGCCGCCGTCGATGAAGCAGAGCGACAGGTCCGCGTCGAGGTGCGAGGCGATCGTGACCGAGTCCCCGACGAGCCCGATGACGGTGGCCTCGAGCGTGGCGTCGGCGATCGTGCGCTGCCACGCGGGCAGGGTGTTCAGTCGGCCATCCACCGGGTCGGCGAGCTCGGGGTCGTAGTGCTCCCAGCCCTCCTGCTGCTCCTCGGAGCCGTGGTGGTGGTCGATCGAGAAGACGGTGGCACCGGTCTCCTCGGCAGCGGCGCCCAGGTACACCGTGGACTTCCCGCACCACGCGCCGATCTCGATGATCGTGGCGGACGCGAATGCGCGGCCCGCCTCGAGCGCGGCGCCGAAGAGCGCCTCGCCCTCGTCGTCGGGCATGAAGCCCCTCGTCGCGCGTGCGAATGCGAACAGCTGCTCACGTCGTGTCGGCATCGGACCTCCCCATGCGACCCTTGCAGCCCGGGCGCCCGGTACGCAACGCGGGACCTGCCGGGCCCACGTTCCTCAGCTGGTTGCGAGCGTGTAGATGGAGAAGGCCGCGAAGCCGAGCAGGATGACCCCGCCGCCCCGGCGGATCACCGAGAGGGGCAGGAGGCGCAGCAGAGCCCGGCCTCCGAACGCCCCGATCGCGGAGACCATGACGAGTCCGGCGAGGGCGCCGACCGCGACGCTGGCCGGTTGGTGGGTCTTCGCGACGAAGTTCGCCGTCAGGATCTGGGTGAGGTCCCCGAACTCGCCGATGAGGATGACCCCGAAGGCGCTGAGCGCGATGGCGCGCCCTCGACGAGGCTGCTCCTCGTCCGCCTCTCCCTCGCCGCGTGCTTCCTCCTGCTTCTCGGGGACGGCCAGGAGGTAGATCGCGCCGGCGAGGAAAAGCAGCGTGACCACGATCTCGAGGGCCGTGCGCGGAAGCCTGCTGAGCAGCGCGCCTGCAGTCACGGCGATCGCGACGTGGACGACGAAGGCGCACGATGCTCCGATCCAGACCCACAGCGGCCTTCCCCGCGAGCCCATGATGACCGTCGCGATCATCGTCTTGTCCGGGAGCTCGGCCACCGCGACCACGACGAAGACCGTCAGGATCGTCGCGAGGTTCACGGGTGCGGGCTCGTCAGGGTGTGAACATCGCGGCGAGACCCGGGCGGACGCGCTCGGCGAATGCGACGCCCATGAGCATCCGCTCGATGTCCTGCTCCACCTGGCGCTGGCCCGACTCGACGGGGTGCTCCCGGTGGAAGGTCGCAACCCGCTCGGCGAATGCCCGGTCATCGATGAACGTCGTGACCGAGCGCACGAGGTATGCGGCCGACTTCGACGGCATGGTTCGCGCCAGCTCGTCCCAGCGGCCGGTCATCCTCACCCACGCGGCCTTGCCGCCCGTCCGGTTCGCGAGCACCGAGAGGACGACGAGCGGCACGTCCTGGAGCCGGAACTCCGTGAAGCACAGGTCGAACGTCCGCTCCGTGAGCGCGACGTCCTGGAACTGCGTGAGCGCCCGGCGGTACCGCTGCTCGGACTGCGGGTCCTTGGCCGAGCGGAAGCGGGCGAGCGCCTCGTCGTAGTCGCCGGGCCGGTTGACGGCGCCGACCGTCGAGAGCACGGCGCCCGCGAGGTCCCCCTCGACGGCGCCGGTGTCGAAGCGCCGAAGCGCCTCGGCGCGCACGGCCTCGTCGGCCCCGATCGTCCCGAGGGCTCCGATCAGCGTGCCGCGCAGGGTCTGGGTCCGATCGCTCTCCCCGGGAGTCGCCTCCCAGCCGAAGTGCTCGAGCTGGGGCCCGAACAACGATCGGACCGATGCGGAGACGGCGTCGCGATCATCCTCTCGTGCGGCACGGTAGATGATGCCGAACGCGGAGGCGATCGTCGTCCAGGTCGCGGGCTCGACCTCGTTGCCGAGGCCGCGCGCCAGGGTCAGCAGGTCGCCGATCGTGCGGCTCCCCGCCAGCGCGAGCGCCCAGGTGTCGTTGACCAGCACGGAGCGCTCGAGCTCGTCGAGGGCGTCGAGGGACCCCGCGATCGCCTCGAGCTCGCTCGTGCCGTAGCTCGTCCGGTAGACGCCCGACCCGCCGGCGTTGGCGATCGCCGGGCCGGCGGTCGCCAGCGGCTGGGGCTCGGCGCCGAGCAGCTGACGCGCCACCTCGGTGCCGTGCAGCGGTCGCGAGCACACCGGGACGAGCCACTCGAGCCCGATCGCGCTCTCCGCGGTCCTGGGAGTGAAGCTGAAGGGAGCCTGGGAGATCGCCCCGTCCTCGACCGTGATCACCGGGTGGCCGCCCTGGAGGATCCAGGTGTTCATCATGCTCGCGACCGGTTGGCCCGAGACCGCCTCGAGCGCATCCCACAGGTCCGCGGTCACCGTGTTGGCGTGGGCATGGTCCTTCAGGTACCTGCGGATGCCGTCGCGGAAGGTCTCCGGGCCGAGGTACTGCTCGAGCATCCGCAGGACCGACCCACCCTTCTCGTAGGTGAGCATGTCGTACATGCCCTCGGCATCGTCCGGCGACACCACCTCGTACTCGATCGGTCGCGTCGTGTGGAGCGCATCGATGTCGAGCGCCATGTCGCGCGCGATGCCGAACTGGACCCAGCGCTTCCACTCGGGGCGGAACGCGTCGCAGCACAGCTCCTCCATGAACGTGGCGAACGCCTCGTTGAGCCAGATCCCCTCCCACCACTGCATCGTCACAAGGTCCCCGAACCACATGTGCGCGAGCTCGTGCGCTACGACGTTGGCGACCCGCTGGATCTCGAGCTGCGAGGCCGTCGCCGGGTCGACGAGCAGCGCCGTCTCGCGATAGGTGACGCACCCCAGGTTCTCCATCGCGCCAGCGGCGAAGTCGGGCACCGCGATCATGTCCATCTTCTCGCCCGGGTAGGGGATGTCGAAGTACTCCGAGAAGAACCGCAGCGCGAAGGCACCGATCTCGAGCGCGAACTGCGCCAGGTGGCCCTTGCCAGGGGCGTACGCGACGGCGAGGGGGACGCCGTCCACGTCGACGGTCGGCGTCGATTCGAAGGGACCGACGACGAACGCCACGATGTACGTCGACATCCGCATGGTCGGGGTGAACCGGACCGCGCGCCGCCCGTCGTCGAGCAGGGACTCCTCGGCGACGGGCGAGTTCGAGTAGGCGGCGAGCCCGGGTGGGACCACGAGGGTCACCTCGAAGGTCGCCTTGAACGCCGGCTCGTCGAAGCAGGGGAACGCACGGCGCGCGTCGGTCGACTCGAGCTGGGTGGTTGCGATCACGTGCGAGGCGCCCGAGTCGTCGGTGAACGTCGAGCGGTAGAAGCCGCGCAACTGGTCGTTGAGGATCCCTCGGAACGTGAGCGAGAGGACGCACGGGCCGGGCGGGAGCAGCGCCTCGAAGCTGAGCGTGGCGCGCTCGAGCGCCTCGTCGTAGGTCACCGTGCCGACGAGGTCCTCGCGTCCCTCGATGGTCGCTCGCGGCGGATCCAGCTCGAGCTCGAGGGCGTTGAGGACGATGGAGGTCGCGCCCTCGGCGAGCTCGACATCGATCTCGGCGGACCCGGCGAACGTCGCCGCATCGAGGTCGGGCTCGAAGCGCAGTCGATAGGCCAGCGGCGTCACGTTGGCGGGCAGGCGGTAGGGATTCACGGTGTTTTCCGGCATCCGACGACCCTAGACCCCGGCCCCGCGCCGTCGGAAGGCGGCTAGGTGAGTGTCGCGTCGAGCAGGGGCCGCTCGCGAGCCGCGAACCGGGCACCGGTGAGCATCCGCTCGATCGCCTGGTCGATCCTCGACTGGCCCGTCTCCACGGGGTGCGTCCGATGGAAGTCGGCGACCCGCTCGGCGAATGCCGGATCGCCCACGAACCCCGGGATCCCCGCACCGAGGGTGAACTGCATCAGCGGCGGGACCTTCGCGAGCGTCTCGTCCCACGTGGCGGCGAGCTGCTCCCAGGCCGACCTCCCGCCGACCCGGTTCGAGACGAGCGTCGCGAGCAGGTAAGGGGCGTCCGCCGTCCTGAAGAGATCGAAGAGCTCGCGAAACGTCTGTGCGGCGAGGTCCGCATCGGCGATCGACACGATGCCGACCTGATAGCGCTGCTCGGTCTGGGGGTCCCTCGCATCGCGGTACCGCCGAATCATCTCGTCGCGGTCACCGGGACGGTCGAGCGACGCGACCACCGAGACGATCGCATCGGCGAGGTCCCCATCGAGTGCGCCCGCCTCGAAGCGGCGCACCGACTCGGCACGCACCGCCTCGTCCTGCCCGACGGTGCCGAGCGAGCGGATCAGGACTGCTCGGACCTGCTGGGCTCGCTCGTCGTCCCCGTCCGCCTCCTCCCATCCGAGGTGCGCGAATGCCGGTGCGAGCAGTCTGCAGGCCCTCGCAGCGAGCACCGGTCGCTGCTGATCGTCGACGACCCTCGAGAGGAACGAGAGCGCCAGCTCCACCACCCGCCAGGCCGAGGGCTCGATCCGGGTGCCGAGCCCCGAGGCGAGGGTCAGCAGGTCGCCGATGGATCGCTCGCCGGCCTGCGCCAGGGCCCAGGTGTCGCCGAGGAGGCCCGTCAGCTCGAGATCGGTGAGCGACCCGAGCGAGCCTGCGATCACCGCGAGCTCGCTGGATCCGTAGCTCGTCCTGTAGACGCCGGTGCCGCCGGCGTTGACGACGGCCGGTCCCTCGATCGAGAGCGGCTGGGGAGCGTCGCCGAGGAGCTGGCGCGTGAGCACCGTCGAGCCGATGGGCCTCGAGAGGACCGGCACGAGCCAATGGCTGCCGATCGCCGAGGGACCGTCTGGAGGGGAGAACATGAACGGCTTCTGCGAGATGGCGCCGCCGCTGACCGACACCACGGGATGGCCGCCCTGGTGGATCCAGGTGTCCATGATCTCGCCCACGGGCTGGCCGGATCCGCTCTCGAGCGCAGCCCAGAGGTCCGCCGTCACGGTGTTCGCGTAGGCGTGCGTGCGCAGGTACGTGCGGATGGCGTCGCGGTAGGTCTCGGGGCCGAGATACTGCTCGAGCATTCGCAGCACCGACCCGCCCTTCTGGTACGTGATGGCATCGGCCATGGCCGTCGCCTCGGCGGGGGAGCGGACCTCGAACTCGATCGGCCTGGTTGTGTGCAGGCCGTCGATCGCGAGGCCGAGCTCGCGCTGCTCGGAGAACCGGTCCCACGTGCGCCATCCGGGCCGGAACGCGTCGACGCAGAGGTACATCAGGAACGTCGCGAATGCCTCGTTCAACCAGAAGCCCTCCCACCACTCCATGGTCACGAGGTTCCCGAACCACTGGTGCGCGACCTCGTGCGCGACGACCGCGGCGACCCGCTCGAGCTCGCCCCTCGACGCGGACGCCTCGTCGACGAGGAGGAGCGTCTCTCGGAAGATGATGCAGCCGACGTTCTCCATCGCGCCGTAGGCGAAGTCCGGGACGCCGACGAGGTCGAGCTTCTCGCCGGGGTAGGCGATGTCGAAGTAGTCCGAGAAGAAGCGCAGCGAGAAGGCACCGATTTCGAGCGCGAACCGCGCGAGATGGGCCTTTCCGGGGGTGCAGACCACGGACAGGGGCACGCCGTCGACGTCGACGACCTCGGTCGCCTCGAGCGGGCCGACCACGAGGGCGACGAGGTACGAGGACATCGTCATCGTGGTCTTGAATGTGACCTCGCGCCGGCCGTCGGCCAGGAGCGTCTCGGAATCGATCGGGGAGTTCGAGTACGCGGGCAGGCCGTCAGGGACGACCATCGTGACCGAGAAGGTTGCCTTGCACGCGGGCTCGTCGAAGCAGGGGAACACCCGCCTCGCCTCGGTGAGCGCCAGCTGGCTCGTCGCGATCGTGCGCTCGCGGCCGTCGGCATCGGTGAAGGTCGAGCGGTAGAAGCCGACCAGGCGGTCGTTGAGGATGCCGGCGAAGCGGAGCACGAGGACGGCCGGCCCGGCGTCGAGCTCGCGGTCGAGGGCCATGGTCATGCGCTCGCGTTCCGGATCGAACGACAGCTCAGCCACCCGCAGCTCGCCATCAGGCAGCGCGACGTGCCCCTGGCCCACGTCGAGCTCGATCGCGTTCAGCACGATCTCGCTCGTGGCTGAGCCGATCTCGACGTCGATCTCGACGGTTCCGGCGAATGTCAGGGCCTCCAGATCGGGCTCGATCCGGAGCCGGTAGGCCGAGGGAACAACGGTTTTCGGGAGCCGATAGTCGGTCCGCGCCTCGTCAGTCATGGGCGGCACCCTAAACCCTCTACCCTTGCGCCGTGGAAGTGACCACCATCGTCGAGATCACGTCGCGCCCAGAGCCTCCCCGCCTCGACGTCGTGGGCATCGGCAACGCGCTCGTGGACGTCATCGTGAACGCCGATGAGGAGCTCATCGAGCGGCTGGACCTCACGAAGAGCGCGATGACCCTGATCGACCTCGACCGGGCCGAGATCATCTATGGCGCCATGGGGCCGGCCCTCGAGGTCTCGGGCGGGTCGGCCGCGAACACGATCGCGGGGATCGCGTCGCTCGGCGGGCTCGCGGGCTACGCGGGCAAGGTGGCGGACGACCAGTTCGGCAGCGTGTTCAGCCACGACCTCTCCGCGCTCGACGTCGAGCTGGACCTCGCCGTCGCGCCGAGCTCCCACGGGGCGACCGGACGCTGCCACGTGCTCGTCACCCCGGACGCCCAGCGGACCATGGCCACGCACCTCGGCGTCGCGAACTCGCTCGTGCCGGGGGACCTCTCGGGCCACTTGTTCTCGCGGACGTCGATCACCTACCTCGAGGGCTACCTGTTCGACCTCCCGCCCGCGAAGCAGGCGATCCGCGACGCCGTGCGGCTGACCCACGCCTCGGAGGGCTCGGTCGCGCTCTCGCTGTCGGACTCGTTCTGCGTCGAGCGCCACCGGCGGGACTTCCTCGAGCTGCTGACGACCGACGTGGATGTCGTCTTCGCGAACGAGACGGAGGCGTGCGCGCTCTTCCGCGTCGACAAGCTGGACGCGGCGATCGAGGCCTTCGAGGAGATCGGGGTCCTCTCTGCGATCACGCTCGGACCCCGGGGCGTCGCGGTCGTCTCACCGTCGGGCGTCGTGATCGTCCCGGCGTGCGAGGTCGAGACGGTCGTGGACGCGAACGGCGCGGGCGACCTGTTCGCCGCCGGGTTCCTGTTCGCCCTCGCCCGCGGCGGCGATCCCGTGGAGGCGGCCGAACTCGGATCACTCTGCGCGGCCGAGGTCATCGTGCACCTGGGAGCCCGGCCCGTGGCCGACCTCCAGGAGCTGGCGCTCGCCGAGGGCCTGCTCTAGCCCCGGGGCTGGATGCTGCGGATGTACGCCGCCATCCGGCCGTCCTCCAACGCCAGCGTGTCCTCGGCGTCGAGCTCGGCGTCGATCTTCTTGGTCTGACGGTCCTCGTAGCGGACCCACAGGATCGTGACCGGGATCATCGCGAGGAGCATCAGGGCGTCACCGCCGATCCACATGATCGCGCCGCCCATCTTGATGTCCTGGAGGACCGTTGGCCCCCAAGGGCGGTGGAGCGTGTCATAGATCGGATAGGGGTTGTGCGATGACATGACGAGGGCGAGCCCCGTGAAGGTGTCCACCGGGACGGCCGCCATGAGATAGACGAGGCGCAGGCCCGGGTGCAGCGGATGCGGACCACGCTCGAGCCCGAACACATTGCGAAAGAAGAGGTAGCCGACGACGAGGAAGCCGATCTGCTCGAGGTGGTGGATCCACAGGTGGCTCATCATCAGGTTCATCAGCCCCGTGAGGTGGGTGAGGGGGATGAAGACCGCGTAGGCGACGAAGCCGAAGACCGGGCTGAGCACGACCCCGCCGACGGGACCGTCGATGAAGCCGTCCACGACGGCCTTGGGTCGCCCGCGCAGCGACGCGGACGCGAGGTCCAGGGGTGCCGCGAGGGCGAAGAGGGGTGCCGCGATCATGATCAGGAAGAGGTGCTGCACCATGTGGACGCTGAAGAGGACCATGTCGTACACGCCGAGCACCGACTGGGTCGCGATGAAGGTGACGAGGATGCCGAGGACGAACGAGAGCGTCCTCCACCGTGACCAGTACGGCACCCTCCGCACGCCGAGCAGGTACGCCGTGAGAGCGCCGAGCAGCAGGATGTTGGGGAGCCATCCGAGGTTCCACTGCCACAGGTGGGTCCAGCGGAAAGGCGGGGGCAGCGGGCCCATGTTCATCCCAGGCACGCGCCCACGCTAGACGCGTTCCACGACCGAGATGGCGGGGGAACCGCCCACATGGGGAACGTAGGATTGACCAGTGCGCTCACGATGGTTCTCGCCCACGAGCCTCCTCCTGCACGTCGCGCTCCTGATCTGGGTCACCGGCTGCCTCGCCGCGATGTACTGGCAGGTCGGCCGCGCGTTCCAAGGGAACCAGCTGAGCTTCATGTACGCCGTCGAGTGGCCCCTCTTCGCCGTCGTCGGCGTGATGGGCTGGTGGGCGCTGCTGCACATGGAGCCGGTCACCGAGGAGGAGAAGGCCCAGCGCCGTTCCCACGAGGAGCGGATGCGTGCAGCGGCGCAGGCGGCCAAGCGCCGTCCCGAGGACGAGGACCCGGCGCTGGCCGCCTACAACGACCACCTGGCGCGCCTCGCAGAGGAGGACGAACCGAAGCGGTGGAAGCGGTGAACCGGTGGTCGGTGCGGCTCGGCGTCAAGGCGGGACCGCGCCGGCCACCATGCGCGCCAGGGACGCCACTCGGCGGATGCGCCCATACTGTCCCTGTGGGATCGGAACACTGATGGCCGCGAATCCGTGGCTCGGCCGTCGCGTCATCGCCTATGCGCACCAGGGAGGTGCCTGGGAGGCGCCGTCGTCCACGCTCCACGCGATCGAGCGCGCCCTGCAGGTTGGGGCGACGGCGATCGAGCTGGATGTCCACGCCACGAAGGACCGCCGACTCGTCGTCTGCCACGACGAGACCGTCGACAGGACGACGAACGGAACCGGCAAGATCTGCGACCTGACCTTGGAGGAGCTCCGAGCGCTCGACAACTCGTACTGGTGGGCGCCCGGTGCGGACGTCAGCCCGGGCCTCGGGGCCGACGCGTATCCGGTGCGGGGCCGAGCACCGGCGGACCACGACTTCGGCGTCGCCACGCTCGCCGAGGTGCTCGAGCGGTTCGAGGGGGTCGTCGTCAACCTGGACATCAAGCAGACCGCACCGGACGTCGAGCCCTACGAGGCGCTGCTGGCCGCCGAGCTGCGCAGCCACGGCCGGACCGACGACGTGATCATCGCCAGCTTCAGCGATGTCGCCATGGCGGCATTCCGCGCGGTGGCTCCCGAGTTCGCCACATCGCTCGCGACGATCGAGACCGCGGAGTTCTACCGTGCCGCGAAGATGGGCGCGGAACTGCCTGCGACGACGGGCGTGGCACTGCAGATCCCAGCCTCTTTCGGAGGGCTGACGATCCTCGATGAGGCGCTGATCGAGCAGGCCCACGGGGCCGGGGTGGCCGTCCACGTGTGGACGATCAACGATGCCCCCGAGATGCGGCGGCTCGTCGCCCTTGGCGTGGACGGGATCGTCTCGGACACACCCAGCATCCTCGCGGGCGTGCTCTCGGAGTCAGGAAGCGCGTGGGAGGTTTCGAAGAACTGAGAGGGGGCCTAGCCGCGGCCGCAGTTCGGCTTCTTGCCGTGGTTTGCCTTCTTCTTCGATCGAAGTTTCCTCTTGACGGTGCGCTTGGACATGGGTACGAGCGTAGTGCCCGAGTAGTTTCATGATTACCGCACCGCTCCGGTGCCACGGGGAGGGCCGATGGAATCGGGTTGGCTGCTCGCAGGCGGCGAGGCGGTCGCCTCTGCCCAGCGCGTCTCGACGCCGCTGCCGAGGCACCGCGCAATCAGCGCCGCGAAGCGCGGCGAACTCGCCGCGGTCCTGAGCGCGCCCGTCGCCCTTCGGGGCCCGTTGGACGTGATCCGCCTGAAGGACGGCGCAGCGTGCGCGGTCCACTCGGCGCGGAGCCGGCCCCTCGTGATGCTCAGACCCGGCACGGTGGTCGTCATCGCCCACGGCGAGGCGGGCCGCTTCGAGATCACCGAGGGGACCCGCATCGAGCTGCGCTGGCTCCCATGACGGGCGAGCTCCTCATCGTGGCGACACCGATCGGCAACCTCGACGACCTCTCGGACCGGGCCAAGCGCGTGCTCGCGACAGCCGACGTGATCTGCTGCGAGGACACCAGACGCACGAGAGTCCTGCTGTCCGCGACGGGGATCCCCGCTGCCGGCCGGCTCGTCAGCCTCCACGCCCACAACGAGGCCTCCAAGGCCGAGTGGGTCGCGGACCGTGTGGCCGCGGGCGCCCGCGTCGCCTACGTCACCGATGCGGGGACACCGGGGGTGTCGGACCCCGGGGATCGTCTGGTCGCCGCCGTCCTCGCCCACGGTCTCGCCGTGACGAGCGTCCCCGGCCCGTCCGCCGCCATCACCGCGCTCGTCGTGTCGGGGCTCCCGATGGACCGGTTCTGCATGGAGGGCTTCCTGCCCCGGAAGGGCAAAGACCGGGCCCGGAGGCTCGAGGCCCTCCGCGACGAGTCACGGACGACCGTGCTCTTCGAGTCGGCCCCCAGGCTCGCCTCGACCCTGGCGGAGCTCCACGAGGCGCTCGGCGACCGCGCCGCCGCGGTGTGCCGTGAGCTGACCAAGCGCCACGAGGAGGTGCGTCGCGGGTCGCTGGCGGAGCTGGCGGCGCTCTACGCGAACGCGCCGGAGCCGAAGGGCGAGATCGTCCTCGTGGTCGCCGGTGCGTCGCTGCGACAGGTCGACGACGACGCCGTGGCCCGCGCGGTTGCCAATGAGCTCGACACGGGCGCCACGATCCGCGACACCGCACTCGCCGTCTCGGCGACACTCGGCGTGTCGCGACGGCGCGCGTACGAGGCGGCGCTGCGGCTCGCGCCCGAGGACGTGCAGTAGCGCCGGTACGCTGCGGCGGTGGCTCGCTTCTACCTGACGACCCCGATCTACTACGTGACCGACGCGCCGCACCTCGGCACGGCCTACTGCACCGTGAACGCGGACGCCGTCGCGCGCTGGCACCGGGCGGTCGGCGACGAGACCAAGTTCCTCACCGGGACCGACGAGCACGGCACGAAGGTGGCCGAGGCTGCGGAGGCCCACGGGGTGACCCCCAAGGAGTGGACCGACCGGACCTCGGCCCGCTTCCTCGATGCGTGGGAGAACCTCGACATCGCGTACGACGACTTCATCCGGACGACCGAGCCACGGCACACCCAGACGGTGCAGGCTTTCCTCTCCAAGGTCTATGAGAACGGCTACATCTACAAGGGGACCTACACCGGGCTCTACTGCGTCAGTTGCGAGGACTACTACACCGAGGACGAGCTGGTGGACGGGAACTGCCCCCTGCACGGCAGGCCCGTGGTGCACATGTCCGAGGAGAACTGGTTCTTCAAGCTGAGCGACTTCGAGGATCGGCTCCTCGAGTGGTACGACCAGTTCCCCGAGGCGGTGCGCCCCGACACGAAGCGCAACGAGGCGCTCGCGTTCATCCGCGGCGGGCTGCGCGACATCTCGATCACCCGGTCGTCGATCAGCTGGGGCATCGAGGTGCCGTGGGATCCGAGCCAGGTCTTCTACGTCTGGTACGACGCGCTCATCAACTACCTGACCGCCATCGGGTACGGCCGGGACGACGACGAGGTCGCCACCTGGTGGCCGGCGGTGCACCACCTCGTCGGCAAGGAGATCCTCCGGTTCCACTGCGTCTGGTGGCCGGCGATGTGCATGGCGGCCGGCATCGACCCGCCGGCCCACGTCCAGGTGCACGGCTGGCTGCTCATCGGCGGTCAGAAGCTCGGCAAGACGATGGCCCCGGACTCGGACACCCCGATCAGGCTGACCGACATCACGCCCGCGTCGCTCACCGCCCAGTACGGCGTCGACGCCGTCCGCTACCACCTCCTGCGGGACACCTCGCTGGGTTCGGACGGCGAGTTCTCGCTCGAGGGCCTGACCTCGCGGTACAACTCGGACCTCGCGAACAACCTGGGCAACCTGGTCGCGCGAGTGGCGACGGTGGTGGGATCCAAGTGCGCCGCGATCGGTCCCGCTCCGGACCCCGACAGCCCCCTCGCCGCGATCGCAGCCGAGGCGGTCGATGCCGCCGCCGAGGCATGGGGATCCTTCGCGCCGAACCGGGGACTCGAGGCCACCTGGCGGCTCATCGGCGCTGCCAACGCGGCGCTCGAGGCCGAGGAGCCCTGGAAGCTGGACCCGGGCAGGGAGGTCGACCGGGTCATGGGCGACGCCCTCGAGGTACTGCGGATCGTGACGCTCCTCGTCGCGCCGGCGATGCCGGCCACCGCGCGGGAGATCTGGAGGCGCCTCGGACTGCCCGGTGCCCCCGAGGATCAGCTGCTGCCCGATGCCGCACGCTGGGGCGGCTATCCGGGCGGGCTCCCCGTCGAGAAGGGCGAGCCGCTCTTCCCCCGGCGCAAGGACTAGCCCCCGATGGCCGGGTGGACCGACTCGCACTGCCACATCCAGGAGCACTACACGGGCGATTCCGCAAGTCCGGACTCGGCACGAGACGTACTCGAGCGAGCCGTCTCGGCCGGTCCGGCGCTCGAGATCCTCGAACGGGCCGCGGCAGCGGGCGTCACGAGGGTCGTCTGCATCGGGACTGATCTGACGACCTCGCAGCAGGCGATCGCCCTCGCGGAGATCGACGGCCTCCCGGTCGACGTGCTCGCCACGGTCGGACTGCACCCCCACGATGCCTCAACTGGCACTCGAGGGTTGCGGGAGATGGTCGAGGGTTCTCGTTCGGATCGCCTGGTCGGGGTGGGGGAGTGCGGCCTCGACTACTACTACGAGCACTCGCCTCGCGATGCCCAGCTCGCCGCCCTTCGCGACCAGGTCCGCCTCGCCATCGACGCCGATCTCGCACTGGTCCTGCACGTCCGCGACGCCTTCGACGATCTCTTCGACCTGCTCGAGACCGAGGGCGTGCCTGCGCGGACGGTGCTGCACTGCTTCACCGGCGGTCCCGACGACGCCCGCCGCTGCCTCGACGCGGGGATGATGGTGTCCATCTCGGGGATCGTCACGTTCAAGAACGCCGACCTCCTCCGCGAGGCCGTCGCGAGTGTCCCCCTCGATCACCTGCTCGTCGAGACAGACAGTCCCTTCCTCGCCCCCGTGCCGCATCGCGGACGACCGAACGAGCCGTCGCTCGTGCCCGTCGTCGGGGACGCCGTGGCGTCGCTCCTCGGGGTTGACCCCGATGTCGTGCGTGAGGCGACCGCTCGGAACGCCTCGAACGTTTTTCGGTCCTCGGACCCGCGCTGATCTGGGAGGATGCCCCCAAAACCCCTTCGCCACTCAAAGTAACCAGTAGTTACCTAGGGTGAACTGCTGTTTCGGGCAGTGGGTCTTTCCGCGACTTGCGTCCCTCGGAGAGGCTTCCCTAGCGTCCTATGGGTCCCACGGCGGCAAGTTCGCCGGAGGTGCGCAGTCCAGGAAAGAGGGTGGAGATCCTGAGGACGTATCGCGCAAAGGGGCGGTTGGTCGTCGCCGCGTTCGCGGCAGTGACCATGCTTGCCGCCCCGCTCGCGCTGCTGAACAGCGGCGCCGCTTCATCGGCGGCGACCGCACGAACCGATGGTGGCGGGTCCGTGGCGACCGCACCGACGACACTCGGGGCGACCCAGCTCGTCGCGTCCGACGTGCCTGCATCGCGATCGACTTCGACCCCGCGTCGCACCGTGCCCGAGACCCGAGCGCGGCACGAGGCCGCGGTCAAGGCCAACCACGCTCTTCGTGAGCACGACCTGGCCGTGGCGCGCAACCACGTCATCTGGCAGCACGACCGCGCGGTCGCTGCGAACGAGGCCCTCCACGCCCAGGAGGTGGCCGACCAGGCTGCCGCGCGCTCCGAGCAGGCTTCCGCGGCCGCGCATGCCCAGGCCGTCGCCGTCGAGCGCCAGGCACAGGCTGCCCGCGACGCCGCCCAGCAGGCGGCGGCGAGCAGGGCCGAGACCAAGCCTGTGTCCGCTCCCACGCGCGCCACGGAACGCCCCACGGTCCCGGTCGTCTCCTACGGCCAGTCGAGGGTCGGCGCGGCCACCTGGTACGCCTGGAACGCCGGCCAGTGCGCCAGCCCGTTCCTGCCCCACGGGACCATGCTCACGGTCACCGATCTCGCCACCGGGAAGTCGATCCAGTGCCTCGTGACCGACACCGAGGCCGACAACGTCGGACGGGTGGTCGACCTCTCGGAGTACTGCTTCGAGGAGCTCGGCTCGTTGTCCCAGGGTGTGATCGAAGTCCGCGTCAGCTGGTGACGCTCACGCGCTCGCAGGTCTCCGGCCTCCTGCGCGATCACGGCCTTGCTCCGTCGAGGGCACTCGGCCAGAACTTCCTCGTTGACCCGAACACCGCGCGCCGCATCGTGCGGCTCGCCGAGGTGCTGCCGGGGGACCGAGTGGTCGAGATCGGACCCGGGCTCGGCTCGCTGACCCTGGCGCTGCTCGACGCGGGGGCCGAGGTCATCGCCGTCGAGCTGGACCGCCGGCTCGCGGCGGTCCTCGCAGACGTCGTGCAGGGCCGGTGCCGGATCGTCGTGGATGACGCGCTCACGACGGACCTCGCCGCCCTTGCCGGTCCGTCGACCCAGGTCGTGGCAAACCTCCCGTACAACGTCGCGGTGCCCGTCGTGATGCGGCTGCTGGAGGCCGCGCCCTGGGTCGAGCGGATGCTCGTCATGGTGCAGGCCGAGGTCGCCGAGCGGATCGCCGCATCGGCCGGCGACGACGCCTACGGCGCGGTCTCGGTCAAGGTCGGGTACTACGCGACTGCGAAGATCGTCGGCCGCGTGCCCCCGACCGTCTTTCTTCCCCAGCCCAAGGTCGACTCGGCCCTCGTCGCCCTCGCGCGGCGCCCGACGGTGGCCGTCGACCCCGCGATCGTGCCGGAGGACAGGCTCTTCGAGGTCGTCCGGACGGCCTTCTCGCAGCGCCGCAAGATGCTGCGCCGGTCCCTCGAGGGTGTCGTCTCCCAAGAGGCGTTCGAGGCAGCGGGCGTCGCGCCGACCCAGCGGCCCGAGGAGCTCTCCGTGGAAGACTTCGGCAGGCTCGCGAGGCTCACATGACGACCCTGCGCGCCCCGGCGAAGCTCACCTGGTCCCTGCACGTCGTCGGAACGAGGCCTGACGGCTACCACCTGCTGGATGCCGAGATGCTCACGCTCGACCTCGCCGACACCGTGGAGCTGGACGAGACCGAGGACGCGGCGACGCGGTTCACCGTCGCGACGGAGCCCCCGGCCGGAGCGAAGGACGCCGTGCTGGGCAGCGGCGAGCTCATCGGTCGCGCGCTCGAGCTGGTCGGACGGCACGCGCACGTCTCGCTGACGAAGCGGATCCCCCTGGGCGCGGGACTGGGTGGGGGATCGGCGGACGCGGCGGCGGTGCTGCGCTGGGCCGAGTGCACCGATCCCGATCGTGCGGTCCAGCTGGGCGCCGACGTCCCCTTCTGCTGCGTGGGGGGCAGGGCCTCGGTGCGCGGGATCGGCGAGGTGGTGGAGCCGCTCGAACCCGTCTCGCGGACCTTCACGCTGGCCCTGCCGGCCTTCGGCGTGGACACGGCGCAGTGCTACGAGGTCTTCGACTCGCTCGACGATCGCGACCGGCACCACCCGCGGAACGATCTCACGGTTGCCGCCGAGACGGTGGCTCCGAAGCTCGTCGCCGTGCGCGCGATGCTCGAGGACCGCAGCGGGCTCGCCTTCGTGCTCGCGGGGAGCGGCTCCACGATGTACTGCGAGGGAGACCCATTCGGGCTCGCCGGCGTCCTCACCGAGGTGATCGAGACGAGGGATGGACCCGTGCGACTGCTGCTCGCAAGGACGGCGGAGCCGCCCGATCAGTGAGCTACTTGCCCGCGGCGCGACGCTGCCAGCGCGTCTTCTTCAGCATCTTCTTGTGCTTCTTCTTGCGCATGCGCTTGCGGCGCTTCTTGATTAGGGATCCCATGGCCTGTGCCACGCTAGTTGGCTGAGGCACACTGGCGCCAACCGCCCCGGAGGAACGATGACCCGACTTGCCGGAATCGACCATGTGCAGCTCGCGATACCCGCCGGCTCGGAGGCCGCTGCGACAGCGTTCTACGTCGGCGTTCTGGGGCTCACCGAGGTGCCGAAGCCGCCGACGCTCGCCGCTCGGGGGGGCTGCTGGTTCGAGGGCGGCGACGTCGTGGTGCACGTGGGGGTGGACCCCGTGTTCCGGCCCGCGACGAAGGCCCACCCCGCATTCCTCGTCGAGGACCTTGATGCGCTGATCGCGGACCTCGAGGCCGCGGGGCATCCCTTCGAGCCCGACGATGCCATCGAGGGCGTCCGCCGCGGGTACGTGGTGGATCCTGCTGGGAACCGAATCGAGCTCATCGACGCAGCGACGCCTCTTCGGTAGCGGCTGGTCGGATTCCTCAGATCGAGCGCATCGAGTTGTTCCGGGGATTGTGCTGGAGCTCTGCCAAGCCGAGCTCCTCCAAGAGCGGCGGGATGTACATGGCGAACCGCCCGCGCAGCCCCTTCTTCAGGCCGTACCAGCCGCCGATGGGGTTCGAGGCGGAGCGGCCCCAGGCTTCGACCGTCCCCTCCTTGGCCGGCTTCTGCTCGTCGGCGGATCCGAGCTCGACCCAGTCGCCCTGCTCGGCGAGGAACGCGGCGAGGTCGTCGACGCACCGGGCGTCATAGTGCAGGACCGTCTTGCCGACGGTGCACACGAGGATCGCGAGACCGTCCTTCTCGTCACGGTGCAGCGTGTACTCCGACGTGAGCGGCGGGGTCTTCAGCCGCCAGGGATCCTGCTTCGTGCCGCTTCCGTTGCCCATGGACGCCCCTTCCGCAAAGGACGACAGAACTAGCACGGATCACGTCGCATCGCTCGAGGTTCGACGAGATGCACCTCGGGCGTCCGCGGGGACAGCGGACGTGCTGTCGCCCTACGAAGGTGGGTCGAGCAGCAGCGCACGGCGGGGGCACTGGGCCACGGCCGCCTCTGCGACCCTGCGCAGCCGCGCGGGCACCTCACCCGGCTCGTGGCGGCCGTCGGCGGCGAGGAACACGGGGTAGCCCCACTCATCGAGCGCGACGAGCTCGGGGGCGAGCTCCGCGCAGTGTCCGAAGCCGTCGCACGCGATCGGATTCACCCGGAGGTGCGCGATGCTCCTCATCGCCACCCCGCTCCTGTGTGGTCGGGCGTGGGCGCGATGGGGCGTCTGCTCGCGCCCGCACACGGCCGGCCGGACGCGTGGCGCTCGGCATCCTTCCCGAAGACCCGGAGCGCCGAGCGCACCATGCGCACGACGCCGTCAGGGTGGCGGCACGCGCCGCGGCCGTCGACCGCGGCGGTGCGGCGTTCGAGGTGGTCGAGCGCGCGGTGGTCGAGACCGCGCGCGAGCCGGTCCATGTCCTCGGCGATCGCCGGCAGGCCGAAGGCGCATGGACCGCACTGCCCGGCGCTCTCGCGCGCCATGTAGCGGGTGATGGCGGCGGCCTCGACGAGGCCGCACGACGACGACGGGACCGCCAAGACGATGCCCGCGCCTCGCGAGGCTCCGAACGGCCCGAGCGCGGACGCGGTGAGGGGCGTGTCGAGCAGGTCGGCCGGCACGAAGGTGCCCCCGTACCCGCCGAGGAGGAGGCCGCTCACGACGCCGTCGAACCCGACTGCGTCGAGCAGCTTGCGCGACGTGATGTCCGTCGGGGCCTCCACGCAGACGCCCTGCCGGGCCGGCCAGACGCTGAAGAGCGCGGTGCCCGGGGCGTCCGGATCACCGAGGGCACGGAACCAGTCGGCTCCGAAGCGGTCGATCAAGGAAACCTGCGCGAGGGTCTCTGCGTTGTCGACGAGCACGGCGGCCCTCCCGATCCCGAGCTGGCTCGGGCGGTCGCGGCGGAAGGTCGGCACGGCCTCGCCGCCGGCGATCCAGTGGACGAGCGCGGACTCCTCGCCGGCCACGTACCTGCCCGGGGGATTGAGGACCTCGATCGCGACCTCGTCGGTCGCACCCCGCTGGCCGACGGCTCGGCGGATCGCGCGGTCGGTGTCGGGATTGTCCTGCGCGACCGCGACCACGATCCTGTCAGCGCCGATGGCGCGCGCCATGGCCTGTGCGCCGTCGAGCACGAGGTGCGGTGCGCTCACGACCAGGGTCGCGTCCTTGACAGCGGCCGGCTCTCCCTCCATCGCATTGACGACGACAACCCTCCTGCGACTGCGGGACTTCGCGACGAACCGCGCCTTCACTGCGGTCGGGAAGCCGGCCCCCCCGCGTCCCGTGAGCCCTGCGGCGCTGACCTCGTCGAGGAGGTCGGGACGGTGGCGGGGTGCCCCGCGGAGGCGCAGGTGCGCCCTGAGCGTGTCGGCTGGCCGACCGTCGAGCGTCGCGAACAGGCGTGTTGCGCTCGACGGTGCGAGGACGCTCACCTCTCGCGCCGAGACGTCGCGACCCGGCGGATCTCTGGGGCAGGGCGTTGCTGGCGCGCGGCGGCGGGCTTCATCCTCGGAGCGGGGAGCGAGCCACCTCTCGGGTGCGGGTGCAGGACGGTGCGGGCCCCTTGCGGCGTTGCATTTCGGTGCCATGCGAGGCGCCAGGCCCCCGCGGCGAGCACGATCAGGATGCAGGCGGCCACGAGCAGGTCCATCCATGAGTGCCTCATGTCCGAGCCGATCACGACGGTGTGCAGGGCCGCGATGGGGAAGCACAGGTAGCTCAGCCAGTGGATCGCGCGCCACGAGGACGGCGAGATCCTCGAGCGAAGGAGGCTCGAGATGCCCACGGCGAGCATCAGGTCGAGTGCGACGGCGCCCAGTGCGACGTCGAGCGGCCTGTAGTGCGAGGCGAACGGGACGACCACGGCGAGCAGGCCCGTCTTCACGTAGCTGTCGAGCACCGTCGTCGCGACATGGATCGCGACGAAGACGACGGCGACCATGGAGAGGCGGCGGTGGATCTCGGCGACCTCGAAGCGCAGGAGGAAGCGTCCACCGGCCCGCGTCGCCGTGCCGATCCCGAGGACCATGACGACCGTGAGCAGGCAGAGTGCGACGATGCCGGTCGCCCGCGTCGTGTACCAGAGGTACGGGGAGGTGAGGGCGATCACGGGTTCCCCCGTGCATCATCCGGCCAGCCGCCGACGAGCTCGGCCGTCCCGTCTGGGCGGACGAGCCTTCCCGCAGCCCCCAGCTGCGGGATCTCGAACAGGGCGTCCTCGCCCCACACGATGGCCGCGGTCGACAGCGCGTTCGACGCGGCGCACGTGGCGGCGGCGACGGTCGCGAGCGACCAGGTCGTCGAGGCCGACCAGCCGGACCTCGGATCGACGATGTGGTGCACCGGCTGGCCGTCGCGCATCCAGGACCGGAGTGCCGTGGAGCTCGAGGCGAGGGCGCCGGTCGAGACGCAGACCGTGACGTCGCCTCCCGCGGAGGGGTCGGCGCGCGAATCGGACGCCACGGCGATCGGCCAGCCGCCATCGGGCGCAGGACCCGCGACGCGCAGGTCGCCACCCAGCGAGACGAGGCACCCCGTCGACAGGGTCGCCGCGATCCGCTCCGCTGCGAGGTCTGCGCAGCGCGCCTTGGCGGTGGCACCGAGGTCGAGGCCGCATCCCGCGGCGAGCTCGACGGTCCTCGAGTCTCGGTCGATGCGGACTGCGCCGGCCCCGAGGGGGCGAACGACGGTGCGAGCGCCGCGCATGTCGCGGCCTCGGATCCGCTCGATGTCGGTGTCGTAGCCCAGGGCCTCGAGCGCCGGCAGCACGGTCGGGTCGCACGCCCCCATCGTGTACTCGGAGGCCCAAAGTGCCGTCTCGACGAGGTCGAGCAGCACCTCGGAGGCTCGGAAGGGGCCCTTGCCTGCAGCGGCATTGAGCGCGAGCAGCTCGGAGTCACGCCGGAACCTGCTGCACGCGCGCTCGACATCCGCCGTGATCCCGTCGACCAGGTCGCGGGCGGCGGGGAGGGTTGAAGGATCGGACACGCAGACCGCAGCGGTCATGCCCCAGAGCGTGAACGCGTCCGCCGCAAGCTCGGTGGTCGACATCACGATCCCCCGGTCGAGACGACGGGCGGCGAGTAGATCGGCGTCGACGGCACGAACGTCGTGGTCGGTGGCACGACGGTGGGCGTGGGGGCGGTGTCCTGTGATGGGGAGACCGACGGCGCCTGGGTGGTCGTCGTTGTCGAGGGCGGCTGGCTGGCCGCGGGGGTTGGGGTGTTCCCCGCAGCCAGGCCAGCCGAGGTGCCCGCGCTCGCCTGCGAACCTGTGCCAGACCCAGCAGGGGAGGCTGGGAGGACCTTCGCTGCGACCGTGTCATGCGCAATCATCCCGACCAACGCCCCCGTTGCGACCGCCGCCGCTGCGACACTCACCTGGGTAGTGCGGCGGACTCGATTGTTGGCTCGGTCGCGGCGGTGGGTGTCGCTGTGGCGGAGCCGCCTCGGAGGGCTCATTGCGGGCTGGTTGCGATCTCGGGGCTCCATTTCGCCCCCATCTTGGAGGTGGCGGTTAAAGGGGCACCGTGCTCACCCTAAGAAACGAATCAGAACCGATCATGTCCTCGCGGTGACCGGGAGGCTGAGCACCATCTTGGCCCCGCCCAGCGCCCCGCTCCGCTCGACGCGGATCGTGCCGCCCGCCTCGGCGACGACCTGTGCCACGATCGCCAGGCCCAGCCCGGACCCCGGGAGGCCGCGCGCCTTGGGCGACCGGTAGAACCGGTCGAAGACGTGGGTCCGGTCGGACTCGGCCACCCCGGGCCCGCTGTCCTCCACGGTGACCGTGCAGTCGGCGCACGAGACGAGCACGCTCCCGCCCGGCGGGCTGAACTTGATGGCGTTGTCGAGAAGGTTCCCGATCGCTCGCACCAGCCGGTCACGTTTGCCGAACACCCTGCACGGCTCGAGCGAGACATCGAACGTGATCTGCTTCGTCCGGGCGTGCACCGCGAACACCTCGCTCAGGTCCCCCACGAGGTCGTCGAGCTCGATGCTGGTCGCCTCTTCGACCGAGTGCTCCCCGCGCGTCAGCTCGGTGAGGTCCCCGACGAGGCGCGTCAGCTCGTCGACCTGGGTGACCATGTCGTCGGACAGCTGGGTGACATCGCCGGTCTCGAGCTCGTCGAGTCGTCCGAGGACCTGGGCGTTCGCACGCAGACTCGTGAGCGGGGTCCGCAGCTCGTGGCTCGCGTCCAGGATGAGCTGGCGCTGGGAGTCCTGGGAGAGCTCGACCTCCTCGAGCAGCTCGTTGAAGGCCCTGCGGAGCCTGCCCAGCTCGTCGTCGGATCCCTCGGTCACGCGGACCGAGACGTCCAGCGATGCCGCGATCTCCTCGATGTCCCTCGTCATCTCCTCGAGCGGGACGAGCGCCGCTCGCGCGGCGAGCCAGCCGAAGAGCCCGGCGATGAGCACGCCGAAGAGTGCGAGGAGGGCCAGCTTGAAGCCGAGCGACTCCAGCTCGTTCTGGATCCCCTGGATGTCCTCGGACAGGACGAGGGCCGCCGGGGTCGCGAGGACGCCGATCTCCTGGACGACGGTGCCCGCAGGCAGCTGACTGAGGTACTCGCGCACGGTCGCGCCCCCGTCTGTGACCGTTCGGAACTGGGCGGGGGCCTTCCCGCTGGCGACGTCCTTGACGGTCTGGTCCGCCGGCAGCTGCGGGCCGTCCTCGGTGATCGACGCCCCGCTCGGATCGACGAGCTGCACCGAGACGCCCGGGGCGCTGTCGAGGTCGACGACGCCCTGGGGGCCGTAGATCTGGGAGTGCGCGAACGTCAGGGTTGAGTCAGCCGACCCGAGCAGCGCGTCTCGGGCACCTTTGTACGCGACACCGCACGCCAGGATCACGGCGATGGCGACGACGACGGCGGCCGCAGCGGCCACCCTCGTTCTGAAGGTCACGTCTCTTTGAGGACGTAGCCAACGCCCCGGACGGTCTGCAGCAGCCGCGGCTCGCCCTCCTCCTCGAGCTTGCGGCGCAGATACCCCACGTAGACGGCGAGCGAGTTGGTGCCCGTGTCGAAGTCGTAGCCCCAGACCCGGTCGAGGATCAGCTCGCGGGTGAGCACCTGGCGCGGATGGCGCAGGAAGAGCTCGAGGAGGTCGAACTCGACGCGGGTCAGCGTGAACTCGCGGTCGCCCCGCTTCGCATCGCGGGTGGAGAGGTCCAGCGAGAGGTCCTCGAATCGGAGGATGTCGCCCTCGCCCTCGAGTGGGCCGCGGCGCCGGAGCAGGGCCCGCAGCCTCGCGAACAGCTCGGCCAGGTCGAAGGGCTTGACGAGGTAGTCGTCCGCCCCGGCGTCGAGGCCCGCGACCCGGTCGTCGACGGCGTCGCGCGCAGTGACCATGAGGACCGGCGTCATGTCGCCCGTGGCGCGCACGCGACGGCAGATCTCGACCCCGTCGACGTCGGGCAGCTGGAGGTCGAGGATGATCGCGTCGGGGGCTGCGAGCTGGAGCGACTTGATGGCCGACATCCCCTCTTCGTGGAGCTCGGGCTCGTAGCCCTCGAGGCGGAGGGCTCGCGCAAGCGAGTTGCGGACGGCCGCATCGTCCTCGACGATGAGGATCTTCACGGCTTCTTGGCCCGGGTCATGGATGCGAGCCTACTGAGCGCGTCCGAACCGGCGGTTGACGAGGCCATTCACGACCCTCCGGAAGTCACGACGGGTGACGATGACGACGAGGTCGGCACTGTCGTGCCCGACGACGTGCTCGACGACGAGCTCGATGTTGCGGTCGAAGAGGAGCCGGAGCTTGTCTGCGTCGGGGTCAGGACCGAGGGGGAGGAAGTCGCACCTGACCCCGACGCGACGGCTGCGACTGACTTCGGGGAGCCGGCGAACAGTCCGCCGAGCCCGGCAGCGGCACCGAGGGCGAGCACGCCCGCCACGGCGGTCACCGCGTGGACCCGACGCACCGCGACGTCGCGGTGCGCGGGGGAGAGCGTCGTCGTTCGTGCGTCGGTATCCACGGCTCGCTTTGTGTGCATGATCCATCGTCGCGCCACCGCCTAAGCCGCTGGCGAGGGCGGGCTAAGAGGCCCGGAAGAATGGCCCCGGGGCTGTGCGCAAGGCAGGCGCGTTACGGTTGCTCGGTGGCAGCGCGGGCGCGCGCGGTGGTCGATGGCGGGTAGTTCAATCGGCAGAACGACGGACTTTGGATCCGTAGGTTGGAGGTTCGAGCCCTCCCCCGCCAGCTAGGAATCGAGGAACCGGGCAAGCACCTCGGCCAGGATCAGCGGTTGGTCGCCCTGCACGGAGTGCCCCGCACCCTCCACGTGGATGACGGTGGCGTCCGGGCACCGCCGGCGCAGCTCGGCCTCGTCCTCGTCGTCGACGACCGACCCTGCCGCCATCCCCCGCACGAGGAGCAGCGGGACCGCGACGCTTGAGACGTCGTCCCAGAGCGCCCCTGCATCGAAGGCTGCCGGGACGGGGGGCTGTTCGTGGCGCTGGTGGCGCCAGACCCATGTCCCGTCGTCCAGCTGCACCGCATTGTGGAGCACACCGCGACGAAGCGAGCTGACCGATCTCGTGGGGTTGTGCTCGATGGCGCGCGCGAGGATCTCGTCGAAGTCGCTGAACGCCCTCGGACCATTGACGAACTGCCTGATGTGCTCGCCCTTCTCGGCGTTCACTCCCGGCGTGACGTCGATCAGGGCCACCTTCGAGGCGACGGCCGGAGTCCGCGCTGACACAACGAGCGCGACGAGCCCGCCGAGCGACATGCCGATGACCGGGATGTGCGCGATCCCAAGTGCCCCGAGGGCGGCGCAGACGTCGCGCGCGTGGCCCTCGACATCGGTGGATCCGCCCGGGGCCACGTCCGAGTGGCCGTGCCCGGGCAGGTCGAACGCGATGATCGGCAAGCCGAGCGCCAGTGCGACCGTGTCATAGGTGTGGGCGTTCTGCGCGCCTCCATGCAGGAGGACCGCCCGAGGCGCGGTCGTTCCCCAGCGCAGCGCGCTCAGGTGCCGGCCCGGGGCCACCGCGACGGTGAGCCGCTCCACTTCCGGCTGCCGCTGGAACGGGATCGCCCATTCCTGGGCGTTCTCGCGGAGCATCGCGAACTCTTCATATTCAATCCGGGGCACAAGCGGAGGCTAGGGCTCCGGACCCTGCTAGAGAAGGGGTATGGCCGGATTGAGCGCGATCGTGCTTGCAGCAGGGGAGGGCACGCGCATGCGCTCCCAGCGCCCCAAGCCCTTGCACCACCTGTGCGGGCGCCCCATGGTTCTTCACGTCATCGACGCCGTGAGCGGTCTCAAGGTCGACCGCGTCGTCGTCGTCGTGGGTCACGAAGCCGCCTGGGTGGTCAAGTCGCTCACCGAGCGCTCGCCCGCGGGACTCGCGATCGAGTTCGTTGAGCAGCCGGTCCAGCTCGGCACGGGCCACGCCGTCAGCGTGGCGCTCGGGACGTTCGACGTCCCTGACGACGACGAGGACGACGTGCTGATCCTGCCCGGTGACGCGCCACTGCTGCGGGCGGACACGCTCGCGGCGCTTGTCGACGCGCACATCGAGGGGGGCAACGCGCTGACGGTCCTCACCGCCCGGGCCGACGATCCCACCGGCTACGGGCGGGTTGTCCACGGCAGGGACGGCGCCGTCTCGAGGATCGTCGAGGACCGCGACGCGACCGACGAGGAGCGCCTCATCGACGAGATCAACACATCGATCTTCGTGGTGAAGATGGCCCTGTTGGGCCCCGCGCTGCGCAGGGTCGACCGGACCAACTCGCAATCCGAGTACTACCTGACGGACATCGCGAGGGTCCTCTACGACACCGGTCACGTGACGAGATCGTTCCTGACCGACGACCAGGCGTCCGCGGTGGGAGTGAACGACCGCGTCCAGCTCGCGGCCGCCGAGGCCGAGCTGCGGCGCAGGATCAACGCGCAGTGGATGCGCCGGGGCGTGACCATGTGGGATCCCGCGTCGACCTACGTGGACGCTGATGTCGAGCTCGCCGAGGACGTCTCGCTCCTCCCCGGGACGATCATCAAGGGATCGTGTCGCATCGACGCGGGCACCCAGGTCGGACCCAACGCGCTGCTGGTGGATGTCACCGTCGGGGCGCGATCCAATCTCGGGACGGTGCATGCCACGCGGGCCGTGATCGGCGACGACGTGACGATCGGGTCGTTCAGCGTCCTCGGCCCGGGCACCGACGTCGTGTCCGGTACCGTCGTGGCGCCCCATTCGACGCTCGGGATTTAGCCAAATGGAGGACGCCGGCACCGCGAGTAGCCTCAGGCGCGTGGAGCTGATCTCCAAGCGCCGTCTCGAGTTCGTGTCGGGACGGGCCCACCCCGACCTGGCCCGTTCGATCGCAGGGCACCTGGGCGTCGAGCTCTCCGAGCCGAACCTGCGCGAGTTCGCCAACGGCGAGATTCACTGCCGGTTCGAGGTCTCGCTCCGCGGCTCCGATGTCTTCATCCTCCAGACCCACTGCGGACCGGTGAACGACACGCTGATGGAGCAGCTGATCATGATCGATGCGGCGAAGCGCGCATCGGCGAAGCGGATCACGGCCGTGTGCCCCTACTACGGCTACTCGCGCCAGGACCGCAAGTCCACCGGGCGCGAACCGATCACCGCCAAGCTCGTCGCCGACATGCTGCAGGCGGCGGGGGCGGACCGGGTGATGTCGGTGGACCTGCACTCCGGTCAGATCCAGGGCTTCTTCGACGTGCCGTTCGACCACCTCACTGCGGCGCCGGTCCTTGAGCAGTACCTGCGCGAGCAGGCGTCCAGCGACATCGTCGTCGTCACGCCCGACGCGGGGCGGGTGAAGGTCGCCGAGCGCTATGCCCAGCACATCGGTGCGGATCTCGCGCTCGTGCACAAGACGCGGCCCAAGCACTCCGCCAACTCGGTCGAGGCACGCCACGTCGTCGGAGACGTCGACGGGCGCCACTGCATCCTCATCGACGACATGATCGACACGGCAGGGACGATCTGCGCCGCGGCGGAGCTGCTGGTCGACAACGGGGCAAGCGAGATCTGGGCGCTGTCGACCCACGCGCTGCTGTCCGATCCGGCGAGCGACCGGCTCAAGGCCTCGCCGATCTCCCGCGTGGTCGTCACCGACACCCTGCCCATCCCCGCCGAGCACCAGTTCGATGGCCTCGAGGTCCTCTCGGTCTCGAGGCTGCTCGCCGACGCCATCGACGCGGTCTTCGAGGACACCTCGGTCTCCGAGATCTTCGGGGGCGAGAACCTGGCCTGATCGCCAGCGATCCTCGTCGCCGCCGGGCTCGCGGGGCGATCGCAGGGCCATTGGCGTGCCCGGCTGGAAGATCCCCGGCCAGGAGATAGACTGGTTCGCCTGCCCGCGCCGTCGCTGTGGGCGCGAAGCACCCCTGAGGAGACCCGATGCCCGAGATCACCCTTGACGCCGAGGTCGGTCGCACGACCGGTTCGAGCGACACGCGCCGACTGCGCAATGACGGCAAGATCCCCGGGGTCATCTACGGCCACGGCATCGATCCCATCGCGGTCGCGGTCAACGCGCGCGACTTCCGCCAGGCCCTCTCGGGCGACCAGGGCCTGAACACCCTGCTCGACCTCACCGCCGGCGATCAGAAGTACCTGGTGCTGGCCCGCGAGATCCAGCGCCACCCTGTGCGCGGCACCGTCAACCATGTCGATTTCCAGGTCGTCAACCGCGACGAGGGCGTCGAGGTCGAGGTTCCCCTGAACGTCGTGGGCGATGCGGTCGACGTGCGCCACAACGACTGGGAGGTCGACCAGCAGCTGTTCAGCCTCCAGATCAAGGCGCAGCCGAGCCTCATCCCCAACGCGGTCACCGTGGACATCTCCGAGCTCACGACCGGCAACGCCATCAGGATCAGCGACCTCGTCCTTCCCGACGGCGTCGAGGCGACGCAGGACCCGACGACGATCATCGTCGGCACGCACCCTGGCCGGACGACGAAGGCAGCCGCCACCGAGGAAGAGGCAGCACCGCCGACCGAAGAGTCGTAGCGGGTGTTCCGCCGTCGCACCGACGGCGCCGCCCGAAGGGGGACTCCGGCGGATTGGGTCGTCGTCGGCCTCGCGAACCCCGGGGTGGAGTACGAGGGCACGCGCCACAACATCGGCGGGGCAATCGTCAGCGAGCTCGCAGACCGGCTCGGGGTCAAGCTGAAGCCCGATCCCCGCATGCGAGCCCGGTTCGCCGAGACGTCGACGAGCGGGTCGCGCGTCCTGCTGGCGGTGCCGATGACCTACATGAACGAGTCCGGGGCGGCGGTCGTGCCGCTGCTGCGGCGTGCCGGCTTCGAGGACCTCGGGCGGCTCCTCATCGTCCACGACGAGCTCGACCTGGCGCCCGGCCGGCTGCAGCTGAAGGTGGGCGGCGGACTCGCCGGGAACAACGGCCTGCGATCCATCAGCGGCGCGCTCGGGAGCAACGACTTCGCCCGGCTCCGAGTCGGCATCGGCAAGCCCCCGTCGAAGGACCGTGGCGCTGACTGGGTCCTGTCTCGTCCCGGAGGATCGGACCGCCAGCTGCTCGAGGAGTCGGTCGTCTCGGGTGCCGATGCCGTCGCGCAGGTCCTTGCCAACGGGATCGACGCCGCGATCGCGACGCTCAACGGTTCCGCCGGTGCCTGAGCGAGGGGGGCGGCTCGGGGCACTCGCGGACCGACTCTCGCGCGACGAGGGGGTCGCCGGGATCGCCGTGGGCGCCACGGTCGCGGTCGCCGTCGCGGGCCAGGCGCCGGTGCTCGCCGCGCTCGCGGGGATGCGTCCCGGTGCCACGGTGCTCGCGGTCGTCGCGACGAAGCAGGATGCCGAGCGACTGGCGGGCGACCTCGCCTGCTTCCTCGGCGACGCGGCCGACCGCGCGCTTGGGGACCTCGGCGGTCCAGTCGCGGTGCTGCCGGCGTGGGACACGCTGCCGTTCGAGCGCGTCAGTCCGGAGATCGCGTCGATGGGCGCTCGCCACGCGGTGCGATGGCGTCTCGGCCTCGACGCGGACCGTCCTCGGGTCGTCGTCACGTCCGTGCGCGCGCTCATGCAGCGACCGACACGCACCCTGCCCGGCGCGCCGATCGTCATCAGGACGAGCGAGGTCATCGAGCGCGACGGACTGCTCGCTCGGCTCGCCTCGCTCGGCTACCGCCGAGAGCACCGCGTCGAGCACCGCGGTGAGTTCGCGGTCCGGGGCGGCATCGTCGACGTGTGGGGATCGACCTGCGAGTCGCCGCTTCGCATCGACCTCTTCGGGGACGAGGTCGAGCGCCTGTGCACGTTCGATCCGGGCGACCAGCGCCAGGTCGCGGAGTGCGGCGAGGCCTGGCTCTTCACCTGCCGCGAGCTGATCTGCGACGACGCCGACCGGGACCTGGCGTCCTCGCTCGCGAGGCGGGAGCCGTGGGGGGCCGCGTACTTCGAGCGGCTCGCGGCTGGCGAGCTCTTCGACGGCATGGAGGGCTGGCAGTCCTGGCTGGAGGACGGGCCCGGGATCCCCGGTTCGCTCCGCGACGGGGACCTCATCGTCCTGCTCGAACCCGCACGGATCTCGGACCGCGCGCTCGAGCTGCAGACCGAGGAGCGCGAGCTGCTCGAGGTCCTCGGGGCCACGTGGGGGGCGTCGGCGACGCCGCCGCCGCTGCACGTCGGGCTCGAGGGGCTGCTCGCCGAGGCGCCGCACTCGCCCGTCCGGATGCCGCCGGTGCCCGAGGGTCCGGGGACCCCGGTCGTGCCCGTCACGGCGCCAGAGCCCCTGCGCGGCGACCCGGGCCGCCTCGCCGGGCTCCTCAGGGCCCTTCCCGAGCGCACGACGACGGTCATCTGCGCCCAGACCGAGACGGGCGCGGCGCATCTGAGCGAGCACCTCTCGCGAGAGGGCGTCCACGCCGTGGTCTCGACCTCGGTCGTGGATGGCGCCACCTCGGTCATCGTCGCGCCGCTCTCGACGGGGTGCTCGGCGATCGGCGCTGGATTCGTCGTGTGGTCCGACGCCGACGTGACCGGACGTCGGGTCGTGCACCGCCCCGCGAGGCCGCGCGCGAGGGCCGTCGAGGGCTTCTTCGACGACCTCGAGATCGGCTCGTTCGTCGTGCACCGCCACCATGGCGTCGCGCGGTTCGCCGGCGTCACGACACGCGAGCTGGCCGGGACCACCCGCGACTACCTGATCCTCGAGTTCCGAGGCTCGGACAGGCTGTACCTGCCGACCGACCAGATCGACGCCGTCACGCCCTACACGGGCGGGGAGTCGCCGACCCTCTCCAAGATGGGCGGCGCGGAGTGGCACCGCACGACGGCCCGGGCCCGCGCCGCCGCGGACGAGATCGCCGAGGAGCTCGTCGCCCTGTACCGCACGAGGCTCGAGGCGAAGGGCCACGCGTTCAGTCCGGACACCCCGTGGCAGCGCGAGGTCGAGGGGTTGTTCCCCTTCACCGAGACGGTCGACCAGATGACCGCCATCGAGGACGTCCGGGCCGACATGGAGGCGCCGCGCCCGATGGACCGGCTCGTCTGTGCGGACGTCGGGTTCGGCAAGACCGAAGTCGCGATCCGTGCGGTGTTCAAGTGCGTCCAGGACTCGAAGCAGGCGGCGGTCCTCGTCCCGACGACGCTGCTCGCGAGCCAGCACTTCCAGACGTTCTCCGACCGGTTCGCGGGCTACCCCGTGCGCGTCGAGCTCCTGAGCAGGTTCCTCTCGGATGCCGATGCCCGAAAGGTCATCGCGGGCATCGCCGACGGCTCGGTGGACGTCGTGATCGGGACCCACCGGCTGCTGACGCAGAGCCTGACGTTCAAGGACCTGGGCCTCCTCGTCGTCGACGAGGAGCAGCGGTTCGGCGTCACCCACAAGGAGGCGGTCAAGCGTCTCGCGACTGATGTCGACGTGCTGACGCTGACCGCGAGCCCCATCCCGCGCACGCTCGAGATGGCGCTCACGGGCATCCGGGACCTCTCGATGATCCAGACGCCCCCGACGGACCGCCAGCCGATCCTGACGTACGTCGGCGAGTACGACGAGGGCGCGGTCAAGGAGGCGCTGCGCCGCGAGCTCCTGCGCGAGGGCCAGGCGTTCTTCGTGCACAACCGGGTCGCCGACATCGATCAGGTCGCCCGGCGGCTCGGGGAGCTCGTGCCCGAGGCGAGGATCGCCGTCGCGCACGGCCAGATGGACGAGGGCACCCTCGAGCGCGTCGTGTACGACTTCTGGGAGCGCGAGTTCGACGTGCTCGTGTGCACCACGATCATCGAGTCAGGCATCGACATGCCGACGGTGAACACGCTCATCGTCGACCGGGCGGACCTCCTCGGGCTCGGGCAGCTCCACCAGCTCCGCGGGCGCGTTGGACGAGGTGGGCAACGGGCGTACGCCTACCTCTTCCACCCGCAGGGCCGCGTCCTGTCGGAGCAGGCCTACGAGCGGCTGCGGACGATCGGCGAGCACACCGAGCTTGGGAGCGGGTTCAAGATCGCCATGCGCGACCTCGAGATCCGCGGCGCTGGCAACCTGCTCGGTCGCGACCAGTCGGGCCACGTCGCCGCGGTCGGCTACGACCTGTACGTCCAGCTGGTCGCCGAGGCGCTGGACGAGGCGACCGGGACCGTGCGACCCGAGCTGCCGACGGTGTCACTCGACGTGCCGGGGGACGCGCACCTGCCGACGAGCTACGTGACCGCGGAGGACGACCGGCTGGAGGCCTACCGCCGCCTCGCGCGGGTCACCACCGCCGACGAGCTCCGCGACGTCGAAGCGGAGTGGATCGACCGGTTCGGTCCGCTCCCCGGACCTGCCCGCGTGCTCCTGGAGCTCGCCGAGCTGCGAGTGGCGTGCCTGCGGTGCGGCATCCGCGAGATCCAGGTCCTCCCGGCGAGATCGGGCATCCGCCGCGACTCGATCGCCCGCCTGACGCCGCTCGAGCTCCCGCTGTCCGCGCAGGTCAGGCTCCGCCGGCTCCACGGGGACGACGCCTACGAGCCCGGGACGAAGACCGTGCGCGTCATCCTCGACCTCAAGGATCCCTCACCGCGCCAGCTGACGGACCTCCTCGCCCAGCTCGTGCCCGAGGCGTGACCACCGGCCCGCGGGGGCTCGGTAGCATCGTCGCATGCGCAAGGCACTCGCTCTGCTCGTCGTCGCCGTCGCGATTGCAGTCACGGCCGGGCTGACGCTCCCCGCCGACGCCGTCCACGCGGCCGGCCAGTCGCTCCCGATGACCCAGCTCCAAGACGAGCTGTCGGCGATCCACGCCAGCCCCTCGTACTCGTGCTACCTGCAGGCGCAATCGTTCGTGGACTCGCAGGGGGCGACGATCCCGACCCTCCCGGGCGCCACGTCGCAGACATGGTCCAATGCCTCCGCGGTGCTGTGGTCGAACCTGCGCGCGGAGCAGCTCGCGGTCATCAGCTACGTCGAGCGCCGTGACCCCGCAGCGCTGTCGGAGTCCGCACAGCGCCAGGCGATCACCTCGCTCGAGAACTCGATCACCGAGACGCTCAACTCCGCGCTCAGCTCCACGACGAGCTCCGGCACGCAGGCATTCACGTGCTCCGGAGCGGCGTCGGGCGCCCAGACGCTGGCGTCGATGCCCGCGTGGTTCATCGCCGAGCAGGTCGAGGCCGAGGCGGCGACGCTCGCGCTCGCGAAGTTCGCCGGCCCACCCATCCCCACCTCCGGGCCGGGCCTCGAGGCGTGGTACAAGCTGAACTCCGCGAAGTTCGACACCTACTGCGTGGGCATCGTCGTGGTCCCCGAGGAGAGCAGCGCGACCGAGATCGCGCAGAGGATCAACTCCGGATCCCTCACGATCGCCGAGGCGGCCAAGCAGTACTCGACCGATCCCACCTCGCTCAAGGGCGGGGCTGTCGGGTGCTTCGGGCCGACCAACTCGTCGTATGCCGCGGTCCAGGCGGACCTCGCGGGCCTCAAGACCGGCCAGGTCGGCGTCCACTTCGACCAGCAGACCGACAGCTGGGTGCTCATCGGCGCGACCAGCGCCACGTCGAACGAGTTCGCGGCGGTCGCCACCCAGGTCGCCCAGTCGGCCGTCGCCGCGAACGCTGACGCCGCCGGCATCAAGGCGACCGAGATCCAAAAGGCCGCGGGCATCACCGTCGACCCCGCCATCGGCTCGTGGGTCGTCACGTCGGCCGGCGGCACGATCGCCCAGCCGCCGGTGCCGCCCTCGTCGTCGGTCCTGAACTCGTCGGCGAACCTGCCGGTCTCCTCGTCGGCAGCCGCGTCCTCGTCGACGACGGGCTAGCCCGTGCCGAGGGTCGTGGCGGTGGGACTCGGTCCTGCCGGCTCCGAGCACATCGCACCAGCGGCCCGTGACGCGATCGTCGGGGCTTCCGTCGCGCGTCTCCGGACGCGCATCCACCCTGCGGCGGCTGCCTTCGAGGACGTGCCCTCCTTCGATGACCTCTACGACCGTGCCGAGGACTTCGAGTCGCTCTACGAGTCGATCGTCGACGAGCTGGTCGGCCTCGCCTCGGCCGCGCCCGACGGGACCGTCGTCTACGCCGTTCCCGGCTCGCCCCTCGTGGCCGAGCGGACGATCGAGCTCCTGCGCGAGCGTCGGGACGTTGACCTCGTCGTCGTGCCGTCAGTCAGCTTCCTCGACCTCGCCTGCGCGGCGCTGGGCATCGACCCGCTCGCCGTCGGGCTCCGCGTCGGCGACGCGCTCGCGCTGCCCGACAGGCTGCGAGGTCCCGGGCCCCTCCTGCTCGCCCAGGCGCATGCGCCCTCGGTCCTCTCCGAGATCTCGCTGCGCGCCGAGGTGGACCTCGCGGACACGCCGGTCCGGGCCGTGGTCCTGCACCACCTCGGCCTGCGCGACGAGCGGATCGTCGAGATGCCCATCGAAGAGCTCGCCTCGTTCGGCGAGGCGGATCACCTGACGTCGGTGTACCTGCCGTCGCTGCGCACCGCCGGCGAAGCCGTCGAGGACCTCCTGGACCTCATGGCCGTGCTCCGTGCACGGTGCCCGTGGGACCAGGTCCAGACGCACGCATCGCTGTCGCGTCACCTGCTCGAGGAGTCGTACGAGGCGCTCGACGCGATCGAGGCTCTCGCGGCGCTGCTCGACCCCGGGGCACCGCGCGACGCTGATGCGCCGGCGGCGATCGACGCCGCGGGCGCGCACGCCGCCGAGGAGCTCGGCGACATGCTCTTCCAGATCGTCTTCCACGCCCACCTCGGCAGCGAGGAGGGCCTGTTCGACATGCGGACGATCGCCGACGGCGTCCGGGTGAAGCTCACCGGCCGGCACCCCCACGTCTTCGGCGACGCCGTGGCCACGACCCCGGACGCCGTCGCCGCGCGCTGGGAGGTGCTGAAGCGCGCGGAGAAGGGTCGCGAGAGCGTGATGGACGGGATCCCCGATGCGCTGCCGGCCCTCAGCCTGATGGCCAAGGTGCGGCGCAAGGCCCTGGCCGCCGGCTTCCCCGCGCCGGATCGCGATGCGCTCGTCGCCGAGGCTGCACATGCGCTGTCGGCGATCCGCGAGCCCTCGGACCTCCCCGACGACGCGTCGGTCGGCGCCGACCGTGCGGCGACGGCATCGATCGGCGAGCTTCTCCAGGCCGTCTGCGACCTGGCGAGACTCACGGGCGTCGATCCCGAGCAGGCACTCCGCGACCGCGCCAGAGCGGTGGCTGCGGAGGTTCGCATGATCGAGGCGTCCGGTGGGGTGCCGGGCACGCCACGCACAGACGGGTAGCGTTGAAGCGACTGCAGTCAGTCGCTTTTCCAAGGAGTAGGCGTGGGCGCTATTGAGTCCGTTGTCGGACGCCAGATACTCGACTCTCGGGGCAACCCGACGGTCGAGGCCGAGGTGCTGCTCGATTCGGGGGTCATCGGACGTGCGATCGCGCCGTCCGGGGCCTCGACCGGCGAGCGTGAGGCCGTCGAGTTGCGAGACGGCGGTGCCGAGTGGGGCGGCAAGGGAGTCGCGCGCGCCGTGGGCGGCGTGAACGGGGAGATCGCGCTCGCGCTCGAGGGCCTCGAGGCGACGGAGCAGCGGTTCGTCGACCAGGCGCTGTGCGATCTCGACGGGACGCCCGACAAGAGCCGCCTCGGCGCCAACGCGCTCCTCGCGGTCTCCGTCGCCGTCGCGAAGGCGGCGGCACTCGAACTCGAGCTGCCCCTCTACCGCTACATCGGCGGCAGCAACGCGCACGTGCTCCCCGTCCCCATGCTGAACGTCATCAACGGCGGCGTCCACGCGAAGAACTCGATCGACTTCCAGGAGTACATGATCATGCCGGTGGGTGCGGCGACGTTCGGCGAGGCGCTGCGGTGGAGCACCGAGACCTACCACGCGCTCCGCGGCGTGCTGTCGGAGAAGGGCTACGCGACCGGCGTCGGCGACGAGGGCGGCTTCGCGCCCGACCTCCCCGACAACGAGACCGCGGTCACCGTGCTGCTCGAGGCGATCGAGAAGGCGGGCTTCACGCCCGGCGAGCAGATCGCGATCGCGCTTGACCCCGCCACGTCCGAGCTGTGGCGCGACGGCGCCTACGTCCTGGCGGGCGAGGGGCGGACACTGACGAGCGACGAGCTCGTGGACTACTGGGCCTCGCTCGTGGGGCGGTATCCGATCGTCTCGCTCGAGGACGGGATGGCGGAGAACGACTGGGACGGATGGAAGGCGCTGACGGACAGGATCGGCGCGTCCACGCAGATCGTCGGCGACGACATCTTCGTCACCAACCCGGCCATCCTGCAGCGCGGGATCGACGGGGGCGTCGCGAACGCGATCCTCATCAAGCTGAACCAGATCGGCACCCTCACCGAGACGCTCGACACGGTGGAGCTCGCGAAGGTGAACGGCTACCGCTCCGTGATCTCACACCGATCCGGCGAGACCGAGGACACGACGATCGCGGATCTCGCGGTCGCGACGAACGCGGGCCAGATCAAGAGCGGAGCGCCTGCGCGGTCCGACCGGGTCGCGAAGTACAACCAGCTGCTGCGCATCGAGGAGGACCTCGGGGACGCCGCGCGCTTCCTCGGCCTGCACGCACTGTCGAGGTCGTCGAGTGGCCGCTAAGCGGACGAAGCGTCGCGCCCCGAAGCCTCCCCGCGAGCCGATGACGGCCCGCGGGTGGATGGTCATCGGCGCCGGAGTGGCAACCGGCGCAGTGATCCTCGCAGCATGGCTGCCGTTCAGCGCGCTCATCGCGCAGCGCCATGCGCTCTCCTCGGCCACGGGCCAGCTCGACCAGCTCACCGCGCAGAGCAAGCAGCTGGCTGCCGAGGCGGCTCGCCTCAACACCCCTGACGAGCTCTCGCGGCTCGCCCGCGAGCAGTACCAGCTCGTGGAGCCGGGCCAGCGCATCGTCCAGGTCCTCACGCCCTCGGGGACGCCGTCGTCGAAGTCGAACGGCGGGCCGTTCCCCGGCGACCCCGGACTCTCGGCTCCCGTCGAGCCTGGTGCCTCCTCCCTGCTGCCGTCCTCGGGCGGCGCGCCGGCGACCCAGCACGCGGTCGCGGCTGCAGCGCGCCCGCTCAGCGGGTTCCTCTCGCGCGTGGTCGCCACGCTCGAGTTCTGGCGTTGACGGACGACCTCGTCGCCTCGGACGAGGACATCGTCGCGGTCACCAGGCTGCTCGGTCGGGTGCCGCAGGGCCGCTTCGCGGTCGTGGTGCGCAGGCCGGCGGGCGATCCGGTCGTGATCCTCAACGCCCCCAGGATGGATGACGGGACGCCGATGCCCACGATGCTCTGGCTCGTCGACCCCGACCTCTCGCGCCAGGTCGGCGGCATCGAGTCGAGCGGCGGGGTTCGTCGCATCGAGGCGCTGGTGGACCCTGTCGAGCTCGAGGCGACCCACGCCGAGTACGCGAGGCGCAGGCAGGCGCTCGACACCGGCGGCGACGGTCCCACCGCGAGCGGTGGGGTCGGAGGCACGCGCGTCGGGGTGAAGTGCCTCCATGCCCACCTCGCGAACTACCTCGCAGGCGCGCGGGACCCCGTGGGCCAGCTGACGGCGGCGGAGCTCGAGCTCGGCGAGCTCGTTCCCGAGCCGCCGAGTCGTGGAAGGCTCTCTGCATGACAGCCGTCGCCGCGCTCGATTGCGGAACGAACTCGACCCGGTTGCTGGTCGTCGACGAGTCGGGGCGGCCGCTCGTCCGTGAGATGCGGATCACGCGTCTCGGCCAGGGGGTCGACGCGACCGGCAGCCTGCGCGACGACGCGATGGAGCGGACGCTCGCCGTGCTGGGCGAGTACCGCCAGATCATGGACGGCCATGGCGTGACGCGCGGCCGGCTCGCAGCCACCTCCGCCGCCCGCGACGCCGCCAACGGCCCGGCCTTCCTCGGGGCGGCATCTCGAGCGACCGGCGTCGACGCGGAGATCCTGAGCGGTGAGGAGGAGGGGAGACTCTCCTTCGACGGCGCCACGGCTGATCTCGACGGTTCGACCGACGACACCGTCGTCCTCGACATCGGCGGCGGTTCGACCGAGCTCGTCGAGCGAGTGGACGGCGCCATCGAGGCCTTCTCCATGCAGCTCGGCTGCGTCCGCGTCACCGAGCGCGCGCTGCGAGGCGATCCGCCGACGGCCCAGGAGCTCGGGGCGGCTCGCGTGATGATCGACGAGGCCATCGAGGGTGCTGTCGCATCGCTCCCCAACCTCGCGGCTCCGCGCGCCGGGAGGGTCGTGGTCGGCCTCGCCGGAACCGTGTCGACGCTCTCGATGATCGACCTCGGACTCGCCGTCTACGACGAGGCGGCGGTTCACCACCACTGGCTCTCGCTCGAGGCCATCCGCGGGTGGCGCGACACCTTCGCCGCCGAGTCCGTCGAGGCGCACCGCAGCCGCCCGGGGATGGTGCCGGGCCGCGAGGACGTGATCCTCGGCGGAGTCTGTATCCTCGCGGCCGTGATCGAGCGTCTGGGTGTCGACGGGTGCCTCAGCTCGGAGCACGACATCCTCGACGGCCTCGCGCGGAGCGTGCTGCGCCCATGACCAGCCACGCCCGGGGAGGTGCCTGGTGTTCGGACCCCGGCGACGAGCACCGGTGAAGGCCCGGAACCTCGCGGTGGACCCCGTGGTGCTACGGGGGCGTCGGGTCGTGCTGCGCACGTTGACCGACAACGACTTCGAGGGGTGGTCCGAGGTCAGGACCCGGTGCAGGGACTGGCTGGTGCCATGGGAGCCGAGGATCGCCGGCGCGTCCATCGCTCCCGAGGACCGGCGGAACTTCTCGGCCCGCTGCTCGCTTCGCGAGCGCGAGCGCCAGCTCGGCACCGGTTACGGCTTCGGGATCTTCGTCTCGGGCCGGTTCACCGGGGAGCTGACGCTTTCCTCCATCCAGCGCGGACCGTTCCAGTCCGCGTTCATCGGCTACTGGGTCGACGAGGCCCAGGCTGGCAATGGCTACGTCCCCGAGGCCGTGGTCTGCGCGCTGCAGTTCGCCTTCGAGGAGCTCGGCCTGCATCGCGTCGAGATCTCGATCATCCCGCGCAACCTGCCGTCTCGGCGCGTGGTCGAGAAGCTGGAGATCCGCTTCGAGGGCATCGCGGAGCGGATGCTCGCGATCGACGGGCGCTGGGAGGACCACGCCCGCTACGCGATGACGTCGGAGGAGTGGCAGGCGCGCGGGCCCGAGCTCGCGGGGAGCTGGCTCGAGTCCCCCTAGACGGTCGGCGTGACGTCGAACGGGGCCAGCGAGGCGAGGTCCGAGAGGTCCCCGATGTGGAACGAGCCGGAGAGCCCGACCGCCCGGCGCATCGCCCCGAGGCCCGACACCGGGCCGCAGAGGGTCGTGCCACCGGCGTGCGTGAGCACGACCGTCGCGTCGGGCAGGTCGTCGGGCACCGAGTCGGTGACGTCGCAGAGCACCATCCAGCGCCGCCGCCTCGATGCTCGGACCAGGTCGACGAGCATGCGCACGGAGTCGCGCGCGACGCTCACCGTGCTGCCGGCAACATCGACCCAGGTGACCGGCACCTCCTCGATGCCGAGGGAGAGCCGGTGCGCCAGCCAGAGCAGCTCCACGTCGAAGGCGTACCCCGACGTCGTCTGCAGGTGCGCGAGGAGGAGGGCCGGGCCCCTTCGGAAGCCCTTGAAGCCGCACTGCGTGTCGGTGAGCGAGATTCCGGCGGTCAGGTGCACGAGGGCGTTGAACGTCCGGCCGGCGTCCGTGCGGATCCGTGAGCCGTAGTCGATGTGCCGGCCGTCGGCTCGGCTCCCGACGGCGATCGGGGAGCGGTCGAGCGCGCCGACGAGCTCGGGAAGGTGCGACGGATCGATGGCGAGATCAGCGTCCATGAACACCACCTTGCGGCCATGGGCCGCGAAGATCCCCGATCGGATCGCCGCACCCTTGCCCTGGTTCGTCGGCTGGGTGATCACGGCCGCGTGGGGGAGGTCGCCGGCGATCGCCCGTGCGACGTCCCCGGTCCCGTCCGTCGAGCCGTCGTCAATGAAGATGATTTCCGTCGCACCCAGGTCCACGTGCCCCTCATCGGCAGTTGCCCGCAGCCGGGCCACGCCGTCGTCCAGCCGCTTGGCCTCGTTGTAGGCCGGGATGAGGAGGGTCAGGTCGAAGCGGTCGGTCACGCAGTCATGGTGCCACGCGTCACGGACGCGCGGCACCGATGAGGCCGCTCGTGAACGCCGGGTAGAGCGAGATGTCGGTCCCGGTGTACGCAGCGGCGATCGTCGTGTCGGCGCCGAACGGACCGCTGCCGCCGTACATCACGACGTGGTCGATGGTGTTGTCGCCGTCGAGGTTGTAATAGAAGAGCAGATCTCCCGGTTGGAGCTGCGAGAGGCTGACGTGCGGGAGCGCGTACCACTGCTCGGCCGCGGTGCGCGGGATCGACACCCCGGCCTGCGCCCACGCCCACTGCGTGAGCCCGGAGCAGTCGAACCCCTGGCCGGGCGACTCGCCTCCCCACACGTAGGGGACGCCGATCTGCGTCTGGGCGGCGGCGAATGCGGCCTCCCCTGCCGAGGTTCCAGACGCGGATCCCGAGATCGAGCCCCCCGATCCGTGCAGTGCGGCGATGATGCCCGAAGAGCCGCCGGTCTCCCCGGCGACCGCGACGGCCCCTGCCGCGGCGGCGGCCTCAGCCGCGCTCTGGCGGGCGGCCTCTTCGGCGGCGGCCTTGCGGGCTGCTGCGACGGCTGCGAGCTCGACCAGGTGCTTCAGCGTGGTGTTCATGGTGGCCAGCTCGTGGCTTGTCGCCGCCTCGACGGCGTTGTTCTGGCTGACCAGCAGGGCAGCCTCGTTCGTCGCCTGGGCGACCTGGTCGCGCTGCTCGTGCTGGTTGCGCTGCACGGACTGGAGGGTCTGCTGCTCACGCGACAGGTTCGCCTCCACCGCGGTGATGTCCCCGATCACCTGGGCGTTGTACACGCTCCGAGCGTCGACCTGGTTCTGGTTCTGCGTGAAGATCCCGATCGCGCCGACGTCGACAGAGTCGAAGACATAGGACAGCACCGCGTCCTTCTGGAGGAGCGCTGTCGTCCTGGCGACCTGGGAGCGCACTGCCACGATGTGCTCATGGGTCTTCACGATCTCGGCGTCGAGGGTCTCGAGCCGAGACTGGACGGCGTCGTAGTGCTGCCCGAGCGCCTCGCTGCGCGCCTGCTGGGTGGCGAGCTCAGTCTCGAGCTGCGAGACAGCGGCCTTGGTCGACGAGATCGAGGGTGGCGACGCGCTCGCGGAAACAAGCGTCGTGGCAATCACCACGCCGCCCAACGAACATGCGAGAAGGAGTCGGGAAACGTGGCTCACGCCCCGACGCCGCATCGGAGCCACGCGCACAATTTACCGGCACCCCATGCGCAAACCGCGGACGCTCACGGTCACAAGGGTCGCCTCCGAGGTGCGGTGCGACTAGAACGGACCGCATTCCGCGCCTCGACGCGGCGGAAGTGGGGGGACGTAGCCCAATTGGCAGAGGCAGGGCGCTTAAAACGCCTCAAGTGAGGGTTCGAGTCCCTCCGTCCCCACTGCAGCACGACGCGCGTGCCGTTCCGGCCGGTACGGTCGGCGCCATGCGGTTCATCGTGATCGGTGCAGGCGCCATCGGGGGAGTGATCGGTGGCCGGCTCTTCGAGCATGGCCACGACGTGGTCCTCGTCGCCCGCGGGCAGAACGGCGCGGTGATCGCCAGCAACGGTCTCGTCCTTGAATCGCCGGACGGCGCGACGCGACTCAGGATCCCCACGGTCGCGCACCCCGGCGACATCGCGTTCGGACCCGACGACGTCGCGATCCTCGCCGTGAAGAGCCAGGACACGGTCGCCGTCCTCGATGCACTTCGCCAGCACGCACCGGCGTCCCTGCCGATCGTGTGCGCGCAGAACGGTGTCGATAATGAGCGCAGTGCGCTGCGGCGGTTCCGCGACGTCTACGGGATGTGCGTGATCTGCCCGGCGACCCACCTGGTCGCCGGGCACGTCCAGGCGAACTCCGCGCCCGTGAGCGGGCTGCTGGATCTCGGCCGGTGGCCGCGGGGATCCGACGATATGGCGGCATCGATCGCGCGTTCGCTCAGCGGGTCGTCGTTCCTTTCCGAGGCGCGTGACGACATTGCGAGATGGAAGTGGGCCAAGCTGCTCACGAACCTCGGCAACGCCGTCGAGGCGGCATGCGGACACGAGGAACCCGTCTCCGAGATCGTCGCACTCGCGTACGCCGAAGGCGTCGCATGCCTGGACGCGGCCGGCATCGACCATGCGACGCGCGAGGAGGACGCGCAACGACGAGCCGGATCGCTCACCCTTCGGCCCATCGAGGGGCAGCGGCGCGGAGGAGGATCCACGTGGCAGAGCCTCAAACGCGCGACGGGTGCGATTGAGACGGACTACCTGACCGGTGAGATCGTCATGCTCGGACGCCTGCACGGCGTGCCGACGCCTGTGAACGAGCTCGTGCAGGGACTCGTGATCACCATGGCCGCTGAGCGCCGGGAGCCTGGCAGCTGCTCGCCGGCCGAGGTGCTCAGGATGCTGGCCTGAGTGCCGGTGGGTTGCCATCGGCGCGCGGTTCCCTCGGTGGTGAGGCCGCTTCGTGCCACCTCTAGGGCACGCGGCAGACCCGAACAGGGGGTCAGTGACCGAGGCGCATCGAGAGCAGTGACCGCCAGCGACTAGCGTTGCCCGCCGTGGCTGAGAGCAACACAGGCAAGATGGTGCGCCGGGTCGGCGCCTCGGGAGGCGGGCGCACCTATCGCAGGCAGCGCCCGTTGAACTTCTATGGCGTGATCGCCCTGATCGTGGTCCTCGGGACCCTCTCGGTCGTCTGGGCCCGCTACGAGTACCAGCACCCGAAGGGAGCCGCGGCGGCGACGCCGCCGGTCGTGGGCACGACCTGGTACTCGGGCCTCGGGATCACGGCATGCGGCGAGACCCAGCACGAGCTCCTCCCGCAGCCCGGATCGGTCAGCGGCTTCACAGCCCAGGCGGACAGCCTCATCAAGGTCTCGCCTGCCAACAAGACGTTCGCGGGCGACAATGCGACCCTCGACAAGTTCATCCTTGGCTACAAGGGCCTGGTCGTCACTTCCACGGAGCTCGCGCTCCCGGGGAAGAACGGCGAGGCTGATCCTGCGACGACCTGGAAGACCGGTGAGAAGTGCGCGGCGGGGACGAAGGACGCCGGGCAGACCGGCGAGGTCCAGATCGCCGTCTGGCCGAACGTGATCTCGACGAAGCCGACGCTCACCACGAATGCGAGCACGGTCAAGTTCGCGCCGCGCCAGCTGCTCGCGTTCTACTTCGGACCGAAGGGCGTCACGCCGCCCAAGCCGTCCACGACGACGATCGCCGCCCTGCTGCAGGCCTCGGCCTCAACGGGAACGACGACCACGACGCAGACGATCAAGGTCACGCCCACCACCTCGGCTTCGACCACCACCTCGGCTTCGACCACCACGACGACCAAGGGGTAGCCGTGCAGGCCATCGTCCTCGTCGGAGGGATGGGCACGCGGCTCCGGCCGCTCACCGAGGCGACGCCGAAGCAGATGCTCCCCGTCATGGGAGTCCCCATGATCGAGCGCGTGCTCGAGGCCCTGCGCAGCCACGGTGTCGACCGTGCCGTGGTCTCGCTCGGCTACCTCCCCGACGCCTTCCTGGATGCCTATCCGAACCAGGTCATCGGCGGCGTCGAGGTGACATTCGCGATCGAGTCGGAGCCCCTCGGCACCGCCGGAGCGATCCGGTTCGCCGCCGCCGATGCGGGTATCGACGAGACGTTCCTCGTCGTCAACGGCGACATCCTCACCGATCTGGACGTCTCGGCGCTCGTGACGATGCACCGCCGGCTGGGGCTCGAGGGGACGATCGCGCTCACCCCGGTTGCGGATCCGAGCGCCTACGGGGTCGTGGCCACCGACCCAACGGGGATCGTCGAGGCGTTCGTGGAGAAGCCGCCCGCAGGCACGGCTCCGAGCAACAACATCAACGCGGGCTCCTATGTGCTCGAGCCGGGGTTCCTCGCGCGCGTCCCGAGCAGCGGCGCGGTGTCGATCGAGTTCGACACATTCCCGCTCATGGTGCGCGACCGTGCGCTTGGCGCGATGCTCGACACCTCCTACTGGCTCGACGCCGGCACCCCGCAGACCTACATCCAGGCGCACCTCGACGTGCTCGACGGCACCCACGGCCTCGCGCTCCCCGATCCGGTGGTCGGCGGGAATCTGCTGCGGGAGGGAGCCCGGGTGGAGGACTCAGCGCAGGTGACGGCGTCGTACGTGGGTCCCGGGGCGGTCGTGGGCGATGGAGCGTCGCTCACGAGGTGCGTGGTACTCGACGGTGCGACGATCGAGGCCGGCGCCTCGGTCGAAGGATCGATCGTGGGAACCTGCGCCGTGGTGGGAGCCGGGACCTCGCTGGCTCCCATCACGATCGTCGGGCCGGGCGCCACCATCGCCCCTGGCGGGTTCCACGAGAACGAGCGGATACCGGCGTGAGGGCACTCGTCACCGGCGGCGCGGGCTACATCGGCTCGGTGGTTGCCACGGCGCTGCTTGACGCCGGGCACCAGGTCGATGTCGTCGACAACCTGAGCGACGGCAACCGCGACGCCGTGCCGGACGGCGCAGCGTTCCACGAGGTCTCCGTCGGCGACATCGGGGCGATGCGCGAAGTCCTCGGGTCTCGGGACTTCGATGCCTGCTACCACCTCGCCGGCTCCGTCGACCTCGGGCGCTCGATGTCCGCTCCCGAGGGGTTCTTCGCCAACAATGTGGGTGAGACGCTCCTGCTGCTCGACGCCCTCGTCGAGCGCGGCGTCCCGAAGTTCATCCTCTCGTCGTCGGCCGCCGTGTACGGCGAGCCCCTCTACACCCCCATCGACGAGTCCCACCCGACCGCGCCCGTGAGCCCGTACGGCGAATCGAAGCTCATGGTGGAGCAGGCGCTGCGCTGGCTGGCGCGCCGCGGGCGCATCCGCTTCGCCGCGCTCCGCTACTTCAATGCCGCGGGCGCCGCGGGACACCTCGGCGAGCGACACGTGCCCGAGACGCACCTCATCCCGCTGGCCCTCGCCGTCGCGGCGGGGGAGCGCGATGGTCTCACGCTCCTCGGCGACGACTACCCGACCGCCGACGGGACGTGCATCCGGGACTACATCCACGTCTCCGACCTGGCGGCGGCGCACATCCGCGCGGTCGAGGTGCTCGACCGCGACGAGGTCCTTGTCTGCAACCTTGGCAGCGGCAGCGGGACGAGCAACGCGGCGGTGATCCAGGCCGTGCGCGACGTCACCGGGCATCCGGTGCCCGTCAGCGTCTCGCCGAGGAGGGAAGGGGATCCGACGACGCTCGTGGCGTCGATCGAACTCGCACGCGCGGTGCTCGGCTGGGAGCCGTCGAGGTCGACGATCACACAGATCGTCTCGGACGCCTGGGATGCGCGCCGATCACCCTCGGCGCGCTAGC
>Ga0181519_10000238_pt1 | contig 51912 bp, 42 predicted proteins | sample PEATcosm2014_Bin_26_FD_121102 | JGI IMG/M metagenome (GOLD analysis project Ga0181519, IMG submission 121102) | Peatland microbial communities from MTU Mesocosm Facility, Houghton, MI, USA - PEATcosm2014_Bin02_10_metaG | ecosystem: Environmental > Terrestrial > Soil > Wetlands > Peat | place...
CAATCTGATCCCGGAGCGGCTGATCGCGCTCGGCATCACCGTCGACGACGTCAACCGCCAGATCCGCGCGGTCAACGCGAATATGCCGGGCGGCCGGTCGACCATCGGCACCTCGGAGCAATCGATCCGCGCGCTGGGCTCGGTCGAGAGCGTCGAGGCGCTGAAGGCCATGGCGATTTCGCTGCCCAATCACCGCAAGGCGCATCTGGCCGATCTGGGCACGATCGAGGACGGTTTCGCCGAGCCGCGGCATATGGCGCGGGTCGACGGCAAGCCGGCGGTCGCGTTCTTCGTCGAGCGCGGCTTCGGCCAGAGCGAGGTGACGGTCGCCAAGGGCGTGGTCAAGGCGGTGGCGGCGCTCGAGGAAGCGCATCCGGCCGTACATTTCCAGACGATTTTTTCCGACGCCGATTTCGCGATGAGTTCCTACAACGCGTCGATGGAGGCGCTGGTTCTGGGCGCGATCCTGGCGATCGTCGTCGTCATGGTGTTCCTGCGCGATTGGCGCGCCACGGTGATCGTCGGCATCGCCCTGCCGCTGTCGGTGTTTCCGACCTTCTTTTTCATGAAATTCATGGGCTATACGCTCAATTTCATCTCGCTGCTGGCGCTGACCCTGGTGGTCGGCATTCTGGTCGACGACGCGATCGTCGAAATCGAGAACATCGTCCGCCACATGCGCATGGGGAAGCGGCCGTATCAGGCGGCGCTGGAAGCCGCCGACGAGATCGGCTTGGCCGTCGTCGCCACGACCATGACGATCGTCGCGGTGTTCCTGCCGGTCAGCTTCATGAGCGGCATCGCCGGGCAGTATTTCGTGCAGTTCGGCGCCACGGTGTCGGTCGCCGTGCTGTTTTCGCTGATGGTCGCACGCCTGATCACGCCGATGATGGCGGCCTATCTGGCCCGCGACCACGGGCCGAGCAAGCACACTTCGCGGGCGATCGATCTCTATGTCCGGCTGCTCGGCTGGGCGCTGGACCATCGTTGGATATCGATGGCGGCCGCCGGCCTGTTCTTCATCGGCTCGATCCTGCTGGTGCCGATGCTGCCGACCGATTTCATTCCGCCGGAGGACAATTCCTTCTCGACCTGGAATTTCGAGCTGCCGCCGGGCGCCACCCTGGCCGAAACCGACCAGGCGATGAGCCAGGTCGTCAATATCGCCCATGGCGAAAAGGAAATCACCAGCGCGCTGGTCTCGATCGGCGGCGGCACCAATGCCGATGTCCGGCTGGCCCGGCTGTTCATCAACCTCGTGCCGCGCGCCCAGCGCACCCGCAGCCAGCAGCAGATCGAGAAGGATCTGAGCCAGAAATTCAAGGCCGTGCCGGGCATCCGCTATAGCGCCGGCAAGGGCGGCAATTCCAACCAGGACCTGCAGATCGTCCTGACCGGCGACGATCCCAAGGCGATGAGCGGCGTCGCCGAGGAGCTGGTGCGCGAGATGGCGACGGTCCCGCAGCTTTCGAACATCAAGACCTCGGCCAGCCTGCTGCGGCCGGAATTGCAGATCCGGCCGCTCTATGACCGCGCGGCGGAACTGGGCGTCTCGGTCGCCGATATCGGCAATGTCGCGCGGCTCGCGACCCTGGGCGAGATCAACGCCAATCTGGCCAAGTTCAACCTGCCGGACCGGCAGATCCCGATCCGCGTCCAGATCACGCCCGAGGCGCGCTCCGATCTCAGCGAAATCCGCAATCTGCGGGTGACGACAGCGATCGGCGGCAGCGTGCCGCTCGACACCGTGGCCGATATTTCGATCGGCAGCGGCACCTCGGAGCTGCGGCGCTACGACCGGGCGCGCCAGGTTTCGGTCGGCGCCGACCTGAACGGCGCGCCGCTCGGGCCGGCGAACGAGGCGGTGCATGCCCTGCCGGTGCTGCAGCATCTGCCGCCCGGCGTGAAGCTGCAGAGCGCCGGCTCGGCCGAATTCATGGAGGAGTTCTTCGGCCAGTTCGGCCTGGCCTTCGGTGCCGGCATCCTGCTCGTGCTGGCCGTGCTGGTGCTGCTGTTCCAGAGCTTCCTGCAGCCGATCACGATCATGATGGCGCTGCCGCTCTCGATCGGCGGCGCCATCCTGGCGCTGCTCCTGACCGGCGACGCCATGTCGCTCTCCGTGCTCATCGGGTTGCTGATGCTGATGGGCATCGTGACCAAGAACTCGATCCTGTTCGTCGACTACGCCATCCTGGCCATGCGCGAGCACGGCCTCGGTCGGCGCGACGCGCTGATCGAAGCCGGCGCCAAGCGCGCGCAGCCGATCCTGATGACGACGATCGCAATGATCGCCGGCATGCTGCCGATTGCCGCCCGGTTCGGCGAGAACGCCGATTTCCGCGCGCCGATGGCGATCACCGTGGTCGGCGGCCTGGCAACCTCGACCCTGCTCAGCCTGATCTTCATTCCGGTCGCCTTCACCATCATCGACGACATCCAGTCCTGGCTGGTCCGGCATCTGCGCCGGGTGGTGACGACCGAGGAGAGGATCGCCGCGCCGGCCGAGTGATTTTCGGACCAGGGCGCCCGCGCTCACCCGAAGGGGAGGTAAAGCCGAATGCGTGCGAATATATCGGCTTGGGCGATCCGGCGGCCGATTCCGCCGATCGTACTGTTCATCCTGCTGACCTTCATCGGCGTGGTGTCGTTCCTGACGCTCGAGGTCGCCGACAGCCCGAATGTCGACATCCCCTTGGTCAGCGTCACCGTGACGCAATCGGGCGCGGCGCCGAGCGAACTCGAGACCCAGGTGACCCGTGTGGTCGAGGACTCGATCGCCAGCGTCAGCGGCGTGAAGCACATCACCTCGACCGTCACCGAAGGCGTGTCGCGCACCAGTGTCGAGTTCTTCATCGGCACCAATACGGACCGCGCGGTCAACGATGTGCGCAACGCCGTCGGCAAGATCCGCGAGAACCTGCCGCAGACCATCGACGAGCCGCAGGTCGAGCGCGTCGATACCTCGGGCGGCGAAGTCATCGACTACACCGTCAGCTCGCCGACCATGTCGGAGACGGAGCTCGGCTGGTTCGTCGACAATGATGTGAGCCGGGCCATCCTCGGCGTCCGCGGCGTGGCCTCGGTCGAGCGGATCGGCGGCGCCCAGCGCGAAATTCGGGTCAATCTGATCCCGGAGCGGCTGATCGCGCTCGGCATCACCGTCGACGACGTCAACCGGCAGATCCGCGCGGTCAATGCCAACATGCCGGGCGGTCGCGCCACGATCGGCACGTCGGAGCAATCGATCCGCGCCCTGGGCTCGGTCGAGAGCGTTGCGGCGCTGAAGTCCATGACGATCTCGCTGCCCAATCACCGCAAGGCCCGTCTCGATGATCTGGGCACGATCGAAGACGGCTTCGCCGAGGCTCGCCAGTCGGCGCGGCTCGACCAGAAGCCGGCCGTGGCCTTCCTTGTCTATCGCGGCTTCGGGCAGAGCGAGGTCACGGTCGCGAAAGGCGTCCTCAAGGCGGTAGCGGGGCTGGAGGCGGCGCATCAGGCCGTGCATTTCCAGACCTTCTTCTCCGATTCCGATTTCGCCATGAGCGCCTACAACGCCTCGATGGAGGCGCTGATGCTGGGGGCGATCCTGGCCGTCATCGTGGTCGTGGTATTCCTGCGCGATTGGCGCGCGACCGTGATCGTCGGCGTCGCCCTGCCGCTGTCGGTGTTTCCGACCTTCTTCTTCATGAAGTTCATGGGCTATACGCTGAACTTCATCTCGCTGCTGGCGCTGACCCTGGTCGTCGGCATCCTGGTGGACGACGCGATCGTCGAGATCGAGAACATCGTCCGCCACATGCGCATGGGCAAGCGGCCGTATCAGGCGGCGCTCGAAGCCGCCGATGAGATCGGCCTGGCGGTTGTTGCGACCACCATGACCATCGTCGCGGTGTTCCTGCCGGTCAGCTTCATGAGCGGTATCGCCGGGCAGTTCTTCCTGCAATTCGGCGCCACCGTTTCCGTGGCCGTGCTGTTTTCGCTGCTGGTGGCGCGGTTGATCACGCCGATGATGGCGGCCTATCTGGCGCGCGATCATGGCCCGAGCGAGCACATTTCGCGGCCGATCGCGTTCTATGTCCGGGTGCTCGGCTGGGCGCTCGACCATCGCTGGATCTCGATGGCGGTCGCGGTCGCGTTCTTCGTCGGCTCGATCCTGCTCGTGCCGCTGATGCCGACCGATTTCATCCCGCGCGAAGACAATTCGCTATCTGGCTGGAATTTCGAACTCTCGCCCGGCTCGACTTTGGCCGAGACCGACCAGGCGATGCGCCAAGTCACCGACATCATGCACAGCGAACCGGAGGTCACCAGCGTATTGGCGCTGCTCGGTGCCGGGGGCAACGGCGATGTCCGCATGGCCCGCGTCATCGTCAACCTCGTGCCGCGTGCCCAGCGGCACCGCGGCCAGCAGCAGATCGAAAAGGAATTGACGCAGCGGCTGAAGGCGGTGCCCGGCATCCGGTACAATGTCGGCAATGGCAACAGCAATCAGGATCTGCAGCTCATCCTGACCGGCGGCGACCCCGAAGTCATGGATGATGTCGCCGAGACGCTGGTGCGCCAGATGGCGACAGTCCCACAGCTCTCGAACATCAAGACCTCGGCCAGCCTGCTGCGGCCGGAACTGCAGATCCGGCCGCTCTATGACCGCGCGGCGGAACTGGGCGTCTCGGTCGCGGATATCGGCAATGTCGCGCGGCTCGCGACCCTGGGCGAGATCAACGCCAATCTGGCCAAGTTCAACCTGCCGGACCGGCAGATTCCGATCCGCGTCCAGATCACGCCAGACGCGCGCTCCGATCTCAGCGAAATCCGCAATCTGCGGGTGACGACCGCGGCCGGCGGCAGCGTGCCGCTCGACACCGTGGCCGATATTTCGATCGGCAGCGGGATGTCGGAGATCAAGCGCTACGACCGCGCGCGCCAGGTGACCGTCGGCGCCGATCTCAACGGCGCGCCGCTCGGGCCCGCGCTGCAGACCGTGCATGCGCTGCCCGCGCTCCAACACCTGCCGCCCGGGGTCAAGCTGCAGGACGGCGGCGATGCCGAGGACCAGGCCGAGGTCTTTGCCCAGTTCGGCATGGCCATGGGCACCGGCATCCTGCTGGTGCTGGCCGTGCTGATCCTGCTGTTCCAGAGCTTCCTGCAGCCGATAACGATCATGATGGCGCTGCCGCTGTCGGTCGGCGGGGCGCTCGCCGCTCTCTTGTTGACCGGGGATGCGCTGTCGCTGCCGGTGCTGATCGGGTTGCTGATGCTGATGGGCATCGTGACCAAGAACTCGATCCTGTTCGTCGACTACGCCATCCTGGCCATGCGTGAGCACGGCCTGGGCCGGCGCGACGCGCTGATCGAAGCCGGCGCCAAGCGCGCGCAGCCGATCCTGATGACGACGATCGCAATGATCGCCGGGATGCTGCCGATCGCCGCCCGGTTCGGCGAGAACGTCGATTTCCGGGCGCCGATGGCGATCACGGTGGTCGGCGGCCTGGCAACCTCGACTCTGCTCAGCCTGATCTTCATTCCGGTCGCCTTCACCATCATCGACGACATCCAGTCCTGGCTGGTCCGGCATCTGCGCCGGGTGGTGACCGCCGAGTCGGGAACGGCGCATGCGCCGGCGGAGTAGTCTGCAGCCGGTCCGCTGAAGAAAAGCCCTCGACCGCGCGGCGGACGAGGGCTTCCTGCGATACCGGGTTTTCGCGCCTACTCCGCGGCGATGAACGGCTCCCAGGTGCTGCAGAAATGCTCGGACGGGAAGGTGAAGAAGGGGCGCGGCACGCTCGGCCCGGGCACCAGGTTCTGGATCGCGTGGGCGAGGTTGAACGGCAGCCACGGGGCGAAGAAGAAGCGGTTAGTGCCGAAATTGGGGTTGCCGCTGATCGTGAAGTTCTCCCAGTAATCCTTCATCTCGACGGCCAGACGCTGTTCTCCCTGGTTTAGCGGGGAACCGAAATCGAACAGGAATTGCAGCTCCGAGGCATGTTCCGAGGCGGTCGGATAGCCGAACTGGTCGTTCGGCGCTTCGATCACCTGTGCGCCGGCCGGCGCGGCGGGATCGTTGAACTCGTAGGCGAAAACCGGCACCCAGCGCGCGAGTTCGGTGTTCGAATCGAGCACATTGCAGGCGAAGACCAGATCCGTGAAGATCTGCGCCAGGGCTTCATCGGCGCTCGGCGCATTGCCGGCCAGGAACGGGTCCGGGAAGTTGGCGAGCGGGTATTCCGCGGCGATCGCGCTGTCGAAGGTCGCGGTATTGACGAAGGCCGGAATGCCCAGCCCGGCGAGATAGAGGTTGAGTTCCTGCTGGTATGTGCAGACCGCCGGCGTGCCGGTGAATTGCGGCGTGGCGCAGAAGCTGTTCGGCATGGACAGATCCAAATTGGCCGGCCCGCCTGCCGCGGCGACCGCTGCGAGCGACGCCGAGAAGGGGATCTCGCCCGGCTCGAAGAGCCTGCCTTCATTGGCGTTCGAGCCTTGCAGCACCGGCACCCGAATGATCTGGCCGGTCGAGAAGGCCTGCTGCAAGCCGAGCGGCAGGATGCGCGTGCCGGAATTCGGCGAGATGCCGGCCTGGCCGAAGACCTTGTTTTGCGCGTCCATGACGCCGGCGACCGATTGGCTGCGCAGGCAGGCCGCGTCGGCGGGCTGGGTGCAGCCCAAGGCGGAGTCGAACCCCGGGCCGAAGCGCGTGCCATAGGTCGTTTCGGTCGGCACGCTGTGCAGCATATAGCCGCCGCTCTCCAGGATCGCGCCGCGGAACAGGCCGCCGCCGATCTCGGTCGATGCCAGCAGACTCGAAATGCTCAGGCCGCCGGCCGATTCGCCGGCGACCGTCACCTTGGTCGGGTCGCCGCCGAACGCCGCGATGTTCTGCTGCACCCATTGCAGCGCGAATTGTTGGTCCATCAAGCCGTAATTGCCGGCATCGCCGACATTCTGGAAGGCGTTGGCGGAAGCCGCCTCCAGGCCGGGCTCCACCAGCCAGCCGAGGGCGCCGAGGCGGTAGTTGATCGTCACTGCGATCATGTTGCCGTCGGCGACCATGACCGAGGGATCATATTGCGCGCCGGTCCCGAAAATCAGCGCGCCGCCGTGAATCCAGAAAAAAACCGGCAGGTTCGAATTCGGCGTCGCCGATGCCGGCACATAGACGTTGAGGAACAGGCAATCCTCCGATTGCGCGAGCGGCGCCGTGCTTTGAGTCTGCGGGCAGGCGTCGCCCGGGGCGGCGGCCACGATCGTGCCGGTCGCCGCCGCCGGTGTTTGCGGCGGCGCCCAACGCAGCGCGCCGACCGGCGGCGCCGCATAGCGCAGGCCGAAGAACACATTGACGCCGGCCTCGGTCGGCGAAGGCACCGGCTTGAACGCGCCGGTCGTGGTCACGACTGCCGGCGTCTCGGCGGCGGCGGCGGGCAGGGCGGCGGCGCTCATGCCGGCCATGATCAATGCATGCAACAGCATGCCGAAACGCAATCGGTGACTGCCGCGTCCCGGCCGCTGCCGGTGTTCCGGTTTCAGATCCCTCTGCTCACGGGTCATTCGTTTCCTCCTTGTCGACGTCCATTTCCGCAGCGCGGCCGGCATCTTGGCGCTTTGAGCCGCCTGAAACGGCGATCCGGCGCTGTCTTGGCCTGCGCTTCGCCGGAAGAGCGCGGTAGTAATTCCTCAGGCCGGGCGCCACTATAGTTCGGGCGGGTGCTGGAGCCGCAATCACAAAGCCGGGAAGCCGCCTGCCATCGAATGCGGCGGCGGTGGTGAAGCGCGACGATTTTGGAACGGAATAGGAATCGTACTTTAGAGTATTGAGTTGGAGCAAATGTCACGCCGGACACGCTCCGGTGGGGCTTGGAAAATAAATGAGCAGGTGACATTTTTTGTCTTCGCCTGTCGCGATGGAGGCTGCCCATGCCGGATCTGGTCGATCGTTTCGTCTATCGCGCTGCCGCCGGCGCGCGGTTTTCCTGGTATCTCGGTCAGAAATTGCTGGCCGAGCGGCTGGTCAAGCCGACCCCGACCCCGCCCGACCTCAAGGCTCGGCTGCCGTCGGGCCGCGATCTCATGGCCGATCTGCGCGCATTCCTGGCAGAGGATCTGGCGCATATCGACGCCGGCGATTATGCCGCGCCGGAAGGTCTGCCGGCCAATCCGGTCTCGGCGTTCCGTCGCGCCCGGGCTTTCTTCCGCGATCTCGGGCGGGTCGATGAGAGGCGCCATGCCGAGCGCCATCAGGAGGTCGCGGAGACCCGCCCGGCGGAGGGCTTCCCGCGCTACTACCTGCAGAATTTCCACTATCAGACCGATGGCTGGCTCTCGCGCCAATCGGCCGAAATCTACGACCACCAGGTCGAGGTGCTGTTCATGGGCAGCGCCGATGCGATGCGCCGGCAGGCCTTGCCGCCGATCGCCGAGGCCCTGGCGCCCATCGGTCAGCGCCGGGCGCGGCTGATCGACATCGCCTGCGGCACCGGCCGCTTCCTGCGCGAGGTCAAGAACAACTGGCCGCTGCTCGCCGTGACGGCGCTCGATCTCAGCCCCTTCTACCTCGATGAGGCGCGGACACTGCTCGCCGGCCGGTCGGGCACGAAATTCGTCGCCGCGCCGGCCGAGGCGGTGCCCGAGCCGGATGGCAGCTACGACATCGCCACGGCCATTTTCCTGTTTCACGAATTGCCGCCGGTCGCGCGCCACCGAGTCGCGGCCGAATTGGCGCGCCTGGTCCGCCCGGGCGGCACCTGCATTCTGGTCGACAGTCTGCAGACCGGCGACCGGCCGGACTATGACGGGCTGCTCGACCTGTTTCCCGTCAAATTTCACGAACCCTATTACGCAGGATATCTCCGTGAGGATCTGCCGGCGCTGTTCGGCGCGGCCGGCTTCGATCACGTGGCCACCCGCTTTGCCTTCCTGTCCAAGATCGTCGTGTTCCGGCGCCGGGCCGAGGCGCAGTAGCAGACAAGTCGCCGACATTTCAATTTGCATAGGATGGTGATATAGACGTATCGGTTTTCTATCACGTGGGTTGCATGTTTGTCATGAGTCACCAGGACGACCGGCGCAACGGCAGCGCGGGCGCGCAACAGATCGCAGCGACCGTGAAATGGTTCAATCGCACCAAAGGTTTCGGTTTCGTCACGGCGATCGACGGTTCGGGTGACGTGTTCCTGCCTGCTTCGATCCTGGCCCTATCCGGGCATGACGAGGTCGACGAAGGCGCCACCGTGGTCTGCGACGTGGTGGATGGCCCGAAAGGGCGGGCCGTCGCGAGCATTCATGAGATCGACCCGAGCACCGCGTCGCCGCGCAGCCCGCGCCGTGCCGCGGACGAGAATCGGCCGGAGCGGATGGCCGGCGGCCCGGTCGAGGCGATGGACGGCGTGGTGAAGTGGTTCGACCTGGTGCGGGGATTCGGCTTCATCTCACCGCATGACGGCAGCCGAGATGTCTTCATTCATGCCAGCGCCCTGCGCCGCTCCGGCCTCGACAATCTGACCACCGGCCAGGCCGTCCAGATGGAAGTCCAGCACGCGAAGCGCGGCCGCGAAGTGGTGACGGTCACTGTGCAGTAGGCCGGGGCGAAGGGATCAGCCGCCCAGCAGGGCCAGATCGGATTTGTACGGCGTATTCGCCTTGTACCAGGCGATATCCTTGTCGAAATACTCCTTCTGCCGCCAGATGCCGCTGTCCCACGCCGCATCCATATGCCCCACCGCCTGGTGGCACAGTTGGGCCATTCCGGCGTGCATCGCGAAATAGAAGAGCGCCTTCCAATCGCGGGTACGCAGGCCGAAGCGCTGTTCGCGCGCCTGGTAGGCGGCGACGATCCCTGGGAAGGTCAGGCCATCCGCGTTGGTGGAATTCGGCCGGGCAAATTCGTCGAGCAGACGATAGGCGGCAAAGGCATAGCCGATCCGCGCATCGATGCCCCCTTCGGGTGACTGCAGCCCGCGCAGGTACCGTGCCTGTTCGCCCGGCCTGCCCTGCCATTTCTCCTGCAGCGTGGTCGCGCGCTGGGCGTAGAGCGGGTAGTAACCGGGAAAGGCCGCGATGGCGCGGTCGTAGAGCGTGTCCAGCGTCGAACGCTCCCAGCCTTGGCGCATGCCCATATCGATGGCCTCGATATAGGCGACCGGGTCCTGGTCGAGATCGATCGAATCCAGATACTCCTGCGTCCGCGCATAATCGGCGCGCATGGCGGCCCAACGGGCATCGCTCGTGTCGGCAGCGTAATGGCAGCCGCGGTCGGTGGCCGCGGCTGAGGCCCAGAACCGGGCGAGCGCGACTGCCGCGGTCGGCTGGCCTGGTGTCGCGCCGTGCCATACCTCCAGCGTATGCCGGCGCTCCGCGAAGGAAAGTTGGTCGATCGACCGCTGGCACGGGTCATCGGTCGGCAGCGTCTGGAAATCGGTCACGATTTCATAAAATCGGGTGAGCTGCGCAATGCCGCCGGTGAAGCGCCGGTCGGGCGCGCGCAAGGACGTCGCCAAGGTTTCGAGATCGCCGAACCGCGCCTCGGCCAGCGCCCTCCGAATGCCCGAGGCGAAGCTCGGCGGCTCGTCCTCCACTGCGACTTCCGGGCGCTCGTGAACGACGATGGTCGGTTCCGGCCCATAGGGGACGGGGGTGTCGATCGACAACTGCCGATCCCAGAGCAGAATGTCCGCATCGACCGCAGCGAAGAGGAGCAAGCACAGGAGGAGGATACGGACGCGCATGGAGATGCACCCAGGATTGTGCTCCGATCGCATAGCACGAAGCGGCCGCCGTACAAACCCCCGCGCCCGCGGGTTGGTCGTGATCGGCACGCCGCCCCATGACTTCGGCGAGCAGGCGCGGGGTACCGAGCAGGAGATCGGGACCGTCCGCACGACCGGATTCGACGTCGCGTTTCCGCCGACCGCCGAGGAACTCATTATTGGCGACGACGCCCATCCCTTCTACACATGGGCGGTTGCCGAACTGGGCGAGGACGCGGCGCCGAAATGGAACTTCCACAAAGATCAGGTCGGCAAGGATGGCAGAATCGTCCGGGCGTTTTCCAGCCGGGTGGCGCCGGATGCGCCTGAACTGGTCGAGGCCGTCGAGGCGGTGCTGGCGATCGAGCGCGCGCGCTGCCGGTCTGGCGGCGCTGATCCTCTGCGGCGACGCCGGTGCGGCGCCGGCGATCGACGAGCAACTGGTCGCGATCGAGGGCGCCGAAGGCAGCGGGACCTTGCCGGTCTTCGCGTCGCATCCGCTGCTGGCGCGCTGGCTGGGCGTGACTCGACTCGTGATCGTGATCCACGGCGCGGGGCGCGCCGCCCGGCAGGCGGAGGCGTCGGCACTGTCGGCGATCGGCGATGCGGCCGGCCGGACCTTGGTGGTCGCGCCACAGTTTCTCTCGACCGAGGATGCCCGCCGCCAGGCGGAGCCGGCGGACCGGCTGCGCTGGGCGGGCGCGTCCTGGGCGGCGGGCGAGCCGGCGGCCGGACCGGCGCCGGTCAGCCCGTTCTCGGTCCTCGATTCATTGCTGCGCAGCCTTGCCGATCCGGGGCTCCTGCCCGATCTGCAGGCGATCACCGTCGCCGGCCAGGAGGACGGCGCCGAACTCGTCCAGCGTTACGCTGCCGTCTCCACGCATCTGGCCGGGCTCGAGGCGCGCGGGCTAACCTTCCGCTTCGTGCTGGCGGCGCCGCCGCATTATCTCTATTTCACAGCGCAGCGCCCGGTGCCGGCGGCCGATTGCGCCGCGGCGGATCGCTGGCCCTATGGTCTCGACGGTGCGCCTGCCTATCTCGACGAGCGCGAGCCGGCCCGGCTGCTTGCCCAATACCGCGCCCGCGATGTCGTATATCTGCCGGGCCCGGCGGAAGCGGCCGGGCCGGTCTCCTGCGCGGTCGCCGCACAGGGGCCGGATTCCTCGGCGCGCGCCCGGTTCTATCTGGCCTACCTGGCCAAGCTGGCGGGCGCGCCGGTGCATGGTCTGGCCGATTTCCGCGCGGCCGGCGGTACGGCACCCTGGGGCACCGGAGGCTGCGGCGGTGCCGTGCTTCTCGCTCAAGGGGACTGCCCGGCGCTGGCGGCGCCTGCCGAAATGCCGGCTTTTCCGGAATCACCGCCGCCGGCTGGGCCGCCCGAACCGGGGCCGCCGAGACCGGCGCCAGCGCCGGACGCGCCTGCTGTCGCGGCGCCGGCACCGGCAGTGCCACCGGCGCCGCCGCCCGCCGACCCCGAAACGCTGGCCGACCCGCTCGCTTCCGCCGACCCGCTCGGACCGCTGCTGACCCGGCCGCCGCCGCCGGCGCCGGCGGGCCCGCCGCCTCGACGGTGAAGTCGCGGGCGATGACAACTGAGTACATCCGCATTATCTTACCGCGCTGCAACACGGCAGGGCCAGCAATGGAGTTCACTCTCGACAGCCGTATCGTTCGGATCGGGGCGGCGCTGGCCTCCGGCGCCCTGATCTATCTGAGCGAACGACCCGATGCCGAGTGGTGGGCCGGATTCCTGGCGCCGATTCCGCTGCTCGCGGCGGCGTTCCGAGCGTCCTGGCAGGAGACCGCCGGGCTGTCGGCGCTGGCCGCCCTGCTCGGATTCGTGCCGCAAATCCGTCATCTGACGAGGTTCGTCGGCACGGACGGCACGGCGCTCATCCTGGCGCTGCAAGTGGTGCAATGGCTGCTCGTCGTGCAGCGCACACGCAGCGTGGTCGAGCGGTCGCGCCACTGGCTGATCGTCTTCGCCTATCCCGCCTTGTGCGCCGCAATCGACACTTTGGCGGCAGCGTTGTCGCCGCACGGCACCGCCGGCAGCCTGGCTTATAGCCAGATGAAGATCTTGCCGGTGATCCAGATCGCCGCGCTGGCCGGCACGCCGGGTATCGTCTTTCTCGTCAGCCTGTTCGGCTCGCTCGTCGCCGTCGCGGGGCGCCGTCGCCTCGATATCGAACGCCCGATCCTCGCCTATGGCCTGCCGGCCGCGGTGCTGACCGCCGGGCTCGGTCTTGGAATCGTGCGGCTGGACCAGGCCGAAGCCGGCAAGACGATTCCGGTCGGGCTGGTGGCGATCGATCGAGCGTCGCCGGCTTCGCTCCTGCACCAGCCGCAGGCCGGCGGCACGGCTTGGCTGCAATATGCTGCGGCTATCGCGCATCTTGCGGCGGCCGGCGCCAAGCTCATCGTCCTGCCCGAAGAGATCGCCGCCTTCGATGACGGCGACCTCGACAGCGTGCGCGCGCGGCTCGGCGCGCTGGCCCGCGACGGCAACGTGCATCTGCTGGCCGGGTTGCGCGTCCTGGCGCGCGATCATATGGAGAATCGGGCCTGGCTGTTCGCGCCCGACGGGGCCTTGATCGCCGATTACGCCAAGCGTCACCCGGTTCCGGGACTCGAATCCGGAATCAGTCCCGGCCGGGATGACGCGGTCGCGATGATCGGCGCCGAGAAATTCGGCATTGCCATCTGCCGAGATATGGATTTCCCGGTGCTCGGCCGATCTTATGCCGCGCGCGGCGTCGCGGCGATGCTGGTGCCGGCCTGGGATGCCGGATACTACGACTGGTCGCATGCCGCTCCCGCCGTGCTGCGCGGCGTCGAGGGCGGCTATACCGTCATCCGTACCGCCCGCGATGGGCTGATCAGCGTCAGCGACAGGTACGGTCGCGTGCTGGCGGCAGAGGCGACCGTCGACGCGCCGGTCGCCAGCCTGGAATACCCGGCGCCGCTCAGCGATACGAGCACTCCCTATGCGCAGTTCGGCGGGTGGTTCGGCTGGCTGTGCGTCGCGGCGAGCGTCGCGATGCTGCTGCCGGTTCGGCATCGCCGGCACCGGTGAGCGGTGCGGCCGGGAGAAGCGTCTGCGGCGCGTCCGCGACTGTCCAGCCGCAGGCCGGCACGCCGGGCGACATCGGTCCCGACGGGCCGGTGACGACATCGAAATCGAATTCGGACATGAGAGCCTCCTTGTTGGGGGGCCGCATCACGCCAGGCGGAATTCGCAGAGACTTGCTGAAAGAACGAAGGCCGCCTGAGTGGGCGGCCTGTCGATCTGCGTTGACGATACGCGATCCTTAAGCCGCCGGAAGATACCAGCGGTACCAAAATCGCGTTGTTGCGGCGGCGCCGAGGCGCGCTGTCATCGTCATGATGTGCAACCCTAACATGACGAATTTCGCCGTGCAAGGCGCGGCCGGCGCCGTACCGCGGGTCGGCTCGCGTCGCTTGCAGTGGTTCAGTCATAGGCCAGACACCAATCGGCGCCCCGGAGCCAGCACCGCTCGGCCGGCAGGTCGCCCTGCCGATGGAGCCGCGTGACCTTCCGCCAGCCACCGGTTTCGAAGGCGGCGGCGAGCGCCTGTTCGGAGTCCGGATCGCGGGCGCCGGCGCAGGGGAAGATCGCGACCGGCGACACGGCGCGGGCCAGGTAATCATCGCCCTGCCGCACGATGCGGAACACCGCGCCCAGCCAGTTCGGCGGGAACGGATTGGGGAGATTTGCCGACATCGAATGCCGCCCGGCGGTCAGCGGCAGGATCAGCCTGCCGCCGTCGTTCAGCCGGTCGAGCCAGGGCGCGGCCGGGCGGGTCGTCCCGGCATTGACGTAGATCACGTCGGCCGGGCCGAAATCGGCGACGGCCCCGTCGCCTTCGACGACCTGGACCCGATCGTCGCCGGCAAAATTACAGGCGAGGCGCGCGGCCACATCCGGGTCGAACTCGATCGCCGTGACTCGGGCCGACAATGCGGCGAGGATCGCCGAGTAGTAGCCGACCCCGGCGCCGATATGGACGACATGCTCGCCCGCTTGCGGCGCCGCGGCGGCGATCAGCGCCGCATGCAGCCGCGGCTGGCCGTTGTTGAGGCTGCGCTCGGGCACGATGCCGAACAGATCGTCGGTGTAGAGATAGACCGGATCGTCGCCGGCCGTCGGCACATAGCCGGCGCCGTGGCGCACCATCTGCCAGGGCCCCGGTCCGAGGAAATCCTCGCGACGCACGGCGGCGAAGGCATCTTCGATGCGCGGATCGGTGACGCCGACGGCGCCGGTGACCTGCTTGGCAAAGGCGCGGCGGATGATGCGGCGTTCGGTTTCCTGGTCCATGATGGCGGCCTCCGGGGCAAAGGGATCGACGCGTGCTGATGCGCCGCCGGGCGCCGGCTGCGGACAAATTTCTTTCGGGCGCTGTCCGCCGCCGGCCGTTTCCGGCGCATAGGGAGGGCAGCAAGGAGGCGCTGCGAATGCGGAACCGGCAGCTTGTGCGTCATGTCGTCCTGAACGAGACCCCGGCCGAGCGGGCGCTCGCGCGCGGCCTCGTCACCGAAATCGAGCTGGTCCGGCTCAAAGCGATCGCCCGGCTTTACGCCTGGGGGCTGCCGCCGGATATGGGCTGGGCGGATCTGCTGCAGGAGGCGCTGTTGCGCGTGCTGCAGGGCTCGCGCAGACGGCCCGACAATGTCTCGATGATCGCCTTCGTCACCGGCATCATGCGCAGCCTCAAGGCCGAGCAGCATCGGCGCCGGCAGCGCGAGGCGCCGTCCGGCTCGGGCGATAATGTCGCGGCCGCGACCCTCGATCCGGCGCCGGATGCCGAGCGCAGCCTCGCGGCGCGCCAGGAACTGGCGGCGATCTACCGGCTCTTCGCCGACGATGCGGTGGCGACGCGGATTCTGAACGGGCTGGGATCCGGCCTGTCGCCCGAAGAAATCTGCGCCGCCAACGGGCTCAGCCGGACCGACTACGAATCGGCGCGCAGGCGGATGCGGCGCTGCCTGTTGCGGCACAATCTGGCATGGAGGCTGCGATGACCGAGGATTGGCCGGAATTGCTGCTCGCCCGCATCGTCGACGGGCTGGCGCAGGACCTCGCCGAGGCACCGGACGCCGAGATTGCCGAGGTCCTGGCGGAACTGGGGCAGCGGCCGGAGCTCAAGGGCTCGGTGGCGCTGTTCGAACTCTGCGGGCTGTTCGGCCGGATCGTCCAGTACCGCGGCGAGCGGGACGAGGATGACGAACCCCCGGAAGGCGGCGGCGCGGCCGGCGCCGCGATTCCGCCCGCCGGCCGTCGGCCGGCGTCAGGCCGGCAGCGTCACGAAAGCTGAGACCGGCGGCGGCGCGTCATCGCCGATCGCGATCGCCGGCAGATCCTTGGCCGAAGCGACGAGCCGCACCGTCAGCATCTCGTCGCGTCCGCGGATCGCCAGGTCGCGGGCGGGAAAACCGCTGAGATCGATGCCGGCGCGCCGGGCGGTGTCGTCCGAGACGACGAGCTGTACGCCGAACTCCTTCGTCGATTCTTCCAGCCGGCTCGCCGTGTTCACGGTATCGCCGATCGCCGTCACCGATACCGTCCGGCCAAACCCCATCTCACCGACGATCGTTCGCCCGACATGCAGGCCGATGCCGATCCGGATCGGATCGCGCGGTTCGGTACTCAGCGCGGCGTTCAGCCGGTCCAGATTTTCCGCGATGGCGCGTGCCGCGGCCAACGCGGCGCGGCAGCCCTCGACCGGTCCGTGATCGATGCCGAACAACGCCATGACGCCGTCGCCGAGGAACTTGTCGACGCGACCGCCGGAAGCTTCGACCGCCCGGCCGGTGGCGGCGAAATAGCGGTTGAGCAGGAAAACCACGTCGAAGGGCAGCATGTGTTCGGTGCGTTTGGTGAAGGAGCGGATGTCGCAGAACAGCACGGCGATTTCGAGCTCCATGCCCTGCGCGGCCATCATCTTGCCCACGCCCTCCTCGGCCGTGACGTCGGCCGGCAGGAGCGGGGTGACCTCGGCATCGCCCAGAGGGCGCAGTTGGCAGGCAAGGCGCACATTCCAGGGCGCGCCGATCGCCTGCAGCACCTGCGCTTCGTCCTCCGCCGGTATCGGCAGGACCGGCCCGTCGCCGGCCCGTTCGTCCACGACGCGGATCCGGCAGGTCGTGCAGCGGCCGTGCCCGCCGCAGATCGCAGCGTGCGGGATGCCGGCGATGCGGCTGGCTTCGAGGACGCTGGTGCCAGGCGGCACCCGAACCTTCCGTCCGTCTGGATAGGTCAAGGTGATGGCGCCGTTCCGCAGCTGAAGGCGCCACCGCAGAATCCGCCCGGCCAGTACCGCCGTCACGGAAAACGCAAGGACTGCGCGCATCGCATCGCGCCAGGCACTAAGGACGTCCCAGGCACCGGGCGGCAGCGGATGCGGCTCAGCCACGCGGCGAACCCAGGCGGGATCCTGCGCCAGCGCTGCGACCGCGCGCCCGCCTTCGTAAAAACCGATCAGCGACAGCGTCGGCACCAGCACGGCGCCAGTCAACAGTACGCCCTTGGCGCGCGGATACCATGGCTGGAGCTGCAGGCTGTAGTTCAGCCCGATACAGCCATGGCTCCAGGCGACGATCAGCAGCACCGCCTGCTCGATGCCGCTGAGGGGCGAGCGGGCGGCGAGCCTGAGCAACATCGCGGGGTAGTCGATATCGGCGCCGTAGAATTGGAGTGCGAGGAAGGTGCCTGCGACATGCGGCGCCAGGAGAACCGGAATCGCGAAGCCGAGGACGAGCTGTGCCGTCTCGGCCGCCGGCATGCGCAGCGAGCGCCGCCGCCACAGCGACTGCAGCGCGAGCGCGATATGGCCGAGCAGCGCAGCGTAGAGGACGGTCTCGCCGAAAGGGTTGTGCCAGACCAGTTCCATGCCGCGCAGCCAGGCCTGCATCGCGGCGACCGAGATGACGCCCATTGCGTGATCGAGCAGGTGGCAGAGGATATAAACGAACAGAACGAGGCCGGTGGCCAGGCGAATCCGGTTGATCAAAGACCCGTTCTGCACGCCTGAGCCCCTCATCGCAACGCTTCGACGGTAGCACGCGGCCCGGCCGCGGCGCCAACCCTCGCGACACCGCGCCGCTACCCGCACAGAGCGGCGCCGCTTTTCAATCGTGGCGGTTTCTGCTATTCCCCCGACCCGCGTTTGATGGGGATCACGGCGTGGCCACACATCTCATTGAAATCAAACATCTGGTAAAGCATTTCGGGCCGATCGAGGCGGTTCGGGGGATCAGCTTCACGGTTGACCGCGGCGAAGTGCTGGGCTTTCTCGGTCCGAACGGCGCCGGCAAATCGACAACGATGAAGATGATCGCCGGGTTCCTGACGCCGACCGACGGGACGGCCGTGATCTGCGGCCACGATGTCATCCAGGCGCCGATCGCCGCCAAGAAATGCCTGGGCTACCTGCCGGAGGGCGCGCCTGCCTATCCGGACATGACCTGCCGCGCCTTTCTCGATTTCATCGCGCAGATCCGGGGGTTCCACGGGGAAGAAAAGCGCCGCCGGATCGCCGCTGCGGTCGAGCGCGTCGATCTCGGCGGCGTGCTGCTGCAGCCGATCGAGACCCTGTCCAAGGGCTTCAAGCGGCGCGTCGGCCTGGCTCAGGCGCTGTTGCACGATCCCGAGGTCCTGATCCTCGACGAGCCGACCGACGGGCTCGACCCCAATCAGAAACACCAGGTGCGCACGCTGATTCAGAGCATGGCCAAGGACAAGGCGATCATCATTTCGACGCATATCCTGGAAGAGGTCGACGCCGTCTGCACGCGCGCCATGGTCATCGCCAAGGGCCGGGTTCTGGCCGACGGCACGCCGGCCGAACTCGAAGCGCGGTCGCGCTACCACAATGCCGTCTACCTGCGCGCGGTCGATCCGCTGCCGCCGGCGGCGCTTGCCGGGCTGGCCGCGCTCGCCGGCGTCGCCGCGATCGAACCGGCGGGGCGCGTGCATGACCACGGCGTCCATGTCATTCCCGCGAACGGTGCGGACCTGCTGTCCGCCGTCCGCGATTTCGCCGCCAGACAAAGCATCGTCGTGGCCGAACTGCGCCTGGAGCGCGGCCGGCTCGACGGCGTCTTCCGCGACATCACGTCCAACGCCGCCTGACCAGATAAGCACCCGGGGGAAACACCGCATGCACACCGTCGGTGTCATCTTTCGCCGCGAGCTCGTGAGCTATTTCACCATGCCGCTGGCCTATGTCTTCATCGTGATCTTTCTCGTGCTGGCCGGCGCGCTCACCTTCTACATGGGCGGGTTCTTCGAGCGCGGCCAGGCCGATCTCCAGGTCTTCTTCGGCTTTCATGCCTTCCTCTACCTGTTCCTGATCCCGGCGCTGTCGATGCGGCTGTGGGCGGAAGAGCGCAAGACCGGCACGATCGAGCTGTTCCTGACCCTGCCGATCACCACGACGCAGGCCGTGCTCGGCAAATACCTCGCGGCCTGGGCCTTCACCGGCATCGCGCTCGGGCTGACCTTCCCGTTCTGGATCACGGTGAACTATCTGGGGCATCCCGATAACGGCGTGATCCTCGCCGGGTATCTCGGCAGCTTTCTGATGGCCGGCGCGTTTCTCGCGATCGGCGCCGCGATCTCGGCGGCCTGCAAGAACCAGGTCATCGCCTTCGTCCTCAGCGCCACGACCTGCTTCGTGTTCATCGCCGCGGGCGCCGATATCGTGCGCGGGCCGCTGAAAGGCTGGCTGCCGGGCTTCATCGTCTCCGGCATCGACAATCTCAGCTTCCTGCAGCATTTCACCGGCATTCAGCGCGGCGTACTGGATCTGCGCGATGTGATCTATTTCGTCTCGGTGATCGTCCTGTTCCTGTTCGCGAACGTTCAGATCGTCGAACTCAAGAAGGCCGATTAGGGGAAATCCGCGATGACTCGTTCCGCTACCGGAATGACCGCGCTCGGCCTCGTGCTGGCCGCCATTCTGTTCTTTTCCGTCAACGCGCTGACCGGACGACTGTTCGGCGGCGCGCATCTCGATCTGACCGATCAGCAGCTGTTCAGCCTGTCGGACGGGACCAAGGCGGTGCTGGCCAAGATCGACGAGCCGCTCACGCTCAAGATCTATTATTCGAAGCATCTGGGCGACGTCTCGCCGGGCTTCGCCGTCTTCGCCGAGCGGGTGCGCGAACTGCTCCAGGAATACGCCGCGCGCGCCAACGGCAAGATCGAACTCACCGAGCTCGATCCGGTGCCGTTCTCCGATATCGAGGACCAGGCGACGGCGGCCGGGCTGCAGGGGGTGCCGATCGATGAGAATGGCGAGCAGGCCTATTTCGGTCTGGTCGCCTCCAACTCGACCGACGATCAGGACGTCATTCCGTTCTTTCAAAGCGATCGCGAGAAATTCCTCGAATACGACCTGACCAAGCTGGTCCAATCGCTGGCCTTCCCGAAGCGCAAGGTGATCGGGCTGGCGACCGGCCTGTCGCTCGACGGCGATATGATGGCGCAGATGCAGGGCCGGCCCAGCCGCGCGCAGGTCATCATGGACCAGCTGCGTCAGACCTTCGACATCCACACGCTGAACACCAATTTCGACAAGGTGCCGGACGATATCGACGTTCTGATGCTGGTCCAGCCGGAGAAGCTGCAGCCCAGGACCGAATACGCGATCGACCAGTACGTGCTCAATGGCGGCCATGCGCTGGTCTTCGTCGACCCGCATTCCGAATTCCAGATGTCGCATCCGAGCATGCTGATGCCGCCCGGCTCGCCGACGGCGGCGGAGCTTGATCGCGTGCTCAAGGCCTGGGGTGTCGAGCTGGTCAAGGACAAGGTCGTCGGCGACCGCGATTCGGCGCGCCGCGTCAATGCCGGCGGCGGCGGGCATCTGGTCGCGGCGGACTACCTTGCCTGGCTGGCGCTGACCGAAGACGACCTCGCCCATGACGACCCGATCACAGGCAAGCTCGGTCAGATCAATGTCGCGACCGCCGGTGCCCTGATGCCGGTCGCCGGCGCCAAGACCAAGATCGAGCCGCTGCTGCAAAGCTCGCCCAATGCCGAGCTGATCGACGTCGACAAGGTCCGCCAAGCGCCGGACGTGTTGGAATTGCTGCGCGATTTCAAGTCCACCAATACCCGCTACACCATCGCCGCCCGCATCACCGGCCCGGCCGATACCGCCTTTCCGGACGGGCCGCCGTCCAATCTCGACGCTCAGGGCAAGCCGGTCGGCGAGCCCGATGCGTCGGCCAAGGCGGCGCAGCTGAAGACCGCCAAGACGCCGATCAGCGTGATCGTCGTCGCCGATAGTGACATTCTCGACGACCGGTTCTGGGTCCAGGTTCAGGATTTCTTCGGCCAGCGCGTGGCAACGCCGCTGGCGGGCAATGCCGATTTCGTCGCCAATGCCATCGACAGCCTGACCGGCGGCGGCGACCTGATCGGGCTGCGCTCGCGCGGCAGCGCCGTCCGGCCGTTCACTCTGGTTGAAGAAAAGCAGCGCGAAGCCCAGGACAAGTACCAGGCCGAAGAAAAGTCGCTGCAGGACAAGCTCAAGGACACCCAGGCCAAGCTCAACGAACTCCGGGGTTCCGACCAGGATGCCGACAAGCTGAGCCCGGAACAGGCGCAGGCCATGGACCAGGCTCGGGCGACCATCATCCAGACGCGGCAGCAACTGCGCCAGGTCCAGCTGGCGCTGCGCGAGGCGATCGACCGGCTCAAGCTCGAACTCGTGGCGCTCGATGTCGGCGCCGTGCCGCTGCTGGTCGCCATTGCCGCGCTGGTCGCCTGGCTTCTGCGCCGGACCCGCCGCGCGCGCCGCACCGCCTGAGCGACGAGAGGATTTGCCATGCGCCAGAAGACGCTGATCGCGCTCGCCATCGTCACCGCGCCGCTGCTCCTGGCGGCGATCTTCGTGCCGTCACGGCACGGCGCCGAGACCAAGCCGGCAGAGACCGGGCCGGTGTTTCCCGCGCTCAAGGACTGGATCGCCGGAGCGACCAAGCTGGTCGTGACCAGCCCGGGCGGGACCATCGTCACCTTGAGCCGCACCGCCCCGGCGCAAGGCGGCGATGCCGGCGCGATTCCGATCGCCGGCTGGGGCCTCGCCGACAAGGGCGGGTATCCGGTGCTCGACACGGCGATCCGCCCGGTCATTGCCGGCCTCATGGCGCTGCGCACGGTCGAAGCCAAGACGGAGCGACCGAAACTCTACGACCGGATCGATGTCGAAGATCCGGCGACGGCCGGCAAGGAGGCGAAATCCCGGCTGCTGGAACTCGACGACGGCAACGGCGCCAATATCGTCAAATTGATAGTCGGGCGGCATCGCCCGGATCCGCTGGGCGGCGCCGATACCATGTATATCCGCAAGCCCGAAGATGAACGTGCCTGGCTGGCGCAACCCGCCTTCGACCTGCCGGCCGACGAACTCAGCTGGGTCGACAAGAAGATTGCCGAGATCGATCCGGACAAGATCAAATCGCTGACTATCACGCCGGCCGGCGGCCCGCCGCTCGTGCTTGAGCGCGAAAAGCCTGATGACAAACTCGTGATTCGCGACTTGCCGAAAGGTGCGACCACGCGCAGCGAGACGCCGGGCGCTGATGTTGCGGCCGGGTTCCGCTTCCTCGATCTGCTCGATGTCCGCCACGCGGCCGAGGTCACCGCGCCGCCGACCGGGACGGCCGATGTCGTGACCTTCGACGGCCTATCCGCGACCGTGTCGTTCTACGATCAGCCGGCGGGCGGCCCTTGGCTCGAAATCACCGCCAAGGGCGAAGGCGATGCGGCCAAGCAGGCCGACGAGATCGACAAGCGCACAAAGGGCTGGGCCTATCGCGTGACCGGCGAGCGGGCCAAACTCCTGCAAAGCAAGCTGGCGGATCTGCTGACGCCGGAGCCGGCGAAACCGGCCGAGGCGCCGAAGCCGGTTGAACCGCCGGCCAAGCCGACGGTCGAAGCGCCGGCCAAGCCGCACACCAAGTAGGCATGCCGGCTTCCGGGGACGCCCGCGCCGATTCGCCCTGCATCGGCATCTGCCGGCTCGACGAATCAGGCGGGCTCTGCATCGGCTGCTTTCGGACGCTCCGCGAAATCGGCGCGTGGGGCGGTTTGGGTCGGGATGAGCGGCGGCGTATCGCCGCGGTGCTGCCCGAGCGCCGGCGCCGGGCTCAGGTCGCGGGGCTGAGCGGCGTCGGCGTGCCGGGCGCCGGTGGCACGGGCGTTGATGGGGTCGGAGTGGCCGGCGCTGCATCGACCGGCTGCGCCGGCGCGGATTTTGAACCGGCCGGGGCCGGCGCGGCCGGGGCCGGCGCGGCCGGTGCCGGGCGGGGCGGCGCCGGCGGGGGCGCGGTCGTGCCGAGATAGCCGGTCCGGCCGGGCTGCGGCTCGGTAAAGCAGTCCGGTTGCGCCAGCGTGCTGTAGCAATAGCGCGCAGGCTGGGCCGGGCGGCTGGCGGCGGCGGGCTCGGCGGGTTTCGGCGGGCACGAAGACGGTTTGTGGCCCGGCGGCGGGTCGAATTCCGTACACGGATCGACCACCGGCGAGCAGCCGCCTTGCAGCGCGCCGAACAAGAACACGAGCAGGATCGCCGCGACCGGCGCTAGACTCCGAGGCATCGCTGCATGAGGGACCACACATGTTAAATTTCAGTTGCCTCGGACGCGGCGCCTTGCTCGCCGGCCTGTTCGGTCTGGCGGCGTGCAGCGGCGGCGGCAGCGGCTGGTACCGCCCGAACACGGCGGAGGCGGCCCGCGATCGCGACTATGAGGCCTGCCGGTCGGAGGCGCGCGCCGCCGCGGGCCCGTCGCTCGGCATCAACCAGGATATTGCCGCCAGCCGCGGCAGCGACTGGGCGCAAAGCGGACGAACCGACGCGATCGAGCAGAATTCCAGTCCGGGCTCCGATACTTTCCGCATCGAGCTTTCCTCCTGCATGCAGGGCCGGGGGTATAGCGCGCGGTAACGGCGCGCCGCGGGCTTCCGTCAGAGCCGCGTGAGCGCCTCGCGCCCGAGCTTGGCCGCCTCGAATACGCGTTCTCCTGCTAGATACCGCGTCACCGCATCGGGCTGGTCGAGCAGGATGCGCAAGGCTGCGCCGAGTTCGACCATGCCGCCGTCCAGACCGAGCTTGTCGAGCGCGCGGCCATAGCCGAGCAGCATCTGCCCCTGGGCCTCGATCATCAGATCATAGCGCGGCACGGCGGTGTCGAAGGCGAACCCCAGATAGAGGGCTTCGCAGGCCGCCCGATCGAAGGAATAGAGGGCGCGGCAAGCGAGCGGCCGCGTCTCGTAGACGCTGCATGTCCCGTCTTCGAGCAGCGGGCAGGGCAGGCCGGAGCGGATGCGCCCGGCATCGTCGAGCCTTGTCGTCTCGTCGTCGAGGCGCCGCGCGGCGTCAGCGATGCGGGTCTGCTCGCCCGCGCCGCGCTCGCTCAACAGGGCGGCGATGCCGATCGCTTCCGGGATGGTGCAGACGATCTTGCGATGGCAGCAGGCGGTGCAGCCCATGGCGCAATCGAATCTCTCGGCCGGGGGCATTGCCTCCAGCAGGCTCTTCTGCATCGCTTCGTAGAACTGGATCTGGATCGTCGCGCAATAGAGCAGGTTGTCCAGGCTCAGCCCGGACTCGAAGCAATCGGCCACCGCTTTTCCGGCTTCCTTCTGCAGGAACGCCATCGATTTTCCGTCCATCGATCTTCCTTCCGTGCCGGCTTTCGCCGATCATCGGGGGCGTTGCTGAAGGCGGGGTTAACCGGACCGGGAGGGGGCATGACGGGCGGCTGGGCGGCGGCGGCGCCGATGATCGCGACGTTTCTGGCGTCGCTGGTCGAATTCGTCGAGGCGCTGACGATCGTGCTGGCGGTGGGCTCGGTCAGCGGCTGGCGCCCGGCGCTGGGCGGCGCCGGCAGCGGCCTCGCAGCGCTCGCGCTGCTGGCGGCGACGGCGACGCCGATCCTGGCGGTGGTGCCGATCGGCCCGCTGCAGGCGGCGCTGGGCCTGCTTTCCCTGCTGTTCGGCACACGCTGGCTGCGCAAGGCGATCCTGCGCAGCGCCGGTCGCCTGGCGCTGCATGACGAAACCGCGATCTTCGCCGCCGAAACCGCCGCGCTGCGCCGGTCCGCCGGCCGGGTCGTCGCCTGGACGGTAGCCTTCAAGGCGGTGATGATCGAAGGGGTCGAGGTGATCTTCATCGTGCTGGCCGTCGGCACCGCCGGCGCGCAACGCCTGCCGGCCATTGCCGGCGCGCTGCTGGCATTGGCCGCGGTGCTGGCCCTCGGCGCGGCGCTGCATCGGCCGCTCGCGCGCGTGCCCGAGAACGCGCTCAAATTCGTCGTCGGCACGATGGTGTCGGCCTATGGCGTGTTCTGGATCGGCGAAGGGCTTGGCTTCTTCTGGCCGGGCGGCGATCTGGCGATCCTGGGATTGATCGCGGGCTGGGCCGGATTCGCCATCGTCTCGGCGCGGCTGCTGCGGCGGCGCGCGGCGGTGCCGGCATGAGGGCGGTCTTCAGCGAAATCTGGGGCCTGTTCGTCGAGGACGGATTGCTCGCGATCGGCCTCGTGCTCTGGGTCGCCGCGGCGGCGCTGCTGGTGCCGCTCTTGGGCCTCGGCGGTTTCGGCGGGCCGATCCTGTTCGCCGGCGCGGTGCTGGTTCTGGGCGCGAGCCTTGCCCGGGCGGCGCGGCGAGGGTGAAGGGGCGGCGCCGAACTCGGGGCTGCCGGGATGCGAAGGAACTGCGATATGGTTAGGCTATTCCGGCTGTTGGTGCTGGCGGTGGCGCTCGCGGCAAGCTGCGCCGTGACTTCGGCCGGCGCCGGATCGCGGCGCGACCGATCGATTGCCGAACTCAAGCCGCTCGCGACGATCAAGCTCGGCCGGACCGCCGATTGGGTCGCCGTGACGGCGGACGCCGTCTGGGTCGGCAGCACCGGCCCCGACGCGGTGAACCGCATCGATCCGGCGACCAACACGCTTGCGGCCAGCGTCGTGGTGCCTGGACGGCCATGCGCCGGACTCGCCGCCGGCTCGGGCAGCCTGTGGGTGCCGCTCTGCGGCCCGAAGCCGGCGCTCGCCCGCATCGATCTGGCGACCGGCCGGGTGCTGGCGGTCCTCGACATCGGCCCGGCGGCGCCGGAAAGCGGCATCGCGGCCGGTCCCGATGCGGTCTGGCTGATCATCGACAAATCCGCCACCCTTGTCCGCATCGATCCGGCCGACAACAGCGTCCGGCAGCGCATCGCCGTCCCGGCCGGCTCCTTCAACCCGCTTTACAGCGACGGCATCGTCTGGGTCACCCAGGCCGGCGGTGCGGCGCTCACCGCGGTCGATGCGGAGTCGGGCGCCGTCGTCGCCACGATCAAGACCGGTCCGCATCCGCGCTTCCTCACAGCGGGGGCCGGTGCGGTCTGGACCTTGAACCAGGGCGACGGCTCGCTCAGCCGGGTCGATGCTGCGCGTCGCAAGCTCATCGCAAAGATTCCGCTCGGTACGCCCGGCCCCGGCGGCGATATCGCCTTCGCCGAAGGCTTGGTGTGGACGACCTTCTCCAAGGTGCCGCTGGCCGCGACGGATGTCGCGACCAACCGGCTGCGCCGGCGCTGGCGCGGGGCGGGTGGCGATTCGCTGGGCATCGGCTTCGGCGCGATCTGGCTGACCGACTACAAGGCGGGCACGATCGCCCGGCTCGACCTCAACCAGGCAGTGCGCGCCGCGCGCGGCAAATGAGCGGCCCGACCGCATGAACGCGATGTCACTCGGTAGCCCGGCCGTAATGCGGTAGTCTGCTGACGGTCGGTTGCGACGGTTCGGAGGTTTCGCCGTGGGTCATATCATTTGGGTCGTGCTGATCGGCTTCTTTGCCGGGCTGCTGGCGCGGATCATCTCGCCGGCGCCGAACAATCCGCAGGGTTTTCTCCTGACCACGGTGCTCGGCATCGTCGGGGCGGTCGTTGCGAATTTCCTGGGTACGGCTCTCGGCCTGTTCCATCGCGGCCAGGGTATCCACTTCCTCAGCGCGCTCGTCGGTGCCGTCATCGTGCTCGCGATCTGGCATTGGTTCAGCCGGTCGAATAATCAGCTGCTTTGAGTTGATCGATTAGCCCCCTGTTCAAGCGTTAGTCGGCCGGTACCCGCTCGATCGCCGATCGTGGCGCGCCGTGCCAGGGCGCGCTCATGATGAGGAGCATGTCGATGGTATTACCGTCCGCGGCGAGCGGGATGGTCATGACTTCGTAATGCAGCGCCAGTCCCTCGACGATGGCGTGGCGTCTGGCATGCACGGCGCAGCTTCCATTTACCGCTTCGGTCCAGGTCAACTCGAGCAGCTGCTTTTGAATCGGATTTGGCCATTCCTCCAGCCACAATCCGGTCGGCTCGAAATTCAGCATCTGGCGCCAACTGGTGCCGGCCAACCGCACGCGGAACCGAAGCGGCGCCCGGTGAACCTCGATCAGCCCGATCGTCGGGAGCACCGACTTCAACTCCGCCGGATCGATATCGGCACGGCTGAGGAAGGCCCGGGCGCCGCGCTTGGCTTCGAGCCGGTTCCACGCGTCCTTCATCGACTCGGTCTGGAGATCCGCGGCCGAGCGAATGGGCGTCGGCGGCCTGGTCACCGGGTCCGGCAGCACGGACGGCGCCGCGTCGACGCCGAGCAGCCGGCCGAACCAATGCGTTATGCGCGTCGTCAAGGTCACCGGTTGCGAAAGTCCGAGCGGCATCATATTCGGCGCGCAGCATAAGCCATTTGCGCCGGGCCGCGCCATGCCGGGCTGGTTCACCCGGCCCGCGCGCGGAACACGCCGACCGGCGCGCTCAAACCCTTCGCGCGGCGGTCGATCAATTCCGGACGGGTTTTGCCGCGTCAGGGGACGGATGCTTTAGCGTGGGAATGCCGTGATTCTGAATCTCGCTCTCATGCAATGATTTAGAGCGCGATTCAGGCTTCGTTCCGAAGCTGACGCGCACTAGGATCGGCCCGCTCCCGCGATTGCCGGACCCGCTATGGCCATGCCGCTGCCCGAAGCCCTGCTGCTTGAACTTTCCGCTGTCGTGGTGGCGGTGACGGCGGACGAGCCGCGCGTGCTCGTGGTCGAGGACGGCAATGCGCTGCCCTCCGGACCGTTCGAATCGGATCACCGCACCCTGGAACTGGGGCTGCGCGCCTGGGTCGAGGAACGCACCCGGCTGCCGCTCGGCTATGTCGAGCAGCTCTACACTTTCGCGGATCGCGACCGGGCCCTCGCCGGACCGCACAAGCGGCTGATTTCACTGAGTTATCTGGCGCTGGTCCAGGAAGCGCGGGAGGCTATGCTGCCGGGTGCCGGCTGGCACAACTGGTATCGCTATTTTCCCTGGGAGGATTGGCGCCAAGGGCCGAATGCGCTGGTCGCCGAAACGGTTCTGCCGCTGCTGGGATCTTGGGCGGCGTCGGCCGCCGATGCCGGCCGGGAGCGCCGGCGGCGCCAGCGCATCGCCGCGACCTTCGGCGACGGGGTGCATGATTGGAACGAGGAGCTGGTGCTGCAGCGTTTCGAATTGCTCTACGAAGCCGGCCTCGTGCCGGAGGCTGCGCGCGAGGCGCCGCCGGGGGCCGCATCGCCGCTGCCCGGCGAGCCGATGGCGCACGACCATCGCCGCATCCTGGCCACGGGCATCGCCCGGCTGCGTGCCAAGATCAAATACCGCCCCGTGGTGTTCGAGCTGATGCCGCAGAGCTTCACCCTGTTGCATCTGCAGCGCGCGGTCGAGGCGCTGGCCGGGCGGCGCCTGCACAAGCAGAATTTCCGCCGCTTCATCGAGAGCCAGGGACTGGTCGAGGAGACCGGCGAAATGACCGCCGGTACAGGGGGCAGGCCGGCCAAGCTGGTCCGGTTCCGGCGCGAGATCCTGCTCGAGCGGGCCGTGTCGGGCACGAAGCTGCCGCTGGCGCGGTAAGGATGAGGAAGGTAAGGGCCTTATGCACCGTCTGACCTGGACCCCCGACCTCGTCACCCGCTTCTGGGACGGCGTTGCGCAGACCCGTGGGTTGGCACAGCAATCCTTCGGACGGCTCGGCGGGCGGCATCTGCTGCACGCGGTGCGCTGGCACCTGGTCCCCGGCCAGGCGCATCTCGATTTCGGCGGCGGCGACGGCGATTTCGCTGCGCTCTTGGCGGAGTCCGGCTATCCGACGGCGGTCTATGAGCCGTCGCCCGAGCGGGCGATGCGGGTCGCGGCGCGGCTGGGCGATCGGCCGGGCTTTCTCGGCGCGATCGGGCACGAGGACGAACGGCGATTCGACACGATCTTCCTGGTCGAAGTCATCGAGCATGTGCTTGAGGCCGATCTGCCGGCGGTGCTGGCGCGGCTCGGCCGGCTGCTGGCGCCGGGCGGACGGATCATCGTGACCACGCCCAATGCCGAAGACCTCGAAGAGAATTTCGCCTTCGAACCGGGGAGCGGCGTGCTGTTCCACCGCTGGCAGCATCAGCGCAGCTTCACGCGCGACACGCTGACGGCGCTGCTGGCGGCGCATGGCTTCGCGCCGCGCGTCGTGCACGAGATCGAGCTGACCGACCGGGTGTTCGCGGCGCGCGGCGCCGGGCTCGGCTGTCGGCCGGATTATGCCAATCTGTTCAACACCGACCGGCCGCTCACCATCGGCGACGGGCACAGCCTGGTGTGGATCGGCGGGCGCGCCGGCGAGGTCGCGGCCGCCGCCGCCGACGAGGCTCTGTGGCGGGCGACCCGGATCGAAATGGCCACGGAGACCCGGCTCAACCTGCCCGTCAGCGTCACGCCGCCGCCGCTGCCGGCGGCGGTCTCCGGCCGGTTCGCGGCGGGCATGCGCGAGATCCGCTTGGCGCCCAGGCGGATGTTTCATGATTCGGGCTTCGCCTATGGCTGCGCGCTGCGCGGCAGGGGGCCGCAGGGGAATTCGGCCGCCGCCCCTGCGGCCTCGCCCGCGCAGTTCTACGAGGACGGTGTGCCGCTCGGGCCTTGCCATGCCCTGCACTACAGTATCCGGCGTCTCGGCGCCGGGCGGTTTTCGCATTGGGGCGACACGCTGTTCTTCGCCGCATCGGATGGCAGCGATCCGCGCAGCAATGGCCGCCGCTATGTGCTCCGGTGGCCGAAGCGGCCGCTGCGGGCGCCTGCCGGCCCGCAGCGTTTTCTTGTTCCGGCGACGGCGATCGAGAAGCTTGCCGGGCGCGCCTACCGCGTGCTGCTGCCGGATACCGTGCCGCCGGGCGACCGCGGTGAGGACGATACCGGCAGCACGCTTCTTCTCTATGAAGGGCATCTGCCGCTCGGACCCGCCCATATGCCGCGCGAACGCATCGCCGAGGCCGGGCGCGGCCGCTATGCGCAGCAGGGCGGCGTGCTGCTGTTCTCCACCTCCGACGACACCGACCCGCGCACCAACGGCCGGCGCTACGTGCTCGACTGGCCGTAACCCGGGTCAGGCATCGGCCGCCGCAACGGCGTGCGGCACGTCCTCGACCAAGGCGAAGCCGAAGCGCGGATGGAGATTGATCGCCGAGGCGGTATAGAGCGCCGGCGTCGCCTGGACCCGGAAGGCGAGCGCGTCGAACCACATATCGAGCTTGGTGCCGTCCTCTTCGGCGAGGCCGACCGTGAGGAAATAGAGGCCGGCGGCCATGTGCATGTCGAGATCGAGGGTGAAATCGACGGCGCCGCCGATCGGCGGCAGCGGCACGCCCCCCTTGTGCCCGGTCGTCAGCGTGTCGCAGCCGAAGAGTTCGACGCCGCGCCGATCGCGGATATGCATGCCCATGACCAGCGATCCCACGGGTGCGGCCAAGGCGGCGCGCACGATCAGCCGGTAGCGCCGGCCGCTCTCGATCGCCTCGATCGGGCCGCCGTCGCCCGATGCCAGCTCGATCGCGGCCAAAGTGGCGCGCTTGTCGCCGTAGCGGTTGCTGCCCTGGTCGTGCCGGTCGACGCCCTCGACGCGCAGCGCCCCGGCCGGGATCGCCGCGGCCGCGGCCGTGCCGCGCACCGGGCCGCCGCCGAACAGCAGCCGATGATAGACCTTGGTGACTTCGTTCGGATCGGCGTCGCAGGCGATGCGACCGCCGTCGAGCAGCAAGGCCCGGTCGCAGAAGCTGGTGATGGTCTGGCTCGAATGGCTGACCAGCAGGATGGTTTTGCCGCGGGCGCGAAAATCCTGGAACCGGTCGAAGCATTTGAGCTGGAATTTGGCGTCGCCGACCGACAGCGCCTCATCGACGATCAGCACCTCCGGGTCGGCCACCATGATCGTCGAAAAGCTGAGCCGCGCCTGCATGCCCGTCGAATATGTGCGAAACGGCTGGTCGATCACGGCTGCGAGTTCGGCGAATTCGACGATCTCGTCGAATTTCCGGTCGATCTCGGCGCGGCTGAAACCGGCGCACAAGCCGCCCATATAGACGTTCTCGCGGCCGGTGAAATTCGGATTGAAACCGGTGCCGAGTTCGAGAATCGCGCTCACCCGCCCGTCGATGGCGACGCTGCCGCGGCTGGGGCTCAGCGTGCCGGCGAGGATCTTCAAGAGCGTGCTTTTGCCGGCGCCGTTGCGGCCCATGATGCCGACGACCTCGCCGCGTCCGACGGTGAAGTCGATGTCGTGCAGCGCCCAGAACTCCTGGTGCCGAATCTTGCCGGTCAGCAACTCGCGCAGCAGGTCGGACGGCCGCCGATAGATCCGGAACATCTTGGCGAGGCCGGCGACCCGGATCGCGGCGCTCATCGTGCCGCCATGCCGAAGAGGCGCCGGGCGTGGGCCAGAAAGTGCCGCGGCGCCGGCTGGGCCAGCGCCGGCTCGGCTTCCGGCTTCGACGGATGGGTCTGCAGCCAGGTCTCCAGCACGAACAGCGCCCAGACGCGATACGGGCTGAAGCAATTTTGCTGCGCCGCCAGGAAACGCTCGAGCGCCGGCCGGGCGATCCAGCCGGAGAGCCTGGACTCCGGCGCCAGCAGCAGCGCCGCCGCCGCCGGCAGCAATGCCGCCTTGCCCCAGCCATCCATCGGCAGGCCGAAGCCGCGTTTCGGCCGGTCGAGCCAGGCGCGCGGTACGTAGCGCTCGGCGACCCGCTTCAGCACCAGCTTGCCTTGTCCGGCAGCGTAGCAATCCGCCTGCGCCAGCCGGCCGGCAAACGCCGCGACCTCGATGCCGAGCAAGGGTGCCCGCACTTCCAGAGAATGCTGCATGCTCATCCGGTCGACCTTGGGCAGCACCGCGCCCGGCATATAGTGCCGCGCATCGAGTTCGCGCATGCGATGCAGCAGCGGGCGGTCGTCCCGGTCGAGCAAGCGGCGTTCGGCCGCGAGTTCGGCTGCGAGGCCGGCCGGCACCGCGCCGAAAAGATCGGCCAAGACGGCTTCCGGGGCGAGCAGGATGCGGTCGGAGAGATAGGCGCGGCCCGGCGTCCAGCCGGATGGCGGCGGCGCGTCGCCATCGCCGGCTTCGGCCAGCGTGTCGAAATAGCGGTTGTAGCCGCCGAACAACTCGTCGCCGCCGTCGCCGGACAAGGCCACGGTCACGCGCTCTCGGGCAAAGCCTGCGAGCAGCCAGGTCGGCAGGCAGGAGGTATCGCCGTTCGGCTCGTCGAGGGCTGCGCCGAGCTGCCGGCCGAGCGCCACGATGTCCGGCGACAGCACCTGCTCGTGATGGCGCGTGCCCAGATGCGCGGCCGTTTCGCGCGCCTGGTGATGCTCGGAGTCGGCATGGCCGGCGAACCCGATCGAAAACGTATCGAGCAGTCGGCCGAGCTTCCGCGTGACCAGCGCCGCGACCAGAGTCGAGTCGACGCCGCCGGAGAGGAAGGCGCCGAGCGGCACGTCGCTGATCAGCCGCCGCTCGACCGTGCGCGCCAGAATCGGCTCCAGCTCCTCGGCCAGATCGTCGATGCTGCGGCCGCTCGAAGCGGCGCCGTCCGCCCGGAACGCAAAATAGCGCGTGATCGACGGGCTGCCGGCGCTGCCGAGACTGAGGACGCTGCCGGGCGGCAGCTTATGTGCGGAGCGGTAGATCGTCGCCGGCGCCGGGACGTATTGCCAGCACAGATAAGCAGCGAGGGTTTCGCGCGTGATCGTCGGATCGAAATCCGGCAGAGTCGCCAGCGCGTGCAGTTCCGATGCGAAGGCGAAGAGGTCCGGCCGGTCGAGGTAATAGAGCGGCTTCTCGCCGAATGGATCGCGCGCTACGGTCAGGCGCCGCGCCCGGCGGTCCCAGAGGCCGAAGGCGAACATGCCGTCGAGCCCGTCGAGCAGCGCCGCGCCGCGCTGCGCCAGGCCTTCGAGCAGGATTTCGGTGTCGCTCGATGTTTCAAAGCGCGTGCCGGCCGCTTCGAGCTCTGCCTTCAGCGCCCGGTAGCCGTAGAACTCGCCATTATAGGTGATGACGTGGCTGCCATCGGCGGAGAGGCGCGGCTGATGCCCGCCTGCGGACATGTCGATGATGCTGAGGCGCCGATGCGCGAGCGCACAGCCGCCCTCCGGGTCGGACCAGACGCCGCTGTCGTCCGGCCCGCGATAGGGCATGGCCCCGGCCATGGCTTCGGCCAGGGCCGCCAGCGCCGCAGTCGAGCGCCGCCCGGTTTTGTCGACTAGCCCGGCGATGCCGCACATCGATCCGTAAGACTCCCCATGTCACGCTCTGACGGCACAAGGTGTTAGCACGGCTGCCCGGCGGGCGAACAGCGTGAGGGAGAAGGCGAGGCATGGTCAGAAAAGCGGTGATCCTGGCGGGCGGCTTCGGCACGCGCCTGTCCGAAGAGACCGAGCTGCGTCCGAAGCCGATGGTCGAGATCGGCGGGCGGCCGATCCTGTGGCACATCATGAAGATCTACTCGGCCCACGGCATCAACGAATTCATCATTTGCCTGGGCTACAAGGGCCATGTGATCAAGGAGTTCTTCGCCAATTATCATTTGCACCGGGCCGACGTGACCTTCGACATCGCCGCGAACACCTGCACCGTCCATCGTCACGCGGTCGAACCGTGGCGCGTCACCTTGATCGATACCGGTCAGGGGACGATGACCGGCGGCAGGCTGAAGCGGGTGCGCGAGCATCTCGGCGAGGAACCGTTCTGCATGACCTATGGCGACGCGGTGGCGACGGTCGATATCGGCCGGCTCGTCGCCTTCCATGCCGGGCATGGCAGGCTTGCAACCGTCACTGCTGTCCGCCCGCCGGCCCGATTCGGCGCGCTCAAGATCGAGGACGACATGGTCAGGAGCTTCGAGGAAAAGCCCAAGGGCGGCAGCGACTGGATCAATGGCGGCTTTTTCGTGCTCGACCCGGCGGCGCTCGACGCGATCGAGGGCGACGCCACGGTCTGGGAGAAGGAACCGCTCGAAACCCTCGCGCGGCAGGGCCAGCTCATGGCCTATCGGCATGATGGATTCTGGCAGCCGATGGATACGCTACGCGACAAGCGGGTGCTCGAGGAACTCTCGGCGTCCGGCAACCCGCCCTGGATTGCCGCGCCATGATCTCCGGTTTCTGGCGCGGCAAGCGCGTTTTCGTCACCGGCCATACCGGGTTCAAGGGTGCCTGGCTGTGCGCCTGGCTCGAGCGCCTGGGCGCCGGGGTCTTCGGCCTGTCGCTGCCGCCGGATGACGAGCCGCGGCTCGGCCCGATGATCGGCCTCGATAGGCGGATCGAGACGGCCTTTGCCGATCTGCGCGATCCGGAGCCGGTTGCCCGGGCGATGACGGGATTTGCGCCGGATATCGTGCTGCATCTGGCCGCGCAATCCCTGGTGCGGCGCTCCTATCGCGACCCGGTCGGCACCGTCGCGACCAACGTCATGGGCACGATCAATCTGCTCGAAGCGATGCGCCGCACGCCATCGGTGCGCGCTGCCGTGATCGTCACCAGCGACAAGTGCTACGACAATCGCGAATGGGCCTGGCCCTACCGGGAAACCGATCCGCTGGGCGGCGCCGACCCGTACAGCGCCAGCAAGGCCTGCGCCGAACTGGTCACGCATGCCTGGCGTCGCTCGTTCTTCGGCGGCGACCACAAGGCGGCGCTGGCGACGGCGCGCGCGGGCAACGTCATCGGCGGCGGCGACTGGGCGGCGGACCGGCTGTTGCCGGATTGCATTGCCGCGCTGACCCAGGGCCGACCGATCGAGATCCGCAACCCCGGCGCCACGCGCCCCTGGCAATTCGTGCTCGACCCGGTGGCCGGATATCTGCGCCTCGCCGAGCAATTGTTCGAAGAGGGCAAGGTCTTTACCGGGGCGTGGAATTTCGGCCCGACCGGCGACGACGTCCGCTCGGTCGCCGCCATCGTCGACGCCGTGGTCGCGGCCTGGGATGCGCGAACCGGCGGGCGATCGCCGGGCCGCATCGCCGCCGAATCAGCGGGGCCGCACGAGGCCGGGCTGCTCGCCGTCGACGCCTCGCTTGCCCGCCGGCATCTCGGCTGGACGCCGCGTCTGACGCTCGACGCGGCACTCGCCTGGACCGTCGACTGGTATCAGCGCCAGCATGCCGGCGCGCCGGCCGAGGCGCTCGTCGACGACCAGATCGCGGCCTATGAGCAGCTCGCCGAGGCGCCGCGGTGACCGTCCCGGCCTGTCGCTTCTGCGCGGCGGCGCTCGATGAGAGTTTCGTCGATCTCGGCATGTCGCCGCTGTCCAACGCCTTCATCCCGCCCGAACGCGATTCGGCGATGGAGCGGTTCTATCCGCTCCATGCCTATGTCTGCGGCACCTGCCGCCTGGTCCAGTTGCCGGCATTCGAGAGCCCGGAAGAGATCTTTGGCGACTATCTCTATTTCTCCTCCTATTCGGACACCTGGCTGCGCCACGCGGAAGGCTTTGCGGCGTCGATGATCGGCCGGCTCGGTCTCGGCGCCGCCTCGAAAGTCGTCGAGATCGCCAGCAATGACGGTTATCTGCTGCAATATTTCCGGCGCGCGGGCGTGCCCGTGCTCGGCGTCGAGCCGGCGGCGAACGTCGCCGCGGTGGCCGCGGCCAAGGGCATCGCCACCGAAGTGGCGTTCTTCGGCACGGCGACGGCGCGGCGCCTCAAGGCCGCCGGAATCGCTCCCGATCTGATCGTCGCCAACAACGTGCTGGCCCATGTGCCCGATCTCAACGATTTCGTCGCCGGGCTGTCGCAGCTTCTGCCGCCGGCGGGGATCGCCACGATCGAATTCCCCCATCTCCTGCGGCTTATCGACGAGAACCAGTTCGACACGATCTATCATGAGCATTTCTCGTATTTCTCGCTGCTGACCGCCGAACGGGTCTTCGCCCGTCACGGGCTGACGGTGTTCGATGTCGAAGAACTGCCGACGCATGGCGGCTCGCTCCGGGTCTATCTTAGTCACGCCGCGGGGGCCGAGTCGGAGGCGGTGGCGGCGCTGCGCCGGCGCGAGCAGGAGTGCGGGCTCGACACGCCCGAGCCCTATCGCCGCTTCGCCGACGCCGTCGCCGATGCCAAGGCCGATATTCTCGATTTCCTGATCGCCGCCCGCCGCGCCGGCCGGCGGGTCGTCGGCTACGGCGCCCCGGCCAAGGGCAATACGCTGCTCAATTATTGCGGCATCCGCGCCGATTTGATCGAGTTCACCGTCGATCGCAGCCCGCACAAGCAGGGCATGAAGCTGCCGGGTACGCATATTCCGATCCGCGCGCCCGAAGCGCTGCTGGCGGCCCGGCCGGATTACATCTTCATCCTGCCCTGGAATTTGCGCGCCGAGATCATGGCGCAGATGGACGCGGTCCGCGCCTGGGGCGGAAGGTTCGTGGTGCCGATTCCGAGGCTCGAAGTTCTGCCGTGACCATCGGCTTCGCCCGCTTCGTGCCGAGCTTGGTCGGGCTCGCCGGGTTCGGCCTCTGCGCCGTGCTCTGGCTGCTCGGCGCGCATGCGACATACGATCAGCTCCTGACGCTGTGGGGCATCGTGCCGTTCCGCGTGCCGTTCCTGGACATAGACGGGCCACTTTCGTCGATGGAGTGCGCGCGCCAGGGACTGGATGTCATTGCTGCCAATCCTTGCGACATTGAACAGCGCCCGTTCAACTACTCGCCCGTCCTGCTGAGCTTCGCCTGGCTGCCGCTTGGGAGTGCTGATCGAGTCTGGCTCGGTTTCATCGTCGATCTACTGTTTTTCTGTTCGCTTGCCACCTTGCCGCCGCCCTTTTCATGGCGCGAGACACTGGCGCGCGTCGCTGCCTCGGTTTCGACGATGGTGGTCTTTGCCGTCGAGCGCTGTAATACCGATGTCGCGGTATTCGTGCTGGTCGTGCTGATGCTGCATCTGCTGAACCGCTCACGTTTCGTGCGCATCTGCGGCTATGGCGTCGGGTTCGCCGGCGGCGCCATCAAGTACTACCCTTTCATTCTGCTGGCGCTGGTGGCAAAGGAGCGCCTGCGCTTCGCGGCGCTGCTCGCAGCGACGCTGATCGGTGCCTGTGTAGCCTTCTACCTCGGCTATGCCGAACAACTGGCGAGGACGCTGAAGCTGGTGCCGTTCAATACGGCATTCACCGACATGTTCGGCGCGATCAACCTGCTGGACGGCATGTTCGAGTTGTTGCGCCCTTTTGCGCAGACGGTGGAAGGCGCTGTCGAAGCCGCATTGGGCGTGTTGCTTCCTCTGCTGATTGTCGCCCTCTGGGCCTTCATCAGGCTTTGGCGGGCCTCCAGGGTGAGTTTGGCGCTCACGCGGCTGGACGAGCCGCGCAGCTTGGCGCTGCTGGCCGGCGCCCTCGTTATCTGCGTGTGCTTCCTCACATCGCAGAGCGTCGGCTATCGCGGCATCTTCCTGCTTTTGCTGCTGCCCGGGCTGGCGGCGATCGGCCGAGACAGCGCGGTCGGTCCCGTTGCATCGGCGGCGCGGGCGGCAGCGATCGGCATTCCGGTCCTCATGTGGAGCGAGTCGATCCGGCTCATCGTGCATCTCGCCGCCACCGGCCGCTATCCCGCGCCGGCGTTCGCCCGGCTCCATGCCCTTGCGGATCCGGCCGATCTGCTCGCCTGGGGCGCTCGCGAGATCGCCTGGTGGCTGCTCGTCGTGTTGTTGCTGATGCTGCTGGCAGTGTTCTTCTTCGACCGGGCGTCGTCGTTCCTGCGCGAGCTGGGCGGTGGCGCGCGGCCGAGGGCCTGAGTGCCGCGCTCAGAATTGCAGCCGTCGGTACACGCGCCAGGGCAGCGCCTTCGTCAGCGCGCCGATTCCCGCCCAGAAGCGCGGCAGATGCCGAAGCGGCACATCCCGGCCGAGATTGCGGACAACCTGCTCGGCGATCCATTCCGGCGACGCGCTCGGGAGCCTCAGCGCTTTGCCGAAGCTCATCTGCGTCGCGACATAGCCCAGCCGGTAAAATTGCACGCGAACGCCGGTCGCCGCCAGACGGTGGCGGAGGCTTTCGAAATAGCTCTCCAGGCCGCGCTTGGCCGCGGCGTAGGCGATGTTCGCGCCGCGGCCGCGGATCGCGGCGATCGAGCCGAAGCACACGATGTTGCCAACATCGGACGCCAGCATCTCCGGCAGGAACAGGCCGGCCACAGCCATGACGCTGGTCAGATTCGCATCGATCAGCGCCGTCAATGCTGCCGCCGGCAGCAGCCCATCATCCAGCTCGTGCGTCAGGCCGATCGGGAAGAGCAGGGTGCGGATCGGCGGCCCCGTTCGCAAACCGGTGAGGATTCGCAAAATTTCCGCAGGCGCTGCGGCATCGGCGGCGAGCCATTCGACCTGGGCGCCATGGACGAGCCGGAGATGCCGCGCCTCGGCGTCGAGATCGTCCGCACCGCGCGCGACCAGGACGAGCCGATGACCCTTGGCGGCAAGGAGGCGGGCAAGGGCGCGGCCGATGCCGGCCGAGGCGCCGAGGATGAGTGTGGTCACAGCCCGAGGCGCCGAGCGAGCTCGGATCGGAACCGGCGTTTCGGGTCCCACCCTTTGAGAATGGAGCGGAACTGGCCGCTCTCCGGATAGGTTGCCTCGAAGACATCGCGCGACAATCGCGAATCCTTGATCAAATACGGCCGCCCGCCGGCCGCGGCGACGAAGCGGTCGAGCTCGGCCAGGAACGGCAGCGCCCGAGCCGAGCGCGGGACGTTGATCGCGAGGCCGATGCCGTCGCCATCGAACCGCAACAGATCCGGCTTGCCAGCGAAGAGCTTGGCCGAGCCGAGGGCGACCGCGACGCGGCGGCGTCTGGCCTCGGCGCGGATGAGCTCCAGATAGTCAGCAACCGCGTCATGCGGGATGATGACTTGGGATTCATGAAAGCCGGCCCGGCCGAACAGCGAAAAATAGAGCTCGTTGCCATGAACAGGGAAGAGCACCTCGGAGAGATCGGCGAGGCGCGTCGTGGCGTCCGCCGGCCTTGAAGATGCGTAGGCGAAGTTGATGGCGCGGATCGTCCAACTGTTCAGGAGGCAGAACGGCAGCGCTGCACGCCGTTCCGGCGACAGGGTGGAGCGGAGCGGCTTGGCCGCGTCGTTCTGTTCGGGCGGGTGATCGGAGAAGCGGAAGATGCGGACATGGCCGCGGCCGAACCGGCGGTCGAACCACGAGAAATCGTGCCAGCTATGGGCGCCGCCGGCCTCCGCCGCAGCGGACCGGAGCACGGCAGCGCCTTCGAGCGCCGTCGCGACCGGCACCAGGGTGATTTCGGCCAGCCGGCTCGGCAGCGCTTGGACGCGCAGCCGTGCCGTGAGGATGATTCCGGTCAGGCCCAATCCGCCGCAGGTTGCCCGGAATAGCTCGGGTTCCGCTGTCGCCGAGAGGTCGATCGTGCCGTGATCGGGATGGAAGAGCCGCAACGACTCGACTTGGCTCAGGAACGTTCCGTCCCGCGCCGGGTTCTTGCCGTGGACATCGGCGCCGATGCACCCGCCCACCGTGATCGCCCGGTAGCCCGGCTGGACGGGCAGATAGAAGCCGCGAGGCAACAGAAAGTCGTAAAGCGCGCCAAGCGTCGCGCCGGCCTCGACTTCGACCAGAAGCGACCCCGCGTCGAAGCCCAGGATGCGGTCGAAGGCGGTAAGGTCGATCGCCGTGGTGCCAGCACCGAAACTAGCGGCGACGTAAGAGAGCCCGGCGCCTCGGGCGATCACGACTTCCTCGCCACCGCCGCGGTGGAAGGCGGCATAGCGGTCCGGGCGGCGCAGCCGGGAGCGGCCGCCGTGGCTGCCATCGAAGGTCATGAAGCGGCGCTCGGCGATCGGACCGCCGGGCCAGAATGCCGCCGAACTGGCTTCGGTTGCCGCCGCCATCAGGCTTCCCGCGGCGGCGGGTTGCTGTGCTTGCGGTCGATGATGGCGTTCGGGCGGTGCAAGCCGTTCTTGTAGGCACGGGCAACATACATCGCAATGAAGGCGGCGGATGCTCCGACATAGAGCGCGAAAAGCAGCAGCCCGGCCAGTGCGGCCCAGGCCGATTGCGCCGCTACCGCCCATATGCCGAGACCGCACAGCGCCAGGAACCAGAAGGGCAAGAAGTATATCGGCAGGCGCAGCAGCAAGGTCGAGGCCGAGAGCAGCCCGGCGACCGCGAAGATCGACATGCCGAGCAGATTGTAGTGGGTCGTCCCGGCGATACGCCGCTGGCGCGTGAACGGAATTGCGATACGCCGAAATCCCACTCGGCCGATCGAGGCGCGGATGAAGGGAAACGACGAGCGATCGTCGATGATCGCGGCACGGACCTCGCCCGTGAACAGCGAGAATTCCGCCATGTCGAGGATGATGTCCTCGTCGGCGATCTTCTGCAGGAGGCGGTAGAAGAATTTCCGCGCCGCCTTGATCGGCGTGGGCTCGGGCCGATCGACCCGTTCGCCATAGACGATGTCGAAACCCCGCTCATGCGTCTCGACGAATTGCGTGATCATCTCCGGCGGGTCTTCGCAATCGACATCGATGATGACATAGAGATCGGCGTCGATCGTGCGCAACCCGCAATCCAGCGACGCCTGGTAGCCGACATTCCGGCTCATCGAGATGACATAGGTTTCCGGCCATTGCCCGCTCAGCGCCGCGATTTGCTCGAGCGTGCCGTCGGCCGACGCATTGTTGAGGAAAACCAGGCGGGTCAGGTAACGGGCGTTCAGCGCGACCATGACCGGCAGCAGCCGGCCGAAGAACAGCGGCACGACCGCTTCTTCATTGTACACCGGGCAAACGATCGCGAGAATCGGCCGAACGACCGGGATCATGGGCCGATACCTTGCTGCGTGTGGCTTCAGAGGCCGAAGGACAAAATCTAAGGGCCGGATGCCTGTGCTTGTCGAGAAAGCAATATCCGTTTGCGCTGCCCCTCCTATCGTGCCGAGGGTACAACGGCAAGCGTTACCTGTTCCTTGCCGGCTCGGCGCCTCGGGTACTTTCATCATCCTTTGAAGGGCAGAAGCTTTGTTTTCCAGCTTGGGACTGCGGATACCGAATATTAAGGGGTGGCCGCGAGGCTGAATCCGACAGTGCAATGTCATGCGCGGCGCCACGCTCTCGAATGGGCCGGATCGGGGAAGATGCGGACATTGGAAATCAGTCCAATCGGTCGAGTCCGGGCGCTGCCGGACCGGTGGCGATGGGTCGTTCCGGCGCTCGGCTTCGCCGTGCTGGCGCTGGCAATCGCTCTCTATCGGCTCGACCCGCCCGTCTATTTTGACGTGCTGACTGCAATGATGATGCGCCCGTATCCGGTGCCGCTCATCGATGCTGCCCAGATCCCGACGCTGGTCGAATGCTGGCGCAACGGCGCCGACGTTTTCGTCGATGCCTCTTGCGATCCGCTGAACCGAGTCCTGGCTTATTCGCCTCTCTTCCTTTGGCTATTCTATCCGATGAGCGGCCCGGGCTGGGCCACCGGGTTCGGCCTGGCCTTGGACGCAGCGTTCCTTCTGTCGCTGACATTGCTGCCGCCGCCGCGCCGATGGCTCGAAGTTATGCTGCTGGCGGTCGCCACCTTTTCCAGCCTGCCCGCATTCGCCCTCGAACGCGCCAATATGGATGTCGCGATGTTCGTGCTGATTGCCGTGGGCGGTTGGTGCTGCTGGCGCGGTCCGATCGCCCGCCTGTTCGGCTACGCGGCACTGACGCTGGCCGGACTGCTCAAATTCTATCCGCTGGTGCTGTTCCTGCTGTTCCTGCGCGAGCGGTTGAGCTTATTCCTGGCGCTGTCGCTGGCGGCAGCCGGCATCCTGGCCGGCTTTCTCTGGTTGTTCCATGCCGAATTGGCGGAGATGGTGCGCAACCTGCCGACCACGTCCTATTTTACGGACGGATTCGGCGTCCGCCAATTGCCGTTCGGGCTGGGCTTCGTGCTGCAGAGCCTCTCGGCGGAGTTGGGGCTAGATGATACGGCGCTGGTGCGGTCGCTCGGTCTGCCGATCAATGCCATCCTAATCGTCGACGTCTTCGTGCTCATGATCTTCCTGTCGCTGGGCATCGGCATTCAGCTCGCGACGCGTCGCGCCTTCCGCCGGGCTTTCGCCGATCTGACCGCCGAGCAACGCGGCTTTCTGGTGGCCGCTGCGGTGTTGTTTTGCGGCTGCTTCTTCGCCGGCCAAAATCTCAGCTACCGCGGCATCCATTTCATTTTTGCCGTCCCGGGCATCGTGGCCCTGGCTACGTCCCCGGTTTCCGGCGCGATCCGCCGCGTCTTTCGCGTGACGCTCGCGGCCATGCTGCTCGTCCTATGGGGCTTGACCCTGCAGCAGGTCGTCGCCGGCCTGTCGGGCGCTACCGATTCGCCGATGCAGGGCTCCATTGCGATCGATCTCTACTGGATCGTCCACGAGCTCGCCTGGTGGTGGCTCATCGCCGTGTTTCTCGGCGTGCTGTTCTGCTTCGTCGGGCAATCGCCGGTCTGGCCGGCGCTGCTGCGGATCCGCCGTCCGGCGTGAGCCCAAGCTTGCCGCGCGCCGCCGCTTCCGCCTATGGTGCGACCTCTTCCCCGATTGCGCGCCCGCCTGAATGCTGCTTGCCGCCCTGATTGATCCGCGACGCCATTGGCAAGCCTATCGAGATTTCTCGCGCCTGCTGCGGCAGCGCCGCGAACTCGCCTGGGAACTGACCAAGCATGAAATCTCGGAGCGCTATGCCGGTCAGGTCTTCGGCACGCTCTGGGCGATCGGCCATCCGCTGATCATGGTGGCGATCTATGTCATCGTGTTCGGCTGGATCTTCGCCGGCTCGGCGCCGCCGGATCCGGCCTATCCCGATCGGACGACCTTCCTGCTCGCCGGCCTCGTGCCCTGGGTGATCATGTCGGAGCTGCTGGGCAAGGCCTGCGCCCTCGTCACCGGCAATGCCGGCATGGTCAAGCAGCTGGTCTTTCCGATCGAAGTCCTGCCGATCAAGGGCGCGCTGGCGAGCCTGATCTCGCTTGCCGTGGCGCTGCTCCTGGTCGTGCTCTACGCGCTGGCGGCAAATGGCTGGCTGGTTTGGAGCGTGCTCGCCTTGCCCGCAGTCATGGCGCTGCAGTTCCTGCTGATGATCGGCATGTGCTACATCTTGTCCGCGATTGCGCCGTTCTTCCGTGATCTGAAGGATTTCGTCACGGTGTTTCTGGGCTTCGCGCTGTTCATCTCGCCGGCGCTGTATTTCGGCGTGACCTTGCCTGCGGCATTCCAGCTGGCGATCGATCTCAATCCGTTCAGCGCGATGATCTGGGTCTATCAGGATGTGCTGTGGTACGGCAGGCCGGCCCACCCGATCGCCTGGCTCGCCTTCGCGGCGCTGGCGCTTGGCAGCTTTTCGCTCGGATACCGGTTCTTCGCCTTTCTGAAGCATGGTTTTGCCGAAGTTCTCTGAGCCTGTCACGGCCGAGCTGGGCGCCGCCTTGGCCGAGATCCGCAGCCGCGGGCTTGAGCGGGTGGCGCTGGTGGTGCCGTTTACGCTTACCGCCGCGGATCTCGGCCGGCTCGCCGCGGCGCCCGGCGTGTGCTGGGTCGGCCAGCGCGGCACGCCTGACCGTCGGGCGGGCGCGCCCGGCGGGCGGCTGGAACTCGTCGAGGATGACGGCGCCGGCGTGCCCGACGGCATCCGCCACATCGTGTTCCTCGGCTCCTGGCGCGCCCTGCCGCCGCCGCTCCGGTTGCGGGCGAGACGGCTGCGGGTGGCCAGTTTGCTGTGCCGGGTCGGCGGCGCCTGGCGCCATCCGCCGACGGCCGGTCATCTGCTCAAGGCGATCTATTTCAAAGGGCTTCACCCGGTGCTTGAACCGCCGCTCCGCACCCTGCGGCGCGTCGTCCGCCGGGTGCTGCCCGATCCGCTGGTCCGGCTGCGCCGGCAGGCTCGGCGCCTCGGCGGCCGCGGCCGGCCGGGCCTGATCTTGGCGCCGACCTTTCCCGTCCCCGTCGCCGAGATTCCGACGTTGCTGGCGGTCCCGGGCATCGCCGGGCTGGTGCTGCCCTATCACCAGGATCTCGACCGCCTCGGCGAGCAGCGTATCGGCATCTGGACGGCCGAGTCCTGGACGTTGCCGGCCGAGGCGCGGCGCGTCTATGTGCTCGGGCGCTGGCGTGCGTTGACGCGGTGGGCGCTGGTCGCCGCGATCGAGCGGCGGCTCGACCTGCTGGCCGTGTCGTGCGGTCCCGCCTGGCTGCCCGTGCCGTTGGCGCCGCTGCGGCTTTACCTGAAGCTGCGCCGCTACCTGCCCCAACCTTGGCTGACCGAGCGCCTGTTCCGCCGGGCGCTCGGCCGTGCGGCGCCGTTGCCGGATTTTGTGCCCGGCCGTGTGGTCATGGTGTGCGGCAGCCTGGCGCCGGGCGGGGCCGAGCGGCAAGTCGTCAACACGCTGATCGGTCTCAAGGCGCGCGGCGTCGCCGATGTCCGGCTGCTGTGTGACTACCTCACGCCCGGCCAGGCGGCGCGCTATGATTTTTATCTGCCGTTGCTGGACCGGGCCGGAATCCCGGCACGACCGATCGCCGCCCGCGGCGATCAACACAAGGCGCTGCCCGCCGCCTTTCGCCGCGCCGCGCGCCGCATGCCGGCCCATCTCGCCGCCGATATCGCGAATCTTTACCTGGAGTTTCGCGAATTGCGGCCCGAGGTCGTCCATGCCTTTCTCGACTGGTCGAATGTGCGGGCCGGCATGGCGGCGGCGCTGGCCGGCGTGCCGCGCATCGTGCTGTCGGGGCGCAACGTCAACCCCAGCCATTTCGCGCTCTATCAGCGCTATATGGACCCGATATATCGGGCGCTGGCGCCGCTGCCGCCGATCCGGCTGGTCAATAACAGCGAAGCCGGCGCCCGCGATTACGAGGCCTGGCTGCGCCTGCCACCCGGAAGCATCGGGGTCTTGCGCAACGGCGTCGATTTCGCCGGCAGTGCGCGCGCCGCACCCGAGCGCATCCGTGCGATCCGCGCCGAGCTCGGCATACCCGCGGCGGGGCCCCTGGTCGGCGGCGTGTTCCGGCTGTTTCCGGAAAAGCGGCCGATGCTGTGGATCGACGCTGCGGCCGAGATCGCGCGCCGCAATCCGGCGGCGTATTTCGCGATCTGGGGCCAAGGCGTGCTCGAGGCGGAACTGCGTCGTCATGTCGAGGCATGCGGCCTCGGCGACAGGCTGGTGCTCGCCGGGGTGACCGAGGATGTCCTCGGGGCGCTCTCGGCGCTCGATGTGTTCCTGCTGACCTCGTTCAAGGAAGGGACGCCCAACGTGGTGCTGGAAGCGCAATGGGTAGGCACGCCGGTCGTCGCGACCGATGCCGGCGGCACGGCGGAGGCGCTGGATCCCGGCCGGACCGGCTGGATTGTCGATCCGCCCGATCCCGCTGCTCTGGCCGATCAGGTCTGCCGCGTCCTCGAAGACCGGGAACTTGCGGCCGCCACCCGTGCCGCCGGTCCGGACTTTGTCGGCGCCCGATTTGGCCTCGGCCGGATGGTCGACGAGACGCTGGCCGAATATGGCTTCGGCGACGGGCGGCGGGTGCGATGACCGCCGAGTCCGGCTCGGCACCGCTCACCCCAGCGCGGCGGCGTCTGGCTATCATCGGCGTCAGCCTCTATCTGCTGGCCGGCGCGGCGTGGCTGATTCTGAGTTTCCGCCTGCCGGCGCGCCCGGTGCTGGCGCTGGCCGGGTCGTTCCTGCGGCCGCGCTGGCGCGTGACGGTGCGGCGGATCAAGCCGGAGAGCGGCCATTGCTACGTGGCGCCGGTGCCGTGGTGGATCGCGTCGGACAGCGACGGCGCCTCCGGCCTCGAACTCTACGAGGACGGCAATCGGCTGCCGCTCGGCCATGCGCCGCATGACGCGATCCGCACGCTGGGCCAAGGCCGCTACTCCCATTGGGGCCGGCGGCTTTATTTCTCGGCCGGCGACAATTCCGACCCGCGCGCGAATGGCCGCCGCTACCGTCTGGTGGAGCGGCGCTGGTGACGGCGAAGCCGCTCGATCCCGGACTGCACGCCATCCTCGCCTGTCCCGAAACCGGCGAGGCGCTGGAATGGACGGAGGGAGCCCTGGCGGCGCCGTCGGGCAAACGCTATCCGATCCTGCGCGGCATCCCGCGCTTCGTGCCGTCGGACGATTATGTCGGCTCGTTCAGCTTCGAATGGAACACGCATAACCGGACCCAGCTCGACAGTTTCACCGGATCCGGCACCTCGGAAGCGATGCTGACGGCCAAGACGGGACTGGGGCCCGGCGACGTGCGCGGCAGGATCGTGCTCGATGCCGGCATCGGCGCCGGGCGCTTCACCGACGTGCTGTCGCGCTGGGGCGCTCTGGTCGTCGGCATCGATCTCTCCTATGCGGTCGAGGCGGCCGAGGCCAATTTCCGCGACCGGCCGAATGTCCTGGTGGCGCAGGCCGATATCGGCCGTTTGCCGGTCCGGGACGAAAGCGTCGATGTCATCATCTCGATCGGCGTGCTGCACCACACGCCCTCGACCGAGCGCTATTTCAAGGCGCTGGTGCCGAAGCTCAAACGCGGCGGGCGCATCGCGATCTGGGTCTATCCGGACAGCGGTGAATACGCCGTGCGCCGGCATTGGATTCCCTGGACTTCGAAGCTCCCGCCCCGCGCCTTCTACGAATGGTGCCGCTGGATCGTGCCGCGGATCTACGCCGATCCGAGCCGGCGCTGGGTTCAGGTGCTGCGCCGGGTGTTCCCGTTCAGCGATCAGGGGCTCGGGCTCGAGAACGACATCCTCGACACCTTCGACGCCTATTCGCCGGCATTCCACTTCACGCATGGGGCGGAGGAGGTGGCGCGGTGGTTTGCCGACGCCGGGCTGAGCGAGATCCGGGTCCTGGCGGTGCCGACGGCGGTGACGGGCGTGAAGGGGTAGGGGGAGCGGCGGCTTGGGGTCGGTTCTCCGATTTCGAGATGGCCCGCCCCCGGTCTTGCAGCCCGGCGCCGATTCCGGCACGATCCGCGCCTTCCTGCCCGGAGCCGTCCCGATGTTCCGCACCTCGCTCGCCGCTGCCTTCCTCATCCTCGCCTCGACCGCTGCGCTTGCGGATGAAGGCATGTGGCTGCCCAACGATTTCCCGGCCGACAAGGTCCAGGCCGCCTACGGTTTCAAGCCCGATGCGGCCTGGCTCGATCATGCGCGCTTGTCCGCGATCCGGCTGGCCAATGGCTGCTCGGCCAGCCTGGTCTCGGCCAATGGCCTGGTCGTTACCAACCATCATTGCGTGCGCGAATGCCTGACCCAGATTTCGCGCAAGGATGACGACACGGCGGCGAAAGGCTTCCTGGCCGCGACCTCGGCCGACGAGAAGCGCTGCACCGAGACCGAGGCCGACCGCCTGATCGACATTACGACGGTCACCGACCGCATCAACAAGGCGACCGCGGCCAAGACCGGCGCCGAGTTCGCCGCGGCGCTCAAGGCCGAGAAAGCGGCGATCACCAAGGAATGCGCCGGCGGCGACGACAAACTGCGCTGCGACGTCGTTACATTGTTCCGCGGCGGGCGCTACGATCTCTACAAGTTCCGGCGCTTCCAGGACGTCCGGCTGGTCTTCGTGCCGGAGAACGCAATCGCCGATTTCGGCGGCGATCCGGACAATTTCGAATTCCCGCGCTACGACCTCGACGTGTCCTTCGTCCGCATCTATGAGAACGGCAAGCCGCTCGATTCCAAGGACGGGTTTTTCCATTTCAGCGAGAGCGAGCCGCTGCCGGGCGAGCCGGTCTTCACTGTCGGCAATCCCGGCCGGACTTCGCGGCTGTGGACCGTATCGCAATTCGAGGAGGCCCGGAATGTCGGGATCCCGCGCACCGCGCTCTATCTCGCCGAAGAGCGCGGCTTGCTGACCGCATTCGTCCGGCGCGGCGCCGAACAGCGCCGGGTCGGCGAGGCGACGTTGCTCGACATCGAAAACTCGGTCAAGGCGCTGCGCGGCGAATGGCAGGCGATGGCGGAACCGGCGCTGCTCGAGGCGAAGCGCACCGCTGAGGCCGCGCTCCGCGCCAAAGTCGCGGCCGATCCGGAACTCGCCAAGGCAAGCGGCTCCGCCTGGGACGATATCGACGCGGCGCTGAAGCGGCGGCGCGCGATCTTGGACAAGGCCTTCGTCATGGACACGATAGGCTTCTCGTCCGACCTGCTTCGCCATGCGATCACATTGGTGCGGGCGCCGGTCGAACTGGCCAAGCCCGACGGCGAGCGGCTGCGCGAGTATACCGAGGCCAGTTTCCCGGCGCTCCGCCAGGAAGTGCTGGCCGAAGCGCCGATTTCGCCGGATCTCGAAACCGTGACCTTGGGCTATGCGCTCGGCAAGATGCGCGAGATCCTCGGGCCGGACGATCCGTCGGTGCACAAGCTGCTGGGATCGCAATCGCCGGAGCAACTGGCCGCCGGCCTGGTCAAGAACACCAAGCTCGGCGATGCCGCGACGCGAAAGAAGCTGCTGGAGGGCGGGCAGGCGGCGATCACCGGCTCGACCGACCCGATGATCGCCTTCGCCAAGCTCGTCGACGCCTTCGCCCGCCCGGTGCGCAAGCAGCTCGAAGACGATTACGACGCGGTGCTGGACGATGCCGGCGGCAAGATCGCCCGCGCGCAATTCGCGCTCTACGGCAACACGACCTATCCCGATGCGACTTTCAGCATGCGCATCAGTTACGGTGCGGTCCAAGGCTGGGACGAGAACGGCAAGAGCATCGCGCCCTTGACCCGGTTCCTCGGCCTGTACACGCGCGCCACCGGAGCCGATCCGTTCAAGCTGCCCGAGCGTTGGATCGCGGCGCAGGATCATCTGAACGCCAGCACCGTGTTCAACTTCGTCACCACCAACGACATCGTCGGCGGCAATTCCGGCTCGCCGGCGCTGAACCGCAAGGGCGAGGTGCTGGGCCTCGTCTTCGACGGCAATTTCAAATCGCTGGGCGGCGATTTCGGCTACGACCCTTCGGTCAATCGCTGCGTGATCGTGAGCGCGGTCGCGATCCGCGAAGCGCTGGCCAAGGTCTATGGCGCCGGCGCACTCCTCGACGAACTCGGTACGGTGACGCGTTAGGAAGAACTCTCAGACGGCCCGATAGACGCCGTCCACGCACGCGACCCTGCCATCGGCTTCGAGCTTCACCAGATGGGCGAGGACCGAGCGCCCGGCCGCGGGCACCAGCCGCGGGTCGAGGTCGCGATAGATCTGCGCGACCAGATCGCCGACCGTGCCGGCGCCGGCCGCCAGCCGGCGCAGGATCGCCGCTTCGCGCTGGCGGCGGTGACCGAGCAGCGCTCGCGCGAAGCCCGGCCCGTCGGCGATTTCCGCGCCATGCGACGGGATATAGAGCCGTTCCGGGCGCTGCCTCAGCTTGTCGAGCGAAGCCATGTAGGCGGACATGTCGCCGTCCGGCGGGCTGACGACCGTCGTCGACCAGCCCATGACATGGTCGCCGGTGAACACCGTCTCCTCTTCGGCCAGCGCGAAGCACAGATGGTTGGACGCATGCCCCGGCGTGTGGATCGCCTCCAGGGTCCAGCCCTTGCCCGTCACGACATCGCCATCGGCCAGACGCTGATCGGGCGCGAAATCGCGGTCGCCACCGAGTTCCCCGGCACTGCCATGTGCGGGATGCGGGCCGAATGCCAGCACCGGGGCACCGGTCGCCGCCTTGAGCCGGGCCGCAAGCGGCGAGTGATCGATGTGGGTGTGCGTCACCAGGATATGGCTGACCGTGACGCCGTCGAGCGCGTTCAGCAGCGCCGCCAGATGCGCGTCCAGCAAGGGGCCGGGATCGATCACTGCGACCTCGTCGCGGCCGATCAGATAGGTGCCGGTGCCCTTGAAGGTGAAGGGGCTGGGGTTTTCCGCGACGATGCGGCGGATGAGCGGGCTCAGCACCTGTACCGTCCCGTACTCGACGGGCAGGTCTGTATTGAATTCGAGTTCGTCCGCCATCGCCGTTGATCCCGTCCTGAGTGTTGCCGATGCATAGTGCGGGAAGCGGGCCGCTACGGGAATGGTTTCCGGGGTTTGGGCGGATGCGGTTACTGCCGGCGAGTGGGATGTTGCCAAATTGTCGGGGTTAAGCATTGTCCCGACGCCATCGCGCTCTAGTCGGCCGGCAATCCCGCGGGCAGCGGGACGGAGGCCCCATGCGTCTCGAAGGGTCTTTCCGGGTGCATCAACAACGCGAAGACCGCGCCGAGCAGGAGCAGTACCATCAACATCAGGAAAGGCAGATACCAGTTACCCGTCAGGTCGATGACAAAGCCGGCGACCAGCGGCGATGTGATGAGAGCCAAGGCCGACCCCGAATTCATCAGGCCTGATGCCGTACCGGAATATTTTGGCGCGATATCCATCGGCACCGACCACATTGGACCGATGGTCAACTCGGCGAAGAAGAAGCCGCCGGACAGGCATAAGGCGACGACAGTGATGTCCTGGACGAACAGGATCGGCAGCAGCGACACGAAGGCGCCGAGGAACCCAAGAATGGTCACGCCGAGACGCGCCAACCGGACATTGCCGGTCCACCGCAATATGCCGTCGGACAGCAAACCGCCGAGAGTGTCGCCGACGACGCCTGCGATAAACACGCCGGTCGAGAAGAACGCGGAGGAACTGAGCTTCAGGTGGTAGTTCTTCTCGAAGAACTGCGGAATCCAGCTGAGGTACAGCCACAGGCTCCAGCCATAGCAGAAGTAGGTGAGCGTCGCGGGCCACATGCGGCGCAGCAACGCGATCCACGGGATACTCGGCCGCGGCGCGTCCGGCGCGCGCACGGGCAGGGCCGCCAGTTCGTCCGCGGTGATGTGGGGATGATCCTTCGGCTCGTCGCGGAAATACCAGCCCCAGGCCGCGACCCAGAGCAGGCTGGCGCAGCCCAGCAGGACGAAGGAGGCGCGCCATGAATAGGCAGCCATCAACGCCGCGACCAATACTGGTGTGACGGCGTTGCCGAGTCGGGCGAAGGAGTGCGTCAGCCCCTGGGCGAAGCCTCGCTGGCTCGACGGCGTCCAAAACTGCATGGCCCGAGTCGCGGTCGGGAAGGTCGCGCCTTCGCCGAAACCGAGCAGCAGGCGGGCAACGATCAGGGTGGAAAGGCCATTGGCGAAGCCGGTCAAGATTGTCGCTGCCGCCCAGATCACTCCACAGCAGACCAGGGTTCGACGTGGGCCGAAGCGGTCGCCGAGCCAGCCGCCGGCGACTTGAAACGCTAAATAAGGATAGCCGAATACCGAGAATGCAAAGCCATATTCCGTATTCGTAAGCCCCAGCTCGCGTCGGATCGCGCTTGCCGCCGTACTGATGTTGACTCGATCAATATAGGTAATAAAGTACATGATGCAGAGGAGCGTCAAGACGAGATGTGTCGGCTTGATGATCGATTTCACGGCAGCCCCTCTGCGATATACTCACCAGCCCGGTTGCTATAATCTGGATGTAACCCTTATGCAACCGCTAATAAGGGAGCGATCCGATCTGTTGCGCATGCACAGCTATCGTGCCGCATCTTCGACACTGGGGTCACATGGAGTTCGGTCATTGAAACATTTGATTGAAGAAGTGGCGATGCCACTGGTGTTAATTTACTGTGTATTATATATTGATATTTCAAATTTTTGTAGGTATATTGCTTCTCGATTAGCTGTCTGAAGCATCTTGTTTAAGAATATTGGGAAGGCTTGCTGTCGGAAAGCTTGATGAGATGGATACGCTTGTATGTTCTCGTTGTCGCCTTGCCGCTCGGTGTCGGACCTCCGCAGGCCGCCGACGATATCATCATCGGCGCGA